>OLZA01000041.1_pt1 | contig 91758 bp, 109 predicted proteins | sample 1673431 | NCBI WGS metagenome assembly OLZA01 (sample SAMEA103958111, study PRJEB25191) | human gut metagenome | biome: human-associated habitat [ENVO:00009003]; feature: intestine environment [ENVO:2100002]; material: feces | place: Germany | collected 2013/2015 | reverse complement strand
CCTGCCGCGCGCCTATGCCCGCCGTGCCGAGGAAGTTGCCTCCCTCCTTGATCTTTCCGAAAGAGCCGGAAAGCGTGGTGAAGTCAAAAGCGGCAAGCCATTTATACCCGGGTACATCGGACAGCGCTCCGCAGAAATATAGAACCGCCACAGCGAGAGCGATGTACGCTTTTACGCCGATCTTGATTTTTTCTTCCGGCGGCGATTTTTTCTTGTTTTCCTTGTCTTCCATACAAATTCCCCCCCATTTCGCGGCATATCCTGCCGTAAAAACAAAAAATGCAGAGCACTGAAAGGCCGTCCTGCTGTACGGGCCTTACCAGCGTCTCTGCTGTCCGCGCTGTCGCGCATCTGAAAATGTTTCCTGATTTCTCAGTTCTTAGTATGTATCATACTTAATAACGTATTATTACGCAATATTCGATAGTGTTACTTTATAGATTTTATCAATCAGTTGAAATTATTTTTCTCTTTTTCAATCATTCCCCGCGGATGAAATCCTGCACGATCCGCGTATACGCTTCCGGATTCTCCGCAAATTCCCGCGCGTGCCCCGCGCCCTCAAAGATCCGCACCGCTTTCCGCCGCGACGCGCAGGCTCCGCCCAGCTTCTCCGCCGAGTCCGGCGGGATGAGCGTATCGTCCGCGCCATGAAGGAAAAGCGCCGGCGCGCGCATGCGGCCTGCCGCGGACAGGGGATCGATGTCAGACAGGACGCACCCCGAATGGAGAAACATCGCCGCCTGGAAGAAAGGATTCAGCGCGTCCATGGCAAGGAGCAGCCGTTCGTCGCCCGTCCAGCGGAAGAGTTTCTCCCGGCCGAGCGAGAAGAGATCGGCATAGGAACTGTCGGCGATGCAGAAGCGGAGATCCTGCCCGCTTTCCGAGCCGCTCCAGAGAATGGCCATCGCCGCGCCGAGCGACACGCCGTGCACGCCGATCCGCATCTCCGGGTCTTTCGCGAGAAGCCATGCTTTCCACGCCGCGAAGTCGCCGGTCTCCTTCATGCCCCACAGGGTGTGACGGCCTCCGCTTTCCCCGTGTCCCCGGAGATCGATGAGGAGCACATTATAATCAAGGGCCTGATACAGCGGCACGAGGCTCTCACACATGGCGCGGTTGGAATACAGGCCGTGCACAAGCACCACCGTATAATGCGACGGCCTCTCCCGAGGCACATACGTTCCCGCCAGCACCGTGCCGTCCCCGGCCGTGACCTCCGCCGGTTCCCATCCCGCTCTCCGCTCGATCTCATGGATGCGGGCGAGCTGCCCCGTCTGATTTTTTATGCCCAGTATCTGATCCCACGGCGACTCCAGGAGGCCTTCGTACATTCTGTTTCCCGCGTACATCCCCGCGGCAAGGCACAGCACCAGAAACACCGCGGCGAACCGCTTCGCCCATTTCCAGAAAAAACGGATCATCTTTTCCGCCGCTCCTTATCTCTCATGACCGTTGATTGGTTATCGCCTATTATATAGAAAAAATTTTCTTTCCGCTGTAAAATTTCCAAAAATTTTCGCAGGAATTTATTATAATGGTATTATCATTTCAAATCACTGCACGGCGTCAGCGCCGTGAAAGGAGCGCTTATCATGAAACAATGGCTGGAAAATCAATTTGAGCTAGCCCGATGGCATACGTCGGTCTCCACAGAGATCATCGCCGGGGCCACCACATTCGCCACCATGGCCTATGTCCTCGCCGTCGTGCCGGGCATGATGGCCGGAGCGGGCCTTCCCGCGGGAGCCATGCTCACCGCGATGGTCCTCATGATCGTCATCACCACGCTGGGCATGGCGTTCTACACGAACCGGCCCTTCGTCCTCGCGCCGGGCCTGGGCAGCGTGGCCATTTTCTCCATCACCATGGTGCAGCTCCAGAAGATCCCCGTGGAGACGGCGGCAGGGCTCGTCTTCCTGTCGGGCATCCTTTTCATCATCGTCACGGTCTTCGGCATCCGCGACGCCATCGTCGCCCTCTCATTCCGAAAGGCATCAAGATCTCCATCAGCGCGGGGGGTGGGCTTTTCATCGCCGTCATCGGCATGCGCAACGCCCACCTCATCGCGGCGAACGCCAAAAAGACCGCCCTGTCCTTCGCCGATCTCACCCAGCCTGCGGTCATCGTGGCCGTCATCGGCATGGTCATCCTCCTCATCCTGGAGAGCCGCCGCGTGAAGGGAAGCGCGCTCATCGCCATCGCCGCCGCCACGCTTGCCGGTCTCCCCCTCGGCGTGACCCACCTGCCGTCTTCCGTCTTTTCTTCCCCGGAAGGCATCGGGGACCTCCTCTTCCGGTTCGACCTGGCTTCCGCGCTGGATCTGAAATACATCCCCTACCTTTTCGCCTTCTTTCTGCCGGATTTCTTCTCCAGCTTCGGCACCGCCCTCGGCGTGGGCGGCCGGGCGGGATTCCTCGATGAGAACGGCGACCTGCCGGGTCTCCACAAGGTCTTCCTCGTCGATTCCCTGGCGGCCACGCTGGGCTCCTTCGCGACCGTTCCCGTGCTGATCACCTATCTCGAATCCAGCGCGGGCGTGGAAGCGGGCGGCCGCACGGGCCTCACGGCGCTCACTTCGGCAGCGCTCTTCCTGGCGGTCCTCGCCGTGACGCCCCTCGCCCTCATGATCCCCTCTGCCGCCACGGCCCCCATCCTCATCTACGTGGGCATCAGCATGATGAAAGGCCTCCGCAATCTGGACTACGACACCATGTCCGAATGCATTCCCGCCTTCCTCTGCATCGCCCTCGCCATTTTTACATTCAACGTGGGCAACGGCATCGCCGCCGCCTTCATTGCCTATGTCATCATCCGGCTAGCGGCAGGCGAATTCCGCCTCCTCCGTGCGGGCCATTTTCTTCTCGCCGCCGTGCTGATGTACTACTTCTACTCCATGGCCGTCATGAAATGATTCCAAAGAAAGGAGCCTCCCCATGTCCATCGATCTGCTTTTTGCCGGCGGGCAGGTATTCAACGCCCACCTGAAACGATTCATCCCCGCCGATCTGGCCGTCCATCATGGAAAGATCGTCTACGCCGGGCCGAAGGGCGCGGAACTTTTTGAGGCGGAAGAGACCGTCAACGTCTCCGGGCAGTTCATCATTCCCGGCCTCATCGACAGCCACATGCACATCCAGAGCTCCATGATGTCGCCCCGCGCCTTCTCCGCAGCCGTCCTGCCCCACGGAGTGACCACCGTCGTCTCCGAGCCCCATGAGATCGCCAATGTCTTCGGCCTCGACGGCGTCCGGGAATCGCTCCGCGCCGCCGGAGCGTGCGCCCTGGATATCCGCCTCGCCATGCCGAGCTCCGTCCCCTCCGCGCGGCCCGATCTGGAAACGGCAGGCGGCGAGATCGGCCTCTCGGAGATCATGGAAATGATGGAGTGGCCCCGCACGGTCTGCCTGGGCGAAGTCATGAACATGCACGACGTCATCAGCGAACCGAACGGACGCATCAATCAGATCATCCGCTCCGTCCGGGAAAACCGTCCGCACTGGCCCATCGAAGGCCACTGCCCGCGCGTCTCCGGAAAAGATCTCGCCGCGGTCATCGCCGCCGGCATTGGTTCCGACCACACGGAGCAGACCCTGGAAGGCATGAAAGAACGCATCCGCATGGGCATGATCATCCAGCTCCAGCGGAAATCCCTCCGCCCGGAGCTTCTCGCCTATATCGATCAGGAAGGGCTGGAAGACTCGCTCTCCTTTGTCACAGACGACACCATGCCGGACACGCTCCTCCGGGAAGGCCATTTGGACGAGATCCTGCGCATCGCCGTCTCCATGGGATATCCCGCGGAAAAAGCAGTCTACTGCGCGACCTGGACACCGGCGCAGCGCATGCGCCTCTTCGACCGGGGCGCCCTCGATCCGGGCCGCATCGCCGATTTCGTCATCCTCGATGACCCGGCGCGCTTCACGATTTCCTCCGTCTGGAAAAAAGGCCGCCGTGTGCCGCAGCGCCGGAGCCTGTCCTATTCCTCCGGCTTCTATCCGGCGGAGTTCTACAACAGCGTCCATGTGCCGCCGCAGGAGGAGAAAGACTTCCGCGTGCCCGCCCCCATAGAAGAAGGCACGGTCCGCTGCCGGGCGGCGCTCGTGCAGGAACATTCCACCATGACTGTCCCGGCGGAGGCGGAGCTCCCCGTGCGCGGCGGATATATCGACTGGGAATCCTCCCCCTGGGCGCTGGCGTCCGTCATCGAGCGGCACGGCCTGGGCGGCGGCCGGGGCTTCCTCTTCGTGGGCGGCGCGGCGCTGAGACACGGCGCGGCGGCTTCCACCTATTCCCACGACGCGCACAATCTCCTCGTCATCGGGCAGAACGGCCGGGACATGGCAGCCGCTGCCAATGACGTCATCGAAAAGCAGGGCGGGATCTCCGTCGCCGCCGACGGACACCTGCTCGCCTCCGCCGCGCTCCCCGTGGCGGGCATTCTCTCCGAAGAGCCGGTAGAGCTCCTCGGAGAAGAGATCGAACGCGTCCGCGAGAGCCTCTCCGCGCTCGGATGGACGCAGGACAATCCCGTCATGTCCATGGCGACACTGGCCCTGCCCGTCAGTCCGGCGCTTAAAGTCACGGACAAGGGCATCGTCGATGTGAAGAACCAACAGCTCGTGCCCCTCGTCATGGAGGCAAAATAAAAAGACCGTCCGCAGACGATCCTTTTCAGAAGCATGATCTTTCAAGGTCATGCTTTTTTATTTTTCTTTAATCACAAGGCCCGCTTTCTTCAATTCCCGGAAAAGATACTTCAGCACTTCATAGAGCCGGGCCGCATCCTCCGCGGTAAGCTTCTTCGGCGAGACGCGGAGAAAATCGCGGTAATAAAATTGGAGCCGCGGCGCCAGCTCGCTCTCCGGCAGCGTCTTCCCGGATTCCGCTTCCTCTTTCTGCTCATGAAGGAGGCGCGTCTTTTCTTCCAGCGCGGCAATGCGCGCGTCCCTTTCCGCGAGCGCCGCCCGCATCTGGTCTATCTCCCTATAGAGCGCCTCCGCCGTGAGCGATTCGCCCGCCCGGTGCGTCCTGATCTCTTCCAGTTCTCTCTCCAGCACCGTCCCCGCTCCGCGGAGCACGGCGATCGTCCTTCTCGCTTCTTCCAGCATTTCCCTATCCGTCATGACAGCCTCCCGCTCAATGTTTCTCAAAGACCAGCCGCATCTGGTGCCACACCGCGCCGCCGTGTTCCGAACCGGATACGCCTTCGTCAGTAAATCCGAATCCCCCGTAATAATGGATGAGCCGCTCTTTACAGGTGAGCACCACGCCCCGCCGCCCTTCCTGCCGGGCCTCTTCGATAAAAGCCCGCATGAGCCGCGCCGCCAGCCCTTCCCTGCGCCGTTCGGGGATCGTATTCAGCCCGAAGATCATCTGCCACGCTCCGTCTTCCCGGTGCATGGACGCGTCCTCATACATGGCGTCGGTCAGGTCCTTTTCGTCTGTCACCATGCCGTCAATGAATCCCACGAGCTTTCCTTCGTCGAAAAGGAGCAGAAAATGCGCGCCGTACGCGGCGAGGCGCTGCCGGAACTGCTCCTCTGTAGCCGCTTCCGCCGCGGGAAAGCACGCCGCTTCCACAGCAGCCACCTGCTTCAGATCATTCATTACCGCTTTTCTGATCTCCATCTCAATCCCTTTCCAGAATCAATCCTTCTGCCCAGTACGATACCGGTTTCCCCGGTTTGATAAACTGTGTGCACCGCCGGAACACGACGCGGTGCCTCCCGTCGGGCTCCCACACCATGGGCTCCGTCTGCGGCCCGGCCGTCCTCGTCCGGAAAAACGCTTCCAGCTGCGGCCTTGCATCGTAAGACAGACCGGCGGCGCGGATCACGCCGTCATCGGTGCTGCGGAACACATAGAACCGGTCATAACCTGCCACAGAGACCGGCCCCTCTTCCGCGAGAGACCGCACTTCCTCCTTTTCTCTCGCCGCTTCTTCCGCGAGTTCCCGGATCACCGGCGAGGCGGCGATCTGCTTCACGAAAGAATAGGTCCCGCTGTCCGCCGCATCCCGCCGGATATACCAGTATGCCGACAGGAGCCGGTCCCGCTCCTCTTTCGGCAGCGCTTCTCCCCGGACGATCTCGCCTTCCCGCATCATGCCGTACCGCGCCATGACCGTCTGCGCGCGGTACACCTGATCGCGGAGCGGGACTTCCCACACCGCGAAAGGCCCCATGGAAGCCGCTGCCAGCACCGCCGCGGCGAGAAGAAAAAGCATCCCCCGCCCGCGCCGGAAAAAGCCGAACCCCATCACGACGAGGCCGAAAACGGTGCACAGGAGCGACGCGTACCGCGCTTCCGTCAGGCCGTACGCATCGACGCGGATCCATACGCCCACGAGCTGCGCCGCCACCACCGGCAGGAGCAGCGGCCCGCCGAAGCGCTGAAAAAGGCGCATTCCCCGCCACGTCTCATCAGGCAGCAAAAAGTAAAAGAACGCGTACCCCAGCACGGCGAGAGAAGCAAACCAATTCATCTGCCCTACGGGCATTACGCCGGAAAGGAGGATCTTGCCGATGTATCCGTACAAGATCGCCAGCAGGATCAGATATACGGGGAAAAGGACGCGCCGGAAAAGAGCCGACAGCAAGTGCGGCGGCCCGGCCCGTTCCTCCGGAAGCCACGAGAAGAAGAACGGCAGCCCCACCAGGAAGAACGCAAATTCCGCCGCCACGCTGTACCATTCACCGCGAATATCGAAGAGCAGCTCATCCGCCGCGAAAAGGCAGACAAAGAGCGACGCCGTCAGCAGCAGCGAAAGGCCCAGCGCCTTCCACGCCGCGGCGAAGATCCGGGAAAACACAGCCTCCCCATGCCGCGCCGTAAGGAAGCACACCGCAAGCGCCCCCGCCGCTCCGGCGGAACCGGCCGCCGCTTCCATGAGCCGCCCCTGCGCACCGAGGGAAAAGAAATACAGATACCACAGTCCCGCCGCGGGGAAAGACAGCAGCGGCATCCATTGAAGGCCCGCGCCAGCCTTCCCCGATTCCCGGAAGCACTGCGCCGCCGCGGCAAAACAGGCGGCGCAGAAAAAGGCGCCCGTCATGGCCCGCCCTTCCGGCGTCGGCTCGCAGAACGTCCCCCAGAGGAGCGCGCAGAAAAGAGCGGCGCACCAGAAAAACGCCGTCCTGAAACGGCGCATGCCGCTCCGCATCCTGTCCCGCAGCACACCGGCCCACCTCATCGGCTCCGCCTCCTTCCCCGCTTTTCTTCTATTATACAAAAAAATATCCGCGAAAAAACAGCAGCCCCTGAAGAGCTGCCGTTTCTTTCCTTATTTTTCCTCCGCCTCAGCCGCTGGCGTTTCCTTCGGAAGCCGTTCCAGCCGGTACAGATTCATGTACAGATCCTTCGCGTCCGCGCGGATGCGTCCGTCCTCTTTCCGCTCCTGATCTGCCGCCTCATTGTCCGCCGCGCCGCGCACATCGGTGAGCTTCAGTTCCGCGGAATACTTCTGCTTCCGCTTATCCGCATGGATCGCCGCGTCGAATGTCCGCACATCCGTCACCAGCCGGTCTTTCGCGAAATCCCAGGCGTCCACCTTGTCCCGGTACGACTCCGCGTACATCGTGAAATGCACATTTTCAATGCTTCCCGGATAATCCATGGTCTGCATGCCCATGACCGTCGTCATGTCCGCGTAGATCACCTCATCCTCCCCGGCAGCGATCACGCGGTACCTCTCCGGATCGGCCAGGAACGTCCCTTCATCCGCGGAAGAAGCGCGCACCGCGCGGAACAGGCTGTAATACATATCATCCGCTTCCGCCCGGGACTTCGCGCCTTTCCATGCCCCTTCATCCAGCTTCTCCCCGTCCCGGCTGTAGACGGCGGAGAGCTTCTTTTCCAGATCATACTCATCTTTCGCCTTGTTCCCGTAGAGCGTCGCCTCATATTCCTGAATGCAGTCGACGGTCTCCTCTTTCTGGAAAGCCATCGCGTCGGGCTTCTTCGCGAAAGACTCCACATACATGGTGAAAGAAATATTCTCGATGCTCCCCGGATAATCGCGTGAACTCATAGCGAGCGCCGTGTCCATGTCCGCGTAGACCGCTTCCCTCTCATCCGCATAGATCACACGGTATCTCGCCGGATCGGCCAAAAGCGTTTCCTGATCCATTGCCGATGCCGTGCCCGAAGCCGACAGCGCCAGAGCCGCCAGCAGCGCGCCATATATTTTCTTCATGATTTCCTCCTCTGTAAAATACAAATCATATTGTTACAATTAATAATATCACAGGTAACTGAAAACAGCAAAACTTTTCTTGCCGCGGCAGCGCGGAGGGAGCAAAAAAGATCGCCCGCCAGAGCCGCGGGAGACCTTTCCGCTCACACCAATTTCCTCCGCCACACGCCGCTGCGCCACCGCCAGAGAAAGACCGCCCCGCGGCTGCACTCATCCAGCGCCATCGCCGTCCATATCCCGGCGAGTCCCCAGCCCAGATGGATGCCGAAGAGCCACGCGCCGAAGGTCGCGATGCCCCACATGAAAATGATGCCCACCGTGATGGGGGCGCGCACATCGCCTGCCGCATTGAGCGCCATGACCATGCTCATATTCACCGCACGGCCGATCTCAAGGAAGATCTCTATAAAAAGGATGGTCCGCCCCAGGGCGTGCACTTCCGGATCGTCCGTGAAAATGGAAAACACCGCGTCGCTGTGAAGGTACACCAGCAGCGAGATCGTCCCGGAGAGCAGCACCGACACGAGAATGGTAAATTTCACCCTCCGGTCCACCTCCTCATTGTCCCCGGCCCCTTTAAAATACCCCACCAGGATCTGCGTCGCCATGGCGAGCGACTGGGAATACACATAGCTCACCATGGCGATGATGTACGCGTAGATCTTCGTCGTGATGACAGCGATGCCGAAAACATTCACAAACTTCATGATGACCGTCTGCGAAAACTGGTACGAAAAAGTCTCCCCGCCGCAGGGGATGCCCAGCGACAGGATCTTCCGAAGCGTCCCGAAAGGGAAAGGCCGCAGGTACCGGAACGACAGCCGCGCCTGCGTATGACGGCGGAAGAGCCAGACGATGAGCAGGAATCCGAGGCATTTGGAAATATTGGTGGAAACGCACACCCCCGCCACGCCCAGCGCCGGCACCGGGCCCCAGCCGTTGATGAGGACGAGATTGCCCCCGATATTCAGCACATTCATCACGAGCGAACAGACCATGGTCAGCTTCAGCAGCGAATACCCGCGGAGAAAAGAAATGAACGCCATGTACATGCTCTGCACCCACACGAACACCCCGATCCACCGCAAATACAGCGAAGCGTCGCCCCAGATCTCCCGCGGCACGCCGATGATCTCCAGGAAAAACTCGTCGTGCAGAAAAAGGACCGCGCTGATCGCCGCGCCAAGCACAAAATTCGCCGCCAGCGCCACCATGCAGACCTCGCTCACCTTCTCCATATTTCCCGCGCCCCGGTAATGGGCGATGAGGATCGTCGCCGCCTGGCACATCACCGCCAGCGTCAGCACGATCATATTAAAGACCACATTATCATTGCCCACCGCCGCCACGGCGTCCTGCGAATAGCGGCTCAGCATGAACTGATCCACGTTCGGCACCATCATCTGCAGCGCCGTCTCTATGAAGATCGGCACAGACATGGAAAAGACCGCGAACCGGCTCCTGTATGGATTCTCCCGCAAACTATCCCTCCCGAAAAATTAAAATGCAGTCCATACTACCACAGCCGCCGTCCCCGCGCAAGGCATCAAAAAAAGACGCCCGAAGACGTCTTTCATGATTCAGCGGATCTCCACCGTGTGCGCGATCTTGTAGCCCTTCTCTTCCAGTTTCTTGATGCTCTCCGCCAGATTCGGGAAATCGCCGCGGATGACGATCTCATACCGGTCGGCCTCCTCCTTGTACGTGGCAAGGCTGTCGATATTCACCCCGTCCTCCGCAAGGATATGAGAAATTTCCTCCATCGCTCCGACACGGTCCTTCACATCGAGGGCAATGCGGGTCTTCCCGTCGGTCAGGCCCATGATATTGATGAACGCCCGGAGAATATCTCTCGCCGTGATGACGCCCACCACCGCGCCGGAACCGTCCACCACGGGCAGCCCGCTGATATTATTCCGCTCCATCAAGTACGCCGCTTCCTCCAGCGTCGCATCCGCGTTGATCGCGATCACCCGCTTCGACATGACCTCCCGCACCTTGAGCGCGTCCAGAAGAGAACTGATCTCATACTGCGAGAGCGTCGTCGCCGGAGACGGAGAGACCCGCGTGATATCGCCGTCGCTCACCAGCCCCACCAGCTTCCCGTGATCCAGCACGGGAAGGCGGTTGATCTTGTGCGCCTTCATGATATCCGCCGCCTGCACCACCGTCGTGTCCGGCGAAATGGTGATCGGATTCTTCGACATACGATTCGCAACAAACATACTATCCCTCCTCACAAAAATCCTATTTCCTTTATTTTATCACACCGCCGCGCCGCCCGGTATTTCCCCGACCGCCGCCGCGCCTTCAAAATACGTCTCCGCCATTTCATTCAGACTTCGTGCGATCTGCATGAAATCCCGATTCAGATTCAGCGTTTTCACCGTGATTGGGTTTCCGTGCATCTGGTAAACCTGATCCGGCTGCACTGCTTCGTCCGTGCCGGCGTACAGCAGCATGCCCGCCACATGATGCGGTCTTTCCCCAAAAGAATAATCCATATTTTTCACATACGTAAATATCTGATACAAATTGTGTGAATGCTGCGTCCTCACCCCGTGATGATCCTGCATAGTATGCGAATAATATTTGGCGTCAATGACCAGCACCTTTTCCCGCTGCCTCAGCAGCACATCGCTCTGCATGACGGGCAGAAAATCTCTCATGCCGTCATCCAGCGCCCAGCTGATCTGTTCCGCCCGCGCAGACAGCTGCGGAAAATGATACCGGTAATATTCCAGAATAAATTTCTCATACAGACGGCTCATGGCCAGATCATCCAGAAAAGAAGCCAGCCGGTACCGACCGCCCGACTCCGTCCGCAGAAGTTCCCTCAGCACGAATTCCGCCGCCGCAAGAAGAAGCGCGTAATTGCTGCCGCATCGTTCCGCACGGACCGTTTTCCATAAAATGCACCGGGGATCGGCTTTCCCGACGGAAGACAGGTATGCGAGCAGCCGCCTCAGCTTCTCTCTACGGGCGGGGCTGACGCCGCCGCTGTTCGCAAGAAGGGCCGCAGCCGTCTTGATTAGCCGATTACTTGGGGTATCTTCTGAAAGGTCATCAAATTCACAGGTCAGACGCCCTTGTCTCCCCGCCCTTTCCTTGATCACTTCCGGCATATACAATCGTCCCCGCAGCCGCTGAAGAGGTTCCCGCCGCAGGACATAGTCCCGTTTCAGCCCCTGCTTCAGCTGGACACGCAGGCCTTCTGTCAAAACAGCGGCCAGCAGTTCCTGTATATTTTCAAAAGGCTCCGAACCGGCCCGTTCCCATGCGCCGAAACGCACCGTCCGAAATGCATAGGCCAGCATATAATAAATATTGCGTATCGGAATATGCTTATTTTTCTTCATGGAATACTCCCATCAGCCGTGACCGCCACGTTTCCGCCTTCTGACGGTCATCGAACCAGTATTCCTCCAGCATGGGCATCAGATCGTACTTCACCATACTCATGAGAGCAGAAACAGAAAGAGCCCCGCACAAATAACTGTGCCCGATGAGGAATCCCTTCCCGAGCGACAGATCATTTTTGATCTCTTCATTCAGCTCCCGTATCACCGCAAGCAGAGCCCTCGCCGTCTCCGAAGCACCGGACATGACCTGTTCCTGAAACACTGCCGTATCGAATCCCGGAGCCATTTCAAAAAATCCGAACCGTCGGCGCAGCGCGTAATCCATCAGCGCCAGGCTGCGGTCCGCGGTATTCATCGTCCCGATGATGTACAGATTTTCCGGAATGCTGAACGTCCTTCCCGCATAGGGAAGCGCGATCTCCCGGCCTCTGTATTCCTTCTCGATCAGCATGAATGCTTCCCCGAATATCTTGCTCAGATTCCCGCGATTGATCTCATCAATCAGGCAGAAGAACATTTCCCCCGGATGCGCCGCCGCTTCCCGACAGAACTTCAGAAATACGCCGTCCCGCAGCGAAAAAGTTTCTCCCTCCGGCCTGTACCCGAGGATAAAATCTTCATATGAATAGCCGGGATGAAACTGTACCAGAAGGATATGCCGCTCCTCCTTTTTCCCAATCAGCGAATACGCCAGCCGCTGCGCGGCAAAGGTCTTTCCGACACCGGGCGCGCCTTCAAGAATGATATTCTTTCGTCGTAAGAGCAGCTGCCTCAATTCGTCATAATCCGCTTCATTCATATATACTTCGTTCAGAAAATCACGCCGCGTATATGATTCTGTTTTCTCCCGCTGCGCTTCGCCGTCCTCTCTATCGGCCTCATGCACAGAAGTCGGCACATCTGAAAATGTTTCCCGTAATGCCTCTGCCAGCTCCGTTCTCAACCGCCATATATACTGTCCATGTTCTCCCTTTTTCGCCATGCGTCCAAAGTAAAGTACCGGCCAGTACCAGACTTTGCCTTTTTCGTCTTTATACAGCGGGCATCCTGTTTTTTCCGCCACCCGCTTTGCCAGAGCCGAAGAACCGCTGTTATAAAAATTTTTTGTTTCTCCATAGCGCTCCGCCAATTCCGTGCAGGACGCTTCTCCTCCGAATGCTGCCATCCGCCGCAGGATCGTCAGGCTCTCCGGGGTAAATACGGTCTCGTCTTTCATTAATTTCTTCCATGCCGATTTTAACAGTCCCGGCTCATACCCGGCCGGTTCCTGCTCCTGTTTCCCGCTCTTCTTTTTTCCCCCATATTTCTGCTGGATATAATACCCTATATCCATAGTCAAAATATGAAGGCTGATATCCGGCCAGCAGGACTCTGTCAATCGGCTGTTCAGCAGCTCTGCCAACTGGCTGTCTTTCTTTACTTCTGACCTGATCTCATCATAAAAAGAAAAGAAATTTTGCAGATTTTCCCTGTATCTGCCCTGAACAAAATGATAATCCGCATTCAGCACTTTCGCGGCGGCAGATGCGATACTGAACTTATAAACGTAATATGTATCGGGAAAACGAAGCCACAAATACGTGCTGACCGCGTATTCCGACTGATAAGTACTATACCCTTTCTTTGTATTTCCAAGCCGTTCCTGATTTCCGTACGCATGAAACAGCTCATCCGCAGCTGCCTTAAAAGTCAGTATCCGCTCCACAACATCCGAGCTTTCATCGAACAGCGCCCGAAACAGAGCTCTCACCTCTTCGGGAGCCCAGCCGCTCATTTCGATGATCATACGCCGGGGAAAGAAATTCGCCGCCGTCAAAAGATTTCCTGTCTTCTCAAGCGCAGATTCCAGCATCGCCGGAAAATCCGCGGCCTCGATATCCCAGTGATCCTGAAACCACCGGACGGCTTCCCATTTATACTTTTCATCTTTCCACCAGTTCCCGGAAAAATCCTTTTTGTACGCCTTAAGGGTCTCCTTCAATTTCTCCTGATCGATCATTTTCCCTCCTATAATATTTTTATCAGTCCCAAAACGTTTTCTTTTATTATAACGGCTTTCATCCTTTGCCGCATTTGCGAATAAAATTTCTTTTTTCCCGCCTTTATGCGAAGTATAATAATAAAAACATGTTACTGGAAAGGAGACCCATCATGCCATACGTCAATATCAAGATCACGAAAGAAGGAAACGTCACGCCGGAACAGAAACGGCAGCTCATCGAGGGGGCGACGAATCTGCTCCACGATGTGCTCGGAAAGAATAAGGCCACCACGGTCGTCACCATCGATGAAGTGGACACGGATAACTGGGGCATCGGCGGCGTGCCGATCACGGAAATCCGGAAGCAGAAAAAATAAGCCGGGCGCTTCCGCTATGAAGAAAGCTCTCGCCCTCGCGCTGCTCCTCTCCTTCGCTTCCCCCGCGCTCGCTGCCGCCGCTTACATCGGCAACATAAACAGCATGATCTTTCACGAAGAAAACTGCCGTTTCGGCGGAAAGCGGATCAAAGAAGAGAACCGCGTATATTTCAGCACCCGCGGTGAAGCCGTCAGCGCCGGTTACCGCCCGTGCAAAGTCTGCCGCCCCTGAGCGCTGCCGCAGAAAAATTTCCAGACACGCCAAAAGACACCATCAGTGAAATTTCCGATGGTGTCTTTTTTCGTGCGGAACAGACCGAATATCCCTTCTTATTCTTATGGAATACTGCTGTATAACGGATATCTGAAGGCGCCGGGACGTCCCGCAGTCACAGTGTTTTTTCCAGAATGATCATGTCCCGCAGGAGCCGCCCTTCTTCATAGATAGGCCGGCTGTAATTTTTTGTGAAGAACTCCTGAAGCCTGCCGATCTCCCAGAATCCGCAGCGCCGGTAAAAAGCGAGCGCCGGCGAGACGTCTCCCGTACCGAGGCGGAGACGGGCGTACCTATCCCGGTACGAAGCGCCCGCCCATTCCAGCAGCGCCCGGCCGACGCCTTGCCGCCGCCATTCCGGCGCGACGGCGAGATTTTTCACTTCCGCGAAGCCCTCTTCTTCCGTCACGACACATACCGCTGCCGTCTTTTTTCCGATTTCCGCCGCATAGAGCGTCCCCCGCTCCAGGTAGCGGTCGATCATCCGCTCTTCTTCATCTCCCATCAGAAGAAGCGGCAGGAATTCTTTTTTGCGGCTCCGAATTTCTTTGACCTCCATGACAGGATTTTCTTTTAGCTCAATCATGAAGCACTCCTTTACATCCGCGCAAAATAATAGATCAGCGGATAGACGAGGAAGAGAAAGACAGCGGTGGTCGTGAGAAACGCCGATTCGGCGATATCCACATTCAGCCGGTAGAGCTGCGACGCCGCCACGGCAAAGATCGCCGTCGGAGCGGCAGCAGCGAGCACGGCGCACCACAGGATGACGGGGTCTCCGGTCACACAGAGCGTCATCGCGCCGATGCAGACCGGAAGGTACAGAAATTTCACCGGAAAGAGCGGCCACAGCGTCCGCGCGTATTTCCTGACGCCAACCATATCGAGATCGTAGCCGACGGGGATCATGCCGAGCCAGGCGCTGGCGTGGATGAGCACCGTAAATACTGCCGACACGCTTTCCGGCCGGTGTACGCCGGAAGCGCCGAGGAGGAGTCCCGCCGCGACGCACGCCGCAGGCAGCTGATTCCATGTGAGGAGCATATCCCGGAGCCGGAGCCGCGCATGCCGCGTTTCACCGCTGCTCGCCCACCGGTCGTAGAACCGCTGCGCCGCCGGAAAGCAGAAGAGCACGATCACGAGGACCTGCGGCACCGCGATGAGCTGGATGTACGCAAATCCGGTCTCCCCAAAGAGGGTGTACGCGCAGAGCCCCGCGAGCGTCCCGATATTTCCGAGGATCATGGCCAGGAAATAGCTCCCCTGGTCACGGGGATCGGAGAAACGCCGCTTTTCCAGCAGGTAAAACAGGGGGATCGGAAGAAAACAGATGGGCAGGATGGACAGAGGCAGCCAAAGCAGCTCCGCCGATACCCGGAGCGACCAGAAGGAGATGAGGGAAAGCCCGGAGAGCGCCCCCACCACATTCGCCCGGATGAGGAAGCGCATCCATTCCCGGGCGATCCCCCGCGCCCGCAGAGACTTCCCCAGAAAGAGCGGGACGAGGATATCCGCGAATACGATGAGAAATCTGGACCAGTCTTCCATATTATCCTTCCGTTTCCACCACGCCGCCGCGGATCGTGATCTGCCGGTCATGCCACCGGGCCAGGGTCGACCGGTGGCCGACGCTGACTACAGTCCGCCCCGGCTCTGCCGTCAGTTTTTCATACAATTTCATTTCCATGTCCTCGTCCATGGCGGAAGTCGCTTCATCGAGGAATACCCACTTCGGTTTCCGCAGGAAGATCCGCACGAAAGCAAGGCGCTGCTGTTCTCCGAGGGAGAGCACATGAGACCAGTCCCGCGCTTCATCGAGATGCTCTGTCAGATGGGCGAGGCCGCAGAAGGCAAGGAGCGGCGCCAGTACCGCGTCGTCCGCCGGCGCGCCCGGATAGGACGCCGCTTCCCGGAGCGTCCCTATGGGCATGTAGGGCTTCTGCGGAATGAACATCGTCTCTTCTTTCCGCGGCGAGATGATCTCTCCCGACGCGTAGGGCCAGAATCCCGCCAGCACGCGGAGAAGCGTTGATTTCCCCGCGCCGGAGGGGCCTTTGATGAGGACTTTCTCCCCCGCCGCGATGACGCAGTCCGCCCCGGAAATGAGCCGCCTTCCGCCGGGAAGGCCGATATCCACGCGGCGCAGCGCGGCCTCATCCGCTTCCGTCCGCACGAGGCCGCCCGCTGCTGCCGCCGCTTCCCTTTCCAGTGCCCGCACGTGGCTGTCAAAGGTGAGGAGGCGGTCCGCGCAGGCCCGCCATTCCGCCAGTGCCGCGTAAATGTCCACGAAGTACGACATGGATTCCTGCACCTTGCCGAAACAGTTTCCGATCTGCATGAGCCCGCCCAGGGAGATCTCCTTCGCCAGGTACCGCGGCGCCGCCACGACAAAGGGAAAGATGATGGCGATCTGCCCGTAGCTGTTCGTCAGCCAGGAGAGCTGCTTCTGCTTGCGGATAATGAGCACCGTATTCGACAGGACAAGAAGGAAACGCCGCAGGAGCAGGCTCTTTTCCTTCGCCGCGCCGTCGTAAAAAGCGACGCTCTCCGCCGTATCTCTGAGGCGCACCATGCCGAAGCGGAAATCCGCCTCGTACCGCTGCTGGTCAAAATTCAACCCCGTGAGGCGCTTCCCCACGCGGTGCGTGAGCCACGTGCCCGCGGCGGAATAAAAAAGCGCCGCCCACACCAGGTACCCGTGAATGGCATAGGTCTCCCCGCCGATGGTCACACTGAGCGGGCCGGACAGATCCCAAAGGACAAAGATGAAGCAGAAGATCGTCACCACTGCCTTAAAAAGACCCATGGCAAAAGAAAGGGTATTCGCCGTGAAAAGGCGGATATCCTCGGAGATCCTCTGATCGGGATTATCCGCGCCGGGCAGAAACATCTCCATGCGGTAATACACCTGCCGCCCCGTCCACTTCTCCAGATATTCGCGGGTCATCCAGTTCCGCCACCGGAGAGACAGGCACTGCTGTAAATAAAAGGCATAGACGGAAAAGGCAATGTACGCGAAGGCCAGCCCCGTGAACCGCAGGAGCCCGCTGTAGACGGCGTCCGCGTCATACGCCTGAAGCGCGCTGTAGAAATCATTGAACCAGTCGTTCAGGAGGAGCATCATGTACACCGCCGCCCCGGTCAGGATGATGATCCCCGCCAGGTACAGCGCGGCCGTCCGCCGCTCGCCGCCCATCCAGTACGCCGCCGTCAGCCGGAAAAGGCGTCCCGCCCATTCCCCGTTCCATCCATCCCGCTCCATTCCGCGCCTCCTTGCAGAGAAATTAATTTATTATACCTGATGCCCCGAAATATTTCCATGCGCCCCGCGTTTCCTCCGCGGGCCGTTCGCGGGTCTTCCCGCGGCGGGGTATAATACAGACAGAACCGTCTATTCAGGAGGCATCATGGAAAAGGAAAAAGGATACATCCAGGTCTACACGGGCGACGGCAAGGGGAAAACCACCGCCGCCATCGGGCTCGCCGTGCGCGCGGCCGGCGCCGGCAAAAAAATCTGCATCATTCAGTTCATGAAATCACTGGCCTATTCGGAGCAGAAGATCCTTCAGACGCTCCCCGGCGTGACCCTCATCACCTGCGGCAAGCCTTACTTTATCGCCAAGGAAGGCATGTTCTCCGAAGAGCAGCTCCGCCGCTGGGGAGACGCCGTCACGGTCTATCCCGCCGGCCATCCGCCGCAGGAATACCGTGATCTTATCCTTCACGGCATTGAGGAAGCGGTGAAAGCCGTATCCGGAGATTATGACGTGGTCATTCTCGACGAATACAATATGGCCTGCTGGTACGACCTCGCCACGGACGATGACACCCGCCGCATCCTCAGCGCGCGCCGCCCGGAGGTGGAGCTCATTTTCACGGGACGGAACGCGCCCCAGCTCCTTCTCGACGCGGCTGATCTCATCACGGAAATGAAAAAAGTCCGCCATTACTATGACCGGGGCGTACAGGCGAGGAAAGGCGTGGAAGACTGAAACGAAAAAGCGGAGACCCTCTTCGGATCTTCCGCTTTTTTGTTTGCTCTGTTTTCTATTTTCAGAAAAAGCCGCTCTTCCGGGTGTAATCCATGGCATCGGAGAAACGGCCCGTGGTGAGATCATTCTTCATCATATAATTCCGGTTCCCTCCGGGAAAGGAGAAAGCGAGCCGCTTCTCTCCGCCGTTCAGCACGATCCGCACCACCGTCGTCCAACCGTCATCCGTCACGCTCTCCACCCGATAAGGCACGCCGTTCACGGCCGTCCCGGACACGCGCAGGAGCTCGCCGTACCGTCCGCGCCATGTCCCGACAAGGAGATTTTTCCCCGCCGCTTCCGGCCATGTCTGCGCCGCCGCTTCCGCGGACAGACCCGTTGCCAGCAATGCCGCGGTCATTACAGCCGCGGTCTTTGCGCGAAGTTTCATACGCTCCTCCTCATCCAAAACAGTCGCGTTTCATGCGCCTTTCTTATTCAAAGACGCCCCCATTGTAAAACGGCGCGCCGCCGCCGTCAATGCCGGGCCGCATTCTCTCCGCCCGCGGCTCTTCGGACGCGGGACCGGGCGGGCCTCCGCGGAAGCACGCAAAAAAAGTCCCCGCACGCGCTGCGCGTGCAGGGATAATTTTTTACCACTTTCTGGGAATCTCCGGGAAATGGCCGATGATCATCATGGACGCGAGGATATTGGACATGAGCCGTCCGTCCTCATCGCGAAGCTCTGCCACGATCGACATGGTGGTGTGCCCGCAGTGCTTCACATGACTGGTAACGCTCATCTTTTTCCCCGGTGTGATGTTGCGGATATAATCGAGAGTCATACTTACCGTGACGACCATGCAGCCCATGCTCGCTCCGGTCACGCCCGTGACGGAATCCGCCAGCGCCGCCATGACGCCGCCGTGGATGACGCCCCGGTGGTTGCAGTGCTTTGCCGGGTCTGTGCGCAGGCTCACGGTGACGCTGCCGCAGTGGATCTCATCAATGGAAATCTGGAAATAATCCATCATGAAATGATTCGGCCCGTAGATTTCCCTGATCCGGGCGACGATCTCTTCCGGTGAAGAAAGTACTTCTGCCATACAGCCTCCTTCCGCGGACATGCTCATCCTCTCGGCGCCGCAGGCCAGCTCTCTCCGCCGCGGATGTGCGAGATGGCCTCTTTCGCCGCCATCTGCGCCGCTTCTTTTTTGCTCTTGCCTACGCCGCGTCCCATGGGTTTCCCGTTGACAGCGATCTCCATCCAGATCGTCTTGTCGTGATCCGGCCCTTCGTCCTTTATCACTTCGTAATGGATATCCACGTCGCCGTTTTTCTGAACGAGCTCCTGCAGATCGGATTTATAATCGTGGTCATAATCTCCCCGGTCGATCAAGTCGAGGAATTTTTTCATGTGCCCCAGGATGAAGCGGGCCGCCACTTCATAATTATTGTCCAGGTAGATCGCGCCGATGACCGCTTCAAAAGCGTCGCCGAGGATGGAGATGCGCGTCCGCCCGCCGGACATTTCTTCGCCTCTGCCGAGACGCATGTATTCGCCGATGCGGAATTTCGCCGCGCATTCCGCGCAGGCCGGTTTGCATACGGCGCTGGCTTTCGCGCGGGTCAGATCGCCTTCCGGCCAATTCGGGAACCGGAGGAAAAGGTATTCCCCCACCACCAGATCCAGCACGGCGTCGCCGAGAAATTCCAGCCGTTCATTGTCATGAATCACTTCATTCCTGTGCTCGTTGGCATAGGATGTGTGCGTGAGCGCCGTATCCAGGAGCTGGATATTCTGAACGGGGATATTATTTTCTTCCGCAAACTGCCGGAGCTGCGCCAGGCGGTTTTTCCGCCGCGCCTCCGCGCTGCTCATGCTTTCCAGCGGCGCAGGACGATAACGGCATTATGGCCGCCGAAGCCGAAGGAATTGGACATGGCCACGTCGATCTTCGCGTCTCTCGAGCCCTCGGCGACATAGTCCAGATCGCATTCGGGATCTCTCTCTTTCAGATTGATGGTGGGATGCACTTTGCCGTGCTCCATGGAGAGGACACAGACCACCGCTTCCACCGCGCCGGCCGCGCCGAGGAGGTGGCCCGTCATGGATTTCGTGGAATTCATGGGGATTTCATAAGCATGCTTTCCGAGCAGTTCTTTTACCGCCGCGGTCTCGCTCATATCGTTCAGATGCGTGGATGTGCCGTGCGCATTGATATAGTCGACTTCTTCCGGAGCGACGCCCGCGTCGGCGAGGGCATTCCGCATGCACCGGAGCTGGGTGGAGCCGTCCGGTCTCGGAGCGGTGATATGATAGGCGTCACCGTTCGTGCCGTAGCCCGCCAGTTCCGCATAGATGTGCGCGCCGCGCTTCTGCGCGTGTTCCAGTTCTTCCAGGATCAGGACGCCGCTGCCTTCACCGAGGACAAATCCGTCGCGGCGGATGTCAAAGGGGCAGGACGCTTCTTCCGGCGGGCAGTCTCTGGAGGAGAGCGCCTTCATGGCCGCGAATCCCGCCATGGGGCTCGGGCATACTGCCGCTTCCGTGCCGCCGGCGAACATGATGTCCGCGTCGCCGTACTGGATCATGCGGGCCGCCTGGCCGATGGCGTTCGTGCCGGACGCGCAGGCCGTCACATCCGTCAGCACCGGGCCCTGCAGCCCGAACTGGATGGAAACGTGGGCGGACGCCATATTAGCGATCATCATGGGCACGACGAAAGGATTGACCTTGCCCGGGCCGCGCTGTTCGATCTTCTTTACCGTATCTTCCATTGTATAGATGCCGCCGATGCCGGTACCGATGATGGTGCCCGCACGGTTCGAATCTTCCTGCGACATGTCGAGTTTCGCGTCAGCCGCCGCCATCTTAGCCGCCGCTACGGCGAACTGGGCGTTTCTGTCCATGTGGCGGACGGTCTTCCTGTCGCCCGCATACTTGACGGGATCAAAATCTTTCACTTCTCCGGCGATCTTGACCGGGAAATTTTCCGCGTCAAACTGGGTGATCGGGCCGATGCCGGATTTGCCTGCCAGCAGATTGTTCCAGAAATCTTCCACACCGATGCCCACGGGGGATACGACGCCGATACCGGTAATGACTACTCTTCTTTTCATTCTTTACAACACCTCTCTGCATACTGAAACCGCACTGCCCGCGGAACACTCCTCCGCGCGGCTTTTTGTTTCTCTTTATTTTTATACCTATTAATACAAAATTCCTTTCGGACTTTCTGTGACAATACCTCAAAAAAGCGGGCATTCCGCACGTCCGCTTTTGTGAAGCATCCTCGCAAAAAAATGGCCGCTGGGGAATGCACTGCACATTCCCCGCACTGCCATTCCAGTCTCTTATTTCTGGAGCTGATTGTCGATGTAGTCTACTGCATCGCGTACAGTCTTGATCTTTTCTGCTGCATCGTCCGGAATTTCGATTTCGAATTCTTCTTCAAATGCCATGATCAGTTCAACGATATCCAGAGAATCTGCGCCGAGATCGTCGATAAACGTGGAGTCGATCTGTACATCAGCTTCGTTGACGCCCAGCTGGTCGACAACAATTTTCTTGACTCTGTCAAAAGTGCTCATTCGTTTTCACCACCTTTCATTGGATGATTATACACACTGATTATATTACATTACCATTCCACCGTCTACCTTCAAAACCTGTCCGGTGATGTAGGATGCTTCTTCCGATGCGAGGAAGCATACCGCATTGGCAACGTCTTCCGCCTGGCCCATGCGTCCCAGCGGTACGGAATGGATCATGTCTTCTCTGATCTTTTCGGGAATGACATCGGTCATGGATGTTTCAATGAATCCGGGCGCCACCGCGTTCACGCGGATGCCGCGGGCCGCCAGTTCTTTCGCTGCGGTCTTCGTCATGCCGATCACGCCGGCTTTCGCGGCGGAATAATTGATCTGGCCCACATTGCCCGTGATGCCCACGACGGAGGCGATATTGATGATCGCGCCTTTTCTCTGCTTCATCATGATCGGCGCGGCCGCTTTGATGGCGAGGAAGCCGCTCTTCAGGTCGGTGTCGATGACGGCGTCCCAGTTTTCTTCCTTCATCCGGAGCAGCAGGCTGTCTCTCGTAATGCCCGCGTTGTTGACGAGCACGTCCAGGCGGCCGAATTCCGCCTTCACCGCGGCGAATACTTTTTCCACATCTTCCGCTTTGGATACGTCGCCCTGGATGACGATCGCCCGGCCGCCTTCCGCTTCAATGGCGGCTTTCACGTCTTCCGCCGCTTTCTGGCTGCCTGCGTAGTTGACGGCTACGGCATAGCCTTTCTTCGCCAGCGCGATGGCGACGGCGCGGCCGATGCCGCGGGAAGCGCCGGTGACGAGCGCTGCTTTTTCTACGTTTTCCATCATTCTTCTCCTTTGAGTGCCTTTACTGTATCTTCGATGGTCTGAATATCTTCCGCGTGCATGGAGGTCTGCGTCTTGTCGATCTTGCGCATGAATCCGGAGAGCACAGTGCCCGGGCCGACTTCCACATAGGTATCGAAGCCGTCTGCGATCATGCGGCGCACCGATTCTTCCCAGTGCACGGCATGCGCCGCCTGCATGATGAGGTTCTCCCGGATCTCGTCGGCTTTCGTTTCCGCCTTCGCATTGAAGTTCGCATAGACGGGGATCTCCGCGTCGCGGATGGTGATCTTGTCCAGCACTTCTTTCAGGCGGAGCGCCGCCGGTTCCATCAGCGTAGAGTGGAAAGGAGCGCTGACTTTCAGCATGAGGGCGCGCTTCGCGCCGGCTGCTTTCAGTTCGCCGCACGCCGCTTCGACGGCTTTCGTCGCGCCGGCGATGACTGTCTGCCCGGGGCAGTTGAAATTGACTGCCTGCACGGCGCCCTCGGTTTCAGAGACTTTTCCGCAGATCTCGACGATCTTTTCCGGGTCGAGTCCGATGACTGCCGCCATGCCGCCTTCGCCCAGCGGCACCGCTTCCTGCATGAAGCGTCCACGGAGATGCACCGTGTGCACCGCGTCGGAGAAGGGGATCGCTCCCGCCGCTACCAGCGCGGAATATTCGCCCAGGCTGTGGCCTGCCGCCGCTTCCGCGGAGATGCCGTTTTCCCGGAGCACCTGCCAGCAGGCGACGCTCGCCGTGAGGATGGCCGGCTGCGTGAATTCCGTCTTCATGAGCTCCGTATCGGGTCCTTCAAACATCATCCCGGAAATGGAGAATCCCAGCGTCTCGTCAGCGTCTCTGATGATCGCCTTGACGGAATCGTACTTGTCGTACAGGTCTTTCACCATGCCCACTTTCTGAGACCCCTGCCCGGGGAAAATAAATGCTTTCTTCAACTGTACCACCTCATTTTTTATAATGCCGCCTTCCGGCGCGCTCTTCGTCTTCTGTCTCCGCTCAGCACCACTTCAGCACGACGCAGCCCCAGGTCAGGCCCGCGCCGAAGCCGGTGAGAACGAGATAATCGCCTTTCTTCAGACGGCCTTCCGCCACCGCTTCGTCCAGAGCGATGCCGATGGACGCGGCCGACGTATTGCCGTATTTATTTACGTTGATATAGACCTTTTCATCAGGCACGCCCAGCTTCTTCGCCGTCGCGCTGATGATGCGGTAATTCGCCTGATGCGCGATGAAGAGGGCCACGTCGTCGATGGAAATGCCCGCTTTGGCCATGACGCTCTTCGTGACGCCTTCCATATGGCGGACGGCGTGCTTGAAGACTTCCGAACCTTCCATATGGATGTAGATCCGCCCGGAATCGATGGCTCTGTGCGTGACCGGTTCCGCGATGCCGCTGGCGGGAATATTCAGGATGCCGCCGAGGCTGCCGTCGCTGCCGAGATCCGAGGCGATGTAACCGTAGCCGTCTTCCACGGGGCCGACGATCGCCGCGCCCGCGCCGTCGCCGAAAAGGATGCACGTCGTGCGGTCCTGCCAGTTCACGAGGCGGGAGAGCACTTCCGCGCCGATGACGAGGACGTGCTTATAGAGCCCGCTCCTCACGAACTGAGACGCCAGCGTGATCCCGTAAATATAGCCGGAGCATCCCGCGGAGAAATCCATCGCCCCCGCATGGGAACAGCCGAGCTTTGCCTGTACGAGGCACGCCGTGGACGGAACCACATAGTCCGGAGACGCGGTGCCTACCATGACGAAATCAATGTCGTCCGGCGTGAGTCCCGCCTTCTCCAGAGCCGCTTTGGCCGCGGCGACGCACAGGTCGGACGTATCTTCGCTGTCCGCCGCGATGTGCCGGGTCTCGATCCCCGTGCGCGTGCGGATCCAGTCATCCGAAGTTTCCACCATTCTTTCCAGATCTTCATTGGAAAGAATCTTTTTCGGCGCATAATGGCCCGTCGCCAGAATGCCTGCGGATAATAATTCTGTCATACTGCGTACCTTCCTCTGTCATAAATCCACGCAAAATCTATATCAGTCATCGTTTTCTTTCAGGTCGGCCACGGTCAGGGATTCCCCTTTCAACGCGTCTGCGACGAGCTCGGGAATGTGCTCGCTCGCCAGCTGCTCCGCCACATGGATGGCATTGCGGATCGCCCAGGCCTTGGACGCGCCGTGGCAGATGACGAGTCCCCCCTTCAGTCCGAGCAGGGGCGCGCCGCCGTATTCCGCGTAATCCAGACGTTTCATCATGTATTTCTTGAGGGCCGGCTTCAGAAGCAGCGCGCCGATCTTGGCGGTGATCCCGCCCTTCTCGACGGCGTCCTTCAGGATCGTCAGGAAAAGGCCTCCCACGCCTTCGCCGAATTTCAGCACCACATTGCCCGTAAACCCGTCGGTGACGACCACGTCGAAATCGCCGGACGGGATGTCCCGGCCTTCGCAGTTTCCCGCGAAAGTGAAAAGATTCTGCTTCTCCAGCATCTCGAAAACTTCCGCCACGAGGGGACTGCCTTTGATGCTCTCCGTACCGATATTGAGCAGGCCGATCTTCGGATCTTCAATATGATGCACCCGCTTCGCATACCAGTAGCCGAGGACGGCATTCTGCACCAGATTCACCGGCTTTGCCTGAGAGCTCGCGCCGGAATCGATGAGAAACGTGTATCCTCCCTTTTTATTCGGGATCGGCGTCAGGATCGCCGGACGCTCGATGCCGCGGATGCGGCCGATGCCGAAAAGTCCCGCCGTCACCGCCGCGCCGGTCGAGCCAGGAGCGACCAGCGCCCCGCACTCTCCGTTGCGCACCATTCTCGCGCCCACGGAAACGGAGGCGTCCTTCTTCTTGCGGTACGCCATTCCCGGATGCTCGTCCATGCCGATGACTTCCGTCGTATTGTGGATCTCGATCAGCTCTTCCTTATCGGCGCCGTTCTTTTTCAGAATCTCCCGTATCTGATCCTCCGCGCCCACGAGAACCACGGGGATACGGAAATCCCTCACCGCCTGTATGGCGCCGAGTACGATCTCCAGAGGCGCGTAATCCCCGCCCATCGCGTCAACCGCTATTTTTTCCATCCATTGCTCCTTTATCCCGTCCTGCGACGTTCATGATAAACTTCGCGCGGAAAATTTCTATATCCTTCGTGATGATCTGCACGTAAATATACTGCTTGCTGCCGTGCATGCGGACGACTTTCGCCCTTACCGCAAGCTGCGCGCCGCTCCCGCAGGGCGTCTTGTACTTGATATTGCCCACCTGCGTCGGCGCGAAAGGCTGATCCACCACCGTCTGCGCGAGCTCCGCGGAAATGCCGTAGAGCTTCTCCGCCGGGACGATCCCGTCCGCGCCGGTCATCTCATCCGTCGTATGAACGAGGGCTAGACCGTTTTTCCCTTTTTCGAGCGCGATGATCTCCATATCCCGGAGATGCTCCGAAGCGCCCTGCACAGCCGCTTCCAGGCGGTCCCGCATCTGCGGGATGCCCAGCATCCTCCGGTCGAGGCGCACCGTCGCGACGGACACGCCAAAAGCTTCGGCCAGAGAGCGGTCGGTCCTGCCCGGATCCTGCCGCAGCATGGCGGCTATGCGTTCCCTTCTTGTGTCCTTGTCGAGACGGATCTGCGTCGTCATAATTATCACCTGCTGATAATACTATATCATAACCAGTCAATCCCCGCACCCCGACGGCCGGCGGCGCTCATTTTTCAGCCGTCCCGCATGGGCCGCCGGAAAATGAGCAGCGGAAAATCTGCAGCGGCGGCGGAACGAAAAGGCGCGGGAAAACGCGCGACGGAAAATGAGCGGGCCCCGGCGGGCAGCGGGAAATCATCAACAAGGAAAAAATGAGCACTCTCCGGCGGAACGCGGCCCGTCATGTCCCGCCAGTCCCGGCTCCCGCAAAAAGTATTGATATCTGTCAAGATTTAGAGTAGACTATGAGAATAAAGCTTTACAGTGATAATCATTTGGATATCAATCGCTCACCGGCATAAAATACACAGGCAGCAATGCCATAAAGGAGTCTATGTATGAAACTTCCAGAACTTAAAATCGGCGATCTCACCGCGCGCTATCCCATCGTCCAGGGCGGCATGGGCATCGGCATCAGCCTTTCCGGGCTGGCGGGCGCCGTGGCGAAAGAAGGCGGCGTCGGCATCATCTCCGCCGCGCAGCCCGGCTTCAATGAACCGGATTTCTTCGCCAGCAGTTTCAAAGCGAACTGCCGCATCCTCAAGCAGGAACTGAAAAAAGCCCGTGAGACCGCGCCGAACGGCATCATCGGCGTCAACATCATGTCCCGCGGCTACTACTATGACGACTACGTGAAATGCGCTGTCGAAGGCGGCGCGGACCTCATCGTCTCCGGCGCGGGCCTCCCCATGGATCTGCCCGGCCTCGTGGAAGGCACCAATGTCAAGATCGCTCCCATCGTTTCTTCCGCGAAAGCGGCGAAAGTCCTGCTCAACGTGTGGGCGCGCCACCACAAGCGCACCGCCGATCTGGTCGTCATCGAAGGCCCGAAGGCCGGCGGCCATCTGGGCTACACCCGCGAACAGGTGGCGGAACACGAAAATGATGGCTATGAAAAAGAGATCCTCGAGATCCTCGCCGTCATCCATACCTTTGAAGAAAAATTCCAGCGCAAGATCCCCGTCGTATTCGGCGGCGGCGTCTTCGACCGGAAAGACATTGAACACTACCTCTCTCTCGGCCTCTCCGGCGTGCAGATGGCGACCCGCTTCGTGGCGACCTGGGAATGCGACGCCGCGCAGGCCTTCAAGGAAATGTACGTAAAGGCGAAAAAAGAGGACATCACCCTCGTAAACAGCCCGGTGCACATGGTGGGCCGCGCGCTGCTCAATCCTTTCGTCAAGAGAATGTCCACGGAAAGAGTACCGCCGGAAACCTGCTTCCACTGCCTGAAGACCTGCGACCCGAAAACGACGCAGTACTGCATCAGCATGGCGCTCATCCGCGCGGCCCGCGGCGATGTGGACAATGCCCTCATCTTCTGCGGCGCCAACGCATGGCGTATCGATAAGATCCAGTCCGTACACGAACTCTTCCAGGAACTTTGCGGAGACGAAGAATAACCTGATAAAAAAGCCGGGGCCATATCGGCACCCCGGCTTTTCCTATGTGATAGCGGCCCGCGCCGCTTTTTTCTTTCCCATTTTCCCACGCAAAAAAGACATCCCTGCCTAAAACAGAGATGTCTTTTTTATCGTTTATTTTCTTATTCCCACTCGATGGTGCTCGGCGGCTTGGAGGTGACGTCGTAGACTACGCGGTTCACGCCTTCTACTTCGTTTACGATGCGGCGGCTCATTTCGTCGAGGACTTCCCACGGGAAGCGGACGTAGTCTGCCGTCATGCCGTCGGAGCTGGTCACGGCGCGGATGCCCACGGTGTAGTCGTAAGTGCGTTCGTCGCCCATGACGCCGACGCTGCGGATCGAAGCCGGCAGGATGACGAAGGACTGCCAGATGTCATTGTAGAGGCCTCTCTTCTGGATGACGTCTCTCACGATGAAATCAGCGCGGCGCAGGATGTCCAGCCGCTCTTCGGTGATCTCGCCGATGATGCGGATCGCGAGGCCCGGCCCCGGGAAGGGCTGGCGGTTCACGACTTCTTCCGGCATATCCAGCTGACGGCCCAGTTCTCTTACTTCGTCTTTGAAGAGTTCGCGGAGCGGTTCGATGAGCTGGAATTTCATATCTTTCGGGAGGCCGCCCACGTTGTGGTGGCTCTTGATGGTCGCCGCGGTGGCGGTGCCGCTTTCCACCACGTCCGGATAGAGCGTGCCCTGGACGAGGAATTTCACGTCGTCCAGCTTGTCCGCTTCTCTCTGGAAGGTATGGATGAATTCCGCGCCGATGGTCTTGCGCTTCGTTTCCGGATCGGTCACGCCTTTCAGGAGGGACATGAAATGTTCCGAAGCGTCCACATGGATGAGGTTCATATGGAATTTGTTGCGGAACGTTTCCACGACCTGTTCCGCTTCGCCGAGGCGGAGGAATCCGTGATCGACAAATACGCAGGTCAGCTGATCGCCGATGGCTCTGTGCACGAGAACAGCCGCCACGGAGGAATCCACGCCGCCGGAGAGCGCGCAGATGACTTTATGGCTGCCTACCTGCTCACGGATCTGCTGCACCGCAATGTCGATGTAGCTGCCCATGGACCAGCCGCCTTCGCACCGGCAGATCCCGAAGAGGAAATTCTTCAGCATCTGCGTGCCTTCTTCCGTATGGACGACTTCCGGATGGAACTGTACGCCGTAGAGGCGGCGCGCTTCATCGGCGACCGCCGCGGTGGGCGTGAGCTCCGTATGGCCCGCGAGGCCGAATCCCGCCGGCATGTCGGCGACGGAATCGCCGTGGCTCATCCATACCGCCGTTTTTTCGGAAACGCCCTCAAAGAGCGGGCAGCTGCCGTCGCGGAAGAACAGGGTGTGCCCGTATTCGTGCTTGTCCGGGCGGGCCACTTTCCCGCCGAGGGAGCTGCACATGAGCTGCATGCCGTAGCAGATGCCCAGCACCGGCACGCCCGCATTGAATACGGCCGTATCCATTTTCGGAGCCCCTTCCGCGTTCACGCTGGACGGGCCGCCGGAGAGGATGATGCCTTTTGGGTCGTGCGCCAGGATCTCTTCCGCCGTCTTCGTGTACGGAAGGATCTCGCAGTAAACGCCGCATTCCCGGACGCGCCGCGCGATGAGCTGCGCGTACTGTCCGCCGAAGTCGACGATGATCACTGTTTCCTGATGTTTCATTACTTCCCTCCCTGATACATTGGTTCACATGATCAATTATTATACCAAATAGAAATACGTATAGAAAGAGAAATTTTCCGCATTTTCCCGCGGCAAAAGAAAAGCGGCCTCTCTCTGTCTTTCTTTTTATTATACTATCCTCCCGCGAAAAAAAGCAGGCCCCGTAGAGAGCCTGCCTATTTTATGGTTTTATGCGCCCAGCAGATGGATGACATCCCTGGCGTGTTTCGTCGCCGTTTTCAGCGATTCCTTGATATGTCCGTCTTCCGTGAGCACGTGGAAATCCGCCATGTCCTGGACGAGGATCGCGATCTGCACGCCTCTGGCCACGAAGAGCTTGTCATTGCGGCTGAAATTTTTCCAATTGTTCCCGCGGGTCGATTTCAGCATCTGAATGTCCTTCATCCCGTCGTCGAGGAAATCCCCCAGGTCGTACATGACGCTGGCGGCCTTCTCCGCGGCATGGCGGATGGACTGGAGGTGAGAGCAGATCTCCGTCACTTTCGCACCGAAATTCTGCAGATCTCTGGCGACCATTTCCAGCGACTCTTTTGATCCGTCGGAGATGGTTTCCTGCGTGAAGTGAAATTCAGGCGTGCGCGCGTACAGCGTGAGCAGCCCCGGGCCGAAGTAAAATGTCGACTCGGTGCTCGCGGAATATCCCAGCGTCCCCGCGTCCCGGATGCGGTCATACATGTCCACCAGCGTGTGGAGCTTCTTCAGGTCAAGCGGCTCCGCAGGCAGGGGGATCACATCCGCGCAGTCGCTGAGGTCCACATTGCGGAGCGATTCAAATTCTTTCAGGAATTCATCCATCTGCACCGCCATGACATTGATGCGGATCCGTTCCAGCACACCCATCGCTTCCTGCGCTCCCGCGCGGGCTCTTTCAATGCGGCGGTCCGCGCGGCGCCACGCTTTCTGCGCTTCTTCATGAAGATTCGTCAGATCATCGCGTCCGCTGTCATTCATCTGTGTCTCCGCCAATATTCTAAGCAAACTGGATATGGTCATAATTCCCTCCCGTTCTACACAAGTCAGACTCTATCTTACATTGTAAATGAAATCCTGCCGGAAGCGATATTGATTTTACCTATACCGCCAGTATATTTTCCTATTTCTCATCGGCGCGGATCTCCACCACCGGCAGCGGCTCGATGGTGACCTGCGGCTCATAGCTGCGCACCTCCACGATCACGCCGCCGTCTTTTCCGCCGGAGCTGTCTTCTTTCTCTTTTTCATCTGCCTTTCCGGCTTTCTCCGCCCGACTGTCCGGCCCCGCGCCGTTCTTCAGCCGGCTTTTTTCTCTGCCGCCCCGGAAAGCCTTCTCTTTCCGATCCTCCGGGCTGTTCCGGCGGTCCTTTTCCGCTTTCACCGTTTTCCCGCCGCCGCGGAGGACTGTCTTTCGGTCTCCCCGGTCTTTCTTCATCCGCTTTTCCGAAGAACGGACATCCGTCTCTTTTTCCTTTCCCGGAGCGCTGTCGGCACTGTTCTTCACGGCAGGGCGCGCTTTCACAGTCTCCGCTTCCGTTCCGGCCGTCTGCGCCTGCGCCTCGGGAACGGCGGGAAGCGCTTTTCCCGCTTCCTCCGCGGCCCACACCGGCGAAAAGAGACATGCCGCCAGCAAAACCGCCATATATCTGATTTTTCTCATAGTTTCCTCACATGCCCGCAAGGCATCTCAGCGAAAACCGGGCATCCCCGGCTCATTCATTTCTGTTTTTAATTATATCATAACCATCCTTCTCCCCCCGCCATTTGCCAAAGATTTCCCTCGGCGCCGATGCTTGACAAGCTCCGGGAAATATAGTATTTTAGATAAGTCACCGATATGGAGTGGTACTCAAGTGGCTGAAGAGGACGGTTTGCTAAATCGTTAGACCGGGTAACCGGTGCGGGGGTTCGAATCCCCCCCACTCCGCCAGACAAAAAAAGACAGTTTCTTACGATACGATCTAAGAAACTGTCTTTTTTATTTTTCAGTTTGGCACCCCCGCAGTAAAAGTGCTATCACTAGGAACAAAGGAAAATAAATCCTATAAATTATCATCCTTTTGATATTTCGCCTGAGCATTCCCTATTGCGGAACCGCTTTCCGCCATCACGCATTTGCATATCCCTGCCATGCCTCGCGGTTCGTCTCCGGCAGAAAAGAATTTTCGGCCCGAGCTCGTATGGGGCTTTTGGTAGTTTCTTCCGCACTTCTGCCTTTGCGGGCATGGACCTGCTGTGTTTCCCTTTTTCCACACAAAAAGACCGAGTCTCCCCGGTCTTTTTTATTTTTCCTTTTTAGAAAGAATATGCCGCCGTCACGGTGCCGCTCAGGCCTTCCTGTTCTCCGGCGTAGCCTCTCAGGTCCACGCCGAAGCTCCACGGAGAATCTCCGCCCGGCGTTCCGCGGAAGCCGATCTCCGCGATCAGCGTGCTGCCTTTCAGAGACGGCGTGTACATGGCGTGATGGTTCGCCGTGCCTCCCGTGTCTCCGCTGAATTCGTAGTCCCACGCCACGCCGTAGTAGCCGGTGAAGCGGTCGTTCTTCCGGTCGAGGTAGCGTGCGCCCACGCGCAGCCGGTTGCTGTCCACGGCATTAAAGGCGAATTCGTCGCCCGCTATGGTCACGGTGTCTCCCTCGTGGTGCATATGGAAATATTTTCCGTAAATATCCCACGCATCCCCGTCGTCCCGTTCCATGATCCGGCCGATGCCCACGTGGCCTCCGTAGTAGTTGTTTTCTGTCTTGAAGCCGTACCGGTTTCCTGCAAATTCCAGCGCCTGTCCCACTTCGTTCTTCACCATGCCGGCCCGGAGGGAGGCTTCGGTGTAGGTCCCGCTGCGAGTCTCCCAGCGCAGGAGAAGGCCGCCGCCATTGTAGACGGTGTCGCCGCTGCCGCGGTAGGAGCTGCCATTGATCGTATTGAAGGTGTCGTAGCTGCCGCCGCCGTTTTCATAAAAGGCGCCATAGCGCAGGGTGCCCGAGGAGAGCTCCCGGGTCCAGGCCGTGCCGGCAATGCCGTTCCAGCCGTTCACGTCCACATGGCTGCCCGTATCATAGCGGCTCCGGCTGCCAACGACCGCTGCAAAGGTGTCAAGACCTTCCCCGCTGCCGCGGAGGGCATCCAGACTGTCTGTAACGGCTTCCGACCCGCGTCCGACCACCGCCACAGAAGCTGCCCGGCTTTCGGTGGCAATGGCGGTCTGATCGCTGGCACGGACCGCGGTCACATCTATATAGATATTTTTATTGTCTTCACTGATGCCCACATTTCCGTTGACTGTGAGCGCCACACCGGCCTGCATCTCTTTTGCCTCCGTCGGATCAAGCGAGCTATTAAAAATTCCATCAGCGGTATTCACGAATACCGTCCGCTTCCCGGCAGTCAGATTCAAGCCGCCTGACAATGCTTTTACCTGAATCTGATCAAAATTGTGCAGGCGCTTTACCGCTCCGCTCCAGCCGTTGATAACCAGATTGTTATTTTTTCCGGAGGCTTCTGAATTTCTTCCATACAGATCAGCTTCGCTCACATCGGCGGTACCGGACAGAGTAATGCTGTTGCCTGTAACAGTGCTGCCTGTAACACTACTTTCCATATTTCTCACATAGCCGCCGTAAACCTCCCCTGTAACCGTTCCGCCGCTGATCGTCACGCTGTTGCCTCTGACCTTGCCAACGCTGTTGCCTTTAACCTTGCTGTCTGTGCCTATCGCATCACCGCCAGAGATATGACTATTCACAACCGTACCGCTGCTGACTGTCACGCTGTTGCCTTTAACAGTGCTGTCTGTGCTGTCTGTGCTGTCTGTGCCTGTCGCATCACCGCCAGCTATAAACCCCATCTCGCAAAAATTTTTAAGTATTGTTTCTCCACTTATATTTACACGGTTGCCGGTAACAAAGCTGCCTGCACCTGACGCATGACCGCCGGAAATGGACCCAGCAGGAACATTAATTCCAGGGAATCCTGTAGGAACTATTATACCGCTGACCGTACCGCCGGTAATATTTACGATATTATCAGCTGCTTTTCCCTTTGTCACACAGCCTCCGAAGATACTGCCGACAGTAATACGGCCGCCGCTTATGGTCACCGTATTATTCTTTGCCTCGGCGCTGCCGGAACCGGAATACGCCTTGCCGCCGGAAATATTGATCATTTTATTATATATGTCTGCACCGTTTTTTTCCATAACATTCTGAAATAATCAGATTTTACCGGATTTATCAGAAATTATACCAAACAAGAAATACAAAATTTCACAGTTAAAATTTGGCACTTTTTGAAAATTTTGGCTTTTTTTTGGCCTGTTCATTTCGGAATAACCACCGCCGGGAGTTCTACTGATCATTCGTCTGTGGAAAATTGAGATCAACTCGATATGAGAATTCCCAACGTCAAAATCCCTACAAATGCCCAAGTGTCCCGCTGTCGTTCCAACCTATCGCGTTCCCGTTTCGCCTCGGCTGCGGATGTCTGCAAGGATTCGTTCGCCATGTTCAATGAGCTCTGCAATGCTTCTGTTGACTGCTTCGATGTCTCGATTTCCTTCCGCGATGTCTCCAGCTGTAGCTGTAGCGTCTCGATTCGCGCTGTCTGCTCTGTCAAGAGCGTTTCCTGCTGCTTCCGCTTCGTCTTGAGCTGACTGAATATATCCTCCAGCTGGATCATTTCCTGCTCTGTCATCGTGTACTGATCCGCAGCCGAAGAAATACCCGGCACCAAACAGCAAAGCAGCAATGCAAATATAAATAATACTTTTCTTAATAGTACTCGCATCCACGTCACACCTCCGGATGATCGAACACCGTGAGCCCATTTGCCGAAATAGTAGCCAGCACTTTTCCAGCATAATCAGGGTCCGTCGCATAGACCGGCGCGAGAGCCTGTACGAAATCAGTCAGGTTCCACCCACTATCCCAGACCGCCGCCGCATGAGCGTATAAAGGCTCTTCTCGGATCAGAATGCACCAGTCTTCGATTGCATCGTCCAGACAAGAATAGGACTTGAAATCAGCCACGATATCCACGTAATGACCATTGATATATTCCTGCGTGGCGTGAGACTCCGACGCATCGCCGGACACGGCCTTCCGTCCGAAATAATTGTAATTCCCGATGACGGATGCGCCCCACCCGCTCTCGATTGCCGCCTGCGCGATGCACACGCTTGCCGGAAGGTTATACGCGAGGCAGACACGGCGCGCCGCCGGTCCGATCATTTCGATAAAATTTTCAGGTGTCATAATATCCTCCCATAGTAAAAAAAAGCGGCGACTTCTTTTCAGAAATCGCCGTTTTACTGTACTGTAAAAAATTCGTGTAAATTGAAATTTCAAACCCTCAATTAAAAAGAACCGAGAGTCCGACACCGCCGACGATCACGCCGGAAATAAAGAATGCTGCCTTTTTAACGCTTTCTCCATGTTTCTTCCACCATTCTCTCATTCTGCCTCACCTCCTTTTCATTTTCGTCTGGGACGCCATTATGATTGGCGTCCACAAGATATTTGCAGGCAAAGGAAACGGCTGCAACAAAGCCGCCGCTTACCACTGTACTGATAAACTGCCGCATCTCGGGTAGGTTCGGGCGGCCGGCGCTGTACCAGTCTGCGAGAATCATGCAGACGTACAGGATCACACACATCACGAGCAGGATTGCATACCCGCTGATATACTTCATCGCCGCGCTGTCCCCGCCGAGAGTCTGTATTTTTTGCAGCAGTTTCCCTATCCAGTCTTTGATTTTATCTATCATGATTTTGGATTCTTCATGTAATGTTCTTCGATATAGCTGATTCTTCGGTGCGCATCTTCAAGAGAAGAGTTCACTCGTGCGAGATCCTCCGCCATCTGCTGCCGTTTCTTTTCAGATTCCCGCAGCTCTACACGCACATCGATAATCATATCTTTCAAATTCAGAATAGAATGATTCAGCGGACGAATTACGGAAAAATTGAAGATTGCGCCGAGAAATGTGAGCAGGGCTGTCATTGGCCCTGCGACCGCCCAGAAATCCATCACGCCTCCTGTTTTTCTTCTTCTTTATTAACTCCGTATTTTGCAGCTTTCGGTTCAGGGAGCGGCTTACTGCGGACACATTCCGGATTTGTGCAAAGGCCTGTAGATTCATCCATTTTAGACATGCACAAAAAACATCTCTTTTCCATCACAGCTCACCTCTCTTCTGAGTGTATTCCTCGACAAGCGCAGAGCGCTCTGCAATCAGTTCATCCTGCATTGTCTCGTTTTTCAACGCGGCCGCCTTTACGATCTCGTCATCCAGTTCATCAAATTTCGACTGATATTCAGCATCGAGAGCGGTCAGCGCCTGCGCTTGCAACTCTTCCGGAGTCGGCTCCGGAGGGGCCACAAATGCACTCCCATTCCAGCGTAGATCCCCGGAAATGACTTCATGATATGCCGCCGCCGTCTGAGGTACTGCATAATCATCCGGATACTCTTTTTGCGCTTTCTGTTTCAGATCATCCATAGATTCCCCATGCACGCCACCGAGGATCGTAAAGGATGTCTTTCTTCGCCCGTCGTCTTTTCCGAAAATAGAGAGATAGACTTCGCCTTCCATTTCTTTTTCCTTTCTAATGTAAAATAGCCTCCGGAAAAGGAGGCTGTAATAAAATGAGAAATCCAAACGGCTATGGTTGCATCAAAAAACTTTCAGGGCATCGGCGGAGGCCGTATGCTTTTGTTGTATCGGATGCTGGAAAGCAGCGCATCATCGGTTACTACGAAACCCACGTAGACGCGCTTATCGCCCAAACAGACTACAATCTGCATCACAATCACCCCCGTCTTTCTGATAATAAAATGACCTTTGCAGAACTCTATCATAGATGGCGTCCAAATCACATCGCGCATTACGGCTCATCTGTCTCCGCGCAGAACGGATACCGCGCCGCATTCGGCCACTGCATCAAGCTATGGGACATGCCTCTTGCAGATATCCGGTTTCATCATCTTCAAATGGTCATTGATGATATGTCCCGCATTGGTCTTTCGTACAGCAGCCGGAAAAAGTTCGCTCTCTCATCACGATGCTTTTCGATTACGCTCGCCGCATGGAATACATAGACCGCGACTTTCGCGGCCTGCTGAACATTGGGAAAAATAAAGCTGTCCGTCCGCACCATCCATTTTCCAGGCAAAAAATAAACCGATTATGGAAAGACGGCGGCCCAGGTACGGATACGGTGCTCATTTTGATTTACACAGGGATGCGCGTGTCTGAAATGCTGCGGCTCCGGAAATCTGATGTGAACCGCAGACAGAAGTATATTGATATCAAACAATCAAAAACTGTGAGTGGAATCAGAGTCATTCCGATCCATTCCCTCATCTGGCCACTGATTGAGCAACGTCTCACTTCCCCTGGCAATTTTCTCATATCCCAACCAGATGGAAAAGGATACTCATATGGAGCATACTGCACTGTTTGGAAATCAGTGATGCAACGAATCCACGGCGAGAAACATACAACGCATGATTGCCGTCATACTTTTGCTACGCTCATGGACAATGCCGAAGTCAACGAAAATGCGAAACGCCGGATCCTCGGGCATGCCGGAACAAACGTGACGGATGGAGTGTACACGCACAAGAACCTGCGACAGCTTCGAAAAGCCATAGAAAAAATAAAATGAGCATCCCATTTGTGTTACTTTTCCGTTACTATTTATTCTGGATTCGCCTTCACGCTTTGATGCACGTGTTACTAATCTGTTACTCGCTTTTTCTTATAAATTATGGTGTTTTCCGGATTTTATTTTTTCTCAATACCGGATTTGTCGCTGTTTTCATCTGTTTTCAAAAACAAAATTTTTGAAAAAATTCCACTTTTTACCGATATCCCCTTTCTTTCCTGTCCTCATTTTTCCTCATTCTCCAAGGGGGAATAACAAGGCAATTAAGCAATTCAGTACAACAAGAAAAAGTCGTTTTTCCCATTTCCGTAAGCCGTGTCATTTCCGTTGTTTCCTCTGTAAAACAGAATAATAATATAACCGGAATAATGAATGCGTATGTCGACTTTTCAGGAAGTTCATTAACGATTACTTTTGATTATAGCAATGGCGTAACCCCATCTAACATTATTTGAAGAGCTATATGCACTTAGCCAAGGGGGAATATATAAAGTTAGTACAAGAGAGACAGATTATAGATCATATCCAATATCGTTCCAAAGCTTGGCATTAGCCGCTACAGCAACGCCGAATAGGGATTATGACGTGTTTTCTGGAGGATATACATGTATGAAGTTAATAAATAATAGTCAATTCACTGTAACCTATGGAGCAGATTGGGCGGCGTCCGGGGACGAGCGACCGATTGTACTTGCCATCGGCTATTAACTCCCAACAGCAATCCAATATTTTGCACATGGATAAATGCCCCAATTTCGGCCATAAGAATGATGTAAAAAATATGTGTTATGCACATCATTTACATTCACGCCGTCCCCTGCCCATTGCTGTGTTGTCTGGTAGATAGGAACTACCAATAATGTTAAAACAGTCGAAAATTCAACTGGAAATTCCGTCCTGTAATCAGATGCAGAATCTTCATCTTTTCCCCCTTGGATGTTTAATAGCAAAAGACCACGAATCCGCCAGAAAAGGATGTCCCCCTTCCATCTGACAATCTGGTTCTGCATAGAATTGTAGTTAAGCTATCACCATCATTCACGCAAGTATCAAAACCATAATCGCCTATATTGGATCCGTGCCGCATGAGGACCATCAATATTCCGTTAGGAGCTTTAATCGGAAGAGTGACGGTCGATGTGTCTTCTTCTACAAACAATCCCCCTTGGATAATTATGGGGATAACGCCACCGAATTTGACCCACCACGCGTTTGAATCCGACACGTCCCCTGCAACGATCCCGGCAGAGAGAGATTCGAAGCTGTCCTTCGGAGCTTCCCACCAGTTCGCCTTGCCGGACAGCGCTTTGATCTGATGCACGATGCCGGAGAGCAGTTCAAGGATCGTCCCGTTGTTCCCGGTCGGTACAGTGCCCTGATTCAGTGTGGCCTGAAGAGTGTTGATGAGGTTGAGAACCGTATCCGCGCTTGCGTTGCGCGTCTGGAAATGGAGGCCATCGGAAGAAGCGGACAGGGATTTCACCCAGTTAAAATCGGCGTGCGCATTTGCTGCGGAGTTGTGCTCGCCGATGGACGTATCGAGAAGAGCCGTCGTCGCGCGCTGCCGTACGGTCCACTGGACGGTGCCGTCGGTGAAGACGTCACCTGCCTTCTTCCCTTCCGGCAGCGTCATCATTTTTTCGGAAGAGGTTGTGCCCGCGGTGGTGCATTCGAGATAAACGTCTGGGAATTCATTCTGGAGTGCGAGTTTTTCACCGACAAAATAGGAGGTATTCGGAAGACGCCAGAACAGGTACCCCGCCATGGAGTCTTCGGAAAACATGTTGTCATACATCCACTTCATTTTTGTGTCCGCACGGTACATCCACTCATCGAAAAGGCCGCGGGAAGGCGGAGTGGACCCGATGGAAGAAAATCCGATGAGATAATCCGCATCGGAAATCGGATACCTTCCGAGCGGGCTGTTCGATGCCCAGATTTTAGAGAAATCCGGTGTTTCTGCTGCTGCCATTTTTATATCCTCCTCAACTCAAAGAAATCGCATCGGCGAAAGTGCCGACTTCAAAGCCTTTTGCATCAGGCTGCCCATAAAATCCGAAATAATTCTCCGCGTCGAAGTGGCTTGCTTCGAGGATTCCCACGCCGCCTGCGCGGACAAACAGGTCCAGCGCCCGGGCCACGGTGATTTCATTCGCCTCGAGCCTCCGCCCGATGGCGGCCGAAAACTTCGCATTCCCGCGGTCATGGATGATGACTTTTTCCGCGTCGAAGATGAAGCGCAGACTGGAGATGGTGTCTTCCGTTGTGCCCGGCGAGGTATCCTTGCGGATTTTCGCGCGGAGCACCATGCGGTATTCCGGATCGTCCAGATTGACCGACGTTAGCCAACCTTCCCAGCTGTCGCGGAATCGCCCTACTTCAAAGCCCTGTGCATTCGGCTGACCCTCGAATCCAAAAAAGGGAATCTGCACCGCATCCGTGATTTGCCGGGACTGATCCACAAGCTCTCCGATGCCGTCGAGCTGCACGCCTTCGCCGGTATCAATCCAGCGCTTGTCCCGGAGGTCGGAAAACATCGTGTCCAATTCTGCGAGTTCGCCGGCAACGGCTGCAAGGAACGCCGCGAAAACAGGATTCCCCGCAAATTGTCCGATGAGGTGCCTCTCCATGGCGGCCGCGCGGTCACTCATCCTTCGTCACCTCGATTCTGGATGAATCAAAGACGGCAACCTGACGCGGATTGATACTGATATTGTCTGTCCCGTATGCGGAGGGGCTGTCCCCTGTGGCCGCGGTCAGGCTGATATATCCCACGCCGGTCGTAGCACGGAAAATCTCGGAGAAATACCTCTGTAGAATGACATCCTGCCCAACGGTCTGTGCCTGCCCTTTTGCGAGAATCGCGTCTTTGATTTCCTGCAAAGCCGCTGCCGGCATGATTTCGTCCGGATTCTCGGAGACGACGATCTTCATCCAGACTTTGACCTGCTCCGGCCTGTTGAAATGAATGTCATGCGCCGCGCCCTGGCTGTCGTAGATGGTTTCCGTCACCGTACCGTACGTGTCGATGCCCGCCGCCTTTTTCTGCCAGATCTGCCGCGCGATGTCCGTCTCATCCCCGCCGTCCACGACGGCCTCGATGCTATGCGGCGGCCGGCCGAAACTGTCCGTCTCATCTGACGTATTTTCATAGACGATGGCGCTCTCTACGCCATCCACATTCTGCATGACGGATGCCTGGACGGCTTCCACCATGGCGGAGGCCCGTTCATAGAGCGCGCCGGACCATCTCTGCCGGAGCTCCGTATCCGTCTCCGCTTCGCGCCCCACGACGGCCGGCGCGTCATTCGACACGGTATTCCACCCGGAGACCGGTGTGATGATCTGGTTCACCTCGCCGAGCGCCGGATTCACCGCGCCAACCGTCTCGCAGCGGAAGCGCACCGGCGAGCTCACGCGGCCGATGGCCGTTCCGCTGCCCGCTGCGGCGGAAAATGTTTCGAGCGGATTCGTCTTCTCGATGCGGAGCACATTGTTCACCACCGCCGTCGTCAGGCTCTCATCGGCCATCGCCACAGCGATGCCCGCCAATATCACCGATGCGTCATTTCCAGACGCCGCCGTATAGGAAATTTCCTGCCCGTCCAGCGTGATGCTGTACTTCACGCCGGCCGACGGCGTGGACGTGAGGGAAAACTCAATGCCGTTTGCCGCGGCTGCATCGATGTAGACATTCTCATCGAGCGAGGAGAAGACCTTCGACGTATCCGAGGAAGACTGGATGCGGGAATTGTACGGGATGAGCGTGCCGTTCACACCCGTGCACGTCGCCGTGAGCGTCGTATACTCCGCCGTGATGGCCGTGATGCCTGCGATGCCCGCCGCATTGGACAGACTCGCCCCCGTCGCCGTGGACGGGTACATCGCATGGTACGTCGCTTCCCCCATCTGCCAGAGGTCCGCGATTTCGTACGCGATGACGCCGAAAAGCTGTCCAAGGACGCTGTTTGCGCCAATTTCCACCGGAACCCCCATGGCATCAGAAAAGCGGCTCGCCAGATCCGACCGGATCTCCGGAAGCCGCTTTCGTTTGAATCCCTCGCGGGACAACCCGTATTTAACCTCTGCCACCGATTCCCACCTCCTCATGAATCAACCCGCGATCCGTCTCCGCGGTATACATCACCACCGCGCTCCGCTGTTGCTTATCCATGAGCACGCTGTCGATGCGGGACGACTTCACGCCGTCCACGGAAGAAATCTGCTGCTGGATGATCTGCCGGATGTGGCTCAGATTCGGATTTTTCACCAGAATCCGTTCCAGGTACGGCACGCCCTGCGATGTGTCGAGGAACCATTCCCCGCGCCAGAATCCGAGCGTGATTTTGATCTGCTGTGCCACGCGGCGCGCATCGTCGATGAGCACCATATCCGGAGAAAGGTCCCACCCGTCCGTCAATTTGATGTCATAAGCCATACTTCCTCCTACTGCGGCTGTCCTGTGGAGCCGCCGCCGGTTTCGACGCCGCCGTGCGTGTGATGCACAAGGGAAATCCCTGCCACCGTGAGGTCGCCTCCGCCGACGGAAAATTCCGTCCCCTCGATATTCCCGGAAAATCCGGACGGTGTAAGAGAAATCAAGCTCCCGCCCACCGTGACTTTGAATCCCGCCGCGCCGAGTACAGCCGTGTATCCGTTGTATGAAAGACAAAGCTCATCGGGATGGCCCAACGCGCCCGCATCGGCCGACGCATACAGACCCGGCACAAACATCGCATCAGACAGCGCAAAACGCCGCGGGTCGTCGCTGTCCCCGCCGGAAAGGAAATCATCCATCTGCTGCTCCGAGAAAATCAGGATGCCCCCGTCGCCCGGCTTGACGGGGAATGTCACCCCCACCGCTCCGCCGCAGCCTGTCGGGAAACAGACCGGCACCTGGTGGATGACCGGGAAATCAAGGCTCCGGCCGTCTTCCGTCTTATACGCGCCCTTCGGCGCCACCGATGCGCGCCCGCTGCCCGCGTCATACGATACCACCCGGCCCGGAAGCGCCGTGTGCATCTGATTCATCTCGCCCCGTGCGAGATCTTTTATTTTCTGCTTGAAATCATTTTCCGAATTCATGCTTTCTCCCTTTCGATGAGGTCCATTTCCGTTACCCACCGGCCGCCGTGGCTGTCTCCGCTGTGCCTGAGCGCCTCCACGCGGAACCATCCGGAAATCATGCGGCTTTCTACCTTTACGAGGTCGCCCGGAAGCACCGTCGGGGCAAGCAGCGCTGTGATGGTCCATCCGGCCTGCTTCTCCGGCTTTTCTTTTTTCGCTTTCTGCTTCTGCGTGCGCTTCGTCGTCGTCTCATCCGCTTTCGGATTGGCGCGGATGATGCGCTGCGGCGAGCCGATGAGCCCCGAATCCGGCGCGAATACCAGGCCGCGCACGCCCGTCGTGCCGCCCGCAAGGATGACCTGCAAAATGCCATTCTGGACGCTCCATGAGAGCCCCGACGCCTTGCAGATTTCCGTGAGCGCGTGCCGGCCGTATCCGACGTAGGAAAAGCCATTCGGATACGCGGCAAAGCTCACATCTTCCCCGAGCTGCACCGCAAGGCCCATACGTCCGGCCACGTCTTTCAGGGCCGTCTCGCCCGATGTGCCCGGCGCGTAGGAGACGGAAACGATGCTGTCCCGGAGGTTCATCTGCCCGTCGGAGACTCGGAGCTCCGTCATGACGTCGGTGTCGTCCTCTTGGCTGAAAGCCTGCGTCACCGTGCCGGAAAAGACCTGCACCGCTCCCGTATTGTCCACATAGCCCGCGTACAGATTGACCCGGATGTCCGGCGCCTCGAGCTTCGCCCGATTCTCCGGCGATAGATTGTAGATGCGGACCGCTGCCTTGTTCGATTCTTCCGTCAGGTCCTTTTCCACCTGGAACGTGACGCGGAGCTTGTCCACGGCGTAGCCCAGGTCTGGAAATTCCACCCTATACGTCCTGTCCCAGAGCATCTTTTACCTCCGCTGCCGGCACATACACAAGCGCCGCCTTCCCGTCGATGAAATCTCTCCGGCCGATCTGCCGGACGGCCGCATCATTCACGACCGCAAGCAGCTCGCCCGGCGGGATTCCGCCATGGCGGCGGTACCTGTCGAGGAGCGGGAAATTCGGCACCACGGCGATGCTGCGGATGATGTCCGCATTCTGTCCGTCCCGTACGTCCATGTTCCACCCTTCATGCGGATTCCAGCCGAAATGCAGCTTGTACAGCGTGCCGTCCAGGGTGACCGATTCGATGAAATCATTGTGGTCCGCAAGCGAAATCGTCTGCATGCCCTTCCACTCCCTCTCAAAACAGAATTCCCGCGGCGATTTCCCCGCCGATGGTATTTTTCAGCGCGTTCATGGCGGTCTGTGCGGTGAGCTCCCTGCCGGACTGGATCGAGCCGGCCGCCGTATAGTCCGCGGCCGCCGTATCGATGCGGTCCTCCGCGATGATGACGCCCGTACCGATTTCCGTCTGCGAGGCGCTCCCTGCATCCGTCTCGGTCCCGCCGGCGCTTCCCGCCGCTTCTTCCGACGCCCCATCCTCCGGTATTTCTTCCGTGCGCTGTGCCACGCGCCGCACCTGGACAAATTCCAGACGGCTCCGGTAGCAGATCCCCGCCTGCACGGTCCGCGGGAGCGGAGCCGACGTGAGAATCATGTTCTCATAAATGGCGCTCGGAAGCACCACCGTCACCGGCTCGCCCGCCTTGTAGATGGACTGGATGGCCGCCATGACATTCTCCAGCCGGTTCGGGTCCGGATTAGTGAGCGACGCCGGCGTGAATACCGCGAGTAGGGAAAGCCGGATGGGCTCCCTCGTCACGTGATCCGCCACGGGAAAGCCATCTTCCACGGGATACTGCGTGGCCTGCGATTCAAACCTCGGCTCATATTCCACCGCGGCGTCCACGGTGAGGCTGTCGCCGATGGTCACGGGGACCGTCTTATGAAGGTACTGCGTTATTTCTTCATACATAAGACCGCCCCCTTGTCAGACTGTCGGCGACAGTTCCGTGAAGCCGTTTCCGATATCATTTACTTCTTTCGGACTGTTCACATAGAAAGAGAATGTCTGCGTCCGGCTGTCATAGACCGGATGCGAGGATACGCGGTTCACGGGGATTTCCCCGGTGAAGAGCCCAGCCACCTCGGACAGCGTCTGCACGATGCCGCCGAATTTCTCCGCAAAGAAATCCGAGATGCTCTTGATGATAGCGGATACCTGCTCGAGCAGCTTCAGAACCGCCGTGATGGCGCCCACAAGGACCACGCTGAAAATGTCAACGATAGGCCCGAGGATGGTGAGCACATTCTGACAGATGCCGAAAATGTTCATGAGCAGGCTGGAAACCGTCTCATCCCCGCCCCATTGTGCCCAGAGTTCGCCGATGTGCGTCCACGTGTTCGCGATGCTGGCGGCAAATCTCTGAATAGCCGGCAAAACAGCCGTCGCGATGGCGTTCAGAACCGGATACTGCTGCTGTAAACCGGAAAATGCGCCCGAATCGTCCCCTTTCGGCCCGTTCATGAGCTGCTCGAAGACGCGGGCGTATTCTTCCAGACCGTCAAATGCGCTGTCGATGCCCTCCGCGATGCCGCTGAAAATGCCCGTTTTCTGCTCTACCAGCATGGTGAAGCGGGAAAACCGGTTCGACGCTTTCGTGAGCGCCTGTCCGATAGTCATGGGCATCTTCGCAAACTCCGCATCGATGGCCGCGCCGGATGCGAGGATGGCGTTCATGACGCGCTCGGATGTGAGCTCGCCCTCTGCGCCCATCTGCTTGAGGTCCGCCACTGTAACGCCCATCGCTTTTGCCATGTGCGTCATGAGGGTGCCGCCGTTTTCGCGGAGGCTTGCCAGTTCGTCTCCCTGAAGGGTGCCCGCCTGCAAAGCCTGCCCGAGCTGGAGGATGGTCGCTTCCGATTCCGCCGTGGACGCGCCGCCTGCGGTGAGTGCCTTCGACACGATGTCCGCCACGCGCATGGACTGCTCGTTGGTATAGCCCATCGGTTTTGCCGCGCGGGCGACTTTCGTGTACAGGTCGCCAATGGCGGTCATGCTCTGACGGTTTTTCTGCGACACGTCGTAGATCTGCTGCTCGATGGCAAGGCGCTCTTCATCGGTCGACGTCACCGCGCGGAGCCGGCCGTCGAGGTTCATCACCTCATCTGCGGTCTGCTTCACCTGGTACACGCCAAGCGCGCCGGCGATGCCCGGAAGCGATGTCACCGCGCCGGTGATGGCCCCGGCGGTCCTCACTGGATGCATGAAGGCGCTGCCTGCGGCCCGCGCGGGAACCATGGCGGCCCGCCCCACGCCGCGCACACTCGCTCTGGCCCCGGCGGCGGCCATGCTGAGGATGCTCGACCGCGCTTGCAAGGCTGCCAGGCCGATGCTGTTAATGGACCGGCGGAGCGGCGTCAGGTTCCGCCCGCCTGAGATCGCCGCGGCGGCGATGCCCCGCGAGAGAGACGCCACGGACCGGGACGCGCTGACCGCCGCCCCCGCCATCTGACGGAATCCACGGGACGCCGTCTTTCCGGCGCGCTGGCCGGCGATGCCCGCCCGCTCCAGCTCTTTCCGGACAGACTCCGAAGACGCCTCCGCCTTGTCCTGTCCCGTCACTTGGAACGTGATTTTGTTCACGAATTCGCGGACTACCACCTGCGCGACCCTCCTTTCTTCGCCCTTGCGGCGTCCATTTCGGCCGTCTCTACGTCGCTCACCATGTCGAGGTACTGATTCATCCTCGCCACGTCAGCGAGCGTCGCAGGGCCGTTTTCCGCTTCCGTGTAGGAAATCATGCCTTCCTTGATGCATCGGAAGACGTAAGCGCGGCGCCCGAAGTCCTCTGTGTAAGATCCCGGAAGACTCCCGCGATGTCTTGCAGCGCGTTTCGGACGCCAGCCGGGATGCTGCAAGACTTCGAAAAATCCAGATAATTCACGCGGAACACGTGCGCCATGAGCGCAATCATGTCCGCTGGACGGCCCGTGAATACTTCGATGGCCGTGTCTTCATCGAGGCGCACCGCCTGCTTCCCGCCGGCGGAGACGGCCACATAATCCGGATCGAGCAGAAGCCGCGCGAGGCTTTCCAGCTTGTCCCCGTCGAGGCATTCCGCCAGCCGCTCGAGGCCGCCGATGAGAGTCGGCGTGATGACCGCAGCGCTCTTCAGGTCCGCGTCGAGATTCTGCGCCGCGCCGATGGCAAAGCCGCTGCCCGCGCCGGAGAGTACCGGGATGAGGATTTTCTGCACCTCGCCCAGCACGCGGAGCGCGTGGAACGGCGGGAAAAGCTCGATGTAGAATACGTCCTTTCCCATTTTTACAGATGCCGGCCGCGTCATTCGTCATTCCCTCCGAGGACCGGTGCTTCCACCGCGCCCGTTGCAATGGTCCACGACACTTCGCCGATCTGGCGGCCGCGTCCGAATTCCGGCATGTTCGTCACCCACGCCTCCGACGCAAAGAAAAGAGTCTCGCCGGAAAGGTCCTTGATGAGGAGCGGCTTGTACCCCTTTCCCGTCGTGCGGTCCGTGTTGTAGCAGTTCGAGAAATAATCATTCGATTTCGACGTATTCGCCAGCGTGATTTCCACGTTGTACGTCATGTCCGGGTCCAGTGCGCGCTGCACCTCGCCGTCGGCGCCGACGTATTTCTGGACGCCCTCGCCGTTCGGCGTGATGGAGATGATGCTGTCGCTCGAAAAGCCGGTGATCTGCCGGTTTCCGAACTGGACCATGACCTTTTTCGGATCGTATGTCTTCATTCCTTATCCTCCTTTATGCCGAGACGGAAATCAGGTCCTCATAGGTGAGGCTGCCGGTGATTTCCACGACGTGGATCGCGCCGGCAAGGCGGGCCGTAAACTTCACATCCGTCAGCACGCGGCTTGCTTTCTGATTCGCGGAAATATCCGCCGCCAGCGGCACCGTGATGGTGTACCCGAGGTTCGGATTCCCGTCGGCGTCGTATTCCGTCGGCGCGATGCCGCCCCGGGTCTGCCCGAGGGCGAGCGCTTCGCGAATGCGCGCCTCCACGGCGGCTATTCCCGCATCGGTGTACGGCACCTTGTCCCGATTAATGAGCAGATTGAATACGTTCACCTTGATTTCCTCTTCCAGCCAGTCGCGGAATCGGATGACATCAATCCATTCCCCCGCTGCCACCTTGCCGTTCTGTGTGATGGACACATTGCGGAAAAGCTCGAAGGTGTTGCCGTTCTTGCCGGTGACGGCGTTGTATTCAGTCTCCGTGAGCGCGTCCACCGTGATGCCGGCGAGCTTCTTGTTCGCCCAGGTCTCGCCGCCCGGGTCGACCGCAAAACACCGCGCCATGACGGCCGCTTCCGGGAACTCATCCGCCGCATCGTGGTAGAACCAGAACGTGCGGTAGTAGTTCTTCGCCTTGAGCTGGCTCCCGATGTCCGTCGTCATTTCGCTGTTATTCACCGCAGCGCCGCCGAAAGACGTGCCGTAGAGCTTGCCCGCCGATTCCGCCCAGTCCGCCATGGCGAGGACGTCGGAGGCTTCCTTCGACGTGAAGCACACGCCGTAGAAATCGCTATCCGAGCCCATGATAGCCGCCATGGTCTGCGCGGCAGATTCCGTCGAATCGGACAGCACGACAGAGAGCATGGAGGACGCCTTGAGCGCAAAGGGCTGCGACAGGTCCTTTGCGGTGAGCACCAGCGCACCAGTCGAATCATCCGCCGTGACAAGCGCCTCGCTGTCGCCAGTGATGGCCGTTTCGAGGCCGGCGAGGATGTCCGTCTCACTCCCTTCGTCATTGGTATAGCTGTAGCTCTTTTCCGCCACATTGCCTGACGCATCGTAGCCGGACACCGTCAGCGTATATGTGCTTTCCGCGCCGAGCTGCGCCACGGACACCTTGCACGAGCTCACCTGCTGCCGGCCCACCTTGACGCGCGCCGGAGACGGCGTCTGTGCGAAAGCATCGGACACCATCTGGTACAGAGGGTCGTCAGCGGCGAAGCCATCATCGATCATCTGATCCGCCGACGTGTATGTATTGACCCTCGTCAGCCCGTGGATATGCGGGCCCACGCAGAGAATGGTGCTGAACCCTTCCTGCGATACGCCCGTCGTATTGAGGCTGATGTCTACTTTGACAATCCTGTCAAGAGTCGCCATTCGTCAATTCTCCTTTCCATTCCACCCGGATGATCCGTTCCGGCCGTTCATCCAGTTTTTCTTCAATCTCTGCGGCGCTGATATATCCCACATCGTCTTCCTCTGCCCGGTCGTACCGGACAGAGATCTCCAGGGCAGCCCGCCGTTCATAGGCGAGGCTGTCTAAGACGGTGGAAATGTCATTGACGCCGCCCGCATCGTAGACTGCCACGCCAGCCGCGAAAAGCCGGTCCGTCACGGACGGGAACGCGAACCAATGCGCGAGATCCGTCAGGATTTCAACAGCATCTTCATCCATGCAACCGAAATACTGCACCTGCAAGGTGCATTCATAAGGGGCCCGCACGGACAGGATGCCCGGCGTATCCGTTTGGGATACCATGCGCCCCGCTGCCGGATGGTCTCCGTAGACGCGGAGCAGCACGAAGGGAAGAGGCGGCCGGCGGCCGTTCTCATAGCTCCAGATGACCCGCGCCCCAGGAAGTCTTACCCGTTCGGCGATTATGTCATGGAGCAGCGCTTTATGCATCGCGTTCACGGTCTATCACCTCCAGCGCATACACCTTGTAATGGTTGATGACGCCCATCTGGAAGGGGTCGCACTGCACAACCTTCCACCGGGCGCCCTGCCAGTGAATCACATCTGCTTCCCGGTCCGGCTCTCTGTCCGTGTAGAGCTCCACCGCCGTGTAGACCTTGACGGCCCGCACGGTGTGGTCCCCTTCCGGAGCGATCTGGGTGTATTCCTTCTGGTTGAGCGGCTGGACAGAGGCGGAAATGGTGAGCACTTCCGCTTTCCCTCCGGTCCACTCGCCGTCGTCATTCCACGCGCCGCCGGACCTTCGCTCGATTTCTACCGGCTTCCGAAATCCCATATCAGTCCACCACCTTAAAAGACACCGACTGCCGCAGCTGTCCGGTGTCCACCAGCGGGCGGCTCGACTTCTTCCGCCGCACCGTGAACGGGTGCAGACGGCGGAAATGCCCGCTGGAAATTGTATTCTGAATATCGCCCTGCATGGCGCTTCCGAGCTGAGCGAGGGCAGCCGGGACGGGAATCTGCTGGAAGAACACGGCCCCCGTGAGCTTGTCTGCCAGTTCCTGCCAGTCCTTGCCCTTTTTGTCTGCCGTCTGCGCCATGAAGGGACGCGCCGGGATGCGGATCATCGTTGTGGTCGGTTTCAGGTGAAGCCCTGCGAAATGGAGATACCAACGCATCTTCACCGTCACGGGGATATTCACCCCGTATTCCTGCCATATGGCGATGTCCACATTGCTTGCGGGCACACCGCTGCCCCGGGCCGGTTTCGGACGGGAGCCGTCGTCGAAGACTCCCGCCTCCACCGTCTTGCCGTTGATGTCCGCGGCCGCCTGCATGAGGTGCTCCCATCCGTGGTCGACGATGGTCACGAATTTTGACACGGTATCACCCCATCCTTGTGAGCACCGGCACGATGCATCGCGACCGGAGCGAAAGAAACCACTGTCCGTAGAGCGTCTTCGCCAGCGCTTTTTCCGTCGGCGATGTATAGCCCGATGCTGCGCCCCCGTAAGACCTCTGCAAATCGCCTTCTCTCTCCGACGTGACTTCCCCGGCTGTCAGGGATGCCGCGGCGGCCGAGCCTTCCTGCCCGATTTGCTTCCACAGCGTCAGATAATGGGCCGCCAGCAACAGGCAAGCCCTCTCATAGAGCTTGCCAAACTGCTTTCTGCTGACCATATCCTCTGCCGTTTCGAGGACCATCTGCACCGTATCATCCGGCACGTCTTTTAGCTCCGGAGCCAGTTTGCGGAGCTTTTCAGCCGGCGTCATTTTCGGCAGCCCTCTTTTCTTCCGCCTCTTTTTCCCTGGCTTCCGCAAGGACTTCCGCCGTCTTTTCCTTCGTCTTCGCTTCCGTCTTTTCCGCATCGGAAGATTTCACGCATACGATGGTCCCGTCGTCGATGAGCTCTCCCATGCGGGGATAGCGCTTCACCAGCTCCCGTTTCGTCTCTGCGACTTTGACCGGAAAAAGCGGAATCAATTTATAAGGCCCGCACAGAATCGTACGGGCCGAAGTATTTTCCAGAATCATCTCAGCACCCCTCCGCTTTCACAAATGCATAGGGAATCGTCACCGTGAGGCCGGCTGTGGTCGCAACACAGTTAATCACATATTCGAGATTTCTGTACTGAACCGGCAGCTGCTCGAATCGGACCGGAATCTCGAATCTGATGTAGGACGAGTCGAAATAGCCCGCCACCATCACATTCTTGCCGCCTTCGCCGGCGCCTTCGAGGTCCCCAACCGACATGACGCGCGTGATTTCCGGATGAGCTGCGCGGAAGAATTCCAGCACCGTCCGGTCGCTGTAGGACAGGCGCTTCGTAGATACCAGCGCATACACGGACGGCGGAAGCAGCAGGGTGTTCACAGTCTCCACATAATTCGTCGCCGCGCCGACCGCATCGACGAAAGCGTTCAGATCGCGAAGGATCTGTTCATCCGTCTTGTCCGCAAATTTGGCGGAATCGGAGCTCGTGCCACCGTCTGCGGTGAGAGTGTATTCGTTGATGTTTTCGTTCGACAGGAAGCCGGTGATCTTATGCGCCGCATCGCCTTTCCATGCGATGGCGTTCAGCTTCGTATCGACGACGTTTTTCGCGATTCTCCCTTTTCTGGTAGAGAGATTCGTGCGGGCAAAAAACGCGTTCTGGAGCTCTCTGTAGTTGTATCCATACGCATCGCCGACGAGCTTGATCTTCACGGGCGTTTCCTTTGCGAGCAGATCCACGCGCGGAAGGTCGTCGGAATAGTTGCTCACGATGGCCGCCGTGCCGATTTCATCATAAACAATCTGCGTTGCTGTATCCGCGCCGGCGGGAATATCCGTCTCCACCGGGAAAACGTTGAACGCGGTAAGCGTCTTCTTTTTCGTTTGGAGCACCTGTGCACGGGTGTAAGTCAGCTGCCGTGCGAGAAATGCGCTCTGCGATTCATCGAAACGGCCGGATGCGCGAAGCACCGCAAAATCTCTTTCGTCATATCTGGTATTCATTGTTTCAAATCCTCCCTGTCTCTATCAGCTCGCAGCCGCAACTTTGATGGCCGCCGCATTCTTCACACGGATCTTCACCACGTCGCCCTCATCGCCACCGGTGAGGAACACATTGCCGGAAGACGTCGTTTCTGTCCCTTTCGTGAATCCTTTCGTCAGGGTGAACGCCACCGGGTCGCCCGCTGCCACGGTGCCGCCTGCCTTCACCCACACGTCGCCAGCCGTCATGACGGGGAGCGCGTAACCTGCCGGGTAATAGTTTTCCGTCCCTTCCGCCGGCTCCTTGTGCGTATGAAGCACGATGCCGAGCGGAACGTCATTTGCCGCCGCGGCAGCTTTCGCCTGTGCTTCCTTATCGGTGCCGCGGATCACCAGGTCGCCCGGCTCGCAGCCTCCCTCGCAGGCGAAAGAATCCACCACGTCAACGGCCGCATCGGCCTTCATGCCAGGAAAGCCCGGCGCGTTGCCATCCGAATACCACTGAAACGGTTTATTCTGTGCCATGTTCGTATCCTCCTTTACACTTTCTGCTCGTAAGCATGGGCTTCATCTTCGCGGATCTTTTTCATGATGGCGTCGATGTCGTCGTCATCAGCAGCATCCTGATGGTCGTCTTTCTTGAAAACGGCCTTGCGCTGATTGGCGAGGCCGTCTTTCCGCTGCGCGCCGTCGGCTTCCGCCATGTCGAAGGCTGCGTTGATGTAGTCTTCGCTCTTTCCTTCGAGGTCCATGTCGCCGCGGACAGCCTTGATGACAGCTTTCTTGATTTCGAGATTCGTCATGGTGTCCGCATGGTCGATTTTGTGCGCGGCCGCAGCAGCCATCATGGCGACTCTTTCCTTCACGGCGGCGTCGAAGCCGTCCGCGTGGGCCTTTTTATCCGCCTCACGGCCGTCCTTTTCCTTCTTGAGGTCTGCTTCCAGCGCGTCGCACTTCGCCTGCGCCTTGTCCGCATCCGCCCGGAGCTCTTTCAGATTCTTTTCCAGCGTGGAAAGATACTGCGCCACTTCCGGGGCCGCCTCGTATTCGAGCCCGTTGTCTACTCTGACTTTTACCATCGGTTTTTCTTCTCCTTCTTCTTCCAAAACCTGCGCGCCGTCCATATTGAGGCGCGCGATGCCTGCCCGGCCGCGGGGGACGACTGCCACATGGTTGTACCGGATATGCCGCTGCACCGCGTCGTAGTGCTTCCCGTCCGGCGTTGTGCCCGGCGTTTCGTCAAGATCCAGCGTATACCCGCATGACAGCTCCCGCGCCGCCGTGGGCAGGTCATAAATCACAATGTCCGCCCGGATGGTGTCTCCATCCTTCCTGCCGGCCGTGAGCACCGTGCCGATCGGTGCGACCTTCGCCGCATTCCCCGCATTCACCATGGCTTTATGGCCCACCGTGATGGGCTTCCCCATGAGCGATGCCAGGCTTTCCTCATCGAATGCCTCCTCCGGCGGGCGGTATTCATACCGGTCCGAGCCGTCCGCATTGAGATAATGCAGGATGCCCGTCCGGCCCACGATGGGCGCGTCCCTGATGAATCCTTCCGACGTGCGCGTGGCCGCAAGGGCCACCGTATCAAAGCGCTGCATGATACCCTCCTTTTCCCAATAAAAAAGCACGCTTTCGCGTGCAGAAACTATCAAATGCCGGGCGTTACATCCTTGATGCCCTTTGCGAGGCGGTAGGCCCGCTTCATGAGGGAATTTTCCTCGAGGTATTCCAACCCGGCGAGCGTCAGGCGCGGCCGGGCGCCGGGCGATACGGAAAATCCGCCGTCCGCTCCGATGTATACCTCGAAATCCGCCACATAGCCTCGCTCCGCCAGCATCCGCATGAGGTACAGCCACCGGTTACGGCTGATGCCGAGGCGCTCCGGTGAAATCAGATTCATATCGAAGTCGTCGCAGTCCATGCTCTTGTGCAGGGCATTCAGAATTTTATAAATCGTGCTGAAATCTTCCATCCTGTTTTCCTCCCACGTAAAAAGCCGCCTGCTGTAGACGACTTTTTGAAATATTTACACGACCTCGGACAGCGGGCTCCCCATGTACGCCAGCGTTTCTTTGTACGTGGACATGCGGATTTCTTTCCCGTTCACGAGAATCACATAGGGGTAACCGATGATAAGCGGGCGGCCATCATCATCTTCTCCATTGCGAATGGGTCTGTAGACGTCATATCCGTGCCACTTTTCAAGGAATTCAGCTCCGGCAAATCCTTCGCCTTTCGCAAATTCCTCAACTTCTTTTGGGATCATCTCGAGTCGCCTCCTAATTTCCGCATGTGATTAAATCAGCGAATGCGAACCGCGTTCTCCATTTCTTCAAAATGATCTGGCGGGAAAAACACGCCGATTTTCCCGTCTTTTTTCGTTACGTAAAGTGGGGAAGTATCCGGCGCATTGCCTTTTTCGTCCACCTCTTCAAGAACCCATTTATCAGGGAGCTCGAAAATCGCGCCAACGTTCGAGCCGGTATTCTTTTTGAATAAATCAATCGCCTGTTCCATGGTAATCATTTTCTTACCTCCTCGACGTGCAGCAAAGTTCGATATGGTCTGTAAATTCCAGATTATCAATTCTCATGACATACGTTTCTTTTACTTTCACCCATTTGAAATAATCGCCAACGTCCATCTTTCCGCATTGCGGGTCCACAAACCTTGTTTTCCCGTTTTCCTGAATAGCAATGAAAACATGACCACCGAAACCATCCCTCCATTGAACGCGAATAATCGCGCGGGCTCCATCTCCAAAGCCGCTCATAACCTTCTCGACTTTTTTCTTCACGTTCGAGCCGGTGTTACTTATGCAGGGAATCAATTCCGGATTTTTATATACGGATGTCCAACCGTTCTTCTTATCTGCCATATATGGCAGCCTATCTTCGAGACCTCCGCGCGGTTTAGCTGTTACATCATAGCCCCTTCTTCGCGCCTCAAAGGCCGATACACATCTTTGGCAATTGCGCTGCCATTTGTCCCCTTCCCAATATTTCGGGTTTGTTCGACGCACATCCCATTCAACGCTGTGCTCTCCCTTAATCCTTTTCCATGTCTTCATTATAGCAGGTGCGCCCTCACTGCTTCCAGATTCACTCACCTTTACAGGCTGTGCGATGCCCAGCGTTTCCGTGTCTATCACAGGTATGGCCACGCACCGGCACCGGATGGGTATGCCCGGATGGCCGTCGGGTGGCGGATTGTCCCATGAGAAGATTTTCCCTTCCCGTTCCCGGTGGGAGCTGCGCACTCTTTCGTCCCTCGATGTGGACCATTTGTATTTCCCGATGCCCGCCGCCTGTTGCCGGTACTGTGTGAGGCGGCCGTTCAGCTTGCCGATCTGGTCCCGTGCGATTAGGTCCGCCCGGTTCTTCGAATTGTGAGCGATGTTCTGGATCATCTCCGAGAGTTGCGCCGCGCGGAGCTGTTTACCCTGTGCATTGAGGATCATCTCCCCCATGTCCTGCCGGATGCGGTCGAGAAACTGCCGTCGGATGCTTTTGATGTAGTCGAGGTTTTCCTGTACCCACACGGACCGGGCGAGGCTCTGCCATTTCTCATTGATAACGAAATCTTCCGCCCCGACGGCATCCCGGATGACAGCTTTGAATTCGTCTTCATTGAAGGCGTCTACCGCCCGGTACATCTGCATGACTTTCCGCCGCAGCGCTGTTTCTGCCACCTTTTTGTCCAGATTCGCGCCAATCTTTGCGAGGAGTGCCGTGAGGTCGTCTTCGTAGCTGTCGAATTTCACGCCGCGATTCTCCATGAGCGCCTGCATGTCCCCGATTTCAGACTCTGCGGCCTCTGTGAGGCGCGCAACGTAGGCGCGGAGAGTCTTGTTGTAGGACCGCTCATAAGCAAGCGGAAAAGCCCATTTCCGCTTCGGAATGATGATCATTCTGCCTCACCTGTGTCTTTATCGAGGGTCCGGTCCAGCTTGTACTCGCCCTCTTCCTCCAGCTTGTCCCGGAGCTCATTGGCATCGAGCGCGCCGGCGCGCACCAGAGCGACCCGCGCGTCGGAACGGTTTTTCTCTGCCTGTGCGAGGGTATTCTTTGTCTCAGCCTGCTCTTTTTCCGTCGGGCTCCACAACGGATCGAATTCGAGGGTGTACGTCTCCGGAAGCCGGATGTGGTAATCGCTGCATTTCCCGATGAGCGCCACGAGCCGCGAGAGCTGCGGCCGGAGGGTGCGCCGCTGGATCCGCTCGACAAGGTTGTAATAATTCTCGAAATCCGCTTTCCCCGTCGAGTTGAGACCGCCCGGGGAACGGCCGAAAAGGACCGTCACGGGGATGTCCGTCACCGCCGACAGCGCCACCTGGAATTCTTCTAGGAGATCTTTCACGCCGGAAATCGGTATGTTTTTCTGGTCGTACTCATCCGTCGTATCGAGGGCTATGGTATTCATGAGATGGCGGGACATGTCGAGGAGCTGGAGGCGCTGCATGACTTCTTTTTCTCCGCCGTCGTAGGAGAGCTTCGCCGCAAGGCCGTCCAGCTTGAGGATCCCCTGCGATAGGCGGGACAGCGCCATGAGGCCCAGCGCAAGGCTCGCGTCATACCGCGTGAGGTCGTCGTACAGCTTTTCATAGACCTTTGCACCCCAGTTGTTCCTCATGCGCCGCTGCCCGCTCGGGATCATGTCCCCGCGGAAGAGCAGCAAACGGCTTTCATGGACGGTGAAGCTGCCGCCGAAATAGCCGGTGATGTTGTAATACTCAGGCTGTCCGTACCTCGGGTCCGCAGGGTCGCTGTAGGCGAAGACGTCCGACGTGGAAATGTCCGGCGCCTCATAGACGCAGAGTTTCTCGATGGATTTCAGCCGGTCCTCATGGAGCGGTTCATCGAGCTTCTTCGCCCCGTCGTCTGCGATGAGGAGGATAGCCCCGCCGCCGTACAGCCGGTGCCAGGCCAGCGCCCGGGAAAACCGCTCTTCCCCTTCGAGATCCTGAAAGACAGACTGCACCGCACGGCTCTCCGGGAGCTCCGCGTCCCCGTCCTTCAGGGAGAATCCGCGCTTCACCGCCTCATCGGCCGGCGCCGTGACGACTTTCTGCGCAATGCCGTTGTAGGTGAAAAGGTCGCTGCATTCCTGATCCGTCAGGATGCGGCCCGGGCGGAAGCGGTACAGCGAGAACGGGTCCCGCCGGTACGCCCCCTGTCCGATGACCGCATTGTAATAGCCGTCCAGATGATTCATACGCCCTCCTTACCGAATGAGGCCGCTCCAGTCGTGGGAGATGGCCACCTCTGCAAAAGCATCGCTCGCCGCGTCCACCTGGTCGTCGTGGAGCGCGTCGGGAAATCCTGATAATTCATCCAAAAAAGCGGCATTCCAGCCGCCTTCCAAAAGCAAAACATTTCCCCGCTGCCACTGCGCCGCGAAGGGCTCCGCCCGGGCGGTCTTCGCGCCGGACACGGGGAGAATCACGATGTGGAATCCCGCGAGATCCCGCGCCATGGACGCCGCCTGCGCCTTGCCCGCCTGCCCCGGGTCCTGCGGAATGCGGATGGTATTGCACCGGTACGCCGCCCGGTCTGTCACCGCGGCGGCCTTGATGATCTGCCGCACGTCGGCCGCATTGGCCGCCCGCCGGATGACGTCGAGCACGATGTACTGCCCGTTTTTCATCCGCCCCATGAGCACGCCTGCGGTGCGGTCCGGGTTCTTCGACTCCGGTGTGATTTCCGTCGCCGCAAGGTCCCATGCCCGCGCCACGCTGACGATACGGTCTGGCACTTCTTTGACGATGCGCGTCTGCTCCGGCTTGAAATAGAGTCCGCCTGCGGGGCGGATTTTCCAGTTCCCGCGGAGAAGCCGTTCCCGCTCCACCGTAGGGAGCGCGTTCAGGCTCGCTATGTAGTCCGGGTTGATTTCAAGAAGCGCTTTGTTGTCGAAAATGGAAGAGGCGATGAAGGATACGCTCTTAACGGCCTCGCTCCCGTACTGCGACGCGAGCTCTTCCCGTGTGTCCGCCCAGATGATTTCCCCGTCGATGCGGGCGAAATACCGGATCTTCCCAGACCGTTCCTTGATGGCGTATCCATCTTCCCCTATCCACCACGAAATGAAGTCTGCTACCCACGAATCCGCATCCGGATTGCACGTGGCCCTGATGTAAGGCCGCACGCCGCACGTGGAGCGGTTTCTGGACAGCATGTAGAAGAACTGATGCTCTGTGAAATGCGTCAATTCGTCGTAGCAGATGAGGCATATTTGCGAGCCCTGCCAGGCATGGACTTCCTTGTCGCTTCCGAGATGCCGGAATGACACCTTCGCGCCGGATGGGAAAATGGCCGTCGGCTGCGGCGTCTGCTTGATGGTCGCGCCGATCGGCGTGTACATCTCCACCGCATTGTCGAAAAGCCCGCCCTCGGCCATGATCTGCGTCGCCTGCCGGCGGAAGATGACCGCCCCGAACCCCGGATTGTCGATATGCCGCAGCGGCTCCAGCAGCAGTGCATACGTTTTTCCACCGCCTGCGGCCCCGCCGTAGATGGTGATGTCCGCCGGGGATGACAGGAAGGCTTCCTGCGGCCCTTTCTGCGGCCTCAATATCTGCACCGCCGTCACCTCCCGTTGTCCGGCAGATAAATCTGCACCGACGGGGCAGCGGCAAGCGGCGCGCCGTCCTTCCCGGTGACTTCGAGCTTGTCCGCGTTGATTCTCTTTTTGAGCCCTTCTGTGCGCGCTTTTTTCTCTTCCTGTTCGATGTCCGACATGGAAAGTCCATAGCGTTTCATGAGAAGCTCTGCGGCACGAAGCCTGTCATGAGCTGAAATCTGTTTTTTTATGATACGGGCCTCGCTGATGCCGTCTCCGTGCCCCTCCACCACGGGAATTTCTTCTTCGATTTCCCCGCGCAGTGCCGCCGTGAGATGCTGCATGACCTCTTTTGCATCGGCAATCCGTGTACTCTCCAATTCCTTGAGCCGTGCATCGATGGCCGTTTTGATATTAGGTTTTCTTAGGTTGTCATGACCAATAATAAATGCTGTTTTTTCACTGTAGCCTGCTTTTTTTGCGGCCTCCGTAGCGTTCCCGGTTTCGATGTAGTAATCGACGAACCGTTTCTGTTTCTCTGTCAGTCCCGGCTTCATGCATCGTCACCACCTCGATTCACCGGCAACAAATCTGTGTGATAAATTCAATCAATTTCATTCTCAGCATTCTCCGTGCAACAGAAAAGACCGCCACGCGGCGGCCGTCTCTGTCTCTTTGGAGGTGCATGAATCCCGTATTGCCCTTTCGGACAATTCCTTTTCTACAGTTTATCACATTTTTGTGTCTCATGATGTCTCACGATGTCTCATAGTGTCTCAACTTTTTATTGATGGCATCAACGCCAGCACTGGAAATGCGCATGACAGTAGCCCGTCCGTAGTTCATCTTCCGGGCAATGGCTACCCACGTCTCGCCCATGATGTATCGCTCCCAGAGGATTTGCCATGTGGTTTCATCGTCGCGGATAGTGTTAATCATCGCCTTTGCCTTTTCCAGCATTGTTTCCAGTTCTTTCTGCGCCTCTTCAAGTCGCTGCCTTTCTTCTTCGATGGCTGCGAGTGTCGCATCGATTGTCGCTTTGTTTGATGTCTGCACCTTCTCCGCAATCTTGAGTCCTGTCACCGTCTCCGCCCGCGATACGTGTTCTGCCAGTGACTCTTCCATCCGCATGACTTTTTTCCGTTTCACCCGCACCATCTCCAGAAATTCCCTCGCATCCACGATTTCCTCCATGCGTCCTCCCTAATAATTTACTAATGCAACTGTTTTACAGATTTCTGCCAAATTCGGCAACCAGAGCAGTTCGTAAATTCCGACCCACTCCTATCCTTCATCTAAGGCTTGCCACGTAAAACATGGCCACCGGCACCGCCAGCGCAAGCAGACCGATTCCGATCCTTCGCAGGATGTCACGTTCATCCTCATTCATTCTTTTTCACCTCCGCCGCTGCCTTTTCCTTTTCGACGCGGATCTCCATGAGATTAATTCTGGACATGGCCTCTCTGTATAGCGCAATCGCATCAGAAGCACGGCGCGATGCCATACGGATTAATCTATGCGCGGAGCCGAATTCGATTCTCAAATCCGTTTCATCCAGATCATATTTCATCGCCTCATGGAAACACGCACTGTTTCTATCTCTGACAGCCTTAAAAATAACACTGTCCTCATCTCCTAAATCCGCGATCATCGATTCTATCGTGAGATTTGTGTATGTTTCTTTCATCATTCATTCCCTCTGACTTTGAATCCTTCGAACCATAAATCGGTGTAATAGGACCGATACAGCTTGAAAAAATCATCGGCATCCATCGTCACCAGCCATCGGCAGTTGTTCTTTTTGTGCGCCACGATGGGAATATCCCCGCGGCCGGCAGCTTCCGCATCGCGGCGGCTCTGGTCCATGGCGTCCCTCAGGTTCAAATGCTCCACGTATTTGACCTCCTGATGGATACCGGGCAAGCCGGTCACATCGTCCGCCTGCCCTTCACGGCCGCTGTACTGCACGCCGCGCCGGGCGTTCATGAATCCATGGTCCCGGCAGACTGCCGCCCACGCCCGCTCGCCGCGTTTCCCCTTTTCCCTGGACATTTTCCCCATCAGTGATCCTTCCCGCCTTTGGCAATGCTTCCGGAAATAATCTTCATCTGCCCAAGGCTGACCGTGATGTTAGCCGTACGGCGGCGAAGCTCGCTGATCTTCATTTCCAGCTCTTCCCCGTGGTACGACTTCCCGGCTTCCCGGATGCTGGCTGCCAGTTTACCGATGACCTCCTGCGCCTCACCTACGGCTGCCAGAATATCCCTGCCGATGGCCTGCGTTTCCTTTTTCTCTTTGTTGATCTGCCGTACCATGCTCGGCGGCACCTGATTTCCACTATATCTCATGACGATTTCCTCCCATTAAAACGGAATGTCTTCCTGATCGTAGGATATGGCTCCCTGCGGATTCTGTTTCTGCTGTGCCTGCTGCGCGCCGAATCTGGAAAAATCCCCGCGCGGCGCGCTTGGAGGCGGATTGGAATATGCCGGAGCCGCATTCTGGCCGCTGTCTCCGCCCATGGTGTGCATGCCAACGCCGTCTTTATACACCTGGACGAAAATCCCCTCCGCGGTGATGTCGTTCACATACCGCTTCTGTCCGCTCTTATCCGTATAGCTGCTGGACGTGAACCGGCCGGATATGCGCACCCGCATCCCCTTAGACAGCCAGTTCCCAGCCGCTTCCGCAATGTCGCCCCACGCGGTGATGGGCACCCAGTCCGTATACTCTTTCCCGTCCGTTTTCCGGTTCACCGCCACGGTGAATTTGGCATAAGGGCGGCCGCTTCCCGTCGTCTTCACCTCCGGATCACGCGTGAGATTCCCCACAATGTCCACCGAATTATTCCACATCTTCTTTTTTCTCCTTCTCCACGTTTTATCAATCGGAACCATGATATCCTCCTATGTCCATCATCTTTCGAACGTCCGCAAACAGTTCATTTGTCAACCATTTTGCGGACCTCCGCAAAATGATTATTTGATTTCCTTCGGAGCGCGCCGCTGGCTTTCCGCCGCCACGGTGATGACGAGGCTCGAGCCTTTCAGCCGGTCGTACACGCGCTCCTGATACCGTCCGGCGATTTCGCCGGGTACGAGATTTGTGGTAATGCAGATGGGCCGCATCCGGTTGTACCGATTGGAGATGATGGCGTCCACCTTGTTCCTGATCCAGTCGCCGGGATATTCCGTCCCGAGGTCGTCCAGGATGAGAAGGGACGTCTCTTTCAGCCGGCTCTCGAATGCGAGATATTCCGCGTTGTCTTTCTGCTTCGACATCCGCACCAGATTGTCGAAGAGCTCCGCCAGCGGTACGAACATGGCGCTGCGCCCGTTCCGCAGCAGGTGCTGCGCGATGGCCACGGCCATGCTTGTCTTCATCGTCCCGACAGGACCGATGAAAATCACGCCCACGCCGCTCTTCTCATACTCTGCGAAGTGCTCCGCATAATCTTTCGCCTTCTTGAATCCGTCCCTCACGCCTTCCGGCATGGACCGTGAGCCCATATTGGCAAAGGTGCACGGCCAGAACCGGCGATGGATGCCGGCGCGTTCCAGCCGTTCCCGCCACGCCTTCCGGTCATAATCCGGTGATGTTACGGTATTTATCGATGTCTGATCCTCTGGCGTCCCGTTTTTCCGGATTTCCTCCAGAATGTCCGCCGCGCTCTTCAGTTCCGTCATAGCCGTCCCTCCTCCAGTTCCGCAAAATTCCCGCGACGTAGGCGAGCCGCCGCTGCCCCCGCCGCCGTGCGATCTTCATCGCCTCCACGACGCGCGCCTCCCCGTGAATGTTCACGAGCTCGGTCAGCTCCTCATATTGAGCCGGGCCGATGCCGCCGCACGTCTTCGTGCACTCGTCCTTCACAGCTTCGGAAAGCGCCGGCATAGATGTTTCCCGCGCTGGCGTATATATACTTTTCTTTTCTTTACTTTCCTTTCCTTTACTTTGTTCATTTCTGTCTACATTAATCGGATTATTGCTTACATTAACTGAGTTATTGTCGACATTAACCAGATTTTTGTATGCAGAAATGTCAATGAGCAGAATATCCCTACGGACACGAACCTCATTTCTGCGGGAAACCGCCTCAAAAAATCGGCGCTGTATTCCCGCAGAGGTAAGGATCGCATGTTGTTTCCATATGACAGAGTTGAAGAAATCCACCTGAACCGCCTTTTCGACAGTCTCCGTAACCGCGCCCTCGCTGATCCCAACTTCGTCAGCAATCAGAAAAGGCATATCGTTGTCCCACTGCATGTAGTACCCTTCATCTCTGTAGATACTACCGAGCAGGCTGATTAGTACGGGGATGGACTGCGTACCGAAAGCCTTCATGATTCTCCGTGTTTTGATGTCCCTCAGGAAGCCGACGTCTAAAGGAAAGTAATCTAATCCCTGTTTTGTCGGTCTTGCCATGGTGTCCGCCTTATCGGTTCATGACTTCGCCCGTTCCCGGATTCACCGCCGGCTCGCCCCAGTCCATGGGAATCTCCTCTTCCGGTTCATCGGCGGCCGGATGCTCTTCACAGGCGGCCGGGGCGCCGGCTTCCTGCACATTCACCGATTCAGCCTCGTCATCCGGTTCTTTGGCATCCGCTTCGATGGTGAACGTGTCTTCATCGTCCAGCGTCCCGTTTGCCAGATTCTCCTGGAAATGCTGCACAGACTGATCCGCGTGCTGATAGTCGATGGACAGGATGCCCCATTTCGACAGCAGCAGCCGGAGCACCGTCTTTTTCCCCATGTCGTCGAAACGATCCTTCCAGGTGGGGGACATGAATTTCCCTTTCCGGTTTTCCTTTTCGTGCTGCTGCATTTCCGCCTTCGACATGTAGAAATACTTCTCCATGCCGTTTTTCAGGCGGTAATACGCGATGTATCCGACGACAGGGCGCTTTGCCCGTTCCACGGGATCTTCGCACCAGTCGAAGACGAAGTCTTCCGTAAGAAGGTTTCTGGACTTGAGCTCGCCTTCCCGGACCTCGATGGCGTTGATTCTCACATACTGGCCCGTCCGCAGCGCGAGCTGGATGATTCCCTTATACCCGAGCACGAAAACCGCGTCCCGGCCGAATGGGATGATATAAGCAAACCCGAACGCCTTTTCCAGCGGCAGGTCATAGGTCGCCGCTTTCAGCGCACACTGGATGACCTGCATGGGCTTTTCGTAAAAGACAGACATCAGCTTGTCGTCGCTGTTGACCAGCGTCACCACGCTGGAGATATACTGCGCCGCCCGTTTCCCGAGCAACTCGTCAAAGCGCTTCCGCCATCCGCCCTGATCTACATATTCATTCAGCATCGCCTGTACAGACGGCTTTTTCTGTACGGGCACACTGGAAAATCCTCTGTTCACATTCATCGTCTGACCTCCCGCAGATGTACTGCTGCCACATACCGGAGATTCTGGTGGATCTCCTTTCCTATCCTCACAAGCACCGTATGGACGCCCGGATGCTCGCACACCTTGTCCATGACATCGCATGGAATCATAGGGCGGTCCGGGCCCTCATAGATGCCGACGCGGTCTCCTATGCGGAGCCGGTCGAAATCGACGGCTCTCATGCCGTCACCACACCCGGAAGACGCGGGACGGAGCAGAGACTTTCACCAGACCCGCCGACATGAGCGCGTCGTATGAGGCTGGATCTTTTTTCTTCACATCCGCCGCCGAGATGGTTTCCCGCGGCTTTCCCGTTTTCCAGGTGATCTTCCGCCCGTCCGCCGTGGCCGTCTCCGCCTCGCCCATCATCGCCATGAGCCCGTTCTTGCATTCCCGGATGCCGTCTTCGGCTTCCTTCTTCCGCGCCGTCCATTCGTCGTAGCGCCGGATCAGGTCCAGCGCCTCTTCCGGAAGCTCCACGGCCTCCGGCTTTTCGCGGTACAGCGCGGACAGCGTGCGGGCCGTGCTTTCGCTCCCGTCGACAGCCTCCGGCATGGTGCCGTCCTTGACGTGTCGCCAGAATTCCCACTCTGCCTTCTCTAATGATTTGATGTCCTCTTCGATGCGTGGAATTACCTTCCAGCGGAAATCCTGCCCGCCGATCAGCACCGCGATATACCATTTCTCCGCGCCAGTGACCGCCATGTAATGCAGGCACTGCGCGTAGTAGCTGTCCGGCACCTCGTCCCCGTCCCACTGCGCGGCGGAGAAGGCGTTGGTCGTCTTGATTTCCAGACCCGCATTCTCGCCGATCACCCAGCGGTCCACATTGGCGAGCATGAACGGATGGAAAACGCTGCGGAGCGTGCCGCGCCGCTTTACCTTATTTCCGGTCTCATCGGAAAACCAGTCCGCCACGACCGGCTCCAGCCGGGTTCCCGCCTCGACGGCCATGTTCCCCGACATATCGTTCGGCGCCACCTGGCCCGTCTTCTCCGCCCACAGCGTGATGGGCGATTTCCACTTGTTCAGTCCGAGGATCACGCCCGCGTCGCTTCCGCCGATTCCCGTATTCCGCACGCGCAGCCACTCGTCCCGCGGCGCGTCCGCTTTCAGGATCAGTTCACATGGCTTCATGATGTGCCTCCAGTTCTGCCTGAACCTTTTCAGCCTTCCCAATGGCCCATGAGAGATTTGTCATTCCCTGAGCGGCTTTGCTTTTGTCCATGACCGCTTCGCTCAGTGCCCTGCACATCGCCTCTGAGAGCGGATCATCCGGATTCCTCAGTTCAAGGGCGAGCCTGCATATCGCAAGCGGAGCAATGGCATCTTTCGGAGCGTTTGACTTCAGATCAAATAAAATGTTGTAGTCGTCATCGAGTGTGATTCCCAGTTTCATCAGTGTTTTCATGCTTTTCATCCTTTCGTGATATACTGAAAGGGAAGGCTCCCAAACCTTCCCCAAGCAGGCTGATCTTGCACATCGGCCTGCTTTTTTCTGTTTACGCATCGGAGCTGTCCCCGTTCACATAGCGCTTGAGGGTATCGCTCATGTAAAACTTGACCTCCACGTGCGCCGGGACGATGGTCTTCCTGTCCGTCCCCGGCACCGGGTATTCCCGCTCCGCGATCCGCCGCGGCTTGAAAATGCCGAACTGATACAGGCTGAGGTCGTCCCCGTCCCGCATCATGTCCGCGATGCAGAGAAGCGTCTCATTCAGCGCGCGTTCCGCGTCCTTCCGCTTCATCCCCGCATTGTTGCGGAGCCGGTCGAGGATGTCTTCCTTTGTCCGTTTCATAGTGTTCACCTCCTCTCAATACGCCGGGTGCAGCCTGATCCGGAGCACCTGCCCCGGCTGAATCACGCCGCCGCGGATACCGTTGTCTCGGCAGATTTCCCACGACAGCCGGTTGATATCGTCATGCGGCGTGGCGATGCGGGCGGCGATGTCGTACACCGTGTCTCCCTCCTCCACCTCGTACCGGTATTCGATAGTCCGGTCGTCAGCCGTGGCCGCCGCCGCGCTCATCGCAAGAGCCGCCGCCGCGAGGCCGCAGGCGATGCCCTTCAAAAATCCCCGTCTCATCTTGTCCGCCTCCGTTCCCTGTACCAGTCGTCCACCGCATCCTCCATCGGCTGCATGAACGTCTCTTTGATGACCTCGCCCGTCTCGCCGTCCACGATGAGCGCTTTCCGGTTCCCCGGCGCGTCGCTGACAAATTTCAGCCACAGCCGCTCGCCGTCGTATCGGGCGTAGATCATGTACCAGTCGCCCGGATAGCCGCGGAACCGCTGATGCTTCGTATCGAACGTCATGCCGTTTCCTTCCTCCCGTGCTTGCGGCTTCCGTCTGCCGCATCACTCATGAAATCCGCCGCGAGAGCGGTGATCTGCATCATCCGCCCGCGCAGCCTCGCGTTCTCATCCTTCAGCCCGTCGATTTCCCGCAGCAGCCTGCGCCGTTCGAGCGGGCTCATCGGATCGAGCGGCGCCTCCTCCAGCTTCAGAACATCCGCGAACCGGATTTTCCATCCGGGTAGATTCCGGCACGGCTTCAATATGCCCTGCCGGACCCTCATATCGATGGACTCCATGCTGCATCGCCACCGCTGCATAAGCTCCTCTTTCGTCAGAAAGACTTTGTCCATCCCTCTTCACGCCTCCTCTCACATTTCCCACGACAGCTCCTCCACGAAAGCGGTCTTGATGTCGTTGTAATCCGTCCGGCACATGAGCCGGCCCTCCACGTTGTAGACAAGCCGCAGCGCCTCCGGCCGCTGCTCGCTCCGGTACATCACATACTTCCGCCCGCGGATCCATGCCACGTCGATGAGTTCATAGGTGCCGCAGAAGTCCCGCAGGCTCTGCCCGTGTTCTTTCCATTCCATGTTTTGCTCCCCCCCCTTTATTTCTTGCATAATATGCAAGTTTTAGGACAAAAAAATATTTGCTCTTTCCTGATAATCCAGCCCAAGATAGCTGGACAGCTTTGTTGCTTCCCAACAAGAGAAAGCACGACGTCCATTGATTTTATCATTGAACGAAGTTACCGAAATATTCAGCTCTTTCGCGCAATCTTCATACGTTTTCTTCTTTTCCGTAAGCAGGCCCTTCAATTTCATCATTTCCATATGTATCACCTCCTTTATTTTTCTTGCATATCATGCAAGTTTTCTTGTATCTAAGTATACAAGCCTGACCTCTCTATGTCAAGCACGACATGCAAGATTTTCCATTTCACGTGTTATATTTCTTGTATTGTGTGCAAAAATATAGTAATATGATTTCAGAAACATTTATTGGAGGTGCGTTACCATGACCGAAGCGCAGTATAATCGCCTCGTTGGAAGCCGCATTCGAGCCGCCCGCAAAGAAAAAAATATGACATTGAAAGAATTGGGAAATTTGGTTGGATTGAGCGAAAGTACCACACAAAGGTATGAACGCGGACAAATTAAATCCATTGATATAAACATTGCCAAAAAATTTGCCGATGCGCTTCATGTGCCTGCGGAAACTCTTCTCGGATGGGAGCGCCCCATTTCTTCAAAAAAGGAACCGTCAGCCGCGGAGGAACTTCCGTCTCTTTCGCCGCGGGATGAGCGTCAGATTGCACGCGATTTAGAGAAGATGCTCGCAGATCTGGACGACAAAAATGGTCTCGCCGCTGTCGGCGGGACTGTCGAAGATAAAGAAGATCTGGAGCTGCTGCGCGCCAGCCTGCTCACATCGATGCAGCTCGCCAAAAAGATCGCGAAGAAAAAATTCACTCCGAAGAAATACCGGAAAGACGATAAAGAATAAGGACTGATACGCAATGGACGCAAAGAAAAAAGCAGCGTCACTCATCAAACGATTTCACACAAATGATCCATTTGCCCTGGCGGCGGCGCTCGGAATCCACATCCTGTACAGCGATCTCGGCGGAACGTGGGGATGCTGCACCACCTATAAGAGAATCAGATTCATCCACATCAACGCGGGCATATCCGAAGCTGAGCAGCGTTTCACCTGCGCCCACGAACTCGGGCACGCTGTCCTGCATCCGGGCATGTCCCTACCCTATCTGCGGGCGCACACGCTCTTTTCCCCCGCCGTGTACGAGCGGCAGGCTAATGCATTTGCCGTGGAGTTGCTTTTGCCGGACGAAATGCTGCGGGAGCATCCTGAATGCTCCATTGACCATCTCGCAAAATCTGTCGGAATACCGGATGGAATGGAACATTTGAAGTCTATAACAAAGCAAAGTTCAATATTACATACGGGATAATTAATTATGAAAGAAATAGAAGATATATTCAAAATAATCAAGACTGCGATTGTGTGCGATTATCTGGACGGCCGCGAGGTCGGATGCTCGCCGTACGAATCTTTGCAGTCGCTTTGCGGAAACCAATTTGAAGAAATCGCCGTAGATTCCTATAAAAAGGGATACATCCGATTTTCCACGCCGCCGGAGGGTCTTACCCATCTGACCATACCGCAGATCAAAGACATCCTCCGCGCCAACGGATTGAAGCTGACGGGGAAAAAGGATGATCTTGTCAAAAGGGTCGTAGAATCTCTTCCAGAATCCGCATATGAAAACGATGTGCCGCAGGTGAATGTGCTGACAGACGCGGGGAAAGATCTTGTCGATGCCAACTATATTTTCATCCGGAATAAATTCGAGCTCGATGCTCGGTTCTGTTCCGATGTCATCGAGTCTGCGCTGTCCATCGGATGCCGTTTTACGAAAGAAGACTCCATCCGCGTATTCCGCAGAATGCATGAAAATCAATGCGATGAGCATATTAAAAACAAAGACTGGTTCTCCCTATGGCGGGAATTCTGCACATTGGCGAATTTGCTGGACACGGCAGATCCTGGCGGGAATTTTGACGACGCGGAAAAATACATCCTGCGGTCAATATGTATCAGCTTATCCGGCATGACGGATTGCAATATGCTGGAACACCGGGACGTGGTGCGGATTGATCTATGCGCATTGGAATTCCTTGCCAATTTCCGGTTCCGTCATTCAAAGAAAAAGGAAGAAATCATCCGGAATTTCATACCGATTGCAAAGGAAATGTTTCAGATTCTCCCATTTTCCTATTTCTATCCGCCGGCGATGGCGCTGATTTTGAGCGATGCCATCCAGCGGAAACGTAATTCTGATTTCTGTGTATACGGAAAAAAGAAATACGCAGCACTTTGGAGAGTTCCTGATGAATCCTCAACGGAATATGAATGTTATCCGGTTCCGAAAATATTGTACTGAAAAAATAAAAAGGCCCACCGCATACGCCAATATGCGATGAGCCGGACCGAAGGTGTTACCATCACCTCCGGCCAAATGTAATCCACCTTGCGCGGGGCCGATTACGATTATATTTTACCATAATCAGCCCCTTTTTTACCCATGAGGAGGCTGATTTTTTATGACCGATTTGAAGTACAATTTTTATGTCCGCGACCGCGGTAAAAGGAAAGCCCTCGTCCTGTCCTACAAGGACCCTGTGACTGGCCGTTGGAAGCAGATCAGCAAGAGCGGATTCCTCCGCGTGTCCGATGCAAAAGCGGAAAGCGTGAAGAGGGAATTGCTCGAAAAGGTCCGCATGGCCCCGAAGCCGTCTGCTATGAGTGAAATCACCTTCGGAGAGTTTGCGGCCGTATGGATGGAAGATAACGCCTCCCGCTGGGCCGCCAATACCTCCATGATCTATGGATACTGGCTTGCCCTGTTTGATCCGATCCGCGATATGCCGATGCAAAAGATAGGATATGCCGACCTGCTTCGCTGTTTGAATGCTGAGCAGAAAAAAGGACGGGCCGTAAGCACGCTGAATTCATGTATAACGATTGCGCGGTCCATGTTTGCCGCGGCCGTCGATTCGTATTGCATCATGGAAGACAACCCTGCTGCCAGATTGAAGAAATACAGGCGCGGACAGGATGAGCAGAAACGGCTGCGCACCATTTCCGAAGAAGAATCAGCGCAACTTCTTGCGGCCCTCAAAAAAGAGAACCGGAAACAATATACGCTGTGCATGATTGGATTGTACGCAGGCTTGCGCTACGCTGAAATCATCGGATTAACATGGGATTCGATTGACCTCGATGCGGCAATCATCCACGTGTTCCGGCAATGGAGCTTGATTTCTACAGACAAAGGAAAAAAGGTATATGGATTCAAGAGGCTGAAAACCAGAAACAGCCGAAGAGATGTCCCAATTCCCCCCGTTTTAATACGCGCTCTCCGGGAATACAGAATTATCTCTCCGATCCGTTCCATAGATGGCCGTCTTTTCACAGATAATGTCACAAGCTGGACGACAAACAAATATATTTCAAAGTACTGCCCCGGCCGATCGGCCCATTCGATGCGGCATACTTACGCCACCCGCCTTTTATATAACGGCGTGGACGTGCAGACCGTGGCAGCGCTTCTCGGAGACACCGTAGAAATTGTCATCAGCACATACATTCACTATGTAGACGATATGAGAAAAAACGCTTCCGAATCCGTGTCTCGAATTTTCGGATAACAAAAAAAGCCGGCCATGTTTTTCATGACCGGCTATAATTTTTGGCCATATTTTGGCCATTCTACAAAAAAATCCCGTAAATACGGTGCTTTTCGCATATTTATTCTTAATATTTTTATTATCTTCAGTGTTGACTGTACCGCCGCTTATGGTCACGCTGTTTTTGTTTGCCGTTGCATCCCCTTGAACAGAATACGCATAGCCGCTGTAGATATCATATGCAACCGTACTGTCTCTCACGGCCACACTGTTGCTGTTTGCCTCGACATCACCGGAATCATACGCATAGCCGCCGACAGCTCCGGCATTCAGATCCCTGTCAATGATCACTTCATTGCCCGAAGCGCCCTTGATTCCTACATAATAAATTTTCCCGTCAATGATCTTCGGTATATCACTCAATCCGCTGCTAGCCTGCACAATCCCCGGCAGCATGAGGCCGCTCATGAGAGCCAGCATCACGCAGCCCCATTGTTTCATCTTCCGGCCGTTTTTCATCTTCTTTCCCTCCTCTCCCGCTCCGCGGCGCGCTTCTCCGGAAACGGCCCGCCTCCATTTATCAATTATCTTTTTATTATTTTAGCAAATATTTCCGCCCCTCATCCACTATTAAAAATTCGCTTTTCATCTTTTATATTCTTTTTATTCCATTTCATCGGCATTCTGTGCTCTTTTCCTCATTCTTTTATGCATATTACCGATAGGCATATTGTTTCCGGCACTCTTATATGCATGGAACGTTCATAAGGCGCTTGAAAGCCTCTCATGCGATTCTTATAATAAGTGTGTACTTTTTTGCCGGCGCTCTGACGAAGCGCCGCGGGAAAGAAATCCAGATTTTTTGACAAGGGGGAAAACAATATGTCAAAACTTCGTATCGCCATCACGGCGGATACCTATCCGTATGCTTCGGATGTGACGAATCTGGTCCGTGCGCCGTTCACCGCCCGCGGGCTGGTGGATGTGATTCATGAGCTGGGGGCACTTCCCATCGTGCTGCCCGATGTGCCGGATGCAGACGGCAGCGACTATGCGGAGCTTTTCGATGCGCTGGTCCTGCCCGGCGGCCCGGATATGGACCCGACGTTTTTCGGAGAGGAGCCGACATGGAAAATCGGCACGACAAATTATCTGCGGGATGTTTTTGAAACGGAAATCTTCCGGGCATTCCGTGCTTCCGGCAAGCCGATTTTCGGCATCTGCCGCGGCTGCCAGCTCATCAATGTGCTCATGGGCGGCACGGTGTATCAGGATCTGCCTTCTCAGAATCCCGATGCGTACATCCGTCATTCCCAGGCAGCGCCCGGCAGCTACTCCACTCATCACATCGATATCGAGGAAGGCAGCGTGATCTTCCACGCCCTCGGCAAGAGAGCTTACGTCAATTCCCGCCATCATCAGGCGATCCGCGACGTGGCTCCGGGCCTGCGTGCGACGGCAAAAGCGCCGGACGGCGTGATCGAATGCGTGGAATCCGCGGAGAGCGATCAGATCGTCGCCGTGCAGTGGCATCCCGAAAACATGTGGCAGGAGCACCCGGAAATGCGCGCGCTCTTTGCGGATTTCATCGCCCGCGCGGAAGCGTTCCGCAGCAAATGATCTCTCCGAAGCGGCGATCCCGCCTCTTCACTGAAAGGAAGTGTATGTATGGGTTCCAATAAACTGGGATTCTGGAGCATCGTGCTCCTCGGCATCAACGGCATCATCGGCTCGGGGATCTTCCTGCTGCCGAACAAGGCAGTCGACCTCATCGGCCCGGCGAGCCTTCTCGTCATGATCTTCGACATGTTTCTCGTCCTGGCAATCACGTTCTGCTTCGCCGAGGCGAGCGGCCTCTTCAAGGACAACGGCGGCGCGTACATCTACGCCAAGGAAGCCTTCGGCGATTTTATCGGCTATGAAGTGGGATTCCTCACATGGATGACCCGCGTCATCGCCTTTTCCACCATGGGCGTGGGATTCGCCACGGCGCTGGCCGGCATCATGCCGTCTCTTGCGGATGACTTCATGAAGAATGTCATCGTCACGGTGATCTTTGCCATCCTGGCGGGGGTCAATCTTTTCGGCGTCCCGCTGTACAAGATCGTGCAGAATGTGGCCACCATCGCCAAGCTCATCCCCTTCGTCCTCTTCATCGGCATCGGCATCTTCTTCATCGAGCCGTCCAATTTCACACCGCTCTTCCCGGGCGGTGAATACACGCCGGGCACTTTCGGCGCGGCGGCGGTCATGCTTTTCTTCGCCTTCACCGGATTTGAGAGCATCGCCGTGGCGGCGGCGGAAATGGAGAATCCCCAGAAAAATCTTCCCCGCGCCACGATCATCACCATTTTCGTGGTGGCCGCCATCTACGTGCTGCTTCTGGCCGTAGCCATCGGCATCATGGGTTACGAACTGGCCGATACCACCGCGCCGGTGCAGGAAGCCTTCGGCCGCGTGGCCGGTTCCTTCGGCACGGCGGTCATCGCCGCGGGCACGCTGATCTCCATCGGCAGCCTCTGCATCGGTTCTTCCTTCGTCACGCCCCACAGCTGCCTGGCGCTGGCGGAGCAGAAAATGCTCCCGCAGTTCATCGCGGCGCGGAACCGCTACGGCGCGCCGTACTGGGCGATCATCATCTCCACGGTCATCGCGGCGCTCATCGCCTATACGGGAAGCTTCACATACCTCGCTTCCATCAGCGTCGTATCCCGCTTCTCCCAGTACATCCCGACGTGCCTCTCCATTCCGGTCTTCCGGAAAAAGATGCCCGACGCCCCGCGGGCCTTCAAGATCCCCGGCGGCCCGGTCATCCCGGTCGTGGCCGTGCTGGTCAGCGTGTGGCTCCTCGCGCAGGCCACCATGCAGCAGCTCGTCATGGGCCTCGGCGCGGCGTTCATCGCCGTTCCCTTCTATTACTTCGTCCACAAGAAAAAATCGGAGCGCGAAGCGTAAATATAAAAGGCCGCCCTTTCGGGCGGCTCTTTTTTATGCCTGTATCAGAAGAAAAATTCCGGTTCTTTTCTCGGCATGAGGAAATGGGCCTCGCATCCCGCGCCGATCTGCGCGAGCGGCGGACGGTACACATTTCTCGCCCGGACGGGACAGGCCCGGACGCAGGCGAGGCAGTCAATGCATTTCTCCGCGTCGGTCTTCTCCGGCGTAGACCGCGAAATGGCCCGCACGGGACAGACCGCGGCGCAGCGCCCGCAGCGGACACAGGCTTCGCTCCCTTCCGGATGGAAAGGCATGCGCTTCACCGGACAGTAGGGATGGCCGCCCGGCACGGAAACGGACGCCTCCCGCAGCTCTCCCCGCAGGATGTCTCTCACTTTTTCCGCAAAGGCCCTGATCTTCGCTCTGTCCGCCTCATCGGGACGGCCCGCGCCGATCTTCGCGGAAAAGGTGTGCGGCGCGATCCACGCGGAGGCGGCGATGCCGATGAATCCGCGGGCATCGCAGAGCTCTTTCTCCTCAAGGAGCGCGTCGTCAAACGCGCGGTTCCCGTAGCTCACGAGATAGACCGCCGGAGTGCGGCAGCCGTGAAGATTGGTCAGCAGGCCCTTCACCGGCGGGAGCCTGCCCGCGTAGACCGGCGCGCCGATGATGACAAGCTCATCCCCGCCGAAGCGGTATTCCTTCTCCCGCGCTTCCGGCCCCGTCAGGTCGACCGTTTCATGCTCCGCCGCCAGCGCCGACGCGACGGCTTCCGCATAGGCCGCCGTACCGCCGGTGGGGCTGAAGTACAGGGCCGTCACTTTTCTGATCTCCATGGGATCCCCTCCTTCTTTCTTTTATCATACCTTCGGAACAGAGCGGGCGCAAAAGGGAAATTTCCAAAAACTCTTTTTCTCCCTTTCCGGACGCCGCCGGTTTTCTGGTATACTGGATACACATTTTCCCGCAGAAAGGACCATCATGACCCTCTATACTTCCATCCTCTTTGACCTGGACGGGACGCTCTCCCGCTCCGCGCCGGGCATCACCCGGTCGCTCCAGTACGGGCTCCGCCGCATCGGCATCGACGAGCCCGATCTCTCCCGCCTCACCCGCTTCATCGGACCGCCCCTCAATGTGGAGCTCCGCGCCGCTTACGGCCTCAGCGCGGCCGATATCGAGCGGGTCATCTCGGGGTTTCGCGAGCGCTATGAAGCGAAGGGGCTCTATGAATGCGAGCTCTATCCCGGCGTGGGAGACCTCGTGCGGGACTGCGCCGCCGCGGGTCTCGCCCTCGCCGTCGCGTCCAGCAAGCCCGAGCCCCATGTGAAAACACTCATGGCTCATTTCGGCCTGACCGGCTGTTTCCGCGCCATCAAGGGCAGCCGCATCGAAGATGAACTGGACAATAAGACCGGCGCGGACAACAAGGAAAAGATCGTCGCCGGGACGCTCGCCCTGCTCCGGCAGAGCGGAGCGGACGGCCCTGCCGTCATGATCGGCGACACCCGCTACGACATCACCGGCGCGCGGCGGAACGGCATCGACTCCGTCGCCGTGACCTACGGCTACGGCACGGCGGAAGAGCTCGCCGCCGCGGAGCCCATGTATACTGCCGCCGACGCCGCGGCGCTCCGGCGCATCCTCCTTCCGGGATAAAAGCGCTCCCTGCCGCGGCCCTGAAAAAGCAAAAAAAGAAAAGCCCCTATCTTTTCCGATACGGGCTTTTTTTCTTTGTTCAGAGCGGCCATCCCGCTTCCCGCAGGATCTCTTCCGCTTCCGCCAGCGTATGAATGAAATGAAGCGCCTGCCGGTCTTCCCCGCTGAGAAAGCCGTTTCTTTCCATATCGAGGAAATACCGCGCCAGCGCGTCATAGCAGCCGTTTACGTTCCACACCATGCAGGGCTTCCCGTGCCGTCCGAGGCGGCGCAGAGAATAAGCCTCCGCGATCTCTTCCAGCGTTCCCGGCCCGCCGGGCAGGGCAAGAAAAGCGTCTCCCAGCGCGATCATCTTCATTTTCCGCTCCGTCATGGTCTCTACGGTGATCATTCCCGTAAGCCCGGTGTGCGCCTGCTCCCGGGTCTTCAAAAAGGAAGGAATGACGCCGGTCGCCTTTCCGCCTCCGGCGAGCGCCGCGTCCGCGCAGACGCCCATGAGCCCCGTCCGGCCGCCGCCGTAAATGAGGCCGATCCCTTTTGCCGCCATCCATGAGCCGAGCTCCGCCGCGGCCGCGGAGAAGGCCGGATCATTCCCGCGGTTCGCGCCGCAGTATACGGTCAGATTCATTGCCGCTTCCTCTCTTTCTCCATAAGGAAATTCACAAAACACTCGCCTCGGCAGAAGACTTCCTGCTCCCGCACCGCGCGCCAGCCCCGGGCGAGAAAGAAAGGCCGCGCCGTGACCGACGCTTCCGTGCGGAGCGTTCCTGCCGGGACCGCTGCCTCCAGCGCGGCAAGGAGCGCCGTGCCCACGCCTTCCCCCTGATGCCGGGCATGGACGAAGAGATGATCCACATAGCCGTCTTCTCTGACGGAGCCGAAGCCGAGGAGCGCGCCGCCCCTCTCCGCGGCAAAGGCGCGCAGTCCGCTCAGGCGCTCTTCCCAGACGGCGCCGTCCGCGCCGGCAGCCCAGGCGCGGAGCTGCGTCTCCGTATAATCCGCCCGGTTCACGCGAAAGACCGTGTCCCGGAAGAGCCGGGCCGCCCGCCGGATATCTCCGGCCTGAAACGGCCTCACCATGACCGGCGCGCCCGTTTTTTCCTCCCTCATACTCATTTTCTCATTTCATAAACAGGACTTCCCAGTTTCCGCTGAAATTCCCGGAGCGTGCCGTTCCGAGAGAGCGCCGTGAGAAGTACGAAGGCCAGCGCCCCGCCGATGAGCGTGCCGCAGAGGAAAAGCGGCACATAGTACAGCCACGACAGGCCCGTCCGCCCGTAAAAGAGCTCCATCACCGGATAGGACACGACGGCTCCGATGATCCCCGTGCCGATGATCTCTCCCGCGACAGCCGTCCAGATGCGGCCGCGGGATGCCTGGTACAGCACGCCGGAGAGCGCCGCGCCGAAAACGGCTCCCGTAAGCGCCAGCGGCGGGATGCCCATCAGCGTCATGCGGATGACGCCGATGAGCGCGGCGCAGAGGAAAGCCTGCCGCGGCCCAAGAAAGACGGCGCACACGATATTGATGAGATGCGCCATGGGGCACATGCCCTCGATGCGAAGGATCGGCGATATGACGACGCCCAGTCCCACCATCATGGCCAAAAAGACGAACCGCCGGATCTGCTTTTCTTTTTTCAAATTTTTCACTCCTTCCGGAAAACTCCGTCCGGCCGGAGTCCGGAAAGCGTCTGACGCGGGGGACTGTGCGGCACGGCCGGTCGGTCGGCACTCCGTAGTGCCCTCTCACCCCGAAACACGGGTTCCCTCGCATTCAAAAACGACCCAGGGCGCTCCCCCTCGATCGATATCAGTATACCATGAAGTGAAAAGCCGCAAAAAAAGAAGATACGCCATGCGTACCTTCTTCCTTTTTTATATGGATTCTTTTTCTCTCACCCGGAAAAGGATGCCCGCCATCTGTTTCGTCCGGCGGAAGAAACTTTCCACGTCGGCCCATTCCTCCACTGTGTGATTGCGTCCGCCTTCCACGCCTGTCGCGCAGAGGGTCGCCACGCCTTCCGAAGTGGTATACGCCGCGTCGGAGCCGCCGCCGCAGAGGCGCGCTTCCGGCTTCCGGTAGCCCAGCTCCGCCGCCGCTTCCTGCGCGATGGCGAGGAGGCGCATGTTTCCTTCCAACCGGGGCATGACGGCAAATCCCACGTGATCGGTCACCTTCGTCACCGTGTCGGGCACGTAGGTCTTCGCGCAGACTTCCGCCACTTTCTGACGGAGCACGGGCAGGTCCTCCGGATGGGTATAGCGGAAATCACACTCCACTTTGCAGTACGCCGGCGCGGCGTTCGCCACGGTGCCCCCTTCGATGGTGCCCACATTCACGTTGTATTCTTTCGAAAAATCGGTCAGTTTTTCGATTTCGATGATCTTGTGAGCCATCTCGAGGATCGCGCTCCGGCCGTTTTCCGGGTCGTTGCCTACATGGCAGCCCCGGCCCCACACTTCCACGAAGAAGCGCCAGCAGCCCTTGCGCTGCACCACGAGGCTGTTGTCGGGGAATCCCGTCTCAAAATTGAAGGCGCATTTCGCGCCGCGCGCTTCCTTCCGGATCACCTCCGGCGCGTCGGAATAGCAGTGCGCCGGTTCCTCATCCGCATCGAGGAGGACTTTCACGGGGAAATCAAGAGCCCCCGCCGTGTCCATCGCGGAGAGCGCCGAGAGGAGGATCGCCACGCCGCCCTTCATATCGAGCACGCCCGGCCCATAGGCTTTCCCGTCCTTCACGGTGAAAGGCCTCCGCTCCGGCTCTCCTTTGAAAAACACCGTATCCATGTGTCCCATGAGCATGACGAAGGGCTTCGTCATATCGCCCTTTTCGGCGATGATCGTATCGCCGCATTCTTCATAGGACACGCGGCGGATGGAGAATCCCAGCTTTTCCAGGATGCCCGCGCAGAGATCGCCCATGGCCATGCCGCCTTCTTTCACGCCGATGCCGGAATCGATGGTGACCATGTTCTTCCAGAGTTCCATCATGCCTTCCCGGTGTTCATCGACCCAGGCGTATGCTTTTTCTTTTGCTTCCATCTGCTGTTCCTCCTTCTCACAGGCGCATGAGGAGCGCCGCCGCCAGTTTTGCCCGCTCCGTGAGAGAGCTCTCTTCCGCCCATTCCCGCACGGTGTGATTGAACTGGCCTTTCACGCCCATGGCGCACAGCGTGGGCACGCCTTCCATGGTAAGGTACGCCGAATCGCTGCCGCCGCCCACGGCGATGGCTTTCATCGCGGGAAGGCCCGCTTCCGCTGCTGCAGTCTGCGCCCTTTCAAAGAGCGCTTCCGAAGAAGCGAGCCGTTCCATGGCGGCCATCTTCACCTGGCAGCGGCAGACCGTCTTCGTGTCTTCCACATAGACCTTCTCCGTGATCTCTTTCAGCGCCTTTTCCACGCGCTCAATGCCCGCCGCCGTGCGGAAGCGCACGTCCACCTGGCACCAGGCGTGCTCCGGCACGGCATTCGCCACAGTGCCCCCGGCGATGACGCCCACATTGAGGGTCGTCCCTTCTTCATAGTCTGTGAGCGCTTCGATGTCGAGCACTTTCCGGCAGAGCTCCTTCACGGCGCTCCGTCCGTCTTCCGGGTTGTTCCCGGCGTGCGCGCCCACGCCGTCCACATCGAGGCGGTACTGGGCGCAGCCCTTTCTCTCCAGGACGATGCCGTCATCAAGGAAACCCGTCTCAAAATTGAATCCCATGAGCGCGCCCTTCGCTTCCTTCCGGTAATCTTCCGCCGCGCCGGACCAGCCGTGGCCCGTCTCCTCATCTCCGGCGAGAATGATCTTCAGGGGATACCGGTCCCAGCCGCTTTCAAGGAGCGTCTTCACCGCCCAGAGCATGACCGTGATGCCGCCCTTCATGTCGAGCGCCCCCGGTCCGGTCACGCGGCCGTCTTTCACCGTGAAGGGACGCGCCGCCGCCGTGCCGTCGGCAAAGACCGTATCCATGTGCCCGGTGAGGACGACGAAAGGCTTCGTCATATCGCCTTTTTCCGCGACGAGCATATTCCCCGCTTCCGCGTATTCATGAAAACGGACGATGAATCCGAGGGACTCAAGAAAGGCCCGAATATCCTGTCCCACGGCGTCCACACCCGCTTTGTTGCCGGAGCCGCAGTCCCTGTCTACCAGAGAACGCCAGGTCTCCATCATGACGGGCTTCGCTTCATCGATCTTCCGGAAAATTTCTTTCATATCTTTCATTTCGTGTACTCCCATTTCTCCAGCGTATGCTTTTCAACGACTTCTTCATTCAGTGCAAAGCCCGTGCCGGGAAGGTCCGAGAGGCGGATCTTCGCATGGCTGTCGATGTACGTGGACGGCGTGACGATGTCTACGGCATAGTAGCGGTCGCTGCCGGGAATGTCATTGGGATAGCGGTAATAGGGAAGCGTCGCCACGGCCAGATTGTGGCCTCTCGCCACGCCGTCGTCCACCATGCCGCCGCACCAGCAGTACACGCCGTGCTCGCCGGCATACTGCTGGATGCGCCGCGCTTCCGTCAGGCCGCCCACGCGGGCCACCTTGATATTGATGATGCGGCAGCTGCCGAGCTCGATGGCGCGGCGCGCGTCGTCCACGGAATCGATGCTCTCATCGAGGCAGATCGGCGTCTGAATGGCCGCCTGCAGATGGCGGTGGTCCACGATGTCGTCCGACGCGAGGGGCTGCTCGATCATGAGGAGATGGAGGTCATCCATTTCTTTGAAGAGCTCGATGTCCGCGAGGGTATAGGCGGAATTCGCGTCCGCCATGAGCAGGATATCCCCGAATTCTTTCCGCACCGCAGAGAGGTACTCGATGTCCTTCCCCGGCTTGATCTTGCACTTCACCCGGCGGTAGCCCTGCTTCATGTAAGACTCCACCGTGCGGAGCAGGTCATCCGGCGTATTTTCGATGCCCAGCGACACGCCCGCTTCGATCTCGTCCCGCACGCCACCGAGCGCTTTATATTCCGGCAGGCCCTGCTCTTTCGCGTAGAGCTCCCAGAGCGCGCAGTCCACAGACGCGCGGGCCATGCGGTTCCGGCGGATCCACGACGTCTCGTCGAAGAAATGCTCCGGATTGCGGATATCCCCCATATCAAAGAGAGCGGGAATGAGGTAATTCTGAATGACATAGAGCGCGCCGATGGTGGTCTCTTCGTTGTACCACGGGCGGAGGAACGCGGAGCACGCCCCGCGGCCCACATTGCCTTCCTCGTCGTAGAGCTCGATGACGGAGAAATCTTTCTCGATGAGGCCGAAGCTCGTGCGGAACGGTCTCTTAAAATCCAGATGCATGCGGCGCAGGACCACTTTGCTGATATTCATATGACATCCTCCTTTTGTCTTAAAAATCGGCGGCCCGCTTCCGCAGACCGCCTGTCATTTATGCTTCCGCGGAATCTTCCGTCCGTCTCTTGATGGAGAGCGCGAAGACCGCGCAGAGCGTGCCCATCGTGATAAGGTAGTAGAAGACCGCGGTGAACGAACCATTGAACGCGTACAGGAATCCCATGAAGGCCGGGGAAAGGAAGCCCGCCACCTGGCCGCCCATATTGACGAGGGCGGACGCGGAACCCGCGATGGCTCCGGTGACGACTTTCAGCGTAAGGCCCACGGTGAGCGCCATGATGGTGGATTTAAAGAAATACACGCCGCACTGGAAGATGACGACGGTGGCGATGGTCTCCGCCTGAAGCATGAGGAAGAGGAAGAACGCCGTGCCCGCCCCGGAGAGGGCAATGAGGTATTTCTCTTTTTTATCGAAGAATTTATCCATGATCCAGCCGCAGGAGGCGCTGGACACGAAGGACGCGATGAAGGGGATCGGCGTGAGATAGCCCACAGCCTTGAGATCGATGCCGCGCTCGGCGATGAGGTACGTCGGGATCCACGCGTCGAGGCCCTTGTTGATGCAGGACACGCAGAACGCGCAGAGGATGAGCTTCCACACAAGGGGCATTTTGAGAAGCTGGATGAAATATTTCGACTGATTCTTCTTATCATCCTTCTTCTCCTCTGCCGGACGGCGGGACTTCACGAGGAAGACGTAGAGGAAGACATAGGCGAGACCCACGAGCCCCAGCACCTGGAACATGCCGCGCCAGCCGAACCACAGGATGAGCGGCACCACAACGACCGGCGCGAGCGCTGAGCCGATGTAGTTCGACGAGAGGACGAATCCGGTGTATTTCGCGCGCACTTCCCGCGGAAAGTACTCCGCCACGGCGCGGAAGCAGGACCCCGCATAGGGACCTTCGCAGAGGCCGAAGACGAACCGCAGGAAGAGGAGCCCCGAGAGCGTCTGGGCGTGACCGGTCGTGAAGGTGAAGATGGACCACAGGGCAAGAGCCACGCAGATGACTGTCTTCGATCCGAATTTATCGGCGAACCACCCGCCGGGGATCTGCATGATGGAGTAGCCGATGAAGAAGACGCTGATGATGACGCCCATCTCCGTGGGCGCGAGATTGAAGTCCTTCGACACCGACGGCAGCGCCAGCCCGATGGCCGAGCGGTCGATGTAGGAGATGCAGAACCCTATGTAGAGGAAGAGGAAGACCACATAGCGGTTCTCACTTTGAAATTTTTTCAGCCAGCTCACATTAAAACCTCCCATCTGCGCGAAAAGCCATGGGCGCACGCTCCGCGTCCCATGGCTTCCTCGCCGGCGCAGGCTCCGGGCCTGCGAATATTTACTTATTTCTGACTTATGTATATCATAAAGAAAGATTTTTGTCTTTAACAGACCTTTATTATGACCGAAATAAGGAGGCGCCATGAAAATCGGAATCGTCGTCCCGCTGGAAATGCTCGGAGAGATCACGGAATTTGTAAAAAAAGAATTTCCCGACCTCACCGCCGTGCCTTTCCCCTACCGTTCCATCCCGGAGATCCCGAAGATCCTCTCCGGCCAGCAGAATAAAGCCGATGCCTTTCTCTTTCTCGGAGAAACGGCCCGCCGCTTTGCGGAGAGCGCCGTCCGCCCCTCCGCGGAATGGCTCGCCATCCCCCGTTCCGCGTCGGCGCTCCTGCGCATCCTCTTCCGCGCCTCTTCCGCGGGCATGGCCATGCGCATCGTCACCGACTGCCCGCGGGAAGATTTTTTCCGTCTCGCCTTTCAGGAGATCGGCATCCCGCCGGAACAGTATGAGGTGACGCTCCTCTCCGCCCGTTCTTACGACGAGGCCCGCCTCCGGGAAGAAGCGGACCGCATCGAGGCGCTCTGGCGGAGCGGGAAGATCGATTTCTGCGTCACCATCTTCTTCAATATCCGGGACCTCCTGCTGGAGCGCCATGTTCCGGTCTATGTGCTCCAGCCGTCTTTCGAGGATATCCGCGGCGGCATCGAGCGGCTCATCCTTTCCCACGAGCTGCGCCTCAGCCGGAACAGCCAGCTCGCCGTCATCGCCGTGAAGACGGACATCCCGGAGGACCGGTTTCCCGCGGACAGCGGCTACGAGCTGGCCTTCGCCCAGCTGCACGTAACGAAGCAGATCTACCAGTTCGCCCGCGCCATCCAGGCGGCATGCATCGAGCTCGCCCCGGCGGAATACCTCCTTTTCACCACCCGCTCCCTTGTGGAAAGCGGCACCGCCCAGTACCGGCGGCTTCCTCTGCTCGACACGGTGCGCCGCGAGACGCCGTTCACGCTCTCCGTGGGATTCGGCCTCGGCGCGACGGCGGAAGAAGCGAAGCTCCACGCCCAGCGCGCCATGGCCCACGCCGCGGCGTCCGGAGGCGGCCGGGCTTTTCTCATCGGCAGCGGTATCTTTTCCCCGGTCCCCATGTCGCGGAACGACCGGCAGGATCAGCAGACAGAATCCCGGCCCTATCAGGAGGCATTCCTCTCCCTCGCGAAGCGGACCGGCATCAGCCTCCGCGTGCTCGCCCGGCTCCACCGGGCCATGACCGATACGGGGCGGCGGCGCTTCACCTCGGCGGAGCTCGCCGATCTGGCGGAGATCACGCCGCGCACGATGAACCGCATCCTCCAGAAGCTCCTCGATCACGGTCTCGCCAGGGAAACGGGCCGCCAGTTCACCGCCCGCACGGGGCGGCCCAGCCGCATTCTGGAGCTCCTCATCCGCCCGGAAGACAACTGAATCAGCCATCAAAAAAGACCGGAGTCCGCCTCCGGCCTTTTCTTTTATTTCTTCTTGCCTTTGTCCTTCTGCGATTTTTTGTCCTTCTTGTCTTTGTCGTCCTTTTTGTCTTTTTTCTGCTTCTTGCTCTTGCTCTCCGCTAAGGACGCTTTCTTCTCCGCCTTTTTGATCTTCTCCGGAGACGGCGCGTCGAGCTCTCCCGCGGCGGCTTTCGCCGCTTCGATCTGCGCCGCGCCCGCCGCCGCTTCTTCCCGCTCTACATCGGTATCGCTCATGCGGGGCAGGATCACACGGATCGTCGTCCCTTCGCCTTCGACGCTCTCCACGGAGATCGTTCCTTTATGCTGCGCTACGATATGCTTGCAGATCGCGAGCCCCAGGCCGCTGCCGCCGGTCGATTTGTTCCGGCTCTCATCCGCCCGGTAGAAGCGCTCGAAAATGCGCTCCTGCTTTTCCTTCGGAATGCCGATGCCCGTATCCGTCACGGTGAGGCAGATCTTGTCTTCTCCCTCGGGATGGACGGAGACCGTTACCTGCCCGCCTTCCTTATTGTACTTGACGGAATTGTCCACGCAGTTCATAACGAGCTCCGAAAGGAGCGACGGATTGCCGTACACGTAGAGCGGCTCCGTATCGGTGCGGATCGTCACCTGCCGGGCGTTCGCCTGCGGCTCGATAAGCTCCGCCGCATATGAAGCGGCCCTGCCCAGATTGACGGGTTTCCACGTGATGGTGGTCTGATTCTCCTCGATCTTCGAAAGATGCATGATCGTCTCGATGAGCGCCATCATGCGGCGGGATTCCTCGAAGATCCGGCTGCCGAAGAGCTTCACGTCCGCCTCATTCTGGTACATGCCGTTGGCGATCATTTCCGCAAATCCGCTGATAGAGGTGAGCGGCGTCTTCAGCTCGTGAGAAACGTTGGCCGAAAATTCCCGGCGCATCTTTTCCGCCGCGTAGGTCGCGGTGAGGTCGTGCAGGACGATGAGCAGGCCCGTGCTCCCGTCTGCCAGCTCCGTATGAGCCATGCTCGCCCGATACGGCTTATCTTCGATGGTCATGGTGTAGTCATGGCATCCGTCTTTCTGATAAGCCATGCCGATCGCCCGGAGCCAGTCCTCATCGTGGTAGAGGACGGCCACCTTGCGGAAGCGAATGTCGCTGGATTTGCGGAAAATATGGCCGATCTGCACATTGTAGTCGACGATCTCCTGATCGTCATTCAGCAGGATGATGCCGTCGCTGATCGTATCGATGACGATGCGGATGGTATTCCGTTCTTCCTCCAGATCATCCATGTAATTCTGGATTTCTTTTTTCTGTTCCCGCACCTTATTGACCAGCGGCTTCAGTTCCTTGTAGCCTCCCGGTATGGGCCGCTCCGGCGCGCCCGCCATGATGTCGGAAATGAGCCCTTCCAGCTGACGCAGCGGGCGGAGCACATATTCCGTCTCCTTTCCCGCCGCCGCCAGGCATCCCAGGCTGAATACGATGAGGAAGAGGATGACTTCCGGCAGGAGCGGCGTGAGGATGCCCGCGGGAGCCGCCCTCGGCACGCCGATGCGGAGGATGCTGCCGTCGCCGAGCTTTTCCGCGAAATAGCTCATGGGCGCGCCGGAGGCATTTTTCCGCACCGCCGCGCCTTCGCCGGTATCGGCGGCCTCCATCATCTCCGGCAGGGACAGACTTCCCTCATCCGCGCCGGGATGAGATTCATACAGCACGCTGCCGTCCGCGCCGATCCAGGAAATGTACATCTCCCGCTGGCTCTTCTGCCGGATCGTATCGAGGAAACGCACGTCTCTTTCCCGGTCTCCCGTGATGCTGTCCGCGGCGATCTCCGTGATATGGCTGATCTCATGGACGGCCCGCGCCTGTATCCCCTGATAATAAAGGATGCCCGCGATCAGGAACGACACTGCCACGGACAAGATGCCCGTCAGGAGCAGGCATTTGTGAATCTGTGCTCTCATTGGCCCTCCTTTACTTTTCTCCCAGCCTGTAGCCGACGCCGCGCACTGTGCGGATCATGGCGCCTGCCGCGCCGAGCTTCTGGCGCAGGCTCATAATGTGCATATCGATGGTGCGGCTCTCCATTTCAAAGGGCGAGCCCCACACGGCCTGCATGATCTGGTCTCTGGAAAGAACGATGCCCTTGTTCAGGATCATGTAGCAAAGCAGCTCATACTCTTTCAGCGTCAGCTGCACTTCCCGGCCGTTTTCCGTGACCACGTGCTGGCGGCAGTCCACGGTGATGCTCCCGAAGGAGAGCACTGACGATTCTTTCTCCGTGCCCCGGCAGCTCCGGCGCATGACGGAACGGATGCGGGAAAGGAGCTCCATGATGCCGAAGGGCTTCGTCACATAGTCGTCCGCCCCCAGGTCAAGGCCCCGGACGATGTCAAATTCACTGGTCTTCGCCGTCATCATGATGACGGGGATATTCTTATTCTCCTGGTTCTCGCGGAGCTCCTTCAGGATGGTCAGCCCGTCCTTGCCGGGAAGCATGATATCCAGCAGGAGCAGATCGGGCTTGTTCTTGTCCAGCACCCGGTACAGCTCGTCGGCAGAGCCGAAACCGATCACATTGTATCCCTGTCCGCGCATGGCGTAGCTCACCAGTTCACGGATATTTTCATCATCTTCCACACAGTAGATCAGCGGCATGAGGTCCTCCTTGTCCCGCGCGGGGCGGAAATTTTTCAGATATATAAATATATAGTAAGAAACTTCTTTTTGTCAAATCGGATTTACGTGAATCTCATGAAAAATTTATCTGCAAATTTGTATAAGAAAACAGCCGTCCCCGCGGCAGACACCGCGGAGACCGCTGTCTTTTTTTCTGCAACGATCAGCCGAAATTGCCCGATACGTAGCGGATGGTCTTTTCCTTCTGCGGATGTTCAAAGATCTGTTCCGTATCGCCGTATTCCACCATCTCGCCGAGATAGAAGAAGGCCGTCCGGTCAGCGATGCGCTTCGCCTGCTGCATATTGTGGGTGACCATGATGACGGTGTATTTCTTCTTCAGCTCGAGGGCCAGATCTTCGATGTGCGCCGTGGAGATCGGGTCGAGGGCGGACGTCGCTTCGTCCATGAGGAGGACTTCCGGATTGACCGCGAGCGCCCGGGCGATGCAGAGACGCTGCTGCTGGCCGCCGGAGAGACCCAGCGCAGACTTATTCAGACGGTCTTTCAGTTCGTCCCAGATCGCCGCCTGCCGCAGGCTGGTCTCGACGATCTCATCGAGCTCCGCTTTTTTCTTGATGCCTTTCAGGCGCGGGCCGTAAGCCACATTGTCGTAGATGCTCTTCGGAAAAGGATTCGGCTGCTGGAAGACCATGCCCACATGGCGGCGGAGGACGATGGGATCCACGTCTTTGTACGCGTCCACGCCGTCCAGCATGATCTCGCCGTCCACGCGGCATCCCGGCACGAGGTCATTCATGCGGTTCAGCGTGCGGAGAAAGGTGGACTTGCCGCAGCCGGAAGGCCCGATGAGGGCAGTGATCTTATTTCTTTCAATTTTCAGATTGATATCTTTCAGTGCCTGGAATTCGCCGTAGTACAGATTGACGTGATTGCAGGTAAAGCTCAGATTGGAACGGATCGGCATATCCGCTTCCGCGGCCGCGATCCCAAGTACGCTGTCATTATACATCATGCATTTTCTCCTTCAGATTTTTTCGCTAAATGACGGCTCAGGAGTCTGGCGCCGATACTGAATACGAGGACCATAATCATAAGAACTGCGGAAGCGGCTGCCGCGGTGTCACCTGCGATAGCGTTCGTGGCTTCCGTGCGGGACGCCCACACCTGGAGGGAAAGCGTTTCGCCGGGACGGAACGGATTCAGCGGGCACACCGGGGAAGTGATATCCCACACGCTCCAGCTGATGTCGGTGCTCATGCCCGCCGTGTAGAGCAGCGCCGCCGCTTCGCCGAATCCGCGTCCCGCGGCGAGGATGATGCCCGTCATGATCGGGCCGACGGAAGCGGGCAGCATGACGTGCCAGATCGTTTCCCAGTGCGTCGCGCCGAGCGCCAGGCTGCCGTGCTTCCAGCCGATGGGCAGCGCCTTGAACGCGTCATAGGTCGTCGTCGTGATGAGCGGGAGCGAAAGGATCGATACGGCCAGCGCGCCGGAAAAGAGATTCCACTGCGTATGGACCATGATGATGAATACGAGATAGCCGAAGAGGCCGACCACGATGGAAGGGAGCGAGGACAGTGTCTCGATGGCGATGCGGAGACTGTTCGTCACGCGGCCTTCCGGCGCGTATTCCGCCATGTAGACGCCGGCGGCGATGCCGATCGGGACGGAGATCACCAGGGAGAGGAAGACCAGGTAGACCGTATTGAAGAACTGATTGCCGATGCCCGTCTCAGAAAAGGAGAAGATCTCCGGGCTGATGGCCTGTACGCCGCCCCAGATGACGTAGAGCGTGAACGCGATGAGCAGGAGAACGAACGCGCCGGACACGATGTAAAAGACTGCCGTCGCCAGCTCGTCCGCAAGGTGCGCCCGTTTCAGACTGCCGTCCACCCTGCGCAGGTAATCGCTGGAATTTCCGTTTTTAACCATATCCGCCGTCATGCGACTTCCTCCTTCTTGCCGGACAGTGCGTGGATGATGAGGATGAACACGAGAGAAATAATGAAGAGCAGGAGCGCCATGGACCAGAGAGCCGCGTTAAATTCGCCGCCGTCCATCGCGCCGCCCATATCGGAAGCGATGGCGGACGTCAGGTTGTTCGTCGGGTCGAGGATGCTCTCCGGGAAGGCCCGCATCTTGCCGATGACCATGGAGACCGCCAGGGCTTCGCCGAAAGCGCGGGCCAGACCGAGGACGATCGCCGTGAGGATCCCCGTGGACGCCGCGGGGAGCAGCACCTTGTAGAGCATCTGCCAGCGGGTGGAGCCGAGGCCGTAGGCGCCTTCGATGTACTTATTATTGACGCTCCGGATGGCGTCGGCGGAGACGGACGTGATCGTCGGATAGATCATGACTGCCAGCACGATGGCCGCCGCCAGCACCGACTGGCCGTGAGGCACATTGAAAATGGACTTGATGAGCGGGACGAGAACGACCAGACCGACCCAGCCGTAAACGACGGAAGGGATGCCCACGAAGATCTCCACCGCGGGGCGGATGATCTTTTCCCCGATGGCCGGAGAGATCTTCGTCATGAAGATCGCCGTGCACAGGCTGAAGGGAACGGAGATCAGCAGAGCGATCGCGCAGGTCAGGATCGAGCCGACGATGAAGATGAGCGCGCCTACCTGCCCGCCGCCCGCTTCCGTATCGGAAGGCTTCCATTCCGAAGAAAACAGAAATTCCCCGATCGAATGATCGAACTGTGTGAAAGTGAGTGAGCCTTTCGCCAGCAGAAAGCAGCCGATGGCGATGGTCAGAACGATGAGAAACAGGCCGCATACCGTGGCGACGCCCTTCCCCAGATACTCTCGGCGGAACATATTCTGTTGCCGCGATGTGTCCATTATGATCCTCCTTTTCGGAAAAGAAATACGCCAGAGCCTGGCATAACACCGCCCTCCGCCGCCCTTCCGGGCACGAAGCGGCGCGCGGCGCTCTGCCAGAATCTGGCGGAAGAAAACGCTGAACGGAGTCTTCTGCTGCTGTTCAGCGTTTCCTTCTGCCGCGGCGGCGCTTTATGCCGCCGATCCTGGTTCATATGCTGCCCGATGGCCGGGCCCCTGCCGGAGATCAGCGCTGAACGGTCATCTTGGAGGTGACTGCGTAGCCCTGTTTTTCCAGTTCGCCGGCGTATTTTTCAGAGACGATGTAGTCGAGGAATGCTTTCACAGCGCCCTTCGGTTCGCCCTTGGTGTACATGTGTTCATAGCCCCAGACCGGATACTTGCCGTTGTAGGTGTTTTCCAGCGTCGGTTCCACACCGTCGATGGCGACGGTCGCCACGTCTTTATTATTGACGAGGTAGGAGAGCGCTACATAGCCGATGGCGCCCTTCGTCTGGGAGATGCTCTGGATCAGCGTGCCGGAATCGTCGGTCTCCAGAGACTTATTGGAAGCTTCTTCCTTGCCGTCCATGGCGAACTTCGTGAAGAGAGCTCTCGTGCCGGACGTGGACGGACGGGTCACGAGGACGATCGGTTCATCCGGGCCGCCTACATCTTTCCAGTTCGTCACCTTCGCGGTGAAGATATCCTGGAGCTGCGCCTTGGTGAGGCTCTTCACGGCCGCGCCGATGTCCTTATTGACGACCGGAGCCATGGTGATGACGCAGACTTTGTGATCGACCAGTTCCTTTGCTTTATCTGCGGGGAGTTTTTCTTCCGCGAATACGTCGGACATGCCGATGTCGACAGAGCCTTCGGAGACCTGCTTGAGACCGGTGCCGGAGCCGCCCGCATTGAGCGTCAGAGATACTTTCGGATTGTCAGCTTTGAATTTCGCCGCCGCGTCCTTCGCGAGCGGAAGCAGTGCAGAGGAGCCGGAAGCGGTCACCTTGCCGGAAACGTCGCCCGCCGCTTTCGTGTCAGCCGCTTTATCCTGGCTGCCGCCGCATCCCGCGAGGCCTGCGAGCATCACTACAGACATACCTGCTACTGCAAATTTTTTGAGATTCATTTTTGTCCTCCCTCAATACTTGGATTTATTTCGGTATTCTCAATATACGGGACGCCTGTAAATTCTGAAGAGGGAAAATTGTATTTTTTCAGTCTACTTTGTAAAGCTTCCGTAAGATTCCGGTACGCCGGAAAGCCCGGGAGATACGCCTTGCGCCTCCGCGCCGCGGGGACTTCCGCCGTTTCTCTTCTGTAAAATCAATGCAAAGCGCCGGGGGCTTCCCGCCGTCCTCTCCCGCGCGTGAAAGGAAACGCGCCGTTAAAATATCCCCGCATTTGCCGCGGCGGCTTCTTACCGGACGCATTCCTTCCGCGAAAAGCGCCGCTCTTTCCGCCCGTCAGCGCACGTCTCCCTCCCGCAGGGCCGAAGCGAGCGCCCTTGAAAAATGAGGCGGAACTTCCCATAATAGAGAAAAAATTTTTCGGAGGTCATCATGAAATACGCTGTCATCGAAGCCTTCTCCGACCGCCCGGGAAGCGGAAATCCTGCCGCTGTCTGTTTCACGGAAAGGCCCCTTCCCGCGCCGCTCATGCAGCGCGCCGCCGCGGAGCTCGCTCTTCCCGAAACGGCTTTTCTCACGCCCTGGCCGGACGGATTCGGCCTGCGCTGGTTCACGCCTGCCGCTGAAATCGACCTCTGCGGCCACGCCACGATGGCGGCAGGATACTTCGTCATGAATCTCCTGTGCCCCGCGCTTACGGAAGTGCGCTTCCGCACGCCTGCCGGTATTCTCCCTGTGCGGGAAAAAGACGGGCTCTATGAGATCGAGCTCCCCGCCCGTCCGCCCCGGCGCATCGCCTTTCCCGAAGAGGCCCGGCGCGCGCTCGGCCTTCCTCCGGCGGAAGCATGGTCTTCCCGCGATCTGATCTTCGTGCTCTCCAACGAAGGCGCCGTGCGCGGCTATGTCCCCGACTACGGCGCCATGTCTGTGCTCACTCGGCAGTGGCTCGGCGTCGTCATCACGGCAAAAGGAAAAGAAACGGACTTCGTCTCCCGCTATTTCTGCCCGGAGCTGGCCGGCGAAGACCCCGTCACCGGTTCCGCTCACGCGTCTCTCGTCCCGCTGTGGAGCGAAAGGCTCGGCAAAACGGAACTCACCGCCGCCCAGCTCTCGCCCCGCGGCGGCCGTCTTCTCTGTGAAGCGGGCCCCGCCGTCCGCCTCGCGGGGAAGGCCCGCCTTGTCTCGGAAAGCGGGCTCTCTCTCTGACCGCGCAGAAAGAGCGCAAAAAAACAGTCTGCTCACTTGAACAGACTGTTTATTTTTTATTTCCTATTTTCGGGAAGCCAGATGTTTCAGGCCTTTCGCCGCGATGTCGTGGCGGTACTGCATGCCCCGCCACTGGATGTAGGCAACGCCTTCATAGGCTTTGTCCCGCGCTTCCTGCAGCGTCGCCGCGCGGGCCACCACGTTCAGCACACGGCCCCCGGCGGTCACGAATACGCCGCCTTTTTTCTTCGTCCCGGCGTGGAAGATGTGGCATCCCACAGTCTCCGCTTCCGCGAGGCCGGTGATCTCGTCGCCGTCAGAATGTCCCTGAGGATAGCCTTCCGACGCGAGCACCACGTCCACGGCGTAGCCGTCTTTCCATTTCACATCGTCCGGCGACAGCGTGCCGTTCACGCAGTGGAGCATGATCTCCGCCAGATCGCTGTCCAGCATGGGCAGGACGACTTCCGTTTCCGGATCGCCGAAGCGGCAGTTGAATTCCACCACTTTCGGCCCTTCCGCGGTGATCATGAGCCCCGCGTAGAGGCATCCCACGAAAGGATAGCCTTCCTTCGCCATGGCGTCGCACGCGGGCTGGAGGATCTTTTCCTGCACTTCCTCCATGAGGGCGTCCGTCATGACCGGAGCCGGCGCGTAAGCGCCCATGCCGCCCGTATTCGGACCTTCGTCATTGTCGCCGATGCGCTTGTGATCCTGCGAAGAGATCATGGGGACGATGGTCTTTCCGTCGCAGAAAGCGAGGACGCTCGCTTCTTCGCCTTCCATAAATTCTTCGATGACCACTGTCGTCCCGGCGCTGCCGAAAGAGCGGCCTTCCATCATCCCGCGGACAGCCGTTTCCGCTTCTTCCGCATTCTGCGCGATGACGACGCCCTTCCCCGCCGCGAGGCCGTCGGCCTTGATCACGAGCGGATAAGCCTGCTCTTTGACGTAAGCGACCGCCGCTTCTTCATCCGTAAAGGTCTCGTATGCCGCCGTGGGGATGTGGTATTTCTTCATCAGCGCCTTGGCGAAACCTTTGGAGCCTTCGATACGGGCCGCCGCGCGGGACGGGCCGAAGAAAGGCAGCCCCGCTTCGTGGAATTTGTCCGCCAGTCCTTCCGTCAGCACGGTCTCCGGCCCGGCCACGGTGAGATCCACCTGCATGAGGCGGGCGAAGTCGAGAATATCTTCATGGCTGGAAACGGGAACGGACGCCGCCACATCGCGCATGCCGTCGCTCCCGGGGATGGCGTAGACCTGCTCCACCTGCGGACTCTCTTTCAGTTTCCAGCAGAGCGCGTGCTCTCTGCCGCCGCTTCCGATGACAAGTACTTTCATGAGATTCTCCTTTTATCCGTGACGGAAATGACGGTGCCCGGTAAATACCATGGCGATGCCGTACTTATCGCAGGTCTCGATGACGTTGTCGTCCCGGATGGAGCCGCCGGGCTGGGCGATGAACTCCACGCCGGACTTGTGGGCCCGCTCGATGTTGTCGCCAAAGGGGAAGAAAGCGTCACTGCCCAGGGCCACGCCGGTCATGCCGGAGAGCCACTCCCGGCGCTCCTCACGGGTGAACTCCTCGGGCTTCTCAGTGAAGAACTGCTGCCAGGCGCC
>OLZA01000031.1_pt1 | contig 105751 bp, 72 predicted proteins | sample 1673431 | NCBI WGS metagenome assembly OLZA01 (sample SAMEA103958111, study PRJEB25191) | human gut metagenome | biome: human-associated habitat [ENVO:00009003]; feature: intestine environment [ENVO:2100002]; material: feces | place: Germany | collected 2013/2015 | reverse complement strand
CGCCAGGTTGCCGTGCCGCACATCTTATCAAGTGGATATGGTAATTCCATGAATTCTCGCCAGGGGAGACGCGGCACGCCACGTCTCTATATTTTAGATATGTGCAAAACACGATTCGTCGGACTCACGTTATATTATATATATATAGATGTATGTGTGCGAGAGGGAGGATGAAAGGCGCATGGTTTCGCCTTGATGGGAAAACTGGATTTCAAAATAAGTTATTTTGCCCGTCAAAATAACTTATTTTGTGAGGCAAAACAAGTTAAATCGCGGAGCAAAATAACTTGTTTTCCTATGGGCGAATGATTCGCGGCGAATGTGGCGATTTTACACTTATTGCCGAACGTGATTAATTGACTTTATTGGCAGTTATGAAGCAGGCGACGTAGAGCATGGGGGCTTACCTGGTATTTCGCTCTTTTTTGTGTTAAAATCGAAAAAAAACAGTGGTTTTCTTTTTACGTTTCAAAATTATTACCTATTTTTGCACATACTGAACAGACGAACCTAAGCGATATTACTAATCTAATAAAATAAATGTATGTCTAACTATTTTGAAAAAGTACGATTAGCACTTATTGCGTTCATGCTATGCTTGGCGGCGAACGTAAGTGCTCAGACGGTGAAAGGTACCGTCGTAGACCCAACGGGAGAGCCCATCATTGGTGCCACCATCATGGAAGTCGGCGTGACAGGAAATGGTTCGGTGACAGACTTGGATGGTAATTTCTCCATTACCCTGAAAGGTAACCAAAACCAATTGTCGGTGTCCTACATCGGCATGAAGACGCAAACGGTGAACGTTTCCGGTAAGAGTACCGTGAATATCACCATGGAAGACGAGGCCACGAGCCTGAACGACGTGGTGGTCATCGGTTACGGCTCCGTCAGAAAGAAAGATTTGACTGGTTCCGTGGCTACCGTGGGCAGCGATGTGTTAGAGGCTGTGCCCGTGACCAACGTGGCGGAGGCCTTGACCGGTAAGATGGCAGGTGTGCAGATTACCACGACCGAAGGTTCTCCTGACGCGGAATTGACAGTGCGTGTGCGTGGAGGTGGCTCTATCACCCAGAGCAACGACCCCTTGTATATCGTCGATGGATTCCCCGTGGAGTCCATCAGCGACATCGCGGCTTCCGAGATAGAGGACATCACGGTCTTGAAGGACGCTTCTTCTACAGCCATCTATGGATCCCGTGGTGCCAATGGTGTTATCTTGGTCACCACCAAGAGTGGTAAGGAGGGCAAGGTGAGCGTCAACTACAACGCTTACTACAGCTGGAAGCAGGTGGCCAACACCATGGACGTGATGAGCGCTAAGGACTACGCCTTGTGGCAGTATGAGTTGAGTTGGTTGCGCAACGGCAACGCCAACGACTACATCGCCCACTTCGGTAACTATAGCGATATAGATCTCTATGACAACGTGGCCACCAACGATTGGCAAGACCTCACCTTTGGCCGCACGGGTACCACGTTCAACCACAACCTCTCCATCTCTGGCGGTAGTGACAAGCTGAAGTACTCCTTCAACTACGCCCACGTGGACGACAAGGCCATCATGGAGATGTCTAACTACAGTCGTGACAACTTGAGCTTGAAGCTGAACGGAAAAATCAACAAGCGTCTTTCCTTCAATATGCAGGCTCGCTGGTCGAAGACCAACATCAATGGTGGTGGCGCCAACGAGACCAGCAGTACGCTGAACACCGACAAGCGTCTGCGTTACTCCATACAGTACACTCCGTTCCCCGTTAACGGCGTGACCGACGCGGGTGACGACGATACCACTAATTCTTCTTTCTACAGTCCGTTGACGGCCTTGCGTGACAACGATGAGAAGCGTCGTCGCAACCAGTTGAACCTGGCTGGAGCCTTGACTTGGGAGATTATTGATAACTTGAAGTTCCGTGCGGAGGTAGGTTACGATACCTATAAATATGACCGCGACCGTTTCTATGGCGAGTCCGCTTACTACGTGCGCAACAACGTGCCCGCGGGTATCCAGAGGATGCCTGCTATTACCTTGTCTCGCCAATGGCGCTCCAAGATACGCAGCACCAACACCTTGAGCTATGACTTCGAGAAGATATTCGGCAAGGAGAGCCCCCATCATCTCAATATCTTGGCTGGCCATGAGTATATCCTGCAAAAGAACGAGACCTTGACTAACACTGTAGGTGGATTCCCCTTGGGCACTACCGCCGCCGAGGCTTGGAAACTCACCAACATGCCGGGTGTCTCTTTCCTGGAGACGGAAAACTTCTACAGCCCCAATGACATATTGCTCTCTTGGTTTGGCCGTGTGAACTACGACTTCGACAGCAAGTACTTGCTCTCCGCTACGTTCCGTGCCGATGGCAGCTCCAAGTTCTCCGAGGACAACCGATGGGGATTCTTCCCCTCCGTGGCCGTGGCTTGGCGTATCTCCTCCGAGAAGTTCATGCAGGGCGCCAGCAAGTGGCTCGACGACTTGAAGCTCCGCTTGAGCTATGGTACCGCCGGAAACAACAACATCCCCTCGGGCATGACCACCCAGCTCTATGAGGCTAGCACCAACCAGTGGATCAACGGCTATAACAACATCCTGGCTCCTTCCAGCTACATGGCCAACCCTGACCTGAAGTGGGAGACCACCTACACCCGCAACCTGGGTCTGGACTTCAGCCTCTTCGGAAGCAGGCTCAATGGTACCATCGACCTCTACTGGAACAACACCAAGGATTTGCTTATAGAGTATCCCGTGGCCGGAACCGGTTACAACTACCAGTATCGCAACATGGGCGAGACCGAGAACAAGGGTATCGAGTTCTCCATCAACTATGACATCGTGAACAAGAAGAACTGGGGCATCAGCGTAGGTGCTAACATCGGTTTCAACAAGAACAAGGTGAAGAGCCTCGGCAGCCTCCAGTCCATCGACAACATCAACACGAAGTGGGCTTCCACCGATATTGACCAAGACTTTATCATCAGGGTGGGCGATCCTATCGGTCAGATATACGGCTACGTGAGCGATGGCCGCTATGAGGTATCCGATTTTGATATCGCAGCTTCCCAAGCCGCTGGCCACTGGGTGCTGAGAGAAGGCATCGTGGACTGCAGCACCATCTTGAACCTGAAATACGTTCAGCCCGGTACCATGAAGCTGAAAGAGACCAAGGCCGAGAAGACCGGCATCATCACCGCCGCAGACCGTCAGATTATCGGTGACACCAACCCTGTGGCAACCGGTGGTTTCAACATCAACGCCCGTGCCTATGGCTTTGACCTGAGTGCTAACTTCAACTTCAGCATCGGCAACGATGTCTACAACGCCAACGCCGTCGAGTGGACTACCACCGGCAAATACAGTTACCGCAACCTGCTCAACGACATGGCCTATGGCAACCGCTGGACCAACATCGACGCGAATGGCAACTTCCTCAACTGGAACAACGCCGATGAGTTGGCCGCCCTCAATGCCAACACCACGACGTTCTCGCCCTACACCGAGCGTTACGTCTTGACCGACCACTTCGTGGAGGACGCTTCCTTCTTGCGCCTCAACACCTTGACCTTGGGTTACACCCTGCCCAAGTCAGTGCTCAACAAAATACATCTCAGTAACGTGCGCTTCTACGTGACGGGGTACAACTTGTTCTGCATCACCAGCTACTCAGGCTTCGACCCCGAGGTGTCCACCATGCGCCGCACCAACTTGACTCCTGGCGTAGATTACTCCGCTTACCCCAAGAGCCGTCAGTTCGTGGTGGGTGTCAACCTGAATTTCTAATCCCTAAAACAAAACTTTCGACATGAAAAAGCTAACAACCTATATACTTTGCTTGCTTGCGGGAGGCTCCACCATGTTAACCTCTTGCGAACTGGAGGCGGACTCTATCTCCTCGATGACCGAGGAAGTAGTGTTCAACACGGAGGCGTTGGCCGATGCCGCAGTGATGGCTGTCTGCGAATCATTCGGTCAGCAAAATTCCTATCGTGGCCGCTACATCACTTACTACGGCATGAACACCGACGCGGAGGTGTGGCGCGCCTATGGCGACTTCGACAATCCCGCCAACGACCGAGACGCTTCGCTCTCCGTCTATGCCGCCCAGCCCGACAACTCCTACATGAACACCACCAACAACGTGTGGAACTACATGTATGAGGCCATCGAGCGCATCAACAAGGCGCTGGTGTCTATGGAAACCTATTCCGACCTCAACAACACCAATATGCGCCAGCTCTATGGTGAGTTGCTCACCTTAAGGGCTTACATCTACTTCGACTTGGTGAAGACTTGGGGTGACGTGCCCTATCGCTTTGAGCCGAATACTTCAGAGAACGTCTACTTGCCTCGTACAGACCGTGCCGTCATCTTGCAAAAGTTGGTGGACGACCTAGGCATAGCCAAGGACTACGTGGGCTGGCCAAACGAGAATACTTACACCAAGAGCGTGGAGCGCGTGAGCAAGACCTTCACCAAGGGTTTGCGTGCCCGCATCGCCTTGTTCTTGGCCGGGCAGTCTTACTATCCCAACGAGGGTGTGCGCTACAACCTGCAAGACGAGGCTGCCCGTCGTGAGATGTACCAGATAGCTTATGACGAGTGTTCCGAGATTATCACCCAACAGGCCAACACCTTGGCCACCGACTTCAAGGCTTATTGGAAAACCGTGGCCCAAGAGCAGCTTACCGCGGGTGGTGAGTCCATCTATGAGATGCCTTTCGCGGATGGTCGTGGTCGTGTGGCCTATAGCTGGGGAACACGTCATACCACCGATAGCAAGAATCCTGCAACCCAAGGTTATGACCAATGGACGCAGTTAATGGCTGGTGGACGTGGAGCGCCCTCTCAAACTTTGTGGTATGACTATGATCCCGAGGACTCCCGCCGCGAAGTGACATGCGTGCCTTACATTTGGCGTATTGACGGTACCTGTGAGGAAGTTTCTACATCCGGAGAACGCCAAGCGTACAATTATGCCTACAAGCTGATATCCGGTGGCGGTGGCGGTGGTTGGACTTTCGGCAAGTACCGCATGGAGTGGATGAAGCGCAAGATTACTTCCACCAACGACGATGGCATCAACTGGGTCATCATGCGCTACTCTGACATCTACCTGATGGCTGCCGAGGCCGCCAATGAACTGGGAGACATCAATGGCGCCAAGACTTATCTGGAGCCCGTGCTGAGCCGTGCTTTGCCCGCTACCAAGGTGAGCGAGATCTTGGCAGCTGCCAGCAACCACGACAGCTTCTTCCGCACCATCGTGGAGCAACGCAAGCTGGAGTTCGCCGGTGAGCAACTGCGCAAGACTGACCTCATACGCTGGGGATTGCTGAAGACCAAACTCGACGAGACCAGCGACAAGATGGCCGCCTTGGCCAATCGCCAGTCTATCACCACCGCTTATGGCACCTATGACTACAGCCAATATGCCCGCAAGCTCTACTACGAAGTCGGTTTAGGAGCGAACCTTAAAGAAACTGATATCGTGAAGGCTGATGAATATGAAATCTATGGTCTTGACCCCGCCAGCTCTTATGGCCTAGCCGATGGCACCGCTGTGGATGAATATGGCAAGGAGAACTATTCCGAAAGCTCTACTTGGTTCGCTTATCGCACTGTGGGCGAGGGCAGCGAGGAAGAGGATGAGAGTACCAACACGGAGCAGGCCGTGGCCGACCACAACAACTCCGTCAACAACTACATCAACAACCTCTATGTCTATGACCCCGAGGCCAACATGTTCTGGCCCATTTGGAATGTCTTCATCAACGGCAGCAATGGCCAGTTGACCAACGACGGATACCTGAATCACTAATTAATACCTATAACAAGAACCATATTATGAACAAGATACTGAAAAGAATCAGTTACGCGTTGGGAATGGGTTGTGCGCTCTTTGCTCTCGCTTCCTGCTCCGACCCAGACGATGAGTTGACAAGCGTGGAGTATGACCGCCTGTTTACTCCCACCAACCTGGAGTTTCGCGTAAACCAAGTGGACGTGACGGTCAACTGGGGATGCCTCTCAGAGGCTGACACTGTGTCCTATTTGGCGGAACTGTATGATGATGGTGGTGCCCTGACTTTCCAGGGCGACCCCGTTGCCACTTACACCTCTTCCACTCGCTCTGTGTTGATGGAAGACTTGGCAGGTGCCACCACCTACTCTTTCCGTGTGAAGGCCGTGGGACAAGTGAAGGAGTCTAATTGGGCTACCGGCTCATTCATGACCGCTACCGAGCAAATCATGCAGGCGGTGGCCACTGAGGACGTGGGCGGTACCTATGTCACCTTGCGTTGGCCCGCAGGCGAAGTAGCCACTACTATAGAAGTGGTGCCCACCACTGATACGGGCGCCAAAAGCGTGACCTATACCATCACGGCTGATGACATAGCCAATGGCTTCGCCTACATAGAAGGACTCTCTCCCGAGACCGACTATACGGCCACGATGTATCGTGCGGATGGAGCCATTCGCGGACAACGTACTTTCACCACCACCATCGACACGGGCAACATGACCGTATTGCGTGAAGGCACTACCGCTGATGATTTGTTGGCAGCTATTGCCGCTGATGACGGACGTGGCATCTTCTTGATGGACGCTTTGGATCTCAGCTTGGGTGACATAGAACTCGACAAGGGTATCACTATCGCCGGTAATCCCGCCGCTGTCTCCACGTTGCGTGTGAAGTTTGCCGTCGCTACTTCCGTTGCCTCTATCAACTTGAGCAACTTGAAGTTGGATGGTTCCGCAGTGGAGGGTCTCGATCGACGTGGCAACTTCATAGAAATCACCGACGCGGCTGGCACGTTAAGCACTATTTCCTTGAACAGTTGTGAGATCTTGGGCTACGAGAAGAACTTCATCTACAACAACAAGAAGGGTGCCCTGGGCGACATCGTTATCAACAACTGCTACATCCATGACCTTGCCGCGACAGGAGGTGATGGCTTTGACTTGCGTGGCGGTACGGTTAATTCCATCATGGTGACCAACACCACGTTCGCTAATGGCTTCCGCACCTTCGTGCGTTGTCAGGCAGAGTTGACGGGTGGCATCACGTTCGACCACTGTACGTTCTATAACCTCTGTAACGAGGATACGGGCTCTAATAATAGTGGTCTGTTCCGCATCTCAGATGGCAACAGCGCTACCTTCACCGTGACCAACAGCATCTTCTACGCTATCGGTAACGACCAATGCTCAGGCAATGCCGGCGTTTGGGCAAGGACTGATGGCATGAAGGTAAACCGTGAGGTTTATGACAATAACTACTGGTATAACAGTCCTAACCTGTGGGGCAAGTTGCACGCGGACGACAACGCCAGCGTGGCCACGGAGGCTGATCCGCAGTTCGTGGACGCAGCCAATGGAAACTTGACTCCTCAAGACGAGGACATGGTTTACTATGGCGCAGGCGACCCCCGCTGGTTGAAGTGATTTCTTTTGAAAGTGATATCTTGATAAGGGCGCATCCTCTAGGGGGTGCGCCTTTCTTGTATGCTTATCAAGTCACCCAAGCCAGTTGACAGTATCGCCAGTACCAGTTAGCTGGTACTGCAGTACCACCTATGTAAAACTCCAGTACCAGTTAGCTGAAACTCCAGTACCACATAGCTGGTACTGGGAATGGTACTATATTGCCGGCTTTCTGAGGCTGGTTGTCGTGGCCAGGCATTGCGTTTTACCCTGCCAAATGAACCTTTGCCAAGAAAAAATGACCGTAAGATTTGCGGGAGTGAAAAATAAACAGTACCTTTGCACCGCCTTTCAGGCAATGGGTGGTTACCAGAGTGGCCAAATGGGGCAGACTGTAAATCTGCTGGCGATGCCTTCGGTGGTTCGAATCCATCACCACCCACCAACCTTCCCCTTTGGAAGTTGACACCTTCTTAGCCTATGCGCCACGCACTTCCCGTTATCGTGATCACATTGCTGGTCATTTTTCCCGATTTTTATATTTGGGACGTTTATGTCCGTGATACTTGGGTCATTTGGCTGTGGTGGTTACCCACGTTGGGAATGGCGTTTTCGCTATTCGCTTCCATGTTGGGCTGGTATCATAATTCCATGTTGCGAGCTTTCTTTGGCTTGCTTTTGCTTTCCAGTTTGCCTAAGCTCATCTTTGTCGCCATTGCTCCTTGGGCTGGGGTAGGGGTGGCCTTGATACCCGCGTTGGCGGTCATTGCCCTCTTCCTCTATGGCTTCGCCTTTGGTTGGAGGCACTTGGTGGTGAAGCGTGCCACTTGCGCGTCGCCAGACTTACCTGAGGAGTTTGACGGTTATAAGGTGATGCAGCTTTCCGATGTGCATTTGGGCACCTTTGGAGCGCATTCCCATTTTGTCTCCCGCATTGTAAGTACCATCAACAAGCAGCGGCCTGACCTTATCGTTTTCACGGGTGACTTGGTAAACGTGAGTGCTGGCGAGTTGGTGCCATACCTTCCCGTGCTGGGAAAATTGTATGCCCCAGACGGGGTTTTCTCCATATTAGGCAACCATGACTACTGCGAGTACGGGCAGGATCACACGGCTGCTCATGCTCAACGCAACCTAAGAGTGCTGGAGCGGATGGAGGCTCGTATGGGGTGGCGGTTGCTCAACAACTCTCATCATATCATAGAACGGAATGCTGCCCAAATAGCTTTGATAGGCGTGGAGAATATCGGCAAGCCGCCTTTCCCCAGTCGGGGAGACTTGCCCTTGGCCATGAAAGGATTGCCCGAAGGCATTTTTAAGATATTGCTTAGCCACGATCCTACCCATTGGAGGAGTGAGGTTACCCGCAAGACAGACATCCAGCTTACCCTTTCTGGCCATACCCATGCGGCTCAGTTGCGAATAGGACGCTGGTCTCCTGCCCGTTGGGCTTATAATGAATGGGGTGGGGCTTACGTGGAGAACGGGAAGATGCTGCATGTGTCTCCAGGTATAGGTGGTACAGTCCCTTTTCGTTTTGGCGCATGGCCTGAGGTGAATCTCATTACCTTGAGGCGCAAGCGCTAGTTCATTATATATTCCTTTCGGTTCTTTATAAGTGTTTTTTCCGCCCCATTGGGGCTTTTGGGAAAACAACTTGAATCGCAAGGCAAAACAAGTTATTTCGCTCGTCAATTTAACTTGTTTTGCTCATCAAATTAAGTTGTTTTGCCCTTCAAAACAACTTGTTTTGCTTTCATGGGGAAAAGCGGATCTCATCGTTCACGCTTTCGCGGACAAGCTCGCTTTCTATGGTTAATCGCCTTTTCTTGCGGCTACTGAAGTGTTCTATAGTTCACCAGTCATGATTTTCTATAGGTTTTCTCATAAAAAACCCCTATGGAAGGCGGAAAGGATCGCTTTTCCATAGGGGCTTCAGCTTATTTCTTCACGTCGGAGCCCTTTGGCGTTACCAGCCGGATGGCATAGACACTACCCGCTATCTTGCCTGGGGAGGACTGGAATCTTACCGTGATGAATTCCTTGTCTTTCAGCAGGTCAGCGGAGAGGGGGTACTCTTGCGATACCAAGGCTTCCTTGTTCCACTTCCCGCTCAGGCTCTCCTCGGCCAGGGGCTGGCCATCCACGAGGATGGAGAAGGCTCTCGCTCCCGACTCATTGCCCCAGTAGTCCACCACGAGTGTCAAGTCCGTGCGGCCCTGTGTGCCCAATTCGTATTGGAAGAAGCCTCCGTCCTTGGCGTCACGATAGGGCATGTTTTGGAAGTTGCCCTTAGTGGAGCCCTCGTATTTTGCCTTATGATCCACCTCTGGTTGTTGTTCGCCAGGTGTTACCATGTCTACGGTGCGGCGGTCAAGGTCCAGTTTGCGTAGCTCGGCCTCCTTGCGTGCCTGCATCATCTTGTCGTAAGCGGGTTGTTCCATGGAGAGCCAATACATCATGTAGCGGCTGTCGTGCAGGCTGAAGAAAGGCTCTAGTTCGATGCTGGGAAGTTTTTCTCCTTTCAGGGAGAATAGGTTGGCCACGGTGAAATGGAAAGGCTTGCCAGGCACAGGAGTCATTTTCTCAAGGGCGGCTTGCAATTGGTCTCGCTGGCCTATGAGGGCTGGGGTGTCGAAGAGCGATACCAACGGGCCATGGGCGATATGTCCCCATCGGCTGTCATCTGCTACCAATCCGTCCAGTCCTTCCGTTCCCATCCTGCAACTCAAGAGCACGGGGCCACGCATGATAGCTACGTATTCGGGCACGTTGGGTAATTGCTCCAGCCTGACGTGCATGGGCAGGGTGATTTCCACTACGTCACCATCTTTCCATTTACGGTCTATCAGGATATATCCGTTGGCTTGCGCTCCCTTGGCGGCGTAGTCTTCGCCTTTGCAGATAACTTTCATTTCCCCGTCTTTGCACCAGGAAGGTTTGCGGACAAGGAGTTTGGCCTTACGGGATTTCTTCACGTTGATGGTCAGGCGGGTGGCCTCCTCATAAGGGAACTGTGTCTCCTGGGTAATGGTCATACCTTTTTCCTCCCAATTCAACTTGGAAGCCACGAAAAGGTTTACCCAAAGGCTGTCTCCCTGATGGGTGTAGATGAACTCGCCATATTTGCCATGGTTTTCCATGCCTGTTCCAACGCAACACCACATGGCGCTGTTGGGGGCGGAATAGACACGGTAGTGTGCGGGGCGGGCTGGGGTGAAATAAACATAACCACCATGCACGGGATGCTGAGTGGATAGTATGTGATTGAGCATGGCTCGCTCATAGAAATCGGCGTATTGTGCGTTGGGTGTCATGCGGAAGAGTCCTTCGGTCAGCTTCATCATGTTGTTGGTGTTGCATGACTCTGGACCCTCACGGTCTTCCACATAGCTACGGCAGTCAGTTGCTGCCGCGAAGTGCTCCCTGCGGCTGTTGCCTCCTAGTGCTAGTGAGCGGTTGTATACTACGGTCTGCCAGAAGAACTCGGCCGCTTTTTTATAGGTGGCCGCGTTCTCAAGTTGTCCCGCCTGTTCGCATAACTCAGCTATGCGTTGATAACCTACCACCTTTGGCACCTGGGTGTTGGCGTGCTTGTTGTCCAGGTTGTCTACCCCCTTCACCATGCTATCCAGTAGCCAATGGTGGGAGAAGCGTTTCGCGGCATCCAGGTATTTCAGGTCGCCGGTCATTTGATAGGCATCTGCGTAAACTTCGTCCATGCCTCCGAACTCATTTTCCAGCATTTGCTCCATTTGCTGGTTGTTAAGTGGCGCAATGACGGTTAGTCCCCAGTCGCAAAGCTCCAGGAACATCTGTCGCGCTTGCTCATTGCCCGTGTAAGACCAGGCGTCGCGGAGACCGGCGTATATCTTGTGCATGTTGTACCATGGCACCCAGTACTTCCAGATAATACCCACGTTGCCTTTCTTTATCTCGTCCCAGCACATTTTGCCGTTGGGAACTCCGCCCACGTAGCCATCTCCGTTGGCCTCTTGGCACCGCTTCAACTCGCTCAGCATGTAGTCCATGCGCTCTTTGAGCCTTTGGTCGCCCGTGGCGGCATAATGGATGGCCAAGGCCGTAAGGTAATGTCCGCCTACGTGTCCGTCCAGACCTTCCCAGTTGGGGAATAGCTCACCCTTCAAAGGCAGTCCGGCCTCTTTCAGGAAAGGAGCCAGTAACCGGTCTGTGTCATAGGCGAGCAACGTCTTGACGTTCAAGTCGCAAGCGTGTTTGAAAGGGCCGTCCAGCAATTGCACTTTTCCTAAGGGGAAAGTGTTGGGATACAATCTCTCTTGCGCCCAAAGCGAGGCGGTGGCCATCAGGCAGAATAGAGCCAAAAGTGTTTTTTTCATGTTCATGTAAGTTGTTTAGGTACTTTCTATCGCGAAGATAAGGTTTTTTCCCGATATAAGATATGTGAAAGGGGAGATAATCGGTATTTTTTATTACCTTTGCATGAAAATAAAGTATAACCGACAATCATGAGAGACAAGATAGACCTGTTTTTGCCGTGTGATGATTTCAATACCATGAAGGAAATGCTAGCGGAGTTCAAGGAGAACAAGGCGATTTCCCGTGTGTATTTGCTCGTTAGCGAGGCCTTTGCCGCGCGATATCCAGCACCTTGCAACGCTAGTTTCGTGGTTATAGACAGAGTGACTTCCACAAGTGCCATACGTAGTCTTGCGGAGAGCGCTACCGCGGATTATCTATTGCTTTGTACAAAGGTTACTTCCATCAGTCTTGGCCAATTCGCGTTGGAGAGATTTCTCAGGGTAGCGGCGGACACTGACGCGGGCATGGTGTATAGTGACCGTTACTCCATGGTGAGTGGAATTAGGCAATGCCATCCCGTGATAGATTACCAGGAGGGATCTGTGCGTGATGATTTTGATTTTGGTGCCTTATGGCTCGTGAAGTCCTCTTTGGTGCGCGATTTCATCTCTCATCCAGATACTCGAGATTATCAATATGCCGGACTATATGACCTGCGTCTCTTCTTGAGCCGTGAGGCTAAGCTCTTCCATATCAATGAATATCTCTATACCGAGGCTGAGCATGACACTCGTAAGAGCGGGGAAAAACAATTCGACTACGTGAATCCACGCAATCGCGACGTGCAGTTGGAAATGGAGCAAGTGGCGACTCGTCACTTGGAGAAGATTGGCGCGTTGATAGATACCCGACACTATCGTCAGCCAGATTTTACCGAGCAGGAGTTTCTCTATGAGGCTTCTGTTGTCATACCCGTGTTCAACAGGGAGAAGACCATTGCGGACGCGGTGGAAAGCGCTCTCTCCCAAAAGACCGGTTTTAGGTATAACGTTATCGTAGTAGACAATCATAGCACCGATCGCACGGGAGACATACTGCGGAATATACAGGCCAGGTTGGAAGCGGAAAAGTATCAACGCCTGTTTGTCATCATTCCCCAGCGAACCGATTTAGGTATTGGCGGTTGCTGGAATGAAGCCGTCTCCAGCGAGTATTGTGGAAGATTTGCCGTGCAATTGGATAGCGATGACCTTTACAGCTCACCTCTTACGCTGCAAAGGATAGTGGATGCTTTCCATGAGCAAAAAGCCGCTATGGTGATAGGTAGCTATCGGATGTGTGACTTTGACCTGAACACCCTTCCCCCAGGACTGATAGACCATAAAGAATGGACGGAAGATAACGGATGCAACAATGCCTTGCGTATCAATGGACTGGGAGCTCCACGGGCTTTTTTCACTCCGTTGTTGCGGCAAATCCGCTTTCCTAATACCAGTTACGGTGAAGACTATGCCGTGGGGTTGGCTTTCTGCCGTCGTTATCGCATAGGCCGCATATATGAGGAATTATATCTCTGCCGCCGTTGGAATGGCAATAGCGATGCTGCGCTTAGTGTGGAAAAGGTTAACGCCAACAATTTGTATAAGGATCGCCTGCGCACCATGGAGATAATGGCAAGGCAACAGCTGGCGCAAGGCAAGGCGGATATTGTGGAAGATAGTTCGGCTAGCCGTTTTTTCAACCTGCAGATAGAGCGATGGCCAGAGGCGTGGCAACGCTACAGAGACTTGCGTAATGTAGAAGTGAGGGCGTTGGCTGATGATATATTGGTGCAATACAATCCAGCCCGCATGGTGTCTACGGGGGCAAAAATAGATAGTAACACCTTGAGTGAGCGGCCTTGTTTTCTTTGCGAAAGAAATCGCCCCGCCCAACAGATTGCCAATCCATTGGGCGCGGATTTCCAGATGTTGGTGAATCCTTATCCTATTTTGCCCGTTCATTTCACGATAGCCGCCCGCGAACATAAGCCTCAACGCATTATGGATTGCTATCACTTAATAAATAAGGTGTTGGACAGGCATCCTGAATTAATGGTGTTTTACAATGGCCCCAAATGTGGAGCCTCCGCGCCCGACCATTTGCATTTACAAGCGGGCAGCGGTGGGGTGGTGCCTTTGCAAAGCTCATGGCAACGATTGAGCAGGGAGCTGGAACCGCTTTATGTATTAGACGAGGGTAATCAAATATCTTTGCTCACGGGCTTTGCCGTCAGTGCCTTTGTGATACAAAGCACCAATGAGGCGATGAGCGCCAAGCTCTTCAACCGCTTGTATAAGGCCATGCCCGTCAAGGAGCATGAAGAGGAGCCTATGATGAATATCTTGAGCTGGAAACAGCAAGGGCAATACGTAACAGTGGTAATACCCCGTGCCAAACACAGGCCAGACTGCTACTATGAAAAAGGAGACGAACAATGTTTGGTGTCTCCTGGCGCCTTGGACATGGCAGGACTCATTATTGTGCCAAGGGAGGAGGATTTCCGTAAGCTTACGAGTGCCAAGGCTGAGGGAATCTTGGCGGAATGTGCCGCCTCTGTAGATGACATTCAGGCTATCAAGAAAAAGGTGGCTCAAGAGGAACGAAAGGAACGAAAGCCTTGTTCGGCCTTTATCGAATCGTTGACCAACAAACAACCCGAGGTGTCTGTAGGTATCGTGCGAGGCAAGGAGATTTGTTTTTCGCTCAACAAACCGTATTTGGCCAAAGGCAACGCTGTGGAAGGCATGCAAAAGGTGTGTTTCTCGGAAGGAGGCATATTATGGAATGGCAAGCAATATAGTCAACTTGTCTTTCAGCCTTCGACCGCGGACGCTTCCTTTTCGCTTCATGACGTGACCATTGGCGTTGACTTTCATTGGGAACGCAAGGAAACGCAGACCTTCTTGGGTACGTTGAAGCTAGTGGTGGAAGTAGACAAGATATGCGCCATCAATGAGCTGCCAATAGAGAAGTACCTGGAAAGCGTGATCTCAAGCGAGATGCGTGCCACGTCTGGCCTAGAGTTGTTGAAGGCGCATGCGGTAATTTCTCGTTCTTGGTTATTGGCCCAGATGGAACGCAGACGCAAGAGCACTGGTGAGGGCAATGACTTTTTCTCGTTTATCAAGCGGGATGACGCGTTGATTCGTTGGTATGACCGTGAGGACCATACGCTGTTCGATGTTTGCGCGGATGACCATTGCCAGCGATATCAAGGTATCACCAAAGCCACTTCCGCCCAAGTAGGGGAAGCGGTCAGGCAGACTCGCGGACAGATATTGATGTATGAGGGGGAAATATGTGATGCCCGTTTTTCCAAGTGCTGTGGTGGTGTGACAGAGGAGTATCTTTATTGCTGGGAGAATACACAAAAACCTTACCTCAAGTCTGTGTACGACCATGACGCAGGCGAGGCATTGCCAGACCTTACTCGAGAGGAAGAGGCCAGAAAATGGATACTTTCCAAGCCTGAGGCTTTTTGCAATACAGATGATACCAGCGTGTTGCGACAAGTGCTCAACGACTATGATCAAGAAACCAATGATTTCTATCGTTGGGAAGTAAGCTATCGGCAGGAGGAACTCTCCCAACTGATAGCCAGGAAACTCAAGATGTATTTTGGCGAGATAATCAACTTGATACCAGTGGAGCGTGGCAAAAGCGGCCGCGTGTCTCAACTGCGCATAGAGGGAAGTAAGCTTCATTTCACCATTGGAAAGGAATTGGAAATACGCCGTGCGCTAAGCGAGACTCATCTCTATAGTTCCGCTTTCGTAGTAGATCGCCTTGACGTGAACGAGGAAGGCATACCTGGCAAGTTCGTCTTCAGAGGAGCGGGCTGGGGACATGGTGTGGGCTTATGTCAGATAGGCGCTGCCATGATGGGGCACCAAGGCTATGGCTACGATGAGATATTGCGCCATTACTACCAAGGCGCTGTCATAGAGAAAATATACAAATAACAATACATTTGAAAGATAAACCTATACAATCACGATGAGAAATAAATCCCCATGGGCCTGGGTGCCCTCGCTCTATTTCGCGGAAGGATTGCCCTATGTAGCGGTGATGACCGTGTCGCTGATACTCTACAAACAACTAGGGCTAAGCAATACCGAGATTACTTTCTATACCTCATGGCTTTACTTGCCATGGGTCATCAAGCCATTGTGGAGTCCTTTCATAGATGTGGTCCGCACAAAGCGGTGGTGGGTGGTGACCATGCAGCTGCTCATTGGAGCGGCTTTTGGCGGTATCGCCTTCACTATTCCCACAGATTTCTGGCTACAAGGCACGCTCTTCTTTTTTTGGGTGATGGCCTTTTCCAGTGCCACTCATGACATTGCCGCTGATGGTTTCTATATGTTGGGGCTCAATGAGCATGAACAAGCTTGGTTTGTAGGTATTCGCAGCACATTCTATCGATTGGCCACCATCTTTGGCCAAGGAGTGCTGGTGATGGTGGCTGGCAATTTGCAGGTGATATACCGTGGCGACATCCCTTATTCATGGAGCTTGATGTTCTATGGTGTTACAGGCATTTTCATAGCTCTTTGGCTGTGGCATGGCTATGTGTTGCCTCGCCCCAGGGAGGATAGCTCACGACATAGTGCCAGTCCCGCTTTGCTGTTTGTTGAATTGGGAAGGACGCTTCGTACTTTTGTCACGAAATATCCAGTGAAGGAAACCATGGTTGGCCTTCTCTTCATGTTGCTCTATCGCATGCCAGAGGGACTGTTGGCCAAGATATCCGCCTTGTTCCTTGTGGATTCGGTCCAAAATGGCGGCTTGGCTCTCTCTCCTCAAGAATACGGCTTGGTGCAAGGCACTGTGGGAGTAGTGGGCCTGACATTGGGCGGTATCTTGGGCGGCATGGCCGTGGGAAGGGATGGCTTGAAACGATGGCTGTGGCCCATGGTTTGCGCCATCACCTTGCCCGATTTGGTATATGTTTACATGAGCTATGCCTTGCCAGAAAGCTTGTTTGTTATTAATCTGTGTGTCTTTGTGGAGCAGTTTGGTTATGGTTTTGGCTTTACGGCCTATATGCTGTATCTTATTTATTACAGCCGGGGCGAGTTCAAGACCAGCCACTATGCCATCTGCACGGCTTTTATGGCTCTCTCCATGATGATACCAGGACTTTTTGCAGGTGCGTTGCAAGAGTGGGTGGGCTATAAAGCCTTCTTCATCATAGTGTGTGTGATGTGTGTCATGACATACTTGGTGGCTTATTTCGTGAAGATTGATCCCGAGTTTGGCAAGAAGCGGGAATAGGCCACTCAAAATAGCAGTAGTACTGACTTTTGATTTTAGTAATACTGATACCCGATTTCAGTAGTACTGAAACTGGGATAGCAGTACTACTGCGTTTTATGTGTCTTGCTTTTTGCCGCGGCCATGGAATAGGCCTGCCGGTTTGCGCAACAAATATAGTCCCAGGAACGTGAGTGCGCCATTGAGCATGAGCAACTCATAACCGAACTTGTATTGCCATAGGTTTTGCGAAAGGAAATCCACTACTCCACAGATTATGGGACTTGCGATTGCCACCCATGGCACATATTGGTCGCGTATCTGCCACCGTGTGAATAGCCCAAAGGCGAACAGTCCCAGCAAGGGACCGTAAGTATAGGAGCAGAGGATGTAAATGGCGTCGATGACACTGGTGGAGTTTACCGCGCGAAAGACCAGTATGAAAAGCACGAAAAGTATGGCTATCATCAGGTGGGCTCGTTTGCGCAACCGCTCATCGTCTGGCCGCTCGTGTATGTCAACGCAATAGGAGGTGGTAAGTGCCGTGAGCGCGGAGTCCGCGCTGGAGAAGCTTGCCGCCACGATGCCTATAGTGAAGAGCACCGTCACGGATTCGCTCATCATGCCCGTCGCGGTGAACATAGGCATCAGGTCATCGCTAGAAGAGGGGAGGGGAATGCCTTCTTTATGCGCTAACATCATGAGCAAGATGCCCAAGGAGAGCAGCAGTAAATTGGCGGGCACAAAGGCGAAACCATAGGTGCACATGTCTTTCTGTGCCTCTTTGAGGCTTTTGCAGGTCAGATTCTTTTGCATCATGTCTTGGTCAAGTCCTGTCATGACGATAACCACAAATACTCCGCTAAGGAATTGTTTCCAGAAATTTTGCCTGGAAACCCAGTCGTCAAATACCCATACTTGGCTGTGGCTGTCTGCCGCGATGGCCTGTATGGCTCTTGGCAACGAGAGTTCCAATCGTTGTGTCACTGCCATGAAGATGAGAACCAAAGACAAAAACATGCAGAAAGTCTGGAAGGTATCCGTCCACACCAAAGTCTTGATTCCTCCCTTGCGTGTATAAAACCATATTAATCCCACCATCGCCACAACCGTGACGGGAAATGGTATGCCCACCTCGTCTAAAACGAATCGTTGCAGAATAATGCATACCACATAGAACCTGACAGCCGCCCCCACCATCTTGGAAAGCAAGAAAAAACTTGCCCCTGTCTTGTAAGAGTGCGTTCCTAATCGTATGCGTAAATAACTGTAGATGGTGGTAAGTCGCATGCGATAGTAGATGGGTAACAAGACAAATGCCACGGCGAAGTAACCCAAGATAAATCCCGCGCACATTTGCAGGTAAGTCATGTCCATGCTGATTACCATTCCAGGCACTGACACAAAAGAAACTCCAGAGATGGAAGCTCCTACCATTCCGAATGCCACCATATACCATGGTGACTGCCGATTGCCACGAAAGAAAGTGTCATTGGAGGAACGACGGGCAGTGAGCCTGCTCAGTATTAGCAGGGCACAAAAATATAACAGGATGGTGACAAGCATCAACATTGGGCATCATTTGCTGATGTCAGACAATATCTCGCAAGCCTGCGCCACGGTGTTTACCCCTTTTATGCGCAGATATCGCTTGTTGTTTTTCTCTTTAAGCGCGCTGTCTTTTACGTGGTTGGCTACGTAGTCAATAACTTTGCCAAACGTATCGCTTCGGTAGAAAGGACTTTGCGTGTTGGAAACAAATTGCATTTGCATGATGCCTTGTTTGAGGATTATCTTCTCACATCCCAATCGCTTGCCTCTGCGTCGCAATTTCACTACGGACATCAGCTCATCGGCTTCTTTGGGCACAGGTCCGAAACGGTCTATCAAACGTTGGCGATAGCGTTGCAAGTCATCATCGCTCTCTATGTGGTCCAATTCACGATATAGCAGCATGCGCTCACTGACTCCTGGCACATAATTGTCAGGAAAATACATTTCCAGGTCGCTATCCATTCCGCAATCATCCACGAAGTCGTCTCCGGTGATGGTCTTGCCATCTTTCATGTCTTCCTCATAGATGTCTTGGAACTCTTCGTTTTTCAGTTCAGTCACCGCTTGCGACAATATCTTTTGGTAAGTCTCATAGCCCAAGTCTTCCATAAACCCACTTTGCTCACTTCCCAATAGGTTGCCAGCGCCACGAATGTCCAGGTCTTGCATGGCCAGGTTAAAACCACTGCCCAGTCCGCTGAAAGTTTCCAATGCTTCCAACCTGCGCCTGGCTTCGGTAGTTAGCATGCTGCGTGGAGGTGCCAGCAGGTAACAGAACGCTTTCTTGTTGGAACGTCCCACCCTGCCTCGCATCTGGTGCAGGTCAGAAAGACCGAAGCGATGAGCGTCGTTGATGATGATAGTGTTGGCGTTGGGAATATCGATGCCGTTCTCCACAATAGTTGTAGAAAGCAATACGTCGTAGTCGTAATTCATGAAGTCCACGATGACCTTCTCCAGCTCGTCGGGTTTCATCTGTCCGTGTCCTACCACTACTCGGCAGTCGGGCACGGTCTTTTCTATCATCATCTTGATTTCTTGCAACCGGGAGATTCGGTCGTTGACGAAATACACTTGACCATTACGGCTCATTTCGAAGTTGATGGCATCCCGTATCACTTCAGTGTTGAAGGTGGTCAATTCCGTTTGAATGGGATATCGGTTGGGAGGCGGCGTGCGCATCACGCTCATGTCACGGGCGCCCATCAAAGAGAATTGTAAAGTGCGAGGGATGGGCGTGGCGGACATTGTGAGTGTATCCACGTTGGTCTTTAACTGGCGCAACTTCTCCTTTGTGCTCACGCCAAACTTCTGTTCCTCGTCTATGATGAGCAATCCCAGGTCATGCCACTTCACGGTTTTGGATATCAACTTATGTGTGCCTATCAGTATGTCTATCTTTCCTTCAGCCAAGTCGGCCAGTATTTCTTTGGTCTCTTTGGCAGAACGGGCTCGTGACAGATATTCCACCTTGACGGGAAAATTCTGCAATCGTTTGCTGAATGTCTGGTAATGTTGGAAAGCCAGTACAGTGGTAGGCACCAAGACCGCTACTTGTTTGGAGTCTACCGCCGCTTTGAAGGCAGAACGTATGGCCACCTCTGTTTTGCCAAAGCCTACGTCTCCGCAAATCAAACGATCCATGGGGCGGGCCGCCTCCATATCTGCTTTTACTTCTTGTGTGGCTTTTAGTTGGTCAGGCGTATCCTCGTAGAGGAAGCCTGCCTCCAGCTCATGCTGCAAGTAGGTGTCTCCCTGAAAAGCGAATCCTTTCTGTCTCCTGCGGGTAGCGTATAGCTTGATGAGATCTCGGGCAATGTCCTTGATGCGTTTTTTCGCTTTCTCCTTCATGCGTTCCCAGGCTCCTGTTCCCAATACGCTGAGTCGAGGAGGCTCACCCGTACTGGAAGAGCGGTACTTGCTGATTTTATAGAGAGAATGGATAGATACGTCCACAATATCATCGTGCGCGTAGAGGATACGTATCATCTCATGGTAGCTATTTCCTGAAGGCACTCTTACCAATCCGCCAAACTTGCCTATGCCGAAATCCACGTGCACGATGAAATCGCCTTGTTCCATTTCTTGCAGTTCTTTCATCGTAAGAGCCATCTTGCCAGTCCTGGCCACGTCACTCTTCAGGTTATATTTGTGGAAGCGGTCGAATATCTGGTGGTCAGTAAATACGCATGCCTTTGCGTCATTGTCCGTGAACCCTTCATGTAGAGTCTTGTTGACAGGTGTAAAGGGAATGTCTTGCTTTTTGCCAGATTCTTCCGCGGCGAATATGTCGGCTAAACGTTGTGTTTGCTTTTCGCTGTCGGCTAATATATATATGGTGTACCCTCGCAGGAGGAAATCCTCTAACGAGGAACGCAGAAGTTCAAAGTTTTTGTGGAATAAAGGTTGAGGCTCTGTATGAAAAGAGAGCGTACATGTGCCTTCTCGCTTTGTTGTATCTTTGTTTTCTTTTTCTCGTTCTGTCACACCTGCGCCAAATTCCACCCGCTGGAGTTTGTCGGCCATGTCCCGAAACGTTACGGCGGTGCAAAGGTTGTGCTCCCTTACCATTTGTTTTCTTATCTGCTCCTGCTCTTGCTCGGTGGCTCCTTCCAGTCGCTCCACTAAAGCGGCATCCGAGAAGCCTTCTTGGTAAATCTGCGCTATGCGTTCGCATACGAAAGCATAGTCTTTCATGACCAATAGCGTATTATCGGGCACAACGCTCAAGAATGGCTTGCGTTCACTCTCTATCGTAGTTAATTCTGGCACGATTTCTATTTCCTCGCGTTTCTCCTTGGAGAGCTGGTCTTCCACGTCAAAGGTGCGGATGGTGTCAACTTCATCTCCAAAGAAATCTATACGAAAGGGATATTCACTGCTGTAGGAATAGACATCGAGTATACTGCCTCTGCACGCGAATTGTCCAGGCTCATAAACATAATCCACTTCCTCGAAACCTTCTTCACGCAACGTGTGTGCCACGTCTATGGGGTCGATGTTCTGTCCCACCGCAAGTTTAAGTATATTGTCGCGGATGTTTTTCTTGGAAACGATTAGCTCTGACAATGCCTCAGGAAAACTTACTATCATCATGGGCTTCTCTCCATCAGAAGCGGCCAGATGAGCCAGTACCTCTGTGCGCAATATCTCGTTACCGGCATCTTTTTGTCCGTATTTTACCGCCCGGCGATAGCTGGAAGGAAAAAAGTAAGCGGTTTCAGAACCCAATATTTGCGTAAGGTCATGGTAGAAATAGCCGGCCTCGTCTGCGTCGTTGAGCACAAAAAGCATTGTGCGGGGTGACTTATGGAAGATGGCGGAGAATACCATGGGTGTAGCCGAGGACACAAGTCCACGCAGGAAAACATTTGGCTTCGCCTTGTCTTCCAGTAATCGCGAAAGGGCATTCACTTGAGGCCTATGCCCTAAGGCCTTTTGTAAATCCTGTATTGTCATTTTTTGTTTGTTGCGCATGGCTCACGCCATGCCTTGCGGTCGGCGGTAGCTTTATTGCCGAGGCATGCGGGGATAATGGCGGAACCATCCTTCCCAACGCAATCGTAGTACACCGAAGAAGGCCTCGCCGAAAATACCTCCGCTCATCTTGCTGGTTCCTTCTCGCCTGTTGACGAATATCACGGGCACCTCCTTGATGCGGAATCCTATTTTATAGGCGGTGTATTTCATTTCTATCTGAAAAGCGTAGCCTTTAAAGCGCACTTCGTCAAGAGGAATGGTGGCCAGTACTTGGCGTTTATAACATACGAAGCCCGCCGTGGTGTCTTTCACGTTGATGCCTGTAACCATTTGCACGTACTTGGAGGCGAAATAGCTCATCAGCACACGTCCCATAGGCCAGTTGACCACGTTCACGCCAGTAACGTAACGGGAGCCGATAGCCACATCGTAGCCTTCATCATGGGTGGCGGCATAGAGCCGGGGCAGGTCTTCCGGATTATGGGAGAAGTCCGCATCCATTTCTATCACGTACTCATACCCCTTTTCCAGTGCCCATTTGAACCCCGCGATATAAGCGGTACCCAGTCCCAATTTGCCGGAGCGTTCCATTAAATGAAGTTTGCCGGCGAACTCTTCGCTCATTAAACGCTTTACGATGGAAGCTGTTCCGTCGGGGCTGCCATCGTCTATGACCAAGATATCAAAATCCTTTGGCAGCCCAAATACGGCCCGGATGATTTTCTCTATATTTTCCCGCTCGTTGTAAGTAGGTATAATTACGATGCAGTCACTCATGAATACATTATTAATATAATAGTGGAATTTTGGGTGCAAAGTTACATATTATTTCCGAAACGCACAATATGCTGTCCGTTATTGCTCGGTTTTCTCATGAACTCTTTTGTATTTAGAATCCAATCCATCCATAATGGCCTGGTAACTGCGCTCCATCTGGTTCTTCACGTTCTCCGGGCCTTTCCCTATTGGCTGTATAGGCTCATGAATGGTAAGGCGCAAAGGATGCCAGAATACCCAGTAAAGGTCTTTGGTGCGTGGCTTGACATCGTATGAACCATTGATGGTCAATGGGCATACGGGCAATTGCAGCTCGTCCGCCAACATGAAAGCTCCTCTTCGGAACGGCCCCATTTCCCCCGTGAAACTTCTAGCTCCTTCGGGGAATACCACAAGTGACATGCCTTCTTGCAGTTGTTCGCGGGCGTGGTCATAAGAGGCTTTTATTTTCGATGGACCACTTTTGTCAACGAAAATATGGTGGGCGTACTCGCAAGCCATGCCAACGAAAGGCACTTTGCGCAGGCTCTTCTTCATCATCCATTTAAAATTGCGGTTGAGATAACCATAGATGAGGAAAATATCGAACGCTCCCTGGTGGTTGGAGACGAACACATATGATTGGTTCTTGGCCAAATGCTCGCGCCCATCAACCTTGACCGGTAACAGCAACAGGCGTATCCATAGTCTTGACCAATACTTGCCAGGAAAGTAACCCCAAAAATGCCCGTCTCCTAGTACGCAACCTATAATGGTTACCAAACTGGTAATGATACTTGCCAGCAAAAGGATGGGCAAGCAAACGAATAATTGGTAGATGCGATAAATATATTTCATGTCTTTGATGTTTTCTTGAGTGTAATGACCACGATTTCTGCCCAGGCACCTATTCGCAAGGGGATTACCCCGCCCAGTCCGCGGGTAGTGTAAAGGTATCTTCCTTCACGCTCGTGCAGGCCATAGTCGAGTGAGGAGGCCAATCGGGTGGATCTTGCCCCCAAAAGGTCTATATGTCCGCCATGGGTATGTCCTGATAGTTGCAGGCAGGCATGCGTGTCGGGCAATGTTCTTGAAGGCCATGCCTCGGGATCATGTTCCAGCATGATAAGGAAGCTGTTGGGCTTGATGCCATCCAGCGATACGGATACGGGATGCTTGTAGGGATTGTCCAAAGACGTGTCATACTCCTCTCCCGCGATTACGATGGAGTCTTTTCCCCGCCTGATGGCATGGTGTGAGGAGCGTAGCAATGTCCAGCCTAGTCCTTCTTCCTCTTTTATGATGGCTTGTTCAATGGTTTTCTTTTCTGTTTCGTCACGTGCGATGTATTTGCCGTAATCATGGTTGCCCAGCACGCTGATGATGCCATCGGGAGCTTTTAGCCGTGATAGCTCCACTTTGTTTTCCGAGATTTCTTGGGGCGAGAAGTTCTGTAGGTCTCCCGTAAACAATATGATATCCGCCTTTTGGGCATTGATGGAGTCGATGTCTCTATTTAGCATCCACGAGCGCCAGCCTTGGAATGTCCCGACATGGAGGTCGCTGATGTGCACAATGCGATAGCCGTCGAACGCCTCGGGCAGTTGGTCGTATGCGAGCGTGATATGCTTTACTCGCAGTTGCCCAAATCCCCAGAAGAAGCCGTAAAGATAGGCTGCCGCAGACGCGCAGGCCAGCAGCGAGGCAATCCAGTTCCTGCCTGTTACGCGGCGATGCCGAGCGCGACACCATCCCCACTTGGCCAACAAGCATAGTGAGTATATGGCTTGGGGTATTACCACCACGCCTAGCACGAGAAACCATAGGTCTGTCAGCAGATGATTAGCGGGCATCCCGTTGTGGCAAATGAACAAATACACGGTATAACATGCCACGATGCCCGAGGGAAGCCAACAAAGGAAACGCTTCCACGGAGTATAGTGCCGGCAGTATATTCGGTCTATCCACCATTGCGGTGCCACCGTCAGCAGCAAGAGCCATATGAAATATTTCGCTATCATCTCTTTATCAAACTTGATTGCAAAAATCTCCTTGCCGTCTCCACAGGTATTCCACGTCGGCGGGCATAGTCTCGCAATTGGTCTTCCCCGATTCTTCCCAACTCGAAATAGTGGGCTTGAGGATGGGCAATCATTAGCCCTGAAACGCTAGCGTGAGGCACCATCATGCCAGACTCAGAAAGCCGCACGCCTATCTCGTTTATGTTGAGCAGCTCTTGGAGAATGAAGTTGACGCTCGTGTCTGGCAGTGACGGATAACCCACGGCAGGCCTGATGCCTTGGTAATGCCCGGCGTGGATTTCCTCCATGGTTAAACGCTCTGCGGGAGCGTATCCCCAGTAATGGCGACGCACTTCTTCATGCATGCGCTCGGCGGCAGCTTCCGCGAGTCGGTCACTTAAGGTTTGCGCCATCATTTTTTTGTAGTCGTCTCCTTCGCGGATTTCCATGACGGAGTTGCCCATTGTGGCGCAAAACAAGCCCACTTTGTCTTTCTTGCCAGAGGAGAGCGGCCTCACAAAGTCCGCCAGACAGAGACATGGCGCTCCTTCATGGCTGAGGCGTTGTTGCCTGAGCAGAGGCAAGCGGATGCCTTCCAACACAAGGTCATCGCCATCGCTGTTGGCTTCCATCAAGCGGAATACCGCCTTGGCGTGATAAACTCCTTGCCAGGCGGTGAGCATGGCGAGCGCTTCTTGCCGCAAGTCTTCTTTTTCGGCGTTGAGCTTGCCGTCCATGCCCCAGGCGAAGTAGAAGTAAATCCAGTTCACGTAGGGCACCAGCTCGTCGATATCGTATGTCAAGACCTTTCTCATCACGGCCTGAAGCGTAGTTCCTCGCCTTGGCTCTGTGAGTCGAAATGGCCGTTGTCATATATCAGTTGGCCATTGCAGAAGGTTTGCCTCACTTGCCAGTGATAGGTTTCGCCTTCCATGGGGCTCCATTGGCATTTGCTCTGTATGATGTCTTTTGTCACAGTCCAAGGCTCACTGGGGCTTACCACCACCACGTCGGCTTTGTATCCTGGGTTGAGGAAGCCTCGTTCTTGTATGTCGAACAGTTGGGCGGGGTGGTGGCACATCAGCTCCACCAGTTTTTCGATGGTGAGAACGCCCTGGTTGACTAACTCCAACATGGTGACGAGCGAGAACTGTACCATAGGCATGCCAGAGGCGGCACGGGCGCAGCCTCCCTGTTTCGCTTGCCACTCATGGGGCGCATGGTCGGTGGCGATGGTGTAAATGCGTCCGTCGGCAAGGGCTTTTCTCAGTGCTTGCCTGTCTTCCTGTCCTTTTACGGCGGGGTTGCACTTGATGAGAGCGCCTTTAGCGGCGTAGTCTTCCGCTGTAAACCACAGGTGGGCAACTACCGCCTCTCCCGTGATGCCTTCCCCGGGACGGAGCAGCTCCAACTCCTTGGCGGTGGAGATATGGGCTATATGGAGCCGGGTACCGAACGTCCGGGCCAGTTCCACCGCCAAGGCACTGCTCTGGTAGCATGCCTCCGCGCTGCGTATCAAGGGGTGAAGAGCCACGTTGGGGTCTTCTCCGTATTGCTTTTTCATGGCCGCCATGTTGGCGGATATGATGTCGCTGTCCTCGCAATGGGTCATCACGGGCAGGCCAACCTCCTTTGCCGAGCGGAAAATGTCGAGCAGCGAACCATATTTGTCTACTAGCATATTGCCCGTGCTTGCGCCCATGAAGAGCTTGATGGCAGGCACACGGTGTCGATCCAGTAGGCGAAAGAGTGCCGCGTTGCCGTTGGTGGCACCGAAGTAAAAGCTGTAATTCACGTGGCTATGGTCTGCGGCGAGGCGGAATTTCTCTTCCAGTGCCTCTAGCGAGGTGGTTTGCGGCACCGTGTTGGGCATCTCGCAATAGGAGGTCACGCCGCCACAGGCCGCCGCCCTGCTCTCTGACTCGATGTCCGCTTTTGCCGTAAGGCCTGGTTCGCGGAAGTGTACGTGCGTGTCTATGATGCCTGGCAACACGAAACACCCCGTGGCATCTATGATTTGGTCATAGTCGCCATCGGGGCATGAGCCTGTAGGAAATGTCCTGGAAATCCTGTCATTCTCTATCAGCAGGTCCCCTTTGTGGGATTGGCCTTTGTTTACAAGCGTTCCTCCCTTGATAAGTGTCTTCATTTCATTATTGAGCTGGAGTCCGCGGGCATTGCCAACTCGTTGGGCGTAGGCGCGGGAGCCGCGTTGGGATCAGTGATCGGCGGCGTGGCGGTTTCTGGGTCTTTCATGCCGTTGATGATTTGCTCGTTTTCTTGCGCCTTGGCGTAGTAGTCCTTCACGAAGTAGTTGTTCTTGAATGTGCTGGTGGCCTTGCTCATGATGTCTTCTATCCACGGATCGGTGATGGGATATTGATAGCGGCTCACGTAGGCCATGAATGCCCAGGGACCCAAAACGTTGTCGAAGTTGTCTATGACGAAACGGGAGGTGATGTTGTCCAGTTTCTGCGATAGCTTTTCCTGCCGATTGCTCAAGTGGCGGTAGACTTCCTCCATGTTCTTGTTGTTGGCGATGCCTTGGTATTCTTCGTGCGCCAGCTCTTGCAGCTCTCCGTTCAGTTTCTTGATTTCCTGGCTGTATTCGGTCAAAGCCTCATTCAGGGGGGTGCCCGTTACGGTCATTTGCGTGTCGTCTAGCCTTACTTGTATCTTGCCTCCTTCCAATACCACCGGCATTACGTTCTCTTCATCCATGAAGATGTGGGCTACTTGCACGGAGTCCAGCGGCCCGCCGAAGCGGAATTGCCCGTGCAGCACGTCGCATGAGTCTATGTTCGCCAGCTCGTTGTCTTGTATTACCTTCAGGTAGAGCATGCGCCCGTCCAGCGTGGAAACGTTAGACGTGCCACTGATATTAAAGGTGTTGGCGCAGGATGTGAGAAACAGCGTGCCAACTATAGCGAAAAATACCTTGTTCATATGCTTTTCTTGTTTGGCAAACAAAATTACAATAGTTTCCCGATGTAAGGAAATAATTTCATGCTATTTAAAATTATCTTTCCGTAATTAATATTTTTTTAGGTTTGGGAACGCTCTCCGTTTTTGGCTTTCATGGCGGGAAGTGCGGTAAATAGTGGGATATAAATGGAAATGGCATGGACATAAACCGCTTTTTCATAGTAGATAAATGGCGAGATAATAGCTTATAAATCTGTTCCACGACGTGAAATAGCTATTCCACGTCGAGAAACAACCATTCCACGTCGTGGAATAGCTATTTCACGTCGTGGAACAGACTTTGGAATTATATAAACGCGGTTTTATAACTATCCAAAACAGGTTCAGATAGTATGTCCGTGAGTTTTCGCGTGAGGTTGGTCAACCTCCCGCGGATTTGCTATAGAGTCGTTTTCTTTGGGGTGGGAGAGGTGCATGGACCCAGTGACTGGTCGCGGAATTGTCCTGGGGTTATGCCCTTGTATTTGCAGAAGGCGCGCTGGAAGGTAGACAGGGAGTTAAAGCCGCTCTTCAACGCGACGTAGTCCAGCGTGTATTTATTCTCGTCGGCGAGCAAGGGGATGCTCTTTTGGAATATCCGTTGCTGATTGATATAATCACAAAAGTTGGTTCCCTTCACTTCGCTCAGGTAGCGGCTCAGGTATGTGCGGTTGGTGCCAATTGCGATGGCGAGCGATTGCAGGGTGAGATTGGGGTCTAGGTAAAGTTCCTTTTCGTCCATGGCCTTCCTGAGGTCATCTTCAAAGGCGTAAGCCTTCGTTCCCAAAGGTTCGGTGATAGGCTCCGGAAGCGGTATTTCTTCTGTGGGTTCCAGGTTCTCGCTTTGGCGAATGACGGTTAGCCAAAGGACGATGCCCGTTGTATAGTAAAGGATATCGAAGAGCGGATTGTTCACCAACGATATGATAAGCCACGAGAGCATATAGAAGAAAGACCCCGCGATGAAGGAGTAGGTGATGCGGGTGATGTCTCTGTGGGTGATGTCGGAATAGTGTTGTTTGAGAAATTCCCTGTATCGGTGTGCCCTTTTCAGGCTTGCCACGATGGTGATGCTCCCGAATACCACGAGCATCCACATATAAAGCGTGGTGATCCAATCTTTTTGGAAGATGGCCTGGGCCACGCTGAGGGCGACGAAAGGTATGGCTATGTAAACGAAATGGGCGGGCAGCAGGTAGCGGTTTTCCCTGCGCTTGCCTGGCTTTGGTGGGCATACCTCGCGCAAGAAGGCGGTGAAAGTGAGCAGCAACCAGCCATCTATGAAGAAGATGGCCGTGGAGAGGCCTTCTTCTTCGTAACCATAGATAGGCAACAGGAGGTCTTTAAGCGTGTCCACGCTCCAAATGGCGAATATCCAAACGGATAGTTTTTGGAGTCGGGTGGGTTGCTTCCTGTTCGCCATATGTAAGGCGGCGAACGCGAAAAAGGAAGCTGTGAAGCCTATCACGCAAGCCGATATGCTGCAGATAATGTGTTCCATGCGCGCGGGTTATCGGCGAATGACGGAAACGCAGCCGTCGCTCGTGAGCTTGATGATGGCGCTGGGCTTGTGGGGCTTATGCTCCTGTCGGCGGGAGAAGCAAACGTAGTCCACCGCTTCCAGTATGTCGGGCGATATGTCGCAAAAGTTTTCCGCCGTCGGTTCACCGCTTATGTTGGCGCTGGTGCTTACGATGGGCTTTTGCATGCGGAAGCATAGCTCCTTGGAGAAAGGCTCTTGGGTAACGCGAACGCCCAGGCTGCCGTCCTCGGCCACCAGGTTTGGGGCCACGTTGCAGGCGTTGTCCAATATGACGGTAGTGGGTTTCACGCTGAGGTCAATCAGCTCCCACGCGATGTCGGGTATATTGCGGAAATATCGTTGCAGCCTTGCGTCGGAGTCCACGAGGCATATCAGGGCCTTGCTCTCGTTTCTCCGCTTGATGGCGTATACTTTTTCCACGGCCTCGGGATTGGTGGCGTCACAGCCTATCCCCCATACGGTATCCGTGGGATAGAGTATCACGCCTCCCTTGCGCATGCACTCCACTGCCTTCTGTATATCTTCTTGTCTGTTCATGAATGGGTAATTGTTTGGTATTCATTGATGTCGCGCATCCCATTGAGGAAGTCGCGTGCGTCCATTTTCTTTTTGCCGCTTAGCTGCAAGGTATCTATCTGTAGCCACTCGTCAGCGCAGGCCACCAGCAGCCGCTTGCCGTCTGCCATCAGCGTCCCGGGCTCTTCCTGGGTGGGAGAGCCGGTCTTGCAGGCCTTGTATATCTTGAGCGTTAGCGGTTTCTCGCCGACTTTGGCCATCAGCGTCCATGCTCCCGGTATGGGGGAAAGTCCCCTTATGAAGTCATGCACCCGCTTGGCGTTTTGGTGGAAGTCTATCTGGCAAGTCTCCTTGAATATCTTGGGAGCGGGGCGCAAGCGCTCTTCAGGCATGTTGAGCAACTCGGCCTGGGGCGTGGCTTCTATCTGTCCATCGGCTTCCAGCATGCGGTCTATGGTTCGCAGGGCTACCTTCGCCCCCAGCTCCATCAGGCCGTCGTAGACATATTCCACATTGGCGTCATCGGGTATAGGGAATTTCTCTTGCATGATGATTTTCCCCGTGTCGATATCTTTGTCCAGGAAAAAAGTGGTTACGCCTGTTTCCGTCTCGCCATTGATGATGGCCCAGTTGATTGGTGCCGCTCCGCGATATTGAGGCAGCAGGGCGGCATGCACGTTGAATGTTCCTAGGCGAGGCATGTCCCACACTATTTCCGGTAGCATACGGAAGGCCACCACCACTTGCAAGTCGGCTTTGTATTGGCGCAAGGCTTCCACGAAGTCGGGATCTTTCATCTTCACGGGCTGCAACACGGGGAGTCCATGCTCCAGGGCATATGTCTTCACGGCGGACGGCTGCAGTGTGTCTTGGTGGCGTCCCACGGGTTTGTCGGGCTGGGTGACTACCGCCACCACGTTATATCCTCCCTCCACCAAGGCTCGCAACGTGCCTACGGCGAATTCCGGGGTGCCCATGAATACGATACGCAGGTCTTTCTTCTCCATTTTCTTTACGCTTTAGGCATTGAAATAGTTTTCCAGTTCTTGTTCCGCCGCTTGTCCGCTGTTGTCCAGGTCTTTTATGATATGCCCGTGTTCCATGAGCGTGATACGGTTGCTTATCTCTATGGTGTGCTGCAAGTTGTGGCTTGACACCAAGATGGTGGCTCCCGTCTCTTCATTGTAACGGGTGAGTATCTTCTTGAGCAAGTTCTGGCTTGAGGGGTCAAGGAAGTTGAAGGGCTCGTCCAGCACCAGCAACCGCGGCCTTCCTAGCATGGCGGCGATGATACCTACCTTTTGCTTGTTGCCCGCGGAGAGATCCCGGATGAGTTTCTTTTGCCCCATTACCTCCCCCGACATAAATTGCTGGGTCAATTCGTCTTCTAGGTCAACATTGGTTCCATAAGCTTTCCCTACGAACTCAAAGTATTCTTCTGGCGTGAGAAAGTCTATCAGGAAGCCCTCGTCTATATAGCTGCCCGTCACGTCTTTCCAATCTTCAGACTTGGTGGGGTCTATACCTCCCAATGTGACATAGCCTTCGTCGGCCTTGATGAGGTCGAGCATCAGCCGGAAGAGCGTGGTCTTCCCGGCCCCGTTGTTGCCAACGAGGCCGAGAATTTCTCCTTCCTTGATATGCAGTGTGTCAATGTCTACGGCCACGTTTTGGCCAAAAGACTTCTTGAGTTGATTGACGTTGATTTCCATACTTAGAGGTTTCTTCCGTGACAATATTTGAACTTCTTGCCGCTACCGCATGGGCAGGGATCATTGGGACGGGGCATTTTCTCTGCCCTGTAAGGCATCCGCTTGGGTTGGTTGGCTCCTTCCCGCGTGTCTTGGTTGGCGGCTCGTTGTTGTGCCAGTCTTTCCAACTGCTCTCGCTCCTCGTCCAGGTTGGTCTTCTGTTCCGTGTATCTTTGGCTACGCTGCTCAGGAGCTGCTTCCCTCACGTTGCTCGCAGGTTGCATCTCGGGTATCTGGCCACGCATCAGGATGCTTGCCATTCGGTTGTTCATCTCATTGATCATGTTGTCCCATAGCTTTACGCTTTCCAACTTGAAGATGAGCAAGGGGTCTTTCTGCTCGTAGCTGGCGTTCTGCACGGAGTGGCGTAATTCGTCAAGCATGCGCAGGTTTTCTTTCCAGTTCTCGTCGATGATGTGCAGCAAGATGACTTTCTCGAACTGCTTGACGATGCTCTTGCCCTCTGTCTTGTAGGCTTCCTCCAGTTCGCAGGGTATGTTGTATACCCTTTTGCCATCGGTAATGGGCACCATGATGCGTTGGTAGATAGCTCCCTGATTCTCGTAAACTTCCTTTACTACAGGCCATGCCATTTGTTGTATGCGGTCGGTCTTGCGCTTGAAGCTGGCCATAGCCGCCTGGAATGCCAGCTCGGCCAACTCATTCTTGTCCTTGGCCTCGAATTCTTCTTGCGTGAAAGGCATCTCCATGGCCAATATCTTGAGGAAGTTTTCCTTGGCGCCCTCGTAATCCATGTCAAGTATATTGAGCACTCGATCCCAAATGATGTTGGCGATATCCATTCCGATACGCTCACCAATCAAGGCGTGGCGACGCTTCTCATAGATTACTGAACGTTGCTTGTTCATCACGTCGTCGTATTCCAACAGGTGTTTACGGATACCGAAGTTGTTTTCCTCTACCTTCTTTTGGGCGCGCTCAATGCTGTTGCTGATCATGGAGCTTTCTATGCGCTCACCTTCCTCGAAGCCCAAGCGATCCATAACCCTGGCGATACGCTCGCTACCGAAGAGGCGCATCAACTTGTCTTCCAAAGACACGTAGAATACGGAAGAGCCTGGGTCTCCCTGGCGGCCTGCACGACCACGTAATTGACGGTCTACACGGCGACTTTCGTGACGTTCTGTACCGATAATAGCCAATCCGCCCGCTTCTTTCACCTCGGGAGACAACTTGATATCGGTACCACGGCCCGCCATGTTAGTGGCGATGGTCACCGCACCTTTGCCGTTGGTGCTTTGTCCTGCCAAGGCTACGATCTCCGCCTCTTTTTGGTGCAGTTTGGCATTCAACACTTGGTGAGGTATGTTGCGCATCTTGAGCATCTTGCTCAACAGCTCGGATATTTCCACGGAAGTGGTACCCACCAAGCAGGGACGCCCCGCGTTTCTGGTAGCCTCAATCTCGTCTATCACGGCTTTATATTTCTCTCGTGCTGTCTTGTAGACGCGGTCTTCCAAATCCTTGCGGATAACAGGCTTGTTGGTAGGTATCTCTACCACGTCCAACTTATAAATGTCCCAGAACTCGCCTGCCTCGGTAGAAGCGGTACCCGTCATGCCCGCCAATTTGTGGTACATGCGGAAGTAGTTCTGCAGGGTGATAGTGGCAAAAGTCTGCGTGGCAGCCTCTACTTTCACGTGCTCTTTAGCCTCCACGGCTTGATGAAGCCCGTCACTCCAACGGCGGCCTTCCATGATACGTCCAGTTTGCTCGTCCACTATCTTCACCTCTCCGTCTATCACCACGTATTCGTCATCTTTATTGAACATGGTGTAGGCTTTGAGCAGTTGTTGCAAGGTGTGTACCCGCTCGCTCTGCACTCCATAGTAGGCCATCAACTCGTCCTTCTTGTCGATGCGCTCTTCGTCTGTAAGTTGCGTATTGGCTTCCAGCTCAGACATTTGGGTGGTGATATCGGGCAATACGAAAAGGTTCTTGTCGTTCACCTGCTTGGCCAGCCAGTCGGTACCCTTGTCCGTGAGTTCCACCGAGTTGAGTTTCTCCTCTACTACGAAATAAAGAGGCTCAATGGCCTTGGGCATTTCACGGTTGTTGTTTTGCATGTAATATTCCTCAGTCTTGAGCATGCCAGCCTTGATGCCTTCCTCGGAAAGATATTTGATAAGAGGTTTGTTCTTGGGAAGTGCCTTATAGGAGCGGAACAAGGCGAGGAAGCCTTCATCCGTGAGCTTGGAGTCGTTCTTCCCCTGGCCTTCGGTGATTTTCTGCTTGGCTTCAGCCAACAATTCGGTAGCTTGCTTGCGTTGCACCTCATAGAGTCTTTCCACCAAAGGCTGGTATTGCTCAAACATTTGGTCGTCACCCTTTGGCACTGGACCGGAAATAATCAAAGGAGTACGGGCATCGTCAATCAACACAGAGTCCACCTCGTCTACAATGGCATAGTTGTGTTGACGCTGCACGAGGTCTGCGGGACTGATGGCCATGTTGTCTCTCAAGTAATCAAAGCCGAACTCATTGTTGGTTCCGAAGGTGATGTCTGCCAAATAGGCTTTGCGACGCTCGTCTGAGTTGGGACGATGCTTGTCGATACAGTCCACTGAGAGACCATTGAACTCATAGAGTGGCCCCATCCACTCGGAGTCACGCTTAGCCAAGTAATCGTTAACTGTCACCACGTGTACGCCATTGCCGGTTAAAGCGTTCAAGAATACGGGAAGGGTGGCTACCAATGTCTTACCCTCGCCAGTGGCCATTTCGGCAATCTTGCCTTGATGGAGCACGACTCCACCAAACAACTGCACGTCGTAATGCACCATTTCCCATTTGAGGTCGTTACCGCCTGCGGTCCAGTGATTATGGTAGATGGCTTTATCGCCATCTATGGTGATGAAGTCTTTCTTCGGGTCTGCGGCCAATTCGCGGTCAAAGTCGGTAGCGGTTACGATAGTTTCCTCGTTTTCGGCGAAACGGCGTGCGGTTTCTTTCACGATACTGAAAGCGGTATACATTACCTCATCGAGTGCTTTCTCATAGATGTCAAGTGCTTCTTTTTCCAACTTGTCTATTTGATTGAAAATGGCCTCGCGCTCATCGATGGGTGTATCCTCTATGGTGGCTTTCAGTTCTGCTATCTTCTCCTTTTGTTCTTTCGCGGAGTCTTGCACGTAACGTTGTATTTCCTTGGTCTTGGCGCGCAATTCATCATTGGAGAGAACTTTGATGTTCTCGTATTCAGCTTTGATTTTCTCCACGATAGGCTGTATAAGCTTCATATCACGTGAAGACTTGTTGCCAAATAGGGCTTGTAATATCTTGTTAAGATTCATTTCTCTTGTAATTTATGATTGATATTGTTTGGAATTGTTTTCTCTTATTATATTTAATGTGATAAGGAGGGAGTGGGGGGAAGGATATTCCCGCTCTTTTCCATTACGGCAGACAAGGTCCCCTGATTACGATGCTCTTCCAATAGCCATGAGCCAAAAGAGACCGCCAAGCATTATGCGCATTGCGGTCTTGCTCTAGGAAACATGTAGGGGAAGGACTATTTGTCTTATAGTGAGCCGCACCAGTGCCGTTGCTTTTATACTGGTGTAATTGTTTTAGGTCGTGTTTCGCTTTTTTTATGGCTTTGATGATAGCCAGCAGGTCATCTTCAAGAGCACGTGCTTGAGGCTGCTTGATGAATTCCTCGTATGAAAGATTGCCCACGGCAAACTTAAGCGCAGACTGATAAGTATGCGCTTCCATGCCTGTCGCAGCCAGTATGACGAGTAATGCGGCTATATATTTATTCATCATGTCGTAATCGGTCTATGCATCTGACGAGCAAGGCGAAAGCCAACACGATGATGCCCTCGGCATATCGTTGCCAAATGCTGCCCAAGATGCAGATGAGAATACATGCCAGCCATACCCATGCCACTTTTCTGCGCCATTTTTTTTGCCACAAGAGGAAAGCTCCCCAAAGTGCCAAGGGGTTGAGCAGGAGCAGTTGGAAATTGCAGTTCACCGTAGGATGCTGCGAGAAGAGCATGGCGAAGAGGATGATACCTGGCAAGCCGACCAACACCATCAAAGTGCTGTCAAGCCATAACAAAGACCATTTCCTGAAATATCCTATGACGGTCAACCCCACAATGAGTACGGCCACGATGATGGCGCAGACAAGTGGGGTAAGTCCCTCGTCGTCGTTCACTTCCGCTTGCGGTGCCAGGAGGTAATGTGTGCCATATACTCTATCCCACTTGTCAAAGCTTTGCCTTAGGTTGTCTGGCAAAAACTCCGCTTCCCTGGAAGTGAGCGGCACATCTGACTTTACGCCTAAAAGCAGGTCATTGCCGAACCTTGCCCATCGATGATGCTCATTCCATTTGTGTATCTCTTCCCGGTAAGTGGTCTGCGTGGGCACGGTGACCGGGTAGTCATTGTGGCTGAGGCTGCCGACAATCAAGTCCCTGGGCCTTGTGGTGCAGTTGTCGTAGAAATAGTTGTATCGGTAGTAAACGTTTTCCGGCTTCAGGTTCTCGTCCAGGAGGGAAAGCAGCTTTTTCTTCTCCTCCCTGGAGAGGCGCACGTATTGCTCTTTGATCCATCGTCTTTCCGCTGCGTATTCCGCCAGCATCTCCTGCATGGGGTACACGGCCATGCGGTAGTCGGTGAGGCCAAAGACAAACCGTAACGCGAAAAACCGCTCCCGCATATTGAAGACACCCCAGTTGACCGCCCAGTCTGCCTGGTGCACGGGGTCTTGTATGCGCAAAGCGGTATGGCCATAAAGGGAGTATATCTCGGGAGCGGGGCCACACGTGAGCAGCGATACCTCCACCGAGTCTAACCACGAGTCGTCCTCCATCGTGTCACCCTGTTGTCCTGAAGCTCTCGCCACGCTCGTTAAATGGACCAAGATAACGAGAAACGATAGCTTTAAAAGTGATATAAAACGTTTCACGGTGCAAAAATAACAGATATTTTCCATTTATCCTTCTTTTATATCGAAATTTTTCGATACTTTTGCACACTGAATTTAAAGAAGAACGAATGAAGAGAACATTTCTTTTGCCTGTTTTGTTGGGCATCGCCATATTGACACATGCCCAAAGCGGCACTAATTCTCCCTATTCACAATATGGCCTGGGCATACTCTCAGACCAGTCATCAGGCTTCAACCGAGGCATGAATGGAGTGGGTTTGGGTTTTCATGAGCATAATCAGGTGAACTATCTCAACCCCGCTTCATATTCCGCGATAGATTCTTTGAGTTTTATTTTCGACGCTGGTATATCGGGGCAGATTACCAATTTCAATGAGCGAGGTTCCAAGGTGAACGCTCAAAACGCGAACTTTGAATATGCCGTGGCGGCATTTAGGGCAGCCAAGCATGTGGGAGTGAGCTTTGGTATCATCCCCTTTACCAATGTGGGATATAATTATTCTTACACCTCTTCGGTGGGAGAGAATATGCCAGATATCTACGCCACCAACTCGTTTACGGGTGAGGGTGGTTTCCATCAGATTTATGTAGGTGCTGGCTGGGAGCCGTTTAAGGGTTTTGCCTTCGGTGCTAATGTTTCTTATTTATGGGGCGATTACACCCGAACTTTGACAAACGCTTATAATGATGTTTCTATCAACACGCTTTCCCGTGTCTATTCGGGAGAGGCCCGAAGCTATAAGTTGGATTTTGGTGTGCAATATACCCATAAGATTCTCAAGAACAATTGGCTCACTTTGGGCGTGACTTATTCTCCAGGACATAGTCTTGGCGGAGATGCCGTAATGGATATGTATTCCAGCAACTCGCAGACAGGCGTTTCAGACACTACGACCTTTACCATCGCCAAGGCGTTGGAAATTCCCACCATGATAGGTGCGGGCTTGATGTGGAACTACAATAATCAACTCAAAGTGGGATTGGATTACACCTTGCAGCAATGGGGCAGTATAGATTATCCGCTCTTCCGCGAGAATGGAGGAGAGTCGTCCTATACGCTTCACAGCGGAGTGTATCAAGACCGCCACAAGCTGAATCTCGGTGCTCAGTTCCTTCCAGGTGAGAACCATCGTAATTTCTTCAGGCGTATTTCCTATAGAGTGGGTGTAAGCTACGCTACTCCTTATTACAAGGTCAATGGAATTGACGGACCAAAGGAAATATCTGTCAGCGCGGGTTTTGGAATACCCATTATCAATCGGTATAACAATCGTTCCATATTGAATATCAGCGGACAATGGGTGCGCTCTTCCGCCAAGGACTTGATAAAGGAAAATACTTTCCGCATCAACATAGGATTTACCTTTAACGAGCGTTGGTTCTCGAAGTGGAAAGTGGAATAAGTCTCCCCGCGTCTTTTTCTTGATAGGCGATGAGACACATTATTATATATATAATAGGAGTGATGACGCTGATGGGCTTGCTAGGCTGTGAGAACCGCCAAGAGCACATAGCCCCAGCTATCTATCCTAAAGACTCGGCTTCGGTGATGACAAGCTATGGCGTGAATACACTCATCAGTGACTCTGGTGTCATCAAGTATCGCATTGTGGCAGAACGCTGGGATGTAAACCAGGCCAAGCGCATTTCACGATGGACTTTCGACAAAGGGCTTTTTTTGGAGCAGTTTGACCAAAAGCTGCATATCAATAGTTATATCCAGGCAGACACAGCGTACTATTATGACCAACTCCATCAATGGGAGTTGCGTGGTAGGGTGCGGGTTCTTACCAAGGATGGCTTGCGCTTCTCCAGCGAAGAACTCTTCTGGGATGAGAATAAGCACGAGCTGTGGAGCAATAAGTATAGCAGGCTTGTCACGCCTGAACGTACCTTGGAGGGTACTTATTTCCGTAGTGACGAGAAGATGACGAAATATTATGTGAGCAATTCCAAGGGAAGTTTCGAACGTTCCGACATAGAAGACTCCTCTTCGGATAGCATACGCACGGCACCAGATAGCGTGAAGAATACCTTGCGCCAGCAAGCGCCACCACGCAGAGCCACATCCATACCCCTTACTCATTAGCGACATGGAGCCAAGTCTTATTATAGGAATCGTTGTTACGTTGGCCTTCTCGGCCTTCTTTAGTGGCATGGAGATGGCTTTCGTCTCCTCTAACAGGTTGCTGCTCGAGATGGACAAGGAACGTGGAGGTCTTTCGCGGCAGCTCATCTCCGTATTCTATGCCCATCCAAGCGCTTTTGTTTCCACTATGTTGGTGGGTAATAATATCGTATTGGTGGTTTATGGTATGTTGTTTGCCGCCTTGGTGGATAATACACTTTTCCAAGGCATGGAACCTGCGTTCACGGTGCCTGCCGATGCGGTTCTTTCCACTTTGGTAGTGCTGTTTACGGGAGAGTTCTTGCCCAAGACGCTTTTCAAGAGTAATCCCAATAGACTCTTGACTATCTTTTCACTTCCTGCCTATTTGTGCTATATCGTGCTTTGGCCAATAAGTCGCCTTTCCACTTTTCTTAGCAGGATATTGTTGCGCGTGTTTGGCGTGCGTATGGTAGGCGAAGAGGAAGATGATGGCTTTTCCAAGGTGGATTTGGATAACTTGGTGCAGACAAGTATCGCCCAGGCCAAGGATGATGAGGTGGACGACGAGATGAAAATCTTCCAAAACGCGCTTGACTTTCCTGACACTAAGGTGCGAGACTGCATGGTTCCCCGTACGGAAATAAGGGCAGTCCCTACGTCTTGCTCTTTGCAAGACTTGTTGCAGATGTTTATAGAAAACGGATTGTCAAAGATAGTGGTTTACGAGGAAGACATTGACCATGTTGTTGGTTATATCCATAGTTCAGAGATGTTTCGTTCACCCTCCAATTGGTGTGACCATATCAGTAAGATGCCATTCGTGCCAGAGACCATGCCTGCCCAAAAGCTGATGCAGACCTTTATGCAACAGAAGAAGTCGTTGGCGGTGGTAGTTGATGAGTTTGGAGGCACTAGTGGTATCGTGAGCATGGAGGATATCGTGGAAGACATCTTCGGCGATATAGAAGACGAGCATGACTCCAAAAAGTACGTGGCCAAGCGTGTGGCCGACAATGAGTATGTGCTTTCCGCCCGTTTGGAAATAGACAAGGTGAATGAACTATTCTCCCTCGAATTGCCGGAAGGTGAGGATTATATGACCATAGGCGGCCTGATACTCCATGAATACCAGAGCTTCCCCAAGCTCAACGAGGTTGTCAAGATAGGGAAATGGGAGTTTAAGATATTGAAAAGCACCATGACAAAGATAGAACTCGTGCGCCTGAAGGTCGTTGAATGAAAAAAAAACGGTCAAAGTTTCGGTGTTTCATGTTTTTTCAGTACCTTTGTACGCAATTTTGAATACTAGCCAAAAATAATAAAACTATCGATAAATAATGGCAGCATTAGGATCAATCAGAAAAAAAGGGACCATCCTGATATGTATTATCGGTCTTGGTCTTTTCGCGTTTATCGCTGAGGAATTCATGCGCTCCTGTGAGGCTACAAGCAACGAAAGCAAGATGCAGGTAGGCGAAGTGTTGGGAGAAAAAATCAACGTACAAGAGTTCCAGAAGCTTGTTGAGGAATATACTGATGTCATCAAGATGCAAAGAGGCGAGGACAATTTGCCCGAGGAACAGATGACACAAATCCGTGACCAAGTGTGGAATACCTTCGTCTCCAACAAGTTGGTGGAGGGCGAGGCCGAGAAATTAGGCTTGACGGTTACCGATACTGAGTTGCAGAACATTCTCAAGGAAGGTACCAACCCCATGCTTTTGCAGACACCTTTCGTTAATCAGCAGACAGGTCGCTTTGATCTTACTTCCTTGCAGAAGTTCTTGGCGGATTACAAGGCGCAGCAAGCTAATCCTCAGGCCAATGCACAATTGATGGAGCAATATTCCGTCATCTATCGCTATTGGACTTTCATAGAGAAGACGCTCCGTCAACAGACCTTGGCGCAGAAGTATCAGGCTTTGTTGGCAAATTGTTTCCTCTCTAACCCCATTGAGGCCAAGATGGCTTTCAATGAAGAGAATGAGGAGAGCAAGATACAGTTGGCAGCCCTTCCTTACACTGATGTGCAGGATAGTGAGGTGAAAGTGGAGGAAAGCGAGTTGAAAGCGAAATATGAAGAGATGAAGGCTCGTTTCATTCAACCTGTTGAGAGTCGCGATATCAAGTATGTGGCAGTGCAGGTAACCGCTAGCGCGAAAGACCGTCAGGCCATCCAGAAAGACTTCGTGGGCTATCATGCCGAGTTGGCCGCCGCTGCCAATCCCGAGGAAGTAGTGCGCAAGGCAGCCTCTACCGTTCCTTACCTTGGTATCCCTCTTGGCAAGGAAGCATATCCCATGGATATCGCCGCGAATCTTGATTCTGTTGCCGTGGGAGAGACGACGGCCGTAAAGGAAAACAAACTGGACAACACCCTTAACATCATGAAGTTGGTGGCTAAGGTTCAATTGCCAGATTCCATACAGTATCGCTTGATACAGGCTCCTGGAACTTCCCTTGATGATTCCAAGCAGCGTGCGGATTCCATTCTTACTGCCCTCCAAGGCGGTGCTGACTTCGAGGTGTTGGCCAAGAAGTATGGCCAGACAGGAGAGAAGATGTGGATGACCACACGTCAGTATGAGTTCTCCCAGACCATGAGCTCCGACACCAAGCAAATGATTAATACGCTCAACAATGCCACGGTCAACGCTTATCAGTTGCTACCCATGTCTCAAGGCAATATTGTCATACAGGTGTTAGACCGCAAGGCCATGGTCACCAAGTACCAGGCCGCCGTCATCAAGAAGACGATAGATTTCTCCAAGGAGACTTATCGTGCCGCTTACAACAAGTTCTCCAGTTTCGTTAGCGCCAACCAGATCGCCGCAGATCTCACCAAGAACGCCACAAAGAGTGGCTACAAGGTGCAGCAGCTGATGGATATGACCACCGCAGCCCACAATGTGGCTAATATCAACTCCACTCGCGATGCGCTGAAATGGGTGTTTGACGCCAAGAAAGACGATGTGTCTCCTCTCTATGAGTGTGGTAATAATGATTGCCTCTTGGTGGTCATCCTTGACGGCATTCATCGTGTAGGCTATCGCGGCCTCGATGACACCCAGGTGCGTGATATCGTGAAGGCTGAAGTCATCAGGGACAAGAAAGCGGAAAAGCTCATCGCCAAGTTGAATGGCGTGAAGAGTATTGCCGCCGCCAAGTCCAAAGGGGCTAAGGTCATGGACATCAATCAGGTTACTTTCGCCGCGCCAGTGTTCGTTACTTCTACGGGTGCCAGCGAGCCAGCCCTCTCTGGAGCAGTTGCTGTTACCAAGAAAGGTGCTTTCTGCGCTAAACCTGTCAAGGGCCAGGCGGGAGTCTATGTGTTCCAGGTAACCGACAAGACCAAGCGTAACGTGAAATACGACCAAAAATCCATGGAGAGCAAGCTCACGCAGCGTCGCATGCAATACGCTAGCAACTTCATGCAGGAGCTTTACCTCAATGGCAAGGTGGTAGACAATCGTTATCTCTTCTTCTAGAGGATATACGGCATACAAATATTGCAAGAGACTCTCTCAAGCCATAGGGCTTGGGAGAGTCTTTTTTATGCCCTGTTCATGGGATGGTAACCTGTCATCGCCAAAGTGTAGAGATGCGTTCTCGCGTCTCTACAATCCCGCCTTTTACGCGCGTTTCTTGCTTCAAACTGTCTGCGGGAAGGTTTTGACGCGTGTTTCTAGCCCCAAACTGTCTGCGGGAAGGTTTTGACACGCGTTTCTTGCCCCAAACTGTCTGCGGGAAGGCATTGACGCACGTTTCTAGCCCCAAACTGTCTGTGGGAAGGTTTTGACGTGCGTTTCTTGCCTCAAACTGTCTGCGGGAAGGGATTGACGTGCGTCTCTTGTCCCTTCCAGAGGTGGAAGGCGCGGGGAAGTGAGCTGTAGAGACGCAGTCTCGCGTCTCGGCAGGCAAGATGGCTGAATAAAGTCGCCCATCGCGAAGGCCTGTCGGTTTGCCGAGACGCGGGAACGCATCTCTACATTCACTGATGACGCATGCGAAGGCGGATGCCTGGGGAGCTCAAGACCCTTTCCGTTTTGCCGCTAGAGCGTGGTTGGACCATGAAAAACACAAGGGGAGGGGCTTGCATGCCCCTCCCTTGTATTGGTTTCGCTATAGCAGTGAACCCTATCGTTGCCACCAGTGTTTTTTCTTGGGAGGCTCTTGCGTTGTTTGCCCCATGCTTTCCAGCAGCAATTGGCGATAGGATTTACCTTGGGAGATAATCTGGTAGATTTGTCCCCAGTCAGGCAGGCCGCCTATGCCGCGGTCGTCTATGAAGTAGTCGGCTTTCAACTTGCGGCTGTAGTGGTTGTTTTTCTCTTTCTCCTCCTCGGGATAATCGCGGTTGACTGCATAGAACTCCACGCCGCGCTCACGACACCAGTCTATGGCGTCTTGCAAGAGTTTACCTTCCCTCACACTCCATAGGATGACACGATGATGGTCGCGTATCAGCATACGAAGCGTTTCCGTGGCAAAAGGAAGTTCTTCGCCTATGTTGGGATACTCGTGGGTGACGATGGTGCCGTCGAAGTCTACTGCTATTATTGCCATGGTTTATTTCTTTATGGAGTTATCGTTCGCGTTGCCATAGTGGCTGTTGCTGTAATTGCCGTAAGAACCATAGGAGCCATAGTGTCCATAATGTCCGTAGTGTCCATACTTGCCGTATTTGCCGTACTTGCCATAGCCGTAACGGAAGCTGTTCTTGTTGAGCGACATGTCTATGCCATTGATGATGATGGAGACATTGGGCAGCTTGCCCTCCTTGGCCAGCTTGTTGACCATGAGGATATTTTCCTTCGGCGTATAGTCGGCGCGGGTGACATAGGCCGTGATGTTCGCTACGCGGGCGATGTGGAGCGTATCGGTGACCAGGCCTACAGGCGCGGTGTCCACGAGGATATAGTCGTAGTGCTCCCTGAGAATCTCGAATATCTTGTCCAAAGTCGGACGGCTCAACAACTCTGCGGGATTGGGCGGCACGGGGCCAGCCATCAACAAGTCCATGTTGGCGTTGACTTCAGAGGGCAGTATTTGTTTTTGGATATCTTCCCATGTGACATTGTTCTTCACCAACAGGTTGGTGATACCCGTATGCTTGTTGTCTATACGGAAGAGGTCTGCCAATCTGGGCTTGCGGATATCCAGTCCGATAAGCACTACTTTCTTGCCCAGCAAGGCGAAGCAGATGGCGAGGTTGGAGGCCACGAACGTCTTTCCCTCTCCCGAGGTGGAGGAGGTGAACATGATGGTCTTTTCGCCTTCCTTGAGCATGAACTGCAGGTTGGTGCGCATGCTGCGGAAGATTTCCTCCATCATGTTGTTCACGTTCTCGTGTACTACGATCTCGGCACGGCCCTTGGAACTTTCGTTCGCCACGGCGACATCCCCTAAGATGGGCAGCTTGGTAAGCTTTTCCACGTCCTCGTGTCCGTCAATCTTGTAGCGGAAGAATTCCAGCAAGAACAAGATTCCGAAAGGTATACCGAGACCCAGCACCAGCGCGACCATGAGAATAATAGATGTCTTGGGGCTTACTTTTCCCTCCACGGTGGGACCGTCTATCAGTTTGCCTTTGTCGGCGGTAGCGGCCAGATTGATGGAGTTCTCTTCTCTTTTTTGCAGCAACATCAGGTAAAGACCCGACCTTACTTCTTGCTGGCGGCCTATCTCGTTGAGCGTGCGTTCTTGCTCAGGGGTTTGCCCCACTTGCCCTTGATATTTGCCAAACTGGCTGGCGATATTGTTCCGCTCTATGCGCAAGGAGCGGCGAGACTGCTCCATGGCCCTTTGGATAGAGGTATAGAGATGGTCTAGCTGGCTGGTGAGCGGCAATACGGAGGGTGATGACTCGCTGGCGGTGCGCAGCAAGCGGTTGCGCTCCAATACGATTTCGTTATACTTCGCTATCAATTGGGTTGCGCTCTCGTCTGTCAGACCTACGTTGGAAGGCAAGGTCTGGTATTTGTTGTGAGGCTCCTCCATGTATTCTTTCAGCGAGGCCAGCAAGGCGAGTTGCGTTTCCGCCTGGGCCAGTTTCTGGCTAAACTGCTCTGCGTTGGTAATGGCGCTCTCCGCGTTCAACTGCAGTTCCACTACCCGGTTTTGCTTTTTGTATTTCTCCAGTGAACCTTCCGTCACGCCCAGTTCGGCGTTAATCTTTTCCAACCTGGAGTTGATGAAGGCCTCTGTCCTGATGGCGATTTCGTTTTTGTCCTCATTGGCTTGCTCGTTGTAGCAGAGCGCCAACTGGTTGAGATAGTCTTGCGCCCTGCTCCTGCTGGTTTCCGTAAGCGTAAGCTGGGCAATGGTGGTTGTCTTGGAGGTCTGTTCCGCGGACATCTGCTTCATGTAAATGTCGGCCATGCTCTCGGGGGATATGATGTCTACCTTTTCCTTGTCGCCCACCTCCATGGCCAAGCCATTGTCCTTCAAGGTAAGGATGCCCGCCCCGGTCTTCAATGTGGCGGGCAACTTGGTGAAGTTGTGGTTTACTTCCACTTCCTCGCCCACGGCTCCTTCTTGCAGGGGAGTGGTGTAGGCTCCCTCTACCTCATAGCCGTTTTCCCATTTGGTGATGGTGAGATGTATCTCCGCGTTGCCCAATTTCGCCAGGTGAGCGGAATCTATCTCCACCGTGATGGGCTGGGTGCGATAGAGGATGGAATCTTTCAGTCCATTTGCCTTATAATAAGATGTATAGAGTTTCAATTCCTTGATGACATTGATAGAGAGCATGCGTGAACCGAGAATCTCCATCTCGTTGTCGAAACCATTGGAGTTGGTGATGAAACCCAGTGAGGTTTCGTTGAGCAGGCTGCTTCCCGCGCCACCCAACTTATTATTCTCCTCGTCCTTGATAAGGAACTTGGCGTATACCTGATACTTGGGCGTAGCCAATTTCAAGTAGACCACGGCCAGTCCCAAGCAGATGATGATGGATAACACAAACCATTTCCAGTTGAGTATCAACATCGTGAAGATGGTGTTGAAGTCGAAGGTGGAATTTTCTTCTGCGTTCTCTTGGGAGATTGACGTGTAATTTTTGTTCTCTTCCATGATTCTGCTGTTGTTTTGTCTAGCTCGTTTTTGAGATGTATTATATATGTGAAGTTATGCGTTTTCCCCTTTGGACAAGGCCAAGAGATATTGCCCGTAATCGTTTTTCAGCATGGGCTGGGCCAGCTCTTCCAGTCTCTCTGCGGTAATCCAGCCTTTCTTGTAGGCTATTTCCTCTAAACAGGCTACCTTGAGACCTTGCCTTTTCTCTATTACTTCTATGAAGGTGGAGGCTTCTGACAGGCTGTCATGGGTGCCCGTATCCAACCAGGCGAAACCCCTTTGCAGGCAACGCACCAACAAGTCCTGGCTTTGCAGATAGGCTTGGTTTACCGTGGTTATCTCCAATTCCCCGCGGGCACTGGGCTTAATGTGCTTGGCAATTTCCACCACGCTATTGGGGTAAAAGTAAAGACCCACTACGGCATAGTTGCTTTTAGGGTGTTGAGGCTTTTCCTCTATGCTGAGACAATTGCCTTGTTTGTCAAACTCGGCCACGCCATATCTTTCGGGGTCATTGACGTAATAGCCAAAGACGCTGGCTTTTCCTTTCTCCGCGGCTTCCACGCTCTGCCTGAGCAGGCCCGTGAAGCCCGCTCCGTAAAAGATGTTGTCACCCAACACCAGGCAAACACTGTCGTTCCCTATAAATTTCTCGCCAATGATAAACGCTTGCGCCAGTCCATCGGGAGAGGGCTGCTCAGCATATTCAAACGTGACACCAAAGTCTTTTCCGTTGCCTAGCAGCCTGCGAAAACCGGGCAAGTCGTGGGGCGTGGATATGATCAATATCTCCCGTATGCCTGCCAGCATCAATACGGAAATGGGATAATAGATCATGGGTTTATCGAAAATGGGTATCAGCTGCTTGCTGATACCTTTGGTGATGGGATACAATCTCGTTCCCGATCCTCCAGCTAACACTATTCCTTTCATGTCGCGGTCAGGGATGAATATGTTTGCTAATAAGCGTTCTTGTCATGATGCACGATGCTGAAGGCTGTCTTGGCGATAATGCGCAAGTCGAGCCAGAAACTCCAGTTCTCGATGTACCAGATGTCTCTGCGGATACGCTCTTCCATTTGCCATAGCTCTTTGGTCTCGCCGCGATAACCCGTCACTTGCGCCCAACCCGTGATGCCTGGCTTGGCGAAATGACGCACCATATACTTATCTATCAACTCTGAGTATAGCTTAGTATGGTAAAGCATGTGAGGCCTTGGCCCTACGATGCTCATGTCTCCCTTCAACACGTTGAAGAACTGGGGAAACTCATCTATGTTGGCCTTGCGCATGAAATTGCCGAACTTAAACTTTCTGGGGTCTTTTTCCGTGGCCTGCACCGTGTCGCTGTCTTTATTGACATGCATGGAGCGGAACTTCAGGCAATAGAACACCTTGCCGTCTATGCCCGTGCGCTGTTGGCGGAAGAAGATGGGGCCAGGGCTTTGCAGTTTGATGATCAAGGCGATAATAGGAATGAAAGGCAGCATGCAAATGCAGGCGATGCCACTGACAAAAATGTCGAACAACCTTTTCACCAACCTGTTCTCCCAATAGGCCAGGGGCTCTGTGCGGGGCACGAATACCGTGGTGTCAAACATTTGGCTAGGCTTGAGTGACAGGCGGGTGGTTCCAAACTGGCGGGGAACGTAGTGGAAGCGGATGACATTCATGTTGCAGAAACGCATCAACTTCAATATGTAATCGGAGTCTGTGTGGGAAATGCTGCAATACACCTCATCCACTTTCATGTTCTCTCCCGAGGCGGTGAAGTCCATGTCCAGATTCATGATTTTGTCTAGGCGGTCTCGTGTGCCTAGATATTTCAAATCCTTGGGACAATCGGGTATCTCGTGGTTGGCAAAGTATCCCAGTACACGATAACCATTGCTCATGTCATCTACCATCTTCTTATAAATCAAGAGGTTGGCCAAGTCGCTGCCTACGAAGAGCACGTTGTGGGCGTTGTGTCCTTTCTTGCGAAGCATGCTGATGAAACTTTTCTCCGCTATGCGGGAAAGGAAAAGCGTCGCGAAGAGCAGCACGCCAAAACACAGCCCCATGTTGAAGAGCTTGTCGGCGTCTGTGAAAAAGTGGACAAATACTAACGTGCAGGCCGTTTGCGTCAGGCAAAGGCTAAGTGTCCGCACAAATATTTTCCCAAGCTTTACGCTTCGTAAGTAGATGATGCTGGAGAAAAAATATTGCGCCACGAGCATGGCCGCGTTGACGATGAAATATATCATCTTCACGCTGAGGCCAACGGGCAATATGGAGGGGCAAGCAAGCAGGATGACGGTCAATAAGATATTGGCAATCACCATGTCGCTCAGGAATACGGCTCTCTTGATAAGTTCTGTCCCGTTGTTATGTTTCATCTTTTTGCTAATTGCGATAACGATATGCAAAGGTAGTGTTTTTTTTGATAACTAGAAAAAATTATAGGGAAAAATATAATCTAGTGGTTAAGATGGGAACTACTTTGTTCGCTTATTCCCCTTCTCCGATAAATAACCGAATGAGGTTGTCCCCTGTATGTGGGCATACATATTTGAAAGGTTTTGACGTGATTATTGCTTCGTGGAATTGTGGTTGCTTTTTTGTTTTTTGAATCTTTATGCGGAAAACTTCTCACGCAACTCTCGCTGTCTATGCGCCCTTACAGGTTTTTCCCCTGATTTCTTGGCGGATTGGCAAAATTGTCGTAACTTTGCCACTCAATTAATTAACATTACAATATTGATTTTACGATAATGGGTATTTTTTCAAGATTGTTTGGTCGGAAGGAACCTGCCCAGCGAGTGGGTGGTATGGAAGACTTCATGACCTTAGTGAGAGTCTATTTCCAGGCGGCTTTGGCGTCCCAGTTGGGCATTACCAACTTGGCCATGTTGCCTGATTTGCGCGTGTTCAAGGCCACGATGCACGTGCCCACGGTCAACAATAAATTGGGAGTGGGGGAGAAGACTCACGTCAAGAAGATGATGAAAGACATTTATGGCACAGATGATAGTTTTTTCAAGGAAATAGACCGTAGCATCCATGGTAATTGCCGTAAGATGCAGGACATAAACGTCTATCTTGTGCAGTTCCAAGGCTTCTCCCAGGATCTCATGATGCTGGTAGGTAACTTGATGAAATTCAAGTTGCGCCTGCCAGGTTTCATGCATAAGGCTCTTTATACTATGACCGAGAAGACCGTGGGCGATATTTTCAACAAGAATGACTATCGTGACGCGGGCGTGATGAAAACCGTGCTCCAGATAAGGAAATACAATATGCGCTTGGGCTTTAGCCAGAAGTGGGTCACCGATTTTGTTTACCAAGTGGTGATGCTGGCTAAGAAAGAGCCGCGTCCTGCCGAGGAGGAGAGCGAGAAGAAGAAATAACGCCGCTCTTTGAGAGGGTCAAATTTATGGTGATGTGACAAAAACTTAACGTGAAATTTTGTTTTGTCAGGAAATTATCTTAAATTTGTACCCAAATTGTCATTGTCATGGACGCGACCGAGAAAATCATCAATACGTTTGCCACTCGCGTAAGGGGGATGATTCTCCATTACCAGGAGCTGCGGAAAGAGAAGCAAGAGCTTCAGCGGATGGTAAGCGAGCGTGACACTCGCATAAGTGAGTTGGAAGCGCAATTGAGGCAAGCTCGCAATGACTATGACAGCCTGAAGATGGCCAGGATGGTGGAAATCTCCGATGGCGACATGGAGACCGCGAAGAAAAGACTGGCCAAACTCATCAGGGACGTGAACAAGTGTATTACGCTACTGAGCAACAAGTGACACAGCGATGGGCGGAGACAACTACGAGAAATTACATATTAGGCTTAACGTATACGATACCGTCATCTCGGTGAATATCAACCGGGAAGATGAAGAGTATTATCGTAAGGCCGAAAAGCTTATCACCACCGTGGTCAATTCTTACGCATCTGTTTATAAAGGCAGGAAGAGTGAGAAGGAGATATTATACATGGCGTTGATAGACATAGCCTTACGTTACCAAAAGGAGGCCGCACGCAACGATACCCTCCCTTATAGTGATATTCTCGGTCAATTGACTTCCGAAATCGAGGATGCCTTGAAAGGTAAAAACGACTAGTTGGACGCTATTTCCGCGTTCAATCACTCGGTATTGACCTTTTCACGCTTGGTATGGCAAGTGAGTTTTCTTTGAAACCGCTTTGTCAAAATGTTCATTTCCATGAGGAAAGCAGGCTTTGAGACGGAGAATATGACTTTTAATACTTAATTACATATATATATGATAGCAACTATAATAGTGGGAGCCTTGATGCTTGTCATAGGTGGCGTCTTGGGCTTCGTCATTTTCCGGTACGTGATTACCAGAAAATACCAACAGACACTGGAAGCGGCTGATAAAGAGGCCGAAGTGATAAAAGAAAAGAAACTGCTGGAAGTGAAAGAGAAATTCTTGAACAAGAAGGCGGAACTGGAAAAGGAGGTGCAGCAGCGCAACGCCCGCATACAGCAAGGTGAAAACAAGCTGAAGCAGCGTGAGTTGTCACTCAACCAAAGACAAGAGGAATTGGGCCGTCGCAAGCAAGAGCTGGAGCAAGGCCAGTTGCGTATGGAAAACGAGAAAAAGTTGCTCGCTGTCAAGCAACAAGAGCTGGAGAAGATGCAGAAGCAGGAGCAAGCCAAACTGGAGAAGATATCTGGATTGAGTGCCGAGGAAGCTCGCCAACGCTTGGTGGAAAGTCTGAAAGACCAGGCCAAGTTGGATGCCGCCAGCTACGTGAACGAAATCATGGAGGAAGCTAAGCTTAACGCTAACCAGCAAGCCAAGAAAATCGTGATACAGACCATACAGCGAGTGGCTACTGAAACCGCTATCGAGAACTCCGTGAGCGTGTTCCATATTGACAATGATGAGGTGAAAGGACGTATCATTGGTAGGGAAGGACGTAATATACGTGCTTTGGAGGCGGCCGCAGGCGTAGAGATAGTGGTGGACGACACTCCTGAAGCTATCGTGATATCCGCCTTTGATCCTATTCGGCGAGAGGTCTGCCGATTGGCATTGCATCAGCTGGTGGCTGATGGACGTATACATCCCGCCCGCATTGAAGAAGTAGTGGCCAAGGTGAAGAAGCAACTGGACAATGAGGTGATAGAGACAGGTAAGCGCACCGCCATAGACTTGGGCATTCATGGGCTTCATCCTGAGTTGATACGAATCATAGGCAAGATGAAGTATCGCTCCTCTTATGGACAGAACCTGTTGCAGCACGCCAGGGAAACCGCTAATCTTTGCGCGGTGATGGCCAGCGAGTTGGGACTCAATCCCAAGAAGGCCAAACGAGCTGGCTTATTGCATGATATCGGCAAAGTGCCCGATGAGGAGAGCGAGTTGCCCCACGCGCTTTATGGTGCCAAGATAGCAGAGAAGTATAAGGAGAAGCCTGATATCTGCAACGCAATAGGCGCTCACCATGACGAGATGGAGATGACAACCTTGTTGGCGCCTATCGTACAGGTATGTGACGCTATATCGGGTGCCCGTCCGGGTGCTCGCCGCGAGATTGTGGAAGCTTATATCAAGCGACTCAACGATTTGGAGGCTATTGCCATGAGCTATCCTGGCGTGACAAAAACCTATGCTATCCAAGCTGGTCGTGAGTTGCGCGTTATCGTAGGCGCGGACAAGATGGACGATGCCGAATCAGAGAAGCTTTCTGGCGAGATAGCCACCAAGATACAAAACGAGATGACCTATCCTGGACAGGTGAAGATTACCGTTATCCGTGAGATAAGATCAGTGGCCTACGCAAAGTAGGGCGTGAATACCGCGAGTTGTTTTCATAAGTTAAAAAGTTTGGCAATAGAGCAAGGGGACATCGTCTTATGGCGATGTCCCCTTGCTTCTTTTCCCCGTTTAGAGTGTCACGGGTAATTATTTATAGGTATTGTTTCTTTTCGTTTTTCGTTATTCTTGTTCGAATGAATGGGGAAATACCTATTTGTGATGATTGCGGGTTTCCAGAAAATAAAGTAAATTTGCAACCGATATCGATATGAATCAACGTTGGGAAAAGATGAAGAACCAAAAGATGTATGAGCCGGATGACAAAATGATCAATATCATCCAGGACAATTACAACACCTTGCTGAGCCTGGGTTGCTTTGGCATTAACCTGGGTTTTGGCGACAAGACGGTAAGGGAGGTCTGTGAGGAGCAACAGGTTGATACATACACCTTCCTCGCCATAGTGAACTTCACTATCAATGGCTATCGCGAATATGATGACGCGGCTCAATTGAGTATTCCCACTTTGGTTCAATACTTAAGTGCCGCCCATGTCTACTTCCTCGATTTCCAGCTGCCTCGTATCCGTAGGGAACTGGTTGCCTCGTTAGACCAAAGCGATAACTTGGCCCGGCTTATCTTGAAGCTATATGACGAGTATGCCCGTGCGTTGACCAATCACATGAGATATGAGGAAAAGACCGTTTTCCCTTATATCCAGGCTTTATTGGATGGCGGACAGCCCACCAATTACGATATAGAGACTTTCTCGAAAAACCATGGTCAAGTTGATCAAAAGCTAAGAGAGCTGAAGAATATCATCATCAAGTACCTGCCCAGTGACATGCTTCACAACAGCCAACTTTCCACCACGCTTTTCAGCATCTATAACAATGAAAAGTGGCTCAACTTACACGAGGAAGTGGAGGACGAGATACTGATACCTGCCATTAGACATCTAGAGCGTAAGCTGAAGCAAGAGGACGTGAGCGCCAAGATATCGAGCATGATTGGCAAGCGACCCAATGCCGATGAGACTTTGAGTGATAGGGAAAAAGACGTGATAGTGAGTTTGGTGCAAGGCATGACAAACAAGGAGATTGCAGACCATCTCTTCATCTCTGTCAACACCGTCATCACCCATCGTCGCAATATAGCCCGCAAGTTGCAGATACATTCGCCCGCGGGTTTAACCATCTATGCTATTGTTAACAAGTTGGTGGATATTTCGGCCGTGAAGCTTTAGAGGCAAGCGCAAATCCCCAAGCGTATCTGCCTGGGGATTTTTGCCATGTTTTTTCTAAAGGAATGGTGCCAACAGGTTGGCGAACCAGCCTCGGAACTTCTGCCATCCTGTGCGCCACTCGTCCCATTTCTCCTCGGTGAGCAGGAAACTGTCTTTTTTCTCTTTGTTGAAGAGCCTGTCCAGCTCTTTTGTGGTACAAGAATCGACGATTACCGCGTTGGCTTCATAGTCCCAGCGCAAGCTGCGGGCATTGAGGTTGGCGCTACCCACAGTGCATACTTTTCCGTCTACCATGATTACTTTAGTGTGGTGAAAGCCTGGCGTGTACATCCAGATGTCGCATCCAGCCTTCATTAGTTTATGGGCATTATAGAAGCCGCAGTCAGGTGTTAAGGGAATATCGCTGCGAGTGCTCAGCATGATTTCCACTTTTACGCCTCTTTTGGCGGCTTTTTTGAGTGCTTTTTTCAGTTTGGGGCTGAGCGTGAAGTACGGGTTAATGATTTTTATGCTGTCTTCTGCGCTATTGATGGCACCTAGGTAAAAAGTGCGTATAATATCATTGGTGGTACGAGGCTCTCGGTTGATGATGCCCACCATCTTGTGGTAAGCGGTGCGTGTGGTGTCTGGTTTTAATCCTTGAAAATAGTCTTTCCTTTTAGCCCGATAGTATTGCGCCCCATACACGTTTTGCTTGCTCACCTTGTTCCACATCTTTAGGAAGATACGTTGCAGGGTGTTCACTTCGTCTCCGTCTATGCGGCAGTGCATGTCGTTCCAGCTGCCCACCACTTCGGTGCCTTTGATATAGTAATCGGCTATATTCATGCCACCTGTGTAAGCTATCTGTCCGTCAATGACCACTATCTTGCGGTGGTCTCGATTGAAGATGTCATCAAACCACGGAAACTCCACGGGATTGAATTCGTAAATCTCAATTCCTTGTTCCCTGATTTGTTCGATATGTCTTTTTTTCAGGGGTTGATTGTTGGAGACATTGCCAAATCCATCGAAGAGTATTCTCACCTCCACGCTGTCTTTTACTTTCTCCGCCAATAAAGTGATCAGTTCCTTGTTGATGGAGTCATTGCGGAAATTGAAATACTCCATATGGATGCTTTTGCGCGCTTGGTGTATGGCCGTAAAGAGGTCGTCGAACTTCTCCTGGCCATTCATCAGCAATACCACGGAGTTGTTATGTGAGAAATGGATGCCCTTTTCTCTTAGCTGTCGCACAATCGCGCTATCCGCCTGCGCACTTGCCGTAAGGATGGTGGAAAACCATAGAATAAAAGCCAGCAGTATACGTATTCCCATGGTTTAGTTCATCAGTGACGCTCTGTAACTATCCACGATGCCCAGCAGACGTTTGTCGTTATCCACCACCAGCACGGTGTGTATCTTGTAGGTGTGCATGATATGCTGTATCTCGCTGATTTTGGTGTTGGGGCTTACCAGTTTGGGCTCACGGGTCATGATGTCGCTTACGGTTTTGTTGAAGAAGTCGGCTTGCCATTTTTCCATGGCCCTGCGAATGTCGCCGTCGGTGATGAGGCCTACCACTTTACCGTCTTCCAGCGACACGCCCAGTCCTAGCTTGCCCTTGCTCACGTGGATGATAGCCTCGCCCAGGTGCATATCCTGCGGTATGACAGGCAATTCCTCTGTGCGCATCACGTCTTCGGCGGTGGTGAGCAGCCTTCTGCCTAGTTCTCCGCCAGGATGAAACTGCGCGAAATCCCTGGGCTTAAAGTGTCTCACCTGCATCAGCGTCATGGCCAACGCGTCGCCCATGGCTAGCATGGCGGTGGTGCTGCTTGTAGGGGCAAGGTTGAGCGGGCAGGCCTCTTTTTTCACTTTCACCTTGATATGGCAATTGGAGTATTTGGCCAAAAGGGAGTGCTCGTTACCGCTCATGCCGATGATGGGGACGTTCATGTGTAACACCATGGGGATGAAGCGCAGCAGTTCGTCCGTCTGGCCAGAGTTGCTGAGTGCCAGCACTACGTCATCGCTAGTCATCACGCCAAGGTCGCCATGGTAAACGTCTAGTGGATTGATGAAAAAGGCGGGCGTTCCCGTGGAAGATAGCGTCGCGGCGATTTTCGCCCCGATATGGCCACTCTTACCCACGCCCGTGACAATGACCTTTCCGCGGCATTCTATCATCATCTCTACGGCTTTCACGAAGTTGTCGTCTATCTGCGGTATTAAGTCGAGCAAAGCCTCGGCTTCGTCCTTGATGCATTGCTCGCCGTATTTTTTTACGTTTTCGAACTTGTTGTCGCTCATGATATCAGTTGTTCCACTAATTTTTGTAATTTGTCAAGTTCCAGCATATTGGCGGCATCGCTCAGTCCCTTGTCTGGGTCGGGGTGTACCTCGAAGAAGTATCCCGTGGCTCCAAAGGCTTTCGCCGCCATGGCCATGGCGGGCACGAACTTGCGATCGCCTACGGTTTTGCCGTCTCCCGCACTGGGCCGCTGTACGCTGTGCGTGCAGTCCATGATTACCCTTGGCACAATGTCCAGCATGTCAGGAATATTGCGGAAGTCCACCACCAAGTTGTTATAGCCAAAGCAGTTGCCCCGTTCGGTGAGCCAGACTTCTTTGGCTCCACTCATCAACGCTTTTTCCACAGGATAGCGCATATCCCTTCCGCTCAAGAATTGCGCCTTTTTGATATTCACCACCTTGCCAGTCTTGGCGGCGGAGACCAATAAATCGGTTTGCCGGCAGAGGAAGGCGGGTATCTGGAGAACGTCGCAAACCTCGCCAGCGGCTTCCGCCTGCCAACTTTCGTGGATATCTGTGGTCACGCGCAACTGGTATCGCCGTTTGATGTCCGCCAGCATGGAGAGGCCTTTCTCCAGTCCTGGGCCGCGGAAGGAGTTGAGAGATGTGCGGTTGGCCTTGTCGAAGGAGGCCTTGAAGATGATATCAACGTTCAGCAGATTATTGATGCGAACGAGTTCTTTGGCTACGGTGTCAAGCAGTTCTTCGCTTTCTATCACGCAAGGGCCAGCTATCAGTATGGGTTTCATATTTTGTTTACGGTTTCAGTTCCAGCGATGCAAAGATACAGAAAAGTTGAGAAAACTGAGAATGCCTTTTGAGTATTTTTGCATAAAAACGCCATTTATGGGCTTTTTCACGGAAATAATTGCTACTTTTGCTGACAATTTAAACTGTAAGGCTATATGTCAAAGATACTTGTGGCGGATAGTGGAGGGACCAAAACCGATTGGGCATTGGTGGGGGAGGAAGGCATCAGCTTTCGCTGTACCACGTTGGGGATGCATCCTATCCATCTTTCATCTTCACGTCTGCGGGAAGTAGTTGTCGATGAGTTGTTGCCGGTCTTGCCAATCCATGTGGACGTGTCGGCCATTTACTTCTATGGCGGTGGATGTACGCCGCAGATGTGTCCCGTGGTAGAGGAAGCGCTGCGTTCTTGTTTTCCTCGTCAAACAGAGATTTATGTCGAGAGCGACTTGCTGGGAGCCGCCCGCGCGCTTTGCGGAAACAGTGAGGGCATTGCCTGTATATTGGGCACAGGAGCAAATAGCTGCCTGTATGATGGCCGTCGTATAGTGCGCAATACGCCTCCCCTGGGTTACATCTTGGGTGATGAAGGCAGTGGAGCCACCTTGGGCCGCCTGTTTCTCAACGCCCTTTTCAAGGGTTTCCTTCCCGGGAGCATGCGGGAAGAATATTTGGCTTGGGCGAATACCACCTACGCGGAAGTGATAGAGCGGGTTTATCGCCGACCGGAAGCCAATCGGTATTTGGCTTCTATCGCTCCTTTCATTCGAGAGCGCATGCCTCACGAACCTTTGCTGGAAGCACTGGTGGCAGATAACTTCCGCGCTTTCTTCCGCCGCAACCTTTCCCCTTATGGCGACTGTCGGCAAGTGGGATTTGTGGGCGGCATGGCCTCGGCCTTCCAGGACATACTCCAGGAAGTCACGGAAGAGCAGGGCTACCGACTCACGCGGATATGCAAAAGTCCCATGGAAGGATTGGCGAGATATCACGCTACTTTCACGCAGTTTTCAAAATAAGTTGTTTCGCTCATCAAAATAACTTGTTTTGATGAGCGAAATAAATTAAATTGTGACGCAAAATAAGTTATTTTGTATCGCGATTCAACTTGTTTTGTTGCCCCCTTCCAATATCCTTTCTCTCTCGCGTATATATATAATGTGTATGGAGAAGATATAAGGGGTATTTTGAGACAAGTCTTGCGGCTGGAAATGTGAGGTTCTAAGTTCGCGGACCAATTACCCTTGGGTACATAGTGAATTACCCAAGGGTCGTTGGCGGATGACCCAAGGATACATGGGTAAGTACCCTTGGGTTCTTTTCTTTGAGCCGTCGAGGCCACCAGGTTTGGCAAGATAGCTACCGACCTTTTTTGCGGGAACAAAAAAATGCCAGCGAAGATTTGCTCCGCTGGCATCTCTTATCTGTCGTGTTATGAGAATGCGTTTATTTCTGGCAGTTAGCGCAGGAGGGTGACCATGGCTTCAGCTGCTTGAAGAAATCGTTGCCTTTGTCGTCCACCAGGATGAAGGCGGGGAAGTCCTCCACGGTAATCTTCCAGATGGCCTCCATGCCCAGCTCGGGATACTCCACGCACTCTATGCTCTTGATACTGCTCTGGGAAAGTACGGCAGCCACACCGCCGATGGTTCCCAAATAGAAGCCGCCATGCTTTTGGCATGCGTCGGTGACGGCTTGTGTACGGTTGCCCTTGGCAATCATCACCAGCGAGCCTCCATGGTCTTGGAATTCGTCCACATAGGGATCCATGCGGTTGGCCGTGGTAGGACCCATGGAACCGCAAGGATATCCTTCTGGAGTCTTAGCGGGACCGGCGTAAAGGATGGGATGGTTCTTGAAGTAATCGGGCAAGTCCTCGCCAGCGTCCAAGCGGGCTTTTAGCTTGGCGTGGGCGATATCGCGTGCCACGATGATAGTGCCCTTCAGGTTTACGCGTGTGCTCACGGGATACTTGCTGAGCTCTTGGCGCACGTGGTCTATGCCTTTGTCCAGGTCTATCTCTATGCCCTTAGTCCCTTCGCCTGGCTTGCGGTACTCCTCGGGTATCAACTCGGTGGGGTTGTCGTCCATTTTCTCCAGCCAGATGCCGTCCGCGTTGATTTTCGCCTTGATATTGCGGTCTGCCGAGCAGCTCACTCCCAGTCCAATAGGACAGCTGGCGCCATGGCGCGGCAGTCGGATGACGCGTATGTCGTGGGCGAGCGCCTTGCCGCCAAACTGCGCTCCCAGTCCTATCTTTTGCGCTTCTGCCAGGAGTTTGTTTTCCAGGTCGATGTCGCGGAAGGCCCTGCCAGTCTCGTCACCCGTGGTGGGCAGGTTGTCGTAGTATTTAATTGACGCGAGCTTTACGGTGAGCAGGTTCTTCTCGGCCGACGTTCCTCCTATGACGAAGGCTATATGGTAAGGCGGGCAGGCCGCCGTGCCCAGGCTCTTCATTTTCTCCACGAGGAATGGCAGCAGTGTGCCCTCGTTCTGTATGGTGGCTTTGGTCATGGGGTAGAAGTAGGTCTTGTTGGCGGAACCTCCTCCTTTGGCCACCATCACGAAGCGGTATTCTGCTCCCTCCGTGGCCTCGATGTCTATTTGGGCTGGCAGGTTGCAGCGGGTATTGACTTCCTCATACATGGTGAGGGGAGCGTTCTGGGAGTAACGCAGGTTGTCTTGCGTGAAGGTATTGTACACGCCACGTGCCAAAGCTTCCTCGTCCTCGAAGCCTGTCCATACTTGCTGTCCCTTCTCGCCGTGGATGATGGCCGTTCCTGTATCTTGGCAGAAAGGCAGTATTCCCTTGCAAGCCACCTCGGCGTTGCGCAAGAACTGCAGGGCCACATACTTGTCGTTCTCGGATGCTTCAGGGTCGGTCAGAATCTTGGCCACTTGCTCATTGTGCTTGCGGCGCAACATGAACTCCACGTCATGGAATGCTTGCTGGCTGAGCAGGGTAAGTGCCTCGGGGGAGACTTTCACTATCTGCTTGCCCTCGAATTCGCCAACGCTCACTCCCTCCTTTGTGAGCAGGCGGTACTCGGTGTCGTCTTCGCCCACTTGGAACATGGGGGCGTACTTGAAATCAGGTGTTGCCATAATTAAGAATGTTTTTGATAGTTGGATTTGTCGCGAAGGTAGTGAAAATAATCGAGATACCGCCCATGGTCTCACAATTATTGGTGATTTTTCTTGGCCAGGCGTGGCAAGCGGACTCGTGGGCAGCGCCGCGGGGAAGCTAAACTTGAGAGAGAAAGTCTTCCAACGCGCTTTCCGCTACGTCACCCATCTGGAACTCTCGCTCCGCGTCGTAGCGGATATTGTTTTTCCACTCTTTTTCGGCCTTTTCGCAAGCCAGCCGTATGCGGCGGGCGTCTTCATCCGTCATGGTTTCCAGTTGGCAGACATCCAACGCCATCTTGTAGGCGAAGTTCCATCGGTGCTCATCATAGTGGGAGTGGACGAGACGCAGCCGTGTCTCAAGTTGCTCCATTGAGGCTATCGTTCCTTGCTTGATGTCTTCCGTGAGCGATTCCAGTTCCTCTTGCGGCAGCAGCATGCCTCCCAGGTCCATCCACTCTCCCGTTCCCACGATGCTGCCAGGCAAGTCTATGCGCTCTCTGTCCAATGCTTGCCCAAGGAAGAGGCGAATGGCCATGTCGTAGTACTTGATGCCCCGTTGCAGGGCGTTGTTCTTGATGACGCATCCTTGGTAGTGATAGCTGGCCACGTTTTCCCCTTCCTCTTTGCGCAGGGTCTCGAGCGTTTTCTTGCCCTTGAGGCACGCTTTCACGGTCAAGGGGGAGAGCCAGTCGTAGTCTATGATGCCTTTGCCTCCATGGCGGGGACGCATGTCTCGCTTGGGCCATTTGTGAATGTCGCGATAGGTTCCCACGGTGCAAAGGTTGCGGCCGGGAACGATATAGGTGGTATCGCCCATGCCGAAAAGATAGGAGAAGGGCAGGTCTTCCACATTGGGGTGGGTGAGAATCTTGCCCATGCACATCGAGAAGACTCCGATAGTGGCAGGCCATGCCACGTGGGCTCCGCTGGCGGTCTTGCAGCCGCGGCGCAGAGCGCCCCAATGGATGGGTCCCATCTTATAGGCGTGGTTGGAGTAATTGGTGCCCGAGCCCGCGTTGTAAAAGGAGTACATGCCCCCGATAAGCAGCGAGCTTTTGTGGTGGCTTACGGTGAATGGGCCGCAGAAGGCGGCGCATGTCTCTCCATTATCAATGTGGGAGTTGGCGAAGAGCAAGGTGGATTCCATTGAGGCGCCCTTGCCTACATGGCATGCCTCGCCCACCAATGAGTTGCTTATTTTCGCCCCGTCTAGCACGGAGGCTCCTGCCTGTACGATGCTGTTGTCCACGATGACATCATGGCCCAGGTAGGTGCTGCTCTCGGGAGTGCTTAGTATGGTGCATTCCGCGAGCCGCGAGACACCGTATATTTCCGCGTCTTCCCCTATGATGGCGTTGGTGATTTCCGTGGCGCTTACTATTTTCGAGCGGTGGCCTATTTGTCCTCTCTCCCGTTTCTCCTGGGCTATTTGGCGCAGGGCAATGCGGCGCAGGCTTTCCCGCGCCAGCCTGTCATCGGCGTATAAGGCCATGAGGGCTGCCACTTGGGGCGAGAGACCCGCATACAGCGTTACGTTCTCTTCTCCTCCCTCGTTGAGCACGGCGATGGTGTTGCCTTGCCCGAAAGTGGCATCGGGGGCGCAACTCAATTTGCCGACGTCGGAGATATAGCATTCGTCCCCTATGTCGTACCGGTGGATGTAGCAGCCCACGCCTTCTATCAGGCAGTTGTCGCCGACGGTGACGTCCTTGAGCGTGGCGTGCTTGATGCCCGTGGGAAGGCTGAAGCCCTCCTCCAGTTCCATGCGCCGCTCGTAGACCCCCAGCTTGATTTCCCCGTAGAAGTGGGTGTCCGTGACAGTGTGGGCGAGGAAGTCCTCGGCCACGTAGATGGTAGACCAGTCTTCGGCGGTGCAGCCTTGCCTCTCCAGGGCGGCTACCTCATCCAGCGTTAAACTCCTGTAATCTTCCATAGGGGTGGTGGTTAGAGGCTGTCCTCCACTTGTGGGTAGAGGAAGTCGTTATACGGATATTTCTGTACGTGCAGCTCTCGCACTTTCTTGTAGAGGATATCTCTCAGCTCGTCTATGTTTTCCCGTTGCTTGGCGGAGATGAAGAGGCAGCTGTCACTTAGCTTGCCCATCCACGTGCGCTTCAGCTCTTCCAGGGTGACGTTCTCGCGGGTGGCGGGGGTGAGGTCGTCTTCTTCCTTTTCCACCCAGGTGTAGTTGTCTATCTTGTTGAAGATAATCATGGAGGGCTTCTCGGCGCAGCCCAGGTCTTTGAGGGTGTTCTCCACCACTTGTATCTGCTCCTCGAAATCGGGGTGGGAGATGTCCACCACGTGGAGCAGCAAGTCCGCCTCCCTCACCTCGTCCAGCGTGGACTTGAAGGAGTCCACCAAGTCGGTGGGCAATTTGCGGATGAAGCCTACGGTGTCAGCCAAGAGGAAAGGCAGGTTATCGATGACAACCTTGCGCACGGTGGTGTCCAGCGTGGCAAAGAGCTTGTTCTCGGCGAAGACCTCGCTCTTGGCCAAGAGGTTCATCAGCGTGCTCTTGCCCACGTTGGTGTATCCCACCAGGGCCACGCGTATCAGGCGGCCGCGGTTCTTGCGCTGCGTGGCCTTTTGCCTGTCTATCTCCTGCAGCCGCTGCTTCAGCAGGCTGACGCGCTGCAGGATGATGCGGCGGTCCATTTCCAGCTGCGTCTCGCCGGGGCCTCGCAGTCCCACGGAGCCTTTGCCCCCGCCCGAGCCGGAACCGCCTCCTTGCCGCTCCAGGTGGGTCCACAGCCTTTGCAGCCGGGGCAGCATGTAGCGGTATTGGGCCAGCTCCACTTGCGTCTTGGCGTTGGCGGTCTGCGCCCTCATGGCGAAGATGTCGAGTATGAGCGAGGTGCGGTCCAGTATCTTCACGCCCAGCTCCGCCTCGATGTTCCTTATCTGCTTGGCTGACAGCTCGTCGTCAAATATGACCATGCCGATCTCCCGGCCGGCCTCCTCTTCCTGCTTGACGTACTGCTTGATTTCCTCCAGCTTGCCCTTGCCTACGTAGGTGACCTGGCTGGGGGCCGCCACGCGCTGGGTGAACCGCTTCACGGTGACGGCTCCCGCCGTGTCGGCCAGGAACTCCAGCTCGTCCAGGTATTCCTTGGTCTTGGCCTCGTCTTGCTCTTGGGTGATGAGGCCCACGAGTATGGCGGTTTCGGCCTTGGCCTCTGATATTACGAATTCTTTCATTTGCGCTTTGGGTTTATACGTTTGCAAAGATAGTGAGAATTGACCACAACGCAAAATAAATGGCCGCTTTTGTGGCGGCCATGCCCAGGAGGCGTCTCGGGCGGGGCGTGTCAAGCCCCCGCCGCCAAGGGTATCTAATACTCTTTGTCAAGGGTATTCAATACTCTTCGCCAAGGGTATTCGTGACCCTCCGTCAAGGGTATCTGATACTCTTCGTCAAGGGTATCTGATACTCTTCATCAAGGGTATCTGATACTCTTCATCAAGGGTCACTGTGACTCTCCTACGCGTAGGAATGCATGCCGCCGAGGAAGTAGTTCACGCCGAAGTAGGTCATGACGATGGAGAGGAAGGCCAGCGTCATGAATAGGTGGTAGCCCACGGGGTGGCGAAGGAAGGGCAATGACCCCTGGTGGGCGGCCACGGTATAGACCATCAATGTGATGAGACCCCATGTCTCCTTCGCGTCCCAACTCCAATAAGTGCCCCAAGAGATGTTGGCCCAAATGGCCCCGACGAATATGCCGATGGCCAGCAGGGCCAGCGCGGGGTAGAGCATCAGGCGGGAGAGTATGGTCAGTGAGCCGAGTTGTTGCCCGAGGCCTTCCTTGCCCCTCTTTCCCTTCATGCCATGGACTAGCAGGGCGGTCACCCCGCAGACGAAGGTGAGCGACAGCAAGGCGAAGCCCATCATGATGACGGAGACGTGCAGGCTGAGCAGGGGGGAGGAGAGCACGGGCATGACGTGGCCTATCTGCGGGTCCATTTGGTTGATGTGGGAGACCAGGAGGAAAAATCCCGACATCATCAGCCCGAAGGGAAGCGCCATGCGGAAGCGGCTGTAGGCCACGAGGGAGAGCGCCATGACGAACCACGCCATGGTGAGCATGGTCTCGTAGCCATTGGCCATGGGGACCCTGCCGCTGACAGTCCAGCGTAGGCCGAGGCAGAGCGTGAGCGCGAGGAAGGGGAGGGAGAGCAGCGCCCAGCCGAGGGCGGGGCGGACGCGAGGGGAGCGGCCTCCGCGCGACATGCCCCACAGGGTGAGAACGAAAAGGAACAGCCCCACGCCAAGGTTGAACATGAAAAGCAACGTGGCGAAAGGGATGCTGTTATAGAGGCGTTCCGCCTGCCATTGCGTCTCCGAGGGCAGGGTAGAGCCTCCGCCCTGCCGCTGGTACTTCAGTATCTTGTCCAGTATCTGGTTGGCGCGGGCGATGTCGCCTTGCTCCACCTCGTGGCGGAAGAGGGTGAGCACGTTGGCTATGAATGCCCGCTCCTCTCCGGGAGCCAGGCTGTCAGGCACGTTGTCAGTGGGCGCGTACCATGCGACGTTCTTTCCCGCGTTCACGGGGAACATCTTGAGCGGCTTGCCCCGCGACAAGTCCATCACCATCATCAGCCGTCCGTCAAGGTCAGCGGCCTGCCGCGGGGCCTTGTCTTGCTGTCCGCCGTAGTATTGTTGGATGTATGGGCCAAGGATATATCCCCCCTTCTCGTAGTTGAAGAAGTCGTTCACGGCGCATCGTCTCGGCAAGGACAGGGTCTCTCGCAGCTCCTTGCCCTTCACGGCGACGATGGGCTCCCGCGCCCATTCTTCACCATAGAAGAGAAATCCCGTCAACACTTGTTCGGCCGTGTAGCCTTGGTAGCTGGTCTTGCCGCAGAGCTTCTTGGTGAAGTCTATGGCAAAGGTTTCCACGGGGCATATCCGGTTGTTATACATTATATATAAGGAACCGAACTTCTCGGCGGTCTCCCTGGGCAACACCTTGACGGCTTGTGCGGCCGGAACGCAAGCGAAGATGGCCAGCGCGGTCAGTGCCCCCTTGCGAACAAGGTCTGAGCGCAACAGCTGGCGGAATGTCCCCCGTGGGTCCAACACCATCCACACGAGCGAGAGGAAGAGCAGCCCGTAGCCCGTGTAGGTGACGGGTATGCCCCATGGGTCTGAGTTCATGGCCAGTACGCTGCCCCGCTTGTCATGGTCGTATGACATCTGGTAGAAGCGTATGCCTTTGTATTTGAAGATATTGTTCATGCTCACGCTCGCTTTCGTTTCCTGTCCTTCTTCGATGATGGTGAACACGGATTCATAATCGGCCTCGGCTTCCGTTCCCTCGTGGTATCTCACGTGGAATTGTTCCAGCCTTAGCTTGAAAGGCAGTTTGTGCTCGCTCACCTCCCCTCGGCTGTCCATGATGTAGTAAGTGTCTACGTCTGCCTTCAGCCTTAGCTTGATGGCTCCCCGCCACCCGGTGAGGTAAGTGAGCGATGCGCCAAGCAAGATGATGACCAGCGACAGATGGAGAATCACGATGGAGCCGCGGCGTATCTTGCGGCGCAGGAAGTAGGCTGTGCCCATTATGGCAAGCGCGGCCCATAGTGTCACGAACCACCACGAGCCATAGACGGCGGAGTGGATGAAGTCCGTGCCGCGGTATTTCTCCGCGAATGTAGCTATGGCCATGCAGGCGATGACCGTGACATAAAGGAAGGCAACTATTCTCTTCAGCATCTCTTGTTCCGATAGATAAAGGTGTGTCTATGTTCTCTTCACGCGGCGGGTGACTGCGTGAAAAGGCCAAGCAGGCCAGGGAGTAAAGGCATCGCGCCTGTCAGCTCCCAGCCCGCTTGACCCAGGGGAAATGATATCTGTGTCAATATTATTATATGGATTGCAGGAATTTCACCACGGCATCCCTGTCCTCTTTGGGCAAGTTGTAGAACTTCTTGGCCGATTCAAACGCGTCGCTCTCTTGGCTGTACCCATGCCACAGGATGGCTTCCACCTCGTTGCGTGCACGGCAATCATGCAGCCTGTCCTGCGCTCCCGTGTTGGCCAGCGAGAGCCCTCTTCCCCATAGAGGAGTGGTGCGGCACCATGAATTGTGTATGTCATTTATCATGTGCAGGCGGTGTTGCACGAAGTCAGAATAGGGATAGATGGTTTGGTTGGGATACTTGGGCAGGTCTTTCCCGGCGATGACGTCAGGTCTCCAGTAGTTGTCGCTGCCCGTTGTCCACGATGGGCGATGGCAACTGGCGCATCCCATCTCCATGAAGAGTTGCTTGCCACGCTGCACGTCGGGATCTTGCAGGTTGCGGGCCCTGGGGATGGCCAAGCCCCTGTGCCATACCATGAAGGCGTAGAAATTGTCTGTGCTCATCTCGGGCGTGAAATTGTGCCAGCTGTTGTCGAATTGGTTGGTCTTGGGCGAGAGCAACTTTCTCACGGCCTCCGCGATGCCTTCGTCGGTGCCGTCAGCGTAGTAGGGTGAGGTGGGGTCAGCCTTGATGGCGGCTATTACCTGTGGATTCCTGGCCATGGCTTCCGCCCAGGCGTCGGTGGTGTACAGGTAGGGACGGTCGGGACGGCTCACGTTCGGTATGTTCCACATGGCGTTGGCTCCCGCTCCGTCTTGCAACGAGGCCCTGGTCAGCGCGTAGGTATATCTTTTCACCATGCCTTCCACGGGTGTTCCGTCTGCCAGTGCGCCAGGACTGGTCCAGTTGGTGTAGTACGCGGATGATGCCCAGTCGTTGGCCCCCTTGTCCCACATGGCGGGGTTCAAGTCCGCGCCCGCCGCGGCTTCCTTGGCGTATTGCTCCTTGAGAGCGCTCTCGGGGATGGCGTCTATGAGTCCCGTTCCTATGATGCCGATGGTGGACTCCAGGCGCACTTCGATGTTTGTCGGCTGGGGATAGGTGTTGAAAGCGGTCGTGGGGATGGTGACCTCCGGGTATATCAGCTCGTATTTCTCCCCGTCTGGGAACTCCGTGGCAGAAAGCCCGCTAGGCATGTTGCCCGACAGGGTTTTCCAGGTGATGCTTATCTGCTCTTCGTCCACGGGGGGCAGGAAGGGCGATACGGCTTGCGTTTGGGGCATGCCGGTTACTTCGGCTATATAGGGGCCGTCATTGCTGCCTGGCTTGTCGGGGGTGTAGATGACCAAGAGGTATCCGTTGCCATATTGGGCAGCCCTATAGGCATCCTGCCTCTTGCCGTGTCCGTATCCAGGATGGCAATCTATGCAGGAGGTGCGCACGGACGCGGGGCCTAATCCGTTGAAGGGAGGTGTGTTGAGGGTGACGTTGCGCTCAAAGAACATTTCTCCCAGGTTGAATTCGTCGATTAGCCCTTGGTTGGTCACGGCTGGAGTCTCATCCTCATAGCATCCGGGAGATATGTTTTCCGTGGTGCCTAGCTTGCCTCCGGGATACCATTCATCGGCGGAGAAGTTGCCCACGGCCTTGCCCACGTAGGTATAGTCATCAGTGGGTGTGTAGTTGTCTGCTCCAGGATTGTCGTCTTTGCATGCCGCTAGCGATAGAGCCAGTCCGCTCAAGAGGAGGCATGCGCATGTGTGTCTTGTTGTTCTCATCTTTATAATATGGTTATTTCAGGTTGCTGATGTTAATGGACGATGGAGGTCACGACAGCCTTTTCCTGTGGCTTGCCGTGGCCTCCTGTCTTATTTATGGTAGAGATGTATGTATGGTCATCAGTTGCGCTGTATCCAGTAGTCGGCCTCGTTGAGCGCCTCGTTCAGCTGGTTGATGGCCTCCATGGCGTTGGCCACGTTGTTTAGTTCTTCGGCCGTTCCTCTATAGGCCACTTCCACGAACGCCCGTCCCTGCATGCAGACGTTCAACTTGTCGAAGGAAGCGTCCAGTCCTTGTTGCAGATTGCTTGCCAGCTCGGGATTATATTTATGGAGATAGCTCATGATGGAGCGCTCATCATAGTTGGGCTTCTCTATGTTCCCGTAGAGGGCGTTCTTGATGCTGATGATATTGTCATAGAAGTCCTGGAACGACTTGTGGCTATAGGGGGACTCGATGTAGTCCTGGCTGTCCTCCGCGGTTCCTTGGCCCGTGGCGGTACGCCATACTTGTCCCATTTTCTGGTCGGCCACTTCTTGGGCTATGTTCATGCAGCCAGAGTTGAGTATGGTGGATATCGCTCCCCGAACCGAGGTATAGGGCATGCCGCTCGCGGGGTGGGTGAGGGCATAGCCTGTGTAATAGCCAGGCTCGTCCATGAGGCTCCAGCCACGTGCCTGCACCCTGTCGCGGCGCGCCTGCGGAGCCTGCTCGTTCCAGTTCACCTCCAGGCGGTAGGCGTGGTCCCTCAGGTCCCCCGCCACGGCCCAGGCGAAGTCCAGCTCCAGCTTGCCGTCCACGCCGCTACCGGCGAACTCGTCCGCGCTTTCCTCTCCCTGGAAGTCGGCTACGGTGCGGGTCTTCCCGTTACGGAAGAGGATGAACTCCAGCCCGTGGAAACCCAACCAGGAGTCCTCTCTGTTGTTCTTGCTCACGTCCTCTATAGCCTTGTTGATGTCAAAGCCAGGTTCGAAGATGCCGCCCTCGTCCTTGTTGTTGCTCAGGAACTTGGCCAGGCCCGGGCGGCTCAGCGGCCAGGTGTCTATGTGGGGGTCTATGCCCCAGTTCTCGGCCGGTCCGTAGAGCCATGCCTCGCTCTTCTCCCACCAGGCCCTGGCCTCCAGGAAGGTGGCGCATGTCTGCTCTATCTGCGTTTTGGTGAGTGTGCCTGCCGCCAGGCTGCTCCTCATGGCTCCTACCTCGTCGTAGAGCTTCTCTGAAGCGTCGGCCAATTTGTCGTAGGTGTGGTAGACCACGTCGTTCACGTACTTCTCGGTGATGTCGCTCATCTCTTTCACTTTCTGGGCCTCCACCTGCGACTGGGAGGGGCCGTCGTTGTCGTCGCTGCACGCGGTGGTGCCCATGGTCGCCACCATGGCCAGGGCCATCATCGCGGCCTTGGCGTTGATACTCTTCATGTTCATAGTCTCTCTGTGTTTTTGTTTATGTGTTGTGTATGTATGTGTCCTTTCTCTCCCTTAGAGGAAGATGCCCTGGTAGGCCACCCCTATCGAGATGGAGGGCTCGTCGTTGTAGGGCGTGCCGTCGGCCAGGGTCTTGTTGAAGTACCTGTGGGAGTATTCCGCCTTCACCGCTATCTGGGGCACTGGGTGATAGTTCAGGCCCACGGCGAAGCGGTTCTTGGCCGTGTAGTTGGCCTCCGTCTGCGAGGCGTCGTTGGCGTAGGAATCATAGTACTCGTAGCGGCCGAATACGTAGAGCTTCTGCCCGCTGTTCCTCATGCGGGGTATCTGCGAGAAGATGTCGTATCCCGCCTCTATGCCGGCGGCCACGGCGTTCTTGCCCACGTCGGAGCGCTTCACGGGGGAGCTGCCACCTGCGGAGTTGTTTTTCAGCGAGCTGATGCGGGCGGCATCGGAAAGGTAACCATAGTCTACGTTCCCTCGCACGACCCAGTTCCAGCGGTCAAGCGTGAAGTCCAGCGCGCCTATGTACACGTCACCCTTCACGTCCTTGTTTACTTGCCCGTCGCTCTCCATGTCGTGGGGGAAGGAATTATGGAATGCCCTGCCATAGTATCCGCTCAGGCCCACGCGCAGTCCCTTGACGGTGTAGTTGTCTAGCCTGGCCGCGAAGCCGTATTTGTTGGCCACCTTGAATTCGAAAGGAGAGCCCGCTCCTGCCTGTATCCAGTTGTCTCTGTTGAAGAGGAGCGCGTCCAGTCCCGCCAGCGCCTGCACCTCGTAGCGGAAGTCTCCCAGGCGGCCCCAGAAGCTGATGCCCGTGTCGTGCCAGGTGCTGGGCAGTATGGTGCCCTCGCCTTCGGGGCGGTAGACGGTGAAGTAGTTGAGCGGCTCGTGGTGGGCGTTGGTGAGTCCCACGGGCACCACGATGTGGCCCACGCGGACGTTGGCCCACGGCGTGAAGCTTTTCTGTATCCAGAACTGCTCCAGCTCCACCTCTCCGCCTTTCTCGGTCTCTTGCTCCCATTCACCTCCTTCTTCCCATTCCTTCTCCACCGCTCCGCCGGCGCCGCCATGCTCGAACTCTATCTCGCTGGACATGGTCCAGCCCTTGCCGAAGTCATAGCTGATGTAGATGACGGCATGGGGGATGTCAAACCGCCCATGGCTGGGGTCGTTCTTGTAGGTCGCGGGGTTGCGGTAGCGATAGATGTTGTCGCTGTAGAAATTGCGTGTCAGCGCGATTTCCCCGTATCCGCCCACGCTGAGGCGGTTGCCCTTGGCGTGCTGATACACGCTGTCGGCCGCCGAGTACTGTGCCATGGCAATGCCAGGATGGAGGCAGCAGGCTGCCAATGCGCACGCGGCAATCGTGATTCTTGTTTTTCCCATTTGTCGTTTAGAGTTTGTTTGTATTGGTTTCCGACGCGAAGGTACGGCGATTTGCCGTGCCTCGCAATACCTAAAGTTCGGTAAAAGGGCGGCGCGGGGGCATCCTCACTATTAGGTATGACCCCTGCCCGCAAGCGATGCATCCACGGGGGCCTGGCCTCCCCGCCACCTTGGCCGGCAGCCATGGTGACCCTTCGTGGAGGGTATCGGATACCCTTGGCGAAGAGTACCTGATGCCAGTGAACAGAAATCCCCCATCGTCACGGGGCGTGGCGATGGGGGATGGAATCGTTTCAGCTAAATGGATTGGCGCTTACTTCTCGGGAGTCATCAAGACTTCTACGCTGTCGCCCGTGGAGAGCAAGCTCTTCATGAAGGCGGCCACCTTCTCGGGGGTCAGCGCGTTGACGGTCTTCTCGTAGTCGGTCTGCGTGTCCAGGCCGGTGTCGCAATACTCGCTCAATACGCCCAGCCAGTGGTTGTTGTTACGGGCGTTCTCCTTGGCTTGCTTGAGCATGAACTCCTTTACCTTCTGCAGGTCGGTGGCGTCCACGGTCGTGGCGGTCTCGGTCACGCCCTGGTCCATCAGCTTGTGGGCCAAGTCGGCCTTGGCGGGGTCCATGGGGCAGCCGGCCAGGATTTGCAGGTAGTTCTGGTCGTCGGCGGTGCGTTGGTTGAAGCCGTATCCGCCCACGGAGTAGGCGGCGCTGTTCTCCTCGCGGATGGTGCGCAGCAGCTTGATGTTGATGAGCTGTCCGGCCGCGTCCACCAAGACGCTGTTCTCCAGTGTGCAGGGCACCTTCTCGGTGCGCCATATCTTGTAAAGCTGCGCCTTGGGCGTTTCCATCTTGCGGCTGAAGTGGTTGGCCACCGCTCCGTCGGGATAGGTGATGACCTCCTGCCCGGCCTCTGCCTTCTTGGGCTGCTTCTGGCTGGAGGGCAGGGAGGCGATATACTGCTCGATGAGGGGCAGCAGGGTGGCCTCGTCGTAGTTGCCCACGATGTAGAAGGTGAACTCGCTGGCGTCGGCGAACATCTCCTTGGTGATCTCCACCACGCGGTCTATGTTGATCTTCTTCAAGTCCTCATACTGCAGGGGGGCGAAGCGGGGATTGTGGGCGTAGCGGGTGTACTGCAGCGAGTCGCTGAACACGCTCTCGGGCTGCAGGTGCTTGTTCTTCAGCAGCACCTCCAGCTGCGAGATGACAGACTGGCATGCCTTCTCGTCCTTGCGCATGTCGGTGAAGTAGAGGTAAGAGAGCTGCATCATGGTCTCCACGTCCTTGGGGGTGGAGTTGGCGCTCAGCCAGCGGGTGTAGAGACCCAGCGAGGGGTTGGCGTTGGCCTTCTTGCCGGCGAGCGCCTTCTGCAGCTCGGTCACGGAGAAGTTGCCCAGGCCGCAGCTGCTGGCGATGTAGTCGTATACGCCCAGGTTCACGTAGTCAGCCTCGCCATACTTGTTCATGCCGCCCTTGGCCTCTGCTCTCATCTTCACCTCGTCGTCCTGGAAGTCGGTCTTCTTCAGTATGACAGTGGCACCATTGGAGAGGGTGAGCTTCTTGAAGCCCAGTTTCTGGTCTTCGGTGGTGCTCACGATGCTGCCCTTCTGAGGCAACTGGGCGATGAGGGGCTCGTTCTTCACGTTGTCTACGTAAGCCTCCAGTTTCTCAGCCCTTACAGCGTCAATGGCGCGGTGCAGCTGGTCGGCGGAGGGTGCTACCTTGCCGGGAGCCTCCTGCGAGAGTTGGTATACCACTAGGTTCTTGTTGTCCTTGGATATCATCTCGGCAGCCAGCATGTTGATGGCGGCCACGGGGATGTTGGGTACTATCTGGTTCATCAGCGTATACTCGTCCTCTATGCCAGGCATAGGCTCGTTGGCCAGGTAGTTGCCCACGCAGAGGTTGTAGAAGTAGGTGTTGGCCGTCTTGTCGCGGTTGGTGTAGAGTTGCTCCAGGCTGCTCAGGTACTCAGACTTGGCGCGGGCGTATTCCGTCTCGGTGAAGCCGAATTGGCGGGCGCGCTCCACTTCCCTCATGGCCACGGTCAGCGCCTCTATGTCCTTGCCCTCCTTGGGCACGACTTGCAACTCGAAGGCGTCCTTGGGCTTGCTGATGCCCATGAACTGGCCATAGCTCACGCCGGCGGACACGAAGGGGCAGTCGGGCTGCTGCATCAGCTCCTGCAGGCGCAGGTTGATCATCATGTCAGCCATCTGCCTGGCGTATTGCAGTATCAGGTAGTTCAGCGTTGACTTGGCGGAGTCGGGTATGGCCTCATGCTTCATGTTCACGCTGATGACGCTGTACTTCTGCTCCTTGTCCTGGTAGGTCACGTAGATGGGCTCCTCGTTGTCGGGCACCGCCTCGGGCATCACCTTGGCGGCGTTGGGGTCTACCTTCACCCCGCTCCAGAGTTTCTTGATCTCTGCCTCGACGTGATCCACGTCCACGTTGCCTATTACGATGATGGCTTGGTTGTCAGGACGGTACCATTTGTGATAGTAGTCCCTGAGGGCTTGATACTCAAAGTTGTCTATCACGCTCATCAGTCCGATAGGCAGTCGCTTGCCATACTTGCTGCCAGGATAGAGCTCCTCCAGGTGCTTGTCGGCGAAACGCTGGAAGGGGTCGCTGCCCATCTGCCACTCCTGGTGGATGACGCCGCGCTCCTTGTCTATCTCCTCGTCTTCCAGCAACAGCCCGCAGCTCCAGTCTTTCAACACCAGGAGGCAGGAGTCCAAGGCGCTCTGGCGGGCGGTAGGCACGTCACAGATGCGGTAGACTGTTTGGTCGATAGAAGTGTAGGCGTTCAGGTTGCTTCCGAACTCCACGCCCAGTCCTCGGGTGAACTCGATGATGCCATTGCCGGGGAAGTTCTCCGAGCCATTGAACGCCATGTGCTCCAGGAAGTGGGCCAGTCCGCGCTGGTTCTCCTCCTCGTTGATGGAACCCACGCGCTGGGCGATGTAGAAGTTCGCCACGTCCTTCGGGTAGTCGTTGTGGCGGATGTAGTAGGTAAGCCCGTTGTCGAGCTTGCCCATCCTTACCTCCTTGTCCTTGGGGATGGGAGGCATTTGCTGCGCGATGGCCTGTCCCGCGAACAGGAACATGGCCAAGGCCAGGGTCATTAGCTTTCTTTTTTTCATTTTTGTTGATGTTTATGATAGTGAAACGATCTCTTTCCTTCTTTATGTGGAGCAAGGTTTTATGTCATTCTATACCTTGTTATTATATATATGTGTATGCATGCGTGGAAGTTCTAGGGGGTCTTCACGATGCGCAGGCCTCGCTCCATCCACTTCCCCCTGAAGAGCTGCCACAGGAAGAGACAGCCCCTGAAGGTCAGCTCCACGGCCATGGCAAACCATACGCCTGGCAGTCCATAATGGGGAGCCAACAATGCGGCAAGCGTGAGGCGCATCAGCCACATGGAGCCTAGATTGATAAGCATGGGACGTATAGTGTCACCCGCTCCCACGCAGATGCAATAAGTGATGATGGCCGCCCCGAAGAAGGGCTCGGCGAAGGCTTCTATCCTCAGCGAGGTGATACCCAATTGCCGTATCTCTTCCACGGGCGTGAGAATGCCTATCATCTCTGGGGCGAATACATACATGATTACTCCCATCAAGGCCATCACTCCCATGCCCAGCCCCACGGTCATGTAGGCCAAGCTGCGGCAGAGGTCTTTTCTTCCTGCTCCCATACTTTGCCCTACTAGCGTGGTGGCTGCGTCACCGATACCATAGCCAGGCATATAGCATAGGCTCTCTGCCGTCACGGCAAAGGAGTTGGCGGCAATGGCGAAGTTGCCTAACGGGGCCACGATGATGGTGCTCATGATTTGCGCCCCGCTCATCAGGGTTGACTGCAAGGCCATGGGACTGGAAATCTTCAGTGCGTTGCGCAGGTATCCCCATACCCATGAGAAGGGTATCCTGTCTTGTCGCAACCGCAATATCTTGTTACGCACGATGGCGAAATATGCTTGTGTGCATCCAGCCGTCAATATGGCGAGCGCTGTTCCCATCGCGGCTCCTGGCACGCCGAAACCCAACACGAAGATAAAAAGATAATTGAACACGATGTCCAGTCCGCACATCATGACACTTACCACGCTGGGCACCCGCATGTTACCGCTGCTCTTCAGCATCGCACCGCACAGATTGTTGAGTTGGTAGGCGGGCATGGCGAGCATGAAGATGAGGAAATAGAGGGAGGAGTTGTGGACGATATCCTCGCCTCCTCCAAGCCAATAAGGCAAAGGGAACGCGATAGCTACGCCCACAGACATGATAAGTACGCTTAGCGTGAGGCTGATGATCAGCCCGTGGCGGAATACCTGCCGGGCACGCATGAAGTCGTTCGCTCCGATGAAGTGGGCTGCCTGTACCGAGAATCCTAGCGATATGGCGTTGGTGATGCTGCTGAAGAGCCAGGTGGTTGATTCCACCAGGCCTATGCTGGCGGAAGCCTCCGCTCCCAAGTGTCCCACCATGGAAGCGTCGATGAAAAACATCATCACGCTGGTGATTTGCGCCAATATCGAGGGAATGCTCAAGTCTACAATCAAGTTGAGCTTCTCTCGCGTGGTGAGTGCCTCGCCTCCTCTTATCTTGGCCAGCAGCCTGTCAGTGGTGTTCTTGCCTAGCATGCTATCTTGATTCTTTAGCCCTTTCTTCGTCAGTCTTAGAATGAGTAGGAGAAGCCTATGGAGCAATATTCCTTGAACTGCCAATACCCGTGATGGCTGTCACGGGCGGTGCCATCATCGAAGCGGGGATAGATGAAGAGGTTGGAGGAGATATAGCGATTGAAACGAAAGGAGAAGGTGTTCTCCCATTCCATTTCGGCTCGTTCATAGGTGGTATAGCCATAAAGTCGGCACTTCCAGCTTATGTCATCACTGAATTTCCACGTTACGTCCACGGTTATTTCCGAACCATAATCTAGCAGGTTATGTGACCCTGGATCTAGTCCATAGTCGGTGGCCAATTCTCCCCTGTCCACGTATCGCCAGTTCATTGCCAAAGGGGCGATGTGGGCATTTCCCGTGAGGCGGTTATTTAACCAGTTCACGTTGTAATCCATACCGACGGAGATGTTGGCGTTGAAGGGCGACATGAAGCTGGAGTATATTTTAGGGTCATTGCTCTTGAATCCTCTGGTGAATTGTGTTGAGGCAATCAACTGTAAGCTGTAATACCATCTCTTGGTGGCTTGCAGGCCCAACTTGCTGGTGTAGCGTATCAGGTCTTCTGATGATTTCATGCTGTGAAGGGAGTCGCTGTTGGAATGCTGCAAGCCCAGCTTCAGTTCCAGTTTGTTGTCCCATTTCACTTTCTGTTTGTTGTTGTAGTTGGCTTGCATGGTCACGCTTCCCAGCATGGAGTAGTTGCTCTCGCCACCTTTATACCAATTGCCAGATACGTAGTTTTGCAGGAATTGCAAGTAGTAATCGCCAGAGAAAGTCCAGAAGTTGGGCTTTTTTACATAGATGTCCAAAGGCTTGACTACAGGCTCAATGGCTTTTGGGGCCACTTGTTCCACGATTTCTTGGTATACGTGTTCTATCTCTGGCTCTGGCTTTGATTCTATGGGGGCTCCAACGATATCTAAGTGCGTCTCGTGTTCTCTTACCAAATCTGGCCTTTTCAGGTAGATGTTCATCAAGACATTATCTATCATCCTGTCTGTGCTGTCTGCTGGAGCGAATCGGCTTCCTATCCGGAGTTTTCTGGCCGTGGGTCTATGATAAAAGGTGAGAGTTGTGAATAATTGGGAGTAGCGGGAGTCTTCCGCTGCTTTTATTTCAGTGGAATCAAGGTGCGTCTTCGTGGCTAGCAAGGAATCCATATAGTTTCTTACCATATTATTATAGTAAGTCTTGAGGGAAGATTGCTGAGCTGTAGCTCCTAAGCCCATGAAAACCAAAAGAAGTAATAGACACTTGATTCTCATCATCTCTTTTCTAATTTGTCGCGAAGGTAGTAATTAAATTCAGAAAAACACATCTTCTTGTTGATTATTTTGGTTATTTCATGGATTTATCGTACCTTCGCGCATAAAAATAACCAGTAATTCTTATTATATCGTGGCAGAAACTAAGTACATCTTCGTGACAGGTGGCGTGGTCTCTTCATTGGGCAAGGGTATCATATCTTCTTCAATAGGAAAACTCCTGCAGGCCAGAGGCTACAATATCACCATTCAAAAGTTTGACCCCTATATCAATATAGATCCTGGCACGCTCAATCCTTATGAGCACGGCGAGTGTTATGTTACCGTTGACGGCATGGAAACCGATCTTGATTTGGGACATTATGAACGTTTCACGGGCATCCAGACTACCAAGGCCAATTCCTTGACCACGGGACGAATTTATAAGTCTGTGATTGACAAGGAGCGTAGAGGCGATTATCTGGGCAAGACTATTCAGGTGGTGCCCCATATCACCGATGAAATCAAGCGCAATGTTAAGCTTTTGGGCTCCAAATATGGCTATGATTTTGTGATTACCGAGATAGGCGGTACCATTGGTGACATCGAGAGTGCGCCTTTCATGGAAGCTATCCGCCAGTTGAAATGGGAGCTGGGCAAGCGAGCCATCAATGTTCATCTCACTTATGTGCCTTATTTGAAAGCTGCGGGAGAATTGAAGACCAAGCCTACCCAGCATTCTGTGAAAGAATTACAGAGCGTAGGAATCCAGCCTGATGTTCTTGTGCTGAGAACCGAGAAACATTTGGATGACGCTATCTTGAAAAAGGTTGCCAATTTCTGTAATGTGGATCGTGATTGTGTGATACAGAGTGAGGATTTGGAGAGCATCTATGATGTTCCTGTCAATATGCAAAACCAAAAACTTGACGTGGCTATTCTTCATAAGATGGAGATGCCCGTGGGCGAGACTCCAGCCCTGGGACCTTGGAAATCCTTTATAGAGAGAAGGCGCAAGGCGACGGAGGTTGTGCATATTGGTTTGGTGGGCAAATATGACTTGCAAGACGCTTACAAGAGTATCCGAGAGAGCCTTTCCCACGCTGGTACTTATAATGACCACAAGGTGGTGATAACTTTCATCAATTCCGAGAAGATTACCCAAGCCAATGTGGCGGAGAAGTTGGCAGGACAAGATGGTATTGTCATCTGCCCAGGTTTTGGCCAAAGAGGTATTGAGGGAAAGATTATCGCCGCTCATTATACGCGTACTCACGACATTCCTACCTTTGGTATATGTTTGGGCATGCAGATGATGGTCATTGAGTTTGCTCGCAATGTGCTGGGATACGAGGATGCCAATTCCCGTGAGATGGACGAGAAGACCGAGCACAACGTTATCGATATCATGGAGGAGCAGAAGAATATCTCCAATATGGGCGGAACCATGCGATTGGGCGCTTATGAATGCGTGCTGAGACAAGGTTCTCGTGTATTTGATATCTATAAGCAAGAACATATCCAAGAACGCCATCGTCATCGTTATGAGTTCAATAACGAGTTCCAGTCAGAGTTTGAGCGCAATGGCATGATGTGCGTGGGTCGCAATCCCGAGAGTGACCTGGTGGAAATCGTGGAGATACCTGGATTGAAATGGTATGTGGGTACGCAATATCACCCAGAATACCAAAGTACGGTGTTGAAGCCCCACCCCCTCTTCCTTGATTTCGTGAAAACGGCAATAGCCAACAAGAAAAATAATAATGAGTAAGAATAACATTATAGGCTTCGTACTGATAGCCTTGGTTTTAATAGGTTTTAGTTGGTATTCACAACCCTCGGAAGAGGAACGCCGCGAGGCATTCGTTAGGGATTCCATACAGCAGGTAGCCCGTGAGCAATACGAGGCGAAGGCCAAGGAAAGTGCCCGCCAGAAGGCTATCGCCGCCAAGCAAGTGGCTTTGGCGGATACCAATGCTCTCTTTCACAGTGCCTTACAAGGGAAGGCTCATCGTGTTGTTTTGAAGAATGACAAGGTGGAATTGACCTTCAACAGTAAGGGAGCTTTCGTGGAGAAAGCGGTCATCAAAGGCTATACGGGTCATGATATCAATCAAAAGGATGGATCTAAAGACACACCAGATCTGACCCTTTTCGACCAAAAGGATAATACCTTGAAATTCTTGTTGGCAACGAAAGAAGCTAACATCAATACAGCGGACTTATATTTTCAGCCCACGCAGGTGACTGATACGACGGTGACTTTTACCGCGGAGGCATCCCCAGGTAAATATCTGACCTTGAAATATTGGTTGGGTAAGGATTACTTGCTCCACATGAGCCTGTCTACCCAAGGCATGGCAGGCCTTTTCGCTCCTACTTATGACAAGATGGACGTGCAGTGGACGGGTAAGGCTCGTCAGCAAGAGCGGGGTTTTACCTTTGAGAGCCGCTATGCCACCTTGACTTATCATGACGTGGATGGAGGAACGGACAACCTGAGCGAGACTAGCGAGGAAATAGACGAACCTTTGGAGGAAACCATCGATTGGGTGGCATTCAAGAACCAGTTCTTCTCCGCCGTGATGATAGCTAAGGATAATTTCCAGGAAGGCGCGCTCATGACGAGCGTTCCCCAGCAGAAAGGGTCTGGCTACTTGAAGAACTATGAGGCGAAGATGAAGACCGCTTTTGACCCCACAGGCCAAAAGCCCTCGGAGTTTGAATTCTACTACGGCCCCAATGATTTCCGCTTGTTGCAGAAAGTGCAGAAGCAAAGCACTTTTGGCAAGGACTTGGAGATGGAAAGACTGGTGTATCTGGGCTGGCCCCTGTTCCGTTATATCAACCGGTTCTTCACGCTCTATGTGTTCGATTTCCTGCAAAACTACTTCCCCATGGGAGTTGTGCTTATCTTGATCACGTTGTTGCTGAAGGTAATCACCTATCCCATGGTGAAGAAGAGTTACATGAGCTCTGCCAAGATGCGTGTGTTGAAGCCGAAGTTGGAAGAGGCCACGGCCCAATACAACAAACCGGAAGACCAGATGCAGAAGCAGCAGGCCATGATGGCGGAGTACAGCAAGTATGGCGTGAGCCCACTCTCGGGTTGCTTGCCCATGTTGATACAGGCTCCTATCTGGATTGCCATGTTTAACTTCGTGCCCAACGCCATCCAGCTTCGCGGGGAATCATTCTTGTGGATCAGTGACCTCAGCACCTATGACCCCATCGTGGAGTGGAATACCAATCTTTGGCTCATTGGCGACCACTTGAGCTTGACTTGTATCCTGTTCTGCGTGGCCAATGTCGCTTACTCTTGGCTGACCATGCGCCAGCAGAGAGACCAAATGGTGGGTCAGCAAGCTGAGCAGATGAAGATGATGCAGTGGATGATGTATCTCATGCCCGTGATATTCTTCTTCATGTTCAATGAGTATTCCGCGGGCTTGAATTTCTATTACTTTATCAGCCTCTTCTGCAGTGCTGCCATCATGTGGACTTTGCGCAAGACCACCAACGACGCGAAGTTGCTCCAGATATTGGAGGCTCGTTATGAGCAAAACAAGAACAATCCCAAGAAAGTCAGCGGCTTGGCTGCTCGTATGCAGGCTTTGCAGGAGTACCAGCAGCGTGAGCAAGAGGAGATTAAGCGCAGGCGTGAGGAACTGGAACGCAGAAAGAAAGGTAAAAAATAAGACTACGATGTGGAAAGCAACGATTATGACAATGGCCACGGCACTCATGTTGGGTGGTGCCCATGCGGAAGCGCAGAAAATGATACAGCGCAGTGACATACAATTGAAGAGTGACTTGATGACTCCCGAAGCTCTTTGGGCGATGGGGCGTATAGGTGGAGCGGCCGTCTCTCCCGACGCTAAGTCTATCGTCTATCAAGTGGGCTATTACAGTGTGCCCGAGAACAAAGGGCACCAAATGCTGTTTACAATGGCGACTGACGGATCTAATCAAAAGGCACTCACGGTAGATGCGCAGAGCGAGACCTCTGCCGTTTGGATAGCGGGGGGCAAGCGTATCGCCTTTTTGCGGGAAGGACAGTTATGGAGCATGAACGCCGATGGTACAGACCGCAAGCAGCTTACCCATTCCAAAACAGACATAGAGGGATTCCTGTTTTCTCCTGATGAGACGATGGTCATACTGATCAAGAGTATTCCCTACCATGGCTCCATCAAGGAAAATCCCTCCGACTTGCCCAAGGCGACAGGACGGCTGGTTACGGACATGAATTATCGCCATTGGGATCATTACGTGGAGAGCATTCCCCATCCTTTCTTGGCCAAGGTGACCTCCGAGGGCGTTGACGAGGGAGAGGATATCCTGCAAGGAGAACCCTATGAGTGCCCCATGGCTCCTTTTGGGGGCATAGAGCAGTTGGCTTGGAGCCCTGACTGCAAGACCATAGCCTATACGAGCAGGAAAAAGGAGGGTGTGGCTTACGCCATCTCCACTGACGCGGACATATACCTATATAATATACACGCGCGCGAGACGAAGAACCTCTGCAAGCCTGAAGGCTATCAAGAGCCGGCCATCGACGCTACCAAGTCCATGAAAGACCAGGCGGTCAACAAGCAGGCAGAGGATTGCAATGTGGGTTATGACACCAATCCCAGTTTCTCGCCCGATGGCAAGTACCTTGCTTGGCAAAGCATGGCGCGCAACGGCTATGAGAGCGACCGCAATCGCCTTTGCGTCTATGAGTTGTCTACAGGCAAGAAGACTTACGTGACGGAGAGCTTTGATTCTAACGTGGATGCCTTTACCTGGGCACCCGACTCCAAGACGCTTTATTTCCTGGGATGTTGGCACGCTTGCATCCATGTTTACCAAACCAACTTGCAGGGCAAGGTGATGCAGTTGACGGACGGCGTGTATGACTATGGTTCTTTGCAGATGATGGGCAAGAAACTCCTGGTTACCCGCCACAGCATGTCCAGCCCCGACGACCTTTATGTCGTAACACCTTCCAAGAAGGAGAAGAAGAGCGAGGTGACACAGCTCACATTCGAGAACAAGCATATTCTTGACCAATTGCAAATGGGCGAGGTGAAGGAACGTTGGGTGACCACCACCGATGGTAAGCAAGAGCAAGTGTGGGTGATTTTGCCCCCTCATTTTGATGAGACCAAGAAGTATCCTACCTTGCTTTATTGTGAGGGTGGTCCCCAAAGCCCCGTAAGCCAGTTCTGGAGCTATCGATGGAATTTCCAGATCATGGCGGCTCATGGCTATGTGATTATCGCCCCCAATCGCCGCGGTTTGCCTGGTTATGGCAGTGAATGGAATGAGCAGATTAGCGGTGACTGGACAGGCCAGTGCATGAAAGACTATCTTTCCGCCATAGATGATGCGGTAGCTAATTTGCCCTTTGTGGATAAAGACCGCTTGGGATGTGTGGGTGCCAGCTTCGGAGGTTTTTCCGTTTATTATCTGGCGGGTCATCACGACAAGCGTTTCAAGGCCTTTATTGCCCATGACGGCGCTTTCAACCTGGAAAGCATGTACACGGATACCGAGGAAGCTTGGTTCAGCAACTGGGAGTATGATGACGCTTATTGGAATTCCGACGCTACTGATAATGCCCGTCGCACCTACGCCAATAGTCCCCATAAGTTCGTTGACAAGTGGGATACGCCTATTCTTTGCATTCATGGCGAGAAAGACTATCGTATCAATGCCAATCAGGGCATGGGAGCGTTCAATGCGGCTCGCATGAGGGGCATTCCCGCTGAGTTGCTCATTTTCCCAGATGAAAACCATTGGGTATTGCAGCCCCAGAATGGCGTCTTGTGGCAGCGCACTTTCTTCTCTTGGCTCGACAAGTGGTTGAAGAAATAGCTTCCTCCTCGCCATTTCCGTCATTAAATCGGGAACGGGAATAAGGAAATAAATGCGCAGTGTGCGTTTTTTCCTGGAATATAGTTCGTATTTCGATTAAAATAACTACCTTTGCACGCCGATTAGCCGAAAGGCTGGCAGGCAAAGGTAGCTTTTTTATGAAAATAGGATAAAGAGATTTCGAGAATGAGGCAACTAAAAATCAGCAAAAGCATTACCAATCGTTCCAGTGAGGCACTCGACAAATACTTGGCGGAGATAAGCCGCGAGCCTATGGTGTCGATTGACGAGGAGATAGAGCTGGCTCAAGCCATCAGGAAGGGTGGCCCAGAGGCTGAGCGTGCCAAGGAGAAACTTGTGAAGGCCAATTTGCGCTTCGTGGTTTCCGTGGCGAAACAGTATCAGCATCAAGGGCTTACGCTTACGGACCTAATCGACGAGGGTAACATCGGCCTGGTGAAGGCCGCCGAGAAGTTTGACGAGACGCGTGGCTTCAAGTTCATTTCCTACGCGGTGTGGTGGATACGCCAGAGCATCTTGCAGGCTATCGCCGAGCAGAGCCGTATCGTGAGGTTGCCTTTGAACCAAGTGGGGGCTCTCACAAAGATTAACGCCGAGATAAGCAAGTTTGAGCAGGAGCACCAGCGAAAGCCTTCCGTGCAGGAATTGAGCAGGATAACGGATATTGATGAGGCCAAGATAGACGTGGCCATCAAGGCCGATTCCCATCATTTGAGTATTGACGCTCCTTTCGGGGAGGATGACGATAATTCCATGGCGGACGTGATGGCCTCGGGTGACGATAGCCGGACGGATAGGCACGTGGATTTCGAGTCCATGAGCCTTGAGTTGAACAATGTGCTCAACAAGGTGCTCAAGGAGCGCGAGGCTATCATCGTGCGCGAGTGTTATGGCATCGGCTGCCATGAGAAAGGCCTTGAGGAGATAGGCGATGAGCTGGGTCTCACTCGTGAGCGTGTGCGCCAAATCAGGGAGAAGAGCATCATCAAGTTGCGTGAGAACGGCTATGCCCGCATTCTCATGAAGTACTTGGGATAAGTGATTATGATATAATTGCGCTATGAGAAGGATATTCACGCTATGCGTTTGCTTGCTGGGCTTTGCGCTGGGCGGGCGTGCGCAGTCGGTTAAAGCCGCTTGGCTGGCGATGCCCGATACGCTTTCGCCTTATTTGACGAAAGCCCAACGGGAGGAATGTATAGACCTGAAGGAGAAAAACCTTGAGGCCAAAGTGGCGAATATGTTGCAAGGGGAAACCGTGTTGGATACCTTGACCGCTGTTTATTTGCAAGCCACGCTCAGCCAATCCGCTACGCTCCAGATGCGTGTCATGCCTGCCGATGGAGCGGACTCTCTCATTTGCGTAGTGAAAACATTGCAAGCGCCTGCCAAGGAGTCTGAGGTGTCTTTTTATGATTCCAGTTGGCGTCCTCTCACGCGACTGCAACAGGCTGTGGATACTCTTTTGGAAGCGTTGCCTGCCAAGTTGGTTTCCCGTCCCGATTCTATGACCGAGGAACGGTATCAGGAGTTGGTGCAAATGATAGACCCCGTGATGGTGGAAGCCACGCTTTCTCCTGATGAAGACGCATTGACTTTCAGGCTTTCCACTCCTTTGCTGCCGAGTGGAGAAAAGGAGGCTGTGGCTCGCGTTTTGTCGCAAAGAAAATTTAAATGGAATGGTCATTCCTTTAATGAATACTAAAAAGCGAATCATTTTCGCCAGAAAGAATTGCTGATACGAAAAAGAATGCGTATCTTTGCAGAGTGTTTTTCATGGTATTAGATTATTAAGGTTAATAAAAGATTGGTTGTCGTGAGACAATCAATCTTTTTCTTTTATCCCCCATTTCGCGGTTTTTACGCCCCGTGAGATTTCCAATAGCCCCTTTTCGAAGTCCACTCGTTACCGGCTATTCCCATAGTGTTCCGACCGCCCGGAAAATCGTCTCGCTTGCGTCTTGGCTGAGTTCGCGATCCCATCGGGCAGCGGTGAAGTGTGCGTCGCCGGCAAGCGGGTTGGCAAAACAACTTGTTTTGCTCATCAATTTAACTTGTTTTCGTGAGCGATTTAACTTGTTTTCCTGGACAAAATAACTTGTTTCCCTTGGCAAAACAACTTGTTTCCCGTCACCCATGTAACCCCCTTTCCACGCGCTCGCCCCTAGCCCGCTTGCGGGGACCGTGGGAGGCGTTTGAAAACGGCACTGGCCTCGGTGCCTTGTGATACTAGTCTCGAAGGCCAACGATACTAGTTTCGCGGGGCATCGAAACTAGTATCATGTCACGAGGCATAAGCGAGCAATCTGTCCAAAGCCCAAAAATCAATTTGGGTTAAATAAAGTTGGCGGGCGCAAGTTTTCTTTTGTTTTCTCGGCATTATCCGATTAAAATGCTTAACTTTGCAGAAATATTCTAATAGTGAAAAATTACGGCGCGATGAACTTGAAGATACGTTTGGCGGTGATGAACTTTTTGGAGTTCGCTGTGTGGGGAGCCTATCTCACCTCCATGGGCACTTACCTCGTCAACATCGGTATGGCTAGCCACATCGGATGGTTTTACGCTGTCCAGGGAGTGGTCTCCATCTTCATGCCAGCCTTGATGGGTATCGTCGCGGACAGGTGGATACCTGCCCAGCGCTTGCTCGGGGCCTGCCATTTGTTGGCCGCGCTCTTCATGTTCGCGGCCGCTTGGCAAGGCGAAATGGGGGCGCACTCCATGATATTCCCGCTTTACACGTTGAGCGTGGCGTTCTATATGCCCACTTTGGCACTCTCCAATTCCGTGGCTTATTCCTCCATGACCCGTGTGGGCATGGATACGGTGAAAGATTTCCCGCCTATCCGCGTATTTGGCACCATAGGTTTCATTTGCATGATGTGGTTCACAGACCTGATGGGTTTCCAGTCTAGCCAAAATCAGTTTGTGGTTTCGGGCAGCGTGGGGTTGCTGCTCTTTCTTTATTCTTTCACGCTACCCCATTGCCCTACGTCGGCCAGCGAGGACCAACGCACACTGGTGGATGCTTTCGGACTGAAGGCGTTTTCCTTGTTCAAGCAAAAGCGGATGGCCATTTTCTTCTTTTTTTCCATGCTTCTGGGCGTGAGCCTGCAGATTACCAATGGCTATGCCAACCCCTATATCACCTCATTTGGCAGCGTGCCGGAATACGCGGACACCTTTGGCGTACAGCATGCCAACATCCTGATATCTCTTTCCCAGGCCAGTGAGACTTGCTGCATTCTGTTGATACCTTTCTTCATGAAGCGTTTCGGCATCAAGACGGTGATGTTGATTGCCATGCTCGCTTGGGTGTTGCGTTTCGGTTTCTTCGGCTTGGGGAATCCAGGCAGTGGCGTATGGCTTTTCGTGCTCTCCATGCTGGTGTATGGCGTGGCTTTCGACTTTTTCAATGTCTCCGGCTCGCTTTACGTAGACCAGAATACTAATCCTGAGATGCGTTCCAGTGCCCAGGGTATCTTTTTCCTGATGACCAACGGCATTGGCGCTACGGTAGGTACGCTCTCGGCGCAAGCCGTGGTCAACGCTTATACTTCTTCCGATGGAGTCACCCAATGGCAGACTTGTTGGTATATCTTTGCCGCTTATGCCTTGGTGGTGGCCATTTGTTTCGCCTTGGCGTTCCGCGCTGAGGGGAAGGAGGCGAGGCCATGAGGGTAAAGCTGAGGCTGGCTGCCGTTTCCAACATGCGCACGTCACCCCATATAGGTATGATGACCTTGGTGGACGACATAGAGTGCCGTGCGTTGGTTATCACTTGCGACAACAATGTCAGGGAGCAATTGTCCGTGAGGTTGGATCGTGGCCCCTCATTCAGCAGGAAATGGTTGCCCGAGGTGATGTGGCGTGTGCTGCGCGATATGGGCGCCGACCAGTTTGAGATACAAATCAATGGCCTGATGGCTGGGGAATACCTCACGGATTTGGTGTGCACCGCCACTGGCCAGAGATTCCCCATCAGGGCCAGCGATGCCATTCTCTTGGCTTATGTGGCCAATTTGCCCGTCTACGCGGATAAGACGCTGATGGACAGACAATCCTCTCCCTGGAAACCCAATGCGCTCTCCGTGGCGATGCCCGTGAATGTGATAGACGGGAAAGTGCTCCGCTCGTTGCTTGACGACGCGGTGCGGGCGGAAAACTATGAGCTGGCCTCGAAAATACGGGACGAGCTGAAGTCCAGGGAGAAAAGCGAGCGAGACGATATGATAGAACCTGAAATCTAACAGCAACACCTATAAATCCTATTTTGACGATGAAAGAAGCCAGATTCTTTTATGTGCCTGACGCGAAGAGCCAAACAGAGCTTCCCCTGGAGGAAGCGCTTCACGCGGTGCGTGTGCTGAGGCTCAAGAGCGGAGACGAGATGTTCCTCATGGACGGGAAGGGAACTTTCTATGAAGCCGAGGTGACGATTGCCGCCACCAAGCGTTGCATGTATGAGATAAGGCGTGAGTTGCCGCAGGAGCAGGCATGGAATGGACAGATTCATTTGGCCATGGCTCCCACGAAGATGATGGATAGGGTAGAGTGGATGGCGGAGAAAGCCACGGAGATAGGCTTCGACCATCTCTCGTTCCTCAATTGCAAGCTTTCGGAGCGTAAGGTGATGCGCACCGTGCGGCTCGACAAGATTATCGTTTCTGCCACCAAGCAAAGCCGAAAGCCTTGGAAACCCGTGATATCGTCCATGGTAAGTCTGAAGGAATTTGTCACCCAGCCCCGTGAGGGAAAGAAGTTCATTTGTCATTGCATAGAGGAGATAGAGAGGAAAGATCTTTTTGACGAGCTTTGCCAGCCTTTTGGCGATTGCGCCGACGTGACTGTCATGATTGGCCCCGAGGGTGATTTTACGCCCGACGAGGTGCGGCTGGCTATGGATAATGGTTTTGTGTCCGTGTCTTTGGGCAGCAGCAGGCTGCGCACGGAGACCGCCGCTCTTTCCGCGGTGATGTTGGCTAATCTGGCCAGGAGAAAACAATAACCCCATGATGTGTAAGATATGCAGGTGGCTTATGCTGCCGCTTTTGTTGTTGTCGCTCGCCGCTTGTTCGGGTGACGATTACCTCAATGCCATACCGTCGGAGAGCAAGGCTCTGATGTCCATAGACGCTTCCCGCCTGATGGAGAAAAATGGAGCCGACGGAAAGGCGGACGTGTTGAGGAAAGTGTTAGGAATAGACAATGTGGCCGATTGTGGCATAGACTTTAGCGCCAAGGTATTCCTGTTTGAGTCTCCCGAGGGAGATTTGGGTTTATGCGCCAAGATGTCCAGTGCCAGTGACTTGCAGGGTTGCTTGGAGCGCTTGGCAGTCAAGGGACGATGTGAGCCGCTCACGGAACGGGATGATTGCCATTTCACCACGCTCAGCGGTTCGTGGCTGCTGGGCTATAATGATGATGTACTGATGGTGATTGGCCCTGTCGTGGGAGAGGCCAAGGCGCGGAAGCGGCAACAATTGGCCGGATACCTGAACGCGGGAGAAGAAGAGGGCATGAAGACTTCTCCGCTTTTCCAACGATTGGATACCATACAGGCTCCCATGGCTTTGGTGGCCAGGGCGGAGGCGTTGCCCGATTTGCTGGTGGCTCCTTTTACTTTGGGATTGCCTAGCGACGCTGACCCTTCTCAGGTGATTATAGAGGCCCGCATGGTTAGCGCGGATGGTTGGCTACGCATAGAGGGCAACACCAGCTCCCTTAATCCGCGGGTGGATGAGGCCTTGCGTGAAGCTAATCAAGTTTTCCGCCCTATTACCGATGAATATATGTCTGCCGCTTCTCCTGATATGCTGGGATGCTTGTTGGTCAATGTGGACGGCGGGCAATTCCTTCCCCTGCTACAGGCCAACAAGGCCTTGCGGGCGTTGATGGTGGGCGTCAATACCGTGATAGACATAGACAATATCATCCGCGGCGTGGATGGCGACATGCTTCTGGCTTTCACTGGTTTTTCTGGAGATAGCCCCAGGGTGGCCATGGGAGCCAAGCTGGATCAGAGCGATTGGTTGGCAGACGTGGATTATTGGATGCGGTCGTGTCCTCCAGGCATGGCTATCACCCGTTGGGGTAATGATGCTTACCGCGTCCATGGAGCTGACATGGATTTTTATTTTGGTGTAGGCGACGGGCTGCGTTTTTACGCTGGCAGTGATTCGGTGGAAGCGAAGTCCATGTTGTCTACCTCTACCCGCCCGCTGGACGACAAGGCCAGAAGCGAACTTATGGGAAAACGGATGGTCTTGGCGGCTAATCTTCGCCAGTGGAGTGCTCACCAGCCAGAGGTTTCTACTGTGGTGGAATGCCTGAAACCCCTTTTTGGCGAGCTGGAAGTTATCATTTTTTGTCTGAGATAAATGGAAACGATTAGGTTAAACAACCTGGTGCCCCATGTCTTCGCCCAGTCGGGTGATTTGGGGTCAGCGGTTTGGCAACGCGATGTCACCTTTCACAAAGGGCATCTCTATTTGGTGGAAGCCGAGAGCGGCAAGGGCAAAAGCACGTTTTGCAGTTACCTGCTGGGGTTTAGGCATGATTACACTGGGGAGTTATATTTTGATGACCGCCTGGCTAGCCGTTTGCGCGTGGCCGATTGGGTAGCTATTCGCCAAACTCATGTCAGCCATCTTTTCCAGGAATTACGTCTTTTCCCTGAATTGACGGCCATGGAAAACGTGGAGATCAAGAACAAGTTGACGGGTTTTAAGTCTCCGAAGGAAATAGAGAGCTGGTTTGAGCGGCTGGGCATCGCCGACAAGCGTGATTCCAAGATAGGGCTGATGTCTTTTGGGCAGCAGCAGCGCGTGGCCTTGATACGTGCCCTGGCGCAACCCTTTGACTTTCTCTTGGCCGATGAGCCTATCAGCCATTTGGACGACAATAATTCCAAGGTGATGGGAGAGTTGTTGGTGGAGGAGGCCAGGAAGCAGGGAGCGGGTGTCATTATCACCAGCATCGGCAAGCACATGGCGTTGGATTACGATAAAACTCTAAGCTTATGAGACTCGTTTGGAAACTCCTCAGGCAGCATATCAGTGTTCCGCAGTTCGCGGGATTCTTTTTCGCCAACCTCGTGGGCATGCTTATCGTGTTGCTGGGCTTCCAGTTCTATCACGATGTCCTGCCCGTTTTCACGGCCAAGGACAGCTTCCTGAAAGCCGACTATCTTATCTTGAGCAAGCGCGTGGGCACGGCCGATGTCTTTACGGGGCGTGGCCACGAGTTTTCTGGCAGTGAGATAGATGACCTTTCCGCCCAACCTTTCGTCACGAGTGTGGGCAAGTTCACTTCCACCAATTATCGGGTAGACGCCTCGTTGAGCGTCAATGGCATCCCCTTGATGAAGACGGATTTCTTCTTTGAGAGCGTACCTGATGATTTCGTGGATGTCTCCTCGTCGGAGTGGGAATACAAGCCTGGTGACAAACGGGTGCCTATCATCTTGCCCCGTTCCTATATTAATATGTATAATTTCGGCTTCGCGCAGACCCGTTCCTTGCCTAAGATTAGCGAGGGACTGCTAGGCATGATAGACTTAGGTATCTTGATAAGGGGCAACGGACAGGAGGAGCGTTTTCATGGTAAGGTGATAGGCTTCTCCAATAGGCTCAACACCATATTGGTGCCCCAGTCTTTCATGGATTGGAGCAATGCCCGTTTCGCCCCTGGCGAGCCGACCAAGTCCACCAGGCTTATCGTGCAAGTGGGCAATCCCGCCGATGAGCGTGTCACGACCTATTTGGAAAAGAAAGGCTACGAGGTGGAAAGCGATAAGTTGGCGGCCGAGAAGACCACCTATTTCCTGCGCATGGTCGTGTCGCTGGTAATGGTAGTGGGATTGGTGATATCCGTGTTGAGTTTCTATATCCTGATGCTGAGCGTCTACTTGTTGGTGCAGAAGAACGCCTCCAAGTTGGAGAACCTGTTGCTGATAGGCTATAGTCCTGCTCGTGTGGCCATGCCCTATCAAGTGCTAACCATCGCGCTCAATGTGGCCGTCCTCTTCATGGCGTGGGCGGTGCTGTCTGTTGCCCGGGGCTATTACATGGATATCCTCACCACGCTTTTCCCCCAGATGGAGCCTGGAGGGCTATGGCCTTCCATAGTGGCGGGTCTCATTCTTTTCCTGGTGGTTTCTGTCCTCAATGTCATCGTGGTGCGCCGCAAGGTCATGCGCGTTTGGCACAGGAAAGACATTGAGTAGGCGAGTGGCGAGATTGAAGTGCCGTCGTGCGCTTATCCCTTTGAAGGTCATCCGTTGGATGGCCTTTTTCGTTTATGGGACGTTAGTTTTCTGGATAGCGCGAGTTTTTAACCCAAATCGGTCATTAGACTTTCGTCAGATTGTCCGCTTATGCCTTGCGTATTGCTTCACGGCTTGGCGATGGTGTAGCGGGCTACACCGAGCCAAGGCGGGGAGCAAGGCGCTGGCAGAAGTGGGCAAGATGGTGGAAGAGCATCCCTCTTGCAAGCGGAAATGTTACTTCATGCGGTCTGATGACCGATTTGGGTTTAACCCCTTAATACTTAAGCTTATGACTTCCATAAAACTGAAATTTCGACCTTCGAAGGTCAATGGGAAACTGGGTACATTGTATTTTCAAGTGATTCACGACCGCTTGACCCGACAGATAGGTACGGGCTACAAGGTTTATTCCCATGAGTGGGGAGACGGCGGATTGAGACTCCCGCCTCAGGGGACGGAACGCCGGAGTTATCTCCTGGGTGTGCAAGTCCGCTTGCGAAAAGACGTGGAGCGGTTGAGGAATATCATCACACGCCTGCAGCAGTCTTGCGAGTCCTATACCGTGGCGCAAATAGCCGACATTTACAAACAGCCGCGCAACGACAGTTCCAAGTTGGGAGCGTTTCTCAACACTACGGTGAGGCATCTTCGGAAAATCGGGAAAGTGCGGTTGGCGGAAACATACACGGTCATGCTGAATAGTTTTCTCCGTTTCCGCGGAGAGAAAGGTGATGTTCGTTGGCGGGAGATAGATACGGATTTGGTCAAGGAATATGAATATTATTTGCTGGAGGAGTGCGGATTGGAGTTGAATACCGTCTCTTTTTACATGCGCAATCTTCGCGCTGTCTACAACCGGGCCGTGGAGAAAGGTCTGGTGGAGGAGAAACGTTTTCTTTTCAAGCATGTGTATACGGGGGTGAGAAAAACGGCTAAGCGTGCCATATCGCCCGCCATCATCCAGAAAATCAAGACGCTGGACCTCTCTTCCTTGCCGGCCTTGGCGCGCTCTCGAGACTATTTCATGCTTAGCTTCTATTTGCGTGGTATGTCGTTTGTGGATTTATCCTATCTCAAGACATCGGATTTGTTGGGTGACCATTTGCACTACCATCGCCAGAAGACCAATCAGCCGCTTTATATCAAGTGGGAAGAGCAAATGGGGGAAATCGTGCGCCGATACCATGTGCCTGGTTCACCCTATTTGCTCCCTATCATCAGCAAGCCCGGGCGGGACGAACGGCGGCAATACCTGAATGGTTTACATCGGGTAAACAACCACTTGAAGCTGATAGGGCAGATGGTGGGATGCCCTATCAAGTTGACAACGTATTGCGCCCGCCATGGATGGGCCAGCATAGCGAGGAGCATGAATGTGCCGTTGTCGGTCATCAGCGAATCCATGGGACATGGGTCGGAAAGCACCACACGCATTTATCTGGCTTCATTGGATGATACGGTCATCGATGATGCCAACAGGATGGTGATTAATGCTATTTAGCGGCGTTTCACGGTTCAATGGATTTTCAGTGGGGAATAACCAGTTCTTGCCTTGCGGTGCCCGCTGATATGCGGAGGTGTTGTGAGCGACGTGCGTGGGAGAGGGATGAATGAGTGAGTAAATCTTGACAAATCCTGGATGGGGTTGGAGGCGGTTCGGGTGCGAGGAAAAACGCAACTAGTTGCATGGCCCCACGCAACTAGTTGCGATGGCCGATGAAACTAGTTTCGTGACCCTTTGATACTAGTTTCGTTTCCCGCCGCCTGTACATGGGCTGCCTGGGGCTTTCGTTCCCGCAAGAGCGTGGAAGTAGGATTTCTTGACATTCCCCCGCTAGCCCATGCCTGGAAATGCCCCGTGCATCAAGTGTCATAGATGGTATATTGTGGCCTATAAACCAGTGAAGTTTCAACCCCACTAGCCTATACGGCCTACCATCATAAAATCGCAACCCCCTGAAAAACAATAAAAAAGGGTGGAAATACCACCCTTAAGTTTCGTGATTCCGTTGGGGTTCGAACCCAAGACCCACAGCTTAGAAGGCTGTTGCTCTAATCCAACTGAGCTACGGAACCATCCCCTTGCGGGTTAAATCGGGTGCAAAATTACTATTTTTACTTGAAACCGCCAAATGTTTGGCGGTTTTATTTGATCCTTCCATGGTGAATTGTCGCACAGGCGTGTGGATGGCCGTGAGATGGCGTTTGATTATGGCCGTCGGCTCGCTTGCGTTTTCTCCACGCACGCCTGTGTGCCTCATGGTCTATATCGTTTGGAATTGCCCGTCCCTGTCTATGTATCCCCGCTCGTCGCCTTTCACCGCCTCAAAGAAGGGATACTCTTCCCGCAACTCTATCTCGTCGTAGATGAAATCGGCGAAGACAGTGTCTTTCCCGTCTGGGTAGACAAGTCCCATCTTGCCGTCTTTTTGGGCGATGAATGGCATCGTGCTTAGGTCGTCCGTATAAACGTAGACAGGGCGCAGGAAATCATAGCTGGGCGAGATAAGTATATCGCCCTTGTAATCCTTGATGCCAAATTTTCCGTCTTTCTCGAACACCTCATGGAAGCGTATGTATTTCTCTTTCATGCGTACATAGTAGTAGATCATCTTGCGCTTGTTGTTGATGAACTCCAGCATGTACTGGTAAGTGTCGCAGTAATTGGCGATAGCCCGCGCCAATATCACCTTGAAATCAAGCCCGTCCAACGCTCTGCGGTTCAGGTCTATGTACTTGGCGATGGCCTCTTCTTTCTCTGGTACCGTGAGCGAAGACAGGTTTTCCTCGAAGCGGAGCATGGCCTGTTTAGTGCCCGACATGGCCTTGATGTAGCGGTGAATCTGCCGGCTCATCTCGTTGCATACGAACTTGTCAATCTCCAGTTGCTCGATGGGGTCTACATACTCCGTGGCAAAGTTTTCAAGTGTTATTTTCATAGTACCTCCTTTTATGCTTGTTCGGTTAGGTTATTTCTGTATGTTGGGCTCTTCCAGGTGGTAATGGTTCTTGGAGTTGAGTATCTTCAGCGCGACGGCAAACAGCACGGCGGCTACCCCGAAGCCCGCGAAGGTCATCATGGGGACAGTGAAGTTAGGCACGCCGTTCACGGTGTGCTTGCCTATGACAGTGCCCATGTACATGGGAATAAGCGTAAGACCTATGTTCTGGATATAGAAAATGATGGAATAGGCGCTGCCCAATTGCTTGATGGGGATTATCTTGGGCACAGACGGCCATAGCGCGCTGGGCACCAAGGCGAAAGCCACACCCAGCAACATGATGAGCACGACAGCGAACCAAGTGGTCTCCAATACGGGAAGGGCGAAAAGCACATGCACCATGGTAAGGATTAGGGAGCCGATAAGCATCAGCGTGGCGCCTTTTCCTATCTTGTCGTAGATGCTGCCGAACAGGGGCGTGAGGATGATAGTGCCGAAAGGCATCAGCGAAGGTATCCATCCTGCGTAGGTCTCGTCTACGCCATATTTGAATACCATCAATTTGGTGGCGAATTTCAAGAACGGGAATATGCCGCCATAGAAGCAAAGGCACATGGCAGTGATAAGCCAAAAACCAGGATTGCGGAAGATAAGTCCCAAGTCCCTGAGATGGAACTTCTCGTCCTCATCGTTGGAGGTAGCGGCCTTGGCCTGGGTGTCGCTGCGGTCGAAGCGGATGTCCAACACGTTGTAGGCCAACCATAGCAAGAAACCCACTATCAGCAGGCAGGCGCCCAAGAGCAGCGGCGTGGATAGGGAGAATGCCTTGGCTATGGGGACGCTGACAAAGAAAGTGAAAGCGGTACCCATCCTGGCCAATGCCACCTGTATGCCCATGGCCAGGGCCAACTCATAACCCGTAAACCATTTGGTGATGGCCTTGGTGACGGTGATGCCCATGATTTCTGCGCCCATGCCGAAGATGGAGAAGCCTAAGGCCGCTATCAGCACTTGGTCTTTGATGGCGTGGTCAAGCCCCGTATATCCGCCTATCAATGGAATGTTGATATAGGTGGTGGTGTCTGGCGACACATGGGCAATGGCGTAGTACTTGATAAGCGCACCTATTACCATCAGGCCGCAAGCGAAGTTGCCCGTGAAGCGAATGCCCATCTTGTCAAGGATGATACCGCCAAAGAAGAGCATGGCCAAGAATACGTTGATAAACCCGTAGGCTCCCGAGAACACACCATAGTCGCTGCTGGGCCATCCTAGTCCGCCCTCGGACACGGGAGCTTCCAGCATGGTTTCCAGTGGAGCCATCACGTCGGTGATGAAGTAAGCCATCATCATGGGCAAGGCCACAATAAAGAGGGTTGCCCATCTCAAGCGGGGATTATCATTGAGTTTCTTTTGGATAGTAGTATTCATTTTTGTTGTTTTTTACGGGTTTTGGTGATGTCAAACAGGTATGATAGTTTCACGACGATATTGCCGAAGTTGCTTTTTCCGAAATAATCGCGTTTGCTTGCGCCGTAGATGTTGCCCAGGCCGTAATAATAGCGAGCTTCCAGCAAGAAATGTCCCACGCGGGGAACGCTGTACTCCATGCCAGCTCCCACGGCAATGCCATAGTCAAACTTGTTTTTGATGGCCATGGTGTCTTGTGCCACGATGGTGTTGCTGCGCCCTGTTTCAGGGTCGGTGTTGCGTTGGTCAAACTCAAAATTGGTCTTGGTGCTTTCGCTGAGATACCAGCCAAACTGCGGACCCAGGTTCACGAAGAAATTAAGCCCCTTGTCTTCTTTTCCCCAAGCCAGGTGGGCGAAGATGGGCACCTGCACATAGTTGATGGTACGGCTGTACTCTTCGGGCAGTCCTGTGACGGGGTTGATGACAGGCTGGTCGTTCAGAGTCTTGATGTCTTCTTTCCATCCTATAGAGGCGTAGTTAACCTCAGCGTAAATGGAGCAGATGGTCTTGAAGTATTTCTCGCAGACATATCGAAAGCTTAAGCCTCCCGTGATGCCGCCATGTTGGCCTTGGGGAACTTCAGGGTCGAAGCCCACGCTGCTGAGCACGTAACCGCCATTAAAGCCTATTGACAGGTTGTTGCGGTATTCGCCTATTTGTGCCTGGGCATTGAGAGCCACCGCAAACAACGCCATGGCCAAGGTATAGATTTTCGCTCTCATTCCCGCTAATAGTTTATCGACTCTATCTGCCGATTGAATGTATAGTGTATCAATTGGAAGTTTTGGTTGCGGTAACCTCCCTTTCCGCTCTTCTTGAAGTGCAGTTGCGTCTGCACGGGGCGGTAGCTGTTTTGTGAACGTTTGCCCACGAAGTTCTCTCCATACTTATATACGCCCTGTATGAAATATTGCGCATGATCATACCCCGTGAGAGCAAAGCGGGGCAGGGCTTGCTGCATAGGCCCATGGAACCATGAACGATAGCTGTTCTCCAGCTCGATGGTCTTGGCTGAACTGCTGTTGTAATAGAAAGTGGAGGGGATGTAAGTGTCGTATTTGAAGAACCTGTCCAGGTTATAGCCTGTATACATGAGCCACTCCGTGTAGCCGAAAAGCGAGACGACCAGTCCAGGGTATTTGCTCGTCATGGCATCCAGCTTGTTGAGCGCTTCTGTCAGTTGCGGCGAACGCGCTGAATTCAATATGACCACGTTTTGCTTAGTGCGGTCAAATGCCTTGGCAAAAGACTCTTCCGGTGATTTCAGGCTGGTGAGGTTGTAGGAGATGTTTTTCTTTTCCAGCATTGTTCTTAGCCCCATGGTGAACGTGCCCTTTTGGGAAGTGTTATCAGCGCAGTCTATGAAGACGGGATGGGCGTTGGGGAATCTGTTGAGGAAAGCCTTGATGGCATCTTCATTCAAGTCCATGGGGCTTTGATACACTTGGAATATCTGCTTGTTTCTGTCCACGGCATTGCCTTCTATGGAGAACGGGATTACCATCTTGATTTCGTAGTTTTTGCAGAATTCCGCCAGCGCATCTACTTGTTTCGTGTAGAGGGGACCGAAAATGAGGTCACACTCATTGGCGCCATTCTGCAGCAATGCCTGCCGGATGTCAGCGTCGATAGGCACATTCCATGCGTGGATGTTCGTGGAGATACCTTGCCGTTTCAGGTCATCGCATGCCATCAGCATTCCCCTGTAATATTCCACCATCCTGCGGCCATCACCATCCACGTCGTGCAGGGGAAGCATCACGCCTATCTTGATGGCCTTGGAAGCGGCTTTCTTTTGTGCCTTGGTGGTGAGGGTGCTGCCTTGGGCCACCGCACTGGGCTGCGTTCCCTTGGCGAAAGGAATGAACAGTGTGTCGCCCTTCTTCAATACGTATCCGCTTACTTTCATCTCAGGATTGGCGTCCATCAGTTCGGGCATGGAGATGCCATATTTGTTGGCGATGCCAAAAATGGTGTCTTTCTTTTTCACTTTATAAATACCCCTCCACTTGGTGGTTTGGGCATAGACACCGACAGCGCATACCATCGCCATCAAGAGCAAACTGTATCTTAAAAATCGTGTCATGTCAATCGTTTTTACACATCTGCTTGCAAAAATACAAAAATTCTCTTATCCGACACTATTCTTCTCTTAACTTTTTCGTATCTTCGCGTTAATATTTTGACTATGATACGTATTTTCTTACTTATCGCCTTGGGTACGAGGCTCATCTTGGCGTCATTGCCAGCGCGGGCGCAGACCTATCCAAGCGTCATTCCTTCCGCTGTGTTTACGGATTCCGATGGAAATAGCGAGGAGGGAGAAACCTTCGCTGGTTCAGCTCCTATTGCTGTCTCGCTCAAAATGAACCCCATAGACGCTGATGGATGGGATGCCCATTATGAGTGGCGTTTCTATCGGGAGGGAGAGCAAGATGCCTACATGATACGCTACGAGGAGCAAACAGAAGTCATGCTGACAAATACGGGCAATTATAGTATGGTGCCCTATGCCAAGTTCACTCAAGGCGAAATGGTCGTGGAATATGACATGCAAGACACGCCCTTCACCGTGGAAGTGTCGGAAAGCCAACTCTATATGCCCAACGCTTTCTCTCCCAACGGCGACGGTATCAACGATATTTATAGGGTAAAGCCTGGATATCGCAGCATCGTGGAGTTTCATGCCACAATCTTCAACCGCTGGGGACAGAAACTTTATGAGTGGAACGACCCCGCGGGAGGATGGGACGGAACTTATAAAGGCAAAGACGTGAAGCAAGGCGTATATTTCGTGTTGGTGAAAGCGAAGGGAGCGGACGGCAGGGATTACACCGTCAAGCGAGATGTAAACCTGTTGCGGGGATACACCGAGGGCTCCTCTACCATGGAATGACCCGTTTGCCCATTCCTCACCATATTTTATAATAGTAGGTATAAGCATGAATCGAGAAGACGAGAAGATAAATGTATGGGGAGCCCGTGTCCACAACCTGAAAAACGTGGACGTGGAGATTCCCCACAATTCACTGACGGTTATCACGGGGCTCTCTGGATCGGGTAAGTCCTCGTTGGCCTTCGATACCATATTCGCCGAGGGACAGCGCAGGTATATTGAGACATTCTCCGCCTACGCCCGCAATTTCCTGGGCAATATGGAGCGACCTGACGTGGACAAGATTACGGGCTTGAGTCCTGTCATCAGCATTGAGCAGAAGACCACCAACAAGAACCCTCGCTCTACTGTGGGCACCACTACGGAAATCTATGACTATCTGCGCTTGCTCTATGCCCGTGCGGGTACGGCCTATAGCTATCTGACAGGCGAGAAAATGGTGAAATATAATGAGGAGCAGGTTTTGGAGATGATACACCGTGACTATATGGGCAAGCGCATTCTGGTCTTGGCACCATTGGTGAGGCAGCGTAAAGGCCATTACCGAGAGCTCTTCGAAAGCCTGAGACGAAAAGGTTACCTGAATGTCATGGTGGATGGTGAACTCTGTGAAATCAGCCAGGGCATGAAGGTGGACCGCTATAAAAACCACAATATAGAAGTGGTGATAGACAAGTTGGCTGTACGGGAGAAGGACGACGAGCGGTTGCGCAAGAGCGTGCAGATAGCCATGAAGCAGGGAGATGGCGTGTTGATAGTGATGGACAAAGACACGGGAGAACTGAAAAACTTCTCCAAGCGACTCATGGATCCTGTTACGGGGCTGGCTTATGGCGACCCCGCACCCAATATCTTCTCGTTCAATTCTCCCGAGGGTGCTTGTCCCCGATGCAAGGGGCTGGGAATCATCAACGAGATAGACCTGGACAAGGTGATACCCAATCCCGAGGAGAGCATCTACGCGGGTGGTATTGTTCCCCTTGGAAAGTATAAGAACCAGATGATATTCTGGCAGATAGAAAGTATTCTGGAAACCAGGGGACTTACCCTGAAAACAGCCATCAAGGAGATACCCGAGGATGCCATGCAAGAGATTCTTTATGGCACGTTGGAGAGTGTTAGGGTGGACAAGGAGAAGGTGCATACCTCCAGTGACTACTATGTTCCTTTTGACGGGGTGGTGAAGTACCTTCGGGATGCCATGGAGTTGGACGACAGCGCGAGTGGCCAGAAGTGGGCCGACCAGTTCTTGGCCCAGGTGGTCTGCCCAGAGTGTGAAGGCAGGAGGTTGAAACGGGAGTCCCTTTCTTATAGGATATGGGACAAGAATATTTCCGAGGCCGCCAACATGGATATGCGGGACCTGAAGGAATGGCTATCGCAGGCGGAAGAGTATCTAGGGTCGAAAGAGCGCAAGATAGCCGCGGAGATATTGAAAGAATTGCGTTCCCGGGTTGATTTCCTCTTGGAGGTCGGTTTGGACTATCTTTCCCTCAACAGGCAGTCCGCCAGCCTTTCGGGAGGAGAGAGCCAGCGCATTAGGCTGGCCACGCAGATAGGCAGCCAGTTGGTGAATGTGCTTTATATCCTCGATGAGCCAAGCATAGGCCTCCACCAACGAGACAATGAGCGGTTGATACATTCCTTGAAAGAACTTCGTGACTTGGGCAACACGGTCATCGTGGTCGAGCACGACAAAGACATGATGTTGGCAGCCGATTATATCGTGGACATAGGCCCCAAGGCTGGGCGCAAGGGTGGGGAAGTGGTGTTCCAGGGAACGCCTGCGGACATGTTGCGCACCCATACTATAACGGCTCAATATCTCAACGGGGAATTGGAAATACCCGTTCCCGCCGCCCGGCGCGAGGGCAATGGCAAATATATCAGGCTCAAGGGTGCGAGTGGTAATAACCTGAAGCATGTCGACGTAGACTTCCCCTTGGGCAAGCTCATAGTCGTGACGGGTGTGTCTGGCTCTGGTAAGTCCACGCTCATCAACGAGACCTTGCAGCCCATTCTCTCGCAGCATTTCTATAGGTCTCTGAAGAATCCCATGCCCTATGATGGCATTGAGGGCATGGAGCTGATAGACAAGGTGGTGAACGTGGACCAAAGTCCCATAGGCCGCACTCCGAGGAGCAACCCCGCCACTTATACGGGTGTGTTCAGCGAGATAAGGTCGTTGTTTGTCCACTTGCCCGAGGCGAAGATAAGAGGATATAAACCAGGACGTTTCTCTTTTAACGTGAAGGGAGGCCGCTGTGAGGCTTGTGGCGGCAATGGCTACAAGACCATTGAGATGAATTTCCTGCCCGACGTGATGGTGCCTTGCGAGGTATGCCATGGCAAGCGATATAACAGAGAGACGCTGGAGGTGAGATTCAAGGGAAAGTCCATCGCTGATGTGCTGGATATGACTATCAACCAGGCCGTGGAGTTTTTCGAGAACGTGCCGCAGATATTGCCGAAGATAAAGGCGTTGCAGAGTGTCGGACTGGGTTATATCAAGTTAGGGCAAAGCTCGACCACGTTGTCGGGTGGAGAAAGCCAACGAGTGAAGTTGGCTACGGAACTGGCCAAGAAAGACACGGGAAAAACGCTCTATATCCTGGATGAGCCTACCACGGGACTCCATTTCGAGGATATCCGCATCTTGATGGATGTGCTCAATAAACTGGTCGATAGGGGCAACACGGTCATCATCATAGAGCACAACCTGGATGTCATCAAGTTGGCGGACTATATCATAGATATGGGGCCTGAGGGAGGAAGGAATGGCGGGCAAGTGCTGGCCACAGGAACGCCCGAGGAAGTCGCCCAAAGCCCGTTAGGGTATACGCCCCGCTTCATCCGCCAAGAATTGAAACAGGCATTTCCCCAAGCAAAAGACTGATGGACATGGCCTCTATACGCTATAAGTTATTAATATTGGACTTTGACGGCACCATGGGCGATACCCGTTCGCTTATTACCGATACCATGTCGCAAACCATCCATTCCCTTCATTTGGAGGAAAGGTCGAGGGAGGAATGCGCCAAGACCATAGGCCTGCCACTAGCCGAGTGTTTCACCACGCTTTACCCTGGCATGAGCGAACGGATGGGGCAACAATGCGCCGACACTTACCGTGTGCATTTCGAGCGGAACAATCGTCCAGGCCGGGTATCGCCCTTCCCGGGAGTGGTGGAGACCATCCGCGAGTTGCATGCCCAAGGCGTGATAGTGACCATCGCCAGCAGCAGAGGTCATCGTTCCGTGGAAGCATTCGTGAGGCAATTGGGCTTGGAGCGGATGATCACCTATATATTGGGAGGCGATGACGTGCCCCGGGCAAAGCCCGCTCCAGACCCTGTATGGCTTACGTTGGAGCATTACCAAACCACAGCCGCAAAGGCCTTGGTGGTGGGAGACACCCAATATGACATCTTGATGGGCAAGCGGGCGGGTGCGGCTGCATGCGGAGTCACCTATGGCAATGGCAGCCTAGAAGAACTGCAGGCAGCCGGAGCCGACTTTCTTGTCGACCATTTCGGCTGCCTGCGTGATATCGTGTTGGGGTAAATGAGGCCGTTACCTCATGTGCTCGTTAAACCATTGCGTGATTTGTCGCAATAGATGGTGGCGGGTATTTCCGCCAGAGATGCCGTGGTTGCGGTTCACATAGAAAAGTTCCTTGAAGTCTTTGTCTGCTTGCACCAGCGCCTCTGAATACTCGAAGGTGTTTTGCGGATGTACGTTGTCGTCCGCCACGCCATGGCAAATCAGCAACGCCCCATGCAGCTGGCTAGCCCGCTCCATGGGATTGGTCTTGTATCCCTCTGCGTTTTCCTGTGGCGTGCGCATGTATCGTTCCGTATAGATGGTGTCATAGAACTTCCAGTTCGTGGGAGGTGCCACCGCTACTCCCGCGCGGAACACGGGCCTGCCTTCGCTCATGCTCATCAATGTGTTGAATCCGCCATAGCTCCATCCCCAAATGCCGATGCGCTGGCTGTCTACATAGGGCAGTGAGCCCATGTAGAGGGCAGTCTCCACTTGGTCTTTAGATTCCAGGTCTCCCAGTCTCAGGTAGGTACATTTCTCGAATTCGGCGCCTCTGGCTCCTGTTCCGCGACCGTCTACGCAAGCAATAATATATCCTTGGCTGGCCAGGTAATAGTCAAAGGCCCCTCCTCCGCCCATGCTTCCACTTTGCCAAGCGTTCAGCACTTGCTGGTTGCCTGGGCCGGAGTATTGGAAGAGGATGACCGGATATTTCTTCGACTTGTCGAAATTCGCGGGTTTCACCATCCAGCCGTTCAAGGTAACTCCTTCGGAGGTGGTGAACGAGAAAGGTTCCCTCTGAGTCCAATCCTCGTATTCTTTCAGTTTTTCCACCAATTCGTGGTTGTCTTCCACGATTTCCACGATTTTTCCTTTGCGGTCGCGGGTGGTAAATACGTAGGGATGGGCATAGTCGCACCATGTGTTGAGGAAATAGCTGAAGTCTCCAGCGAAGACGGCTTGGTTGTAACCCTCGGTGTCGGTGAGCCTTTCCACCTGCCCGTTCTTGTGGGCCACGTATATTTGCCTGTCCATGGGGTTCAACATCGCTGCCTGAAAGTAGGTGTCGCCCCGTCTCTCGTCATAGCCATATACGTCGGTCACGTCATAGTCGCCTTTTTCCACTTGCCTGATCAGCTGGCCGTTGAGGTCGTAGAGGTAGAGGTGCATGTAGCCGTCACGATCACTGGGCAAGAGGATGTTCTTGTCGGTGATGGCAATCCAGTCCAGGATTTCTTCTTTCACGTATTTGGGTGCGGTCTCCTCTATCAGCAGGCGGTTCTCTGTTGTGACGGGATTAACGGTATAGACCTTTAATGTATCTTGGTGGCGGTTCATTGTGTAAACCAACACGTTACCTTTCTTGCTGGTGGAAAGCACTCTTGGTATGTAGCCGTCGTGGGGCATGGGCAGTTGTATCTGCCTTGTGGCGCCCGTGGCCAGCTCATAGCTCCACACGCTTACCTTGCTGTTCTCCTCGCCCGCCTTGGGATACTTGTAGGCGTATTCGCCAGGATAGTTGGCGTAGGCTTGCCTTTCGGGCGAGAGACCCTTGAAAAGCTGTAGGGCGCAGGTTTTCACTTGGCTTTCGTCGAAGCGTATCCACACGATACCGCTGCCGTCGGCGTCCCATGCGAAGGCCTTGTTGAAGGTAAACTCTTCTTCGTATACCCAGTCGGGCAGTCCGTTGATCACCTCGTTTGTCTTGCCGTCCTTAGTCACTTGCGTCTCCTTTTCGCCGTCGTGGATGTATAGGTTGTTGCCCCTCACATAGGCCACGTGGCGCGAATCTGGCGACCAGGTGGCCACCTGCAGGTCTGCGTGGTCGGTCAGTGGCGTGAGTCGCTCGTTTTCCCTGTCATAGATGAAGTAGCGGGCGTGGAAAGAACGGCGATATACGGGCTTGTAGTCAGTGCGGATAAGTATGCGCTTGCCGTCTGGGCTGAAGCTGTAGCCGTCTATATATTGTATGCGGCTGGTGTCGCTGTCGGCTATTTGGTAAGCCACGGTGGGCTTTGCCCCCTTGCGGAAAGAGGCCATGATGATTTGCTGGCCGTCTTCTGATATCTTGCAATACTTGTCTGTGCCCTCCAGTGGGCGGATGCCGGTCACGTACTTGGGGGCGAAGGTGCCCTCCGTGATGTCTTTCAGTTCTATCTTTTTGCCCATGCACACGGTCAGCGAGGCCATCATGCAGGAGATAAGTATCAGTGTTTTTCTCGTCATGTGTAGTGTTATGGATTTAGTTCTTTGTGCAATTTTATCAGTTGGCTGTAGTCTTTCTCCTCGAGCAGTTCTTTCACGCCCATCCCTTTTCGCAGGTTCACGTACTTGTCCACGGTCCAGCAGAATTGTGTGTTAAAGGCTTGTTTCTCCATGGCTTTGTTTACCACCCACATGATTTTGGCCACGTGCAGGTCACGCTCCAGCTGCGTGCGGGTGTCGAAGTTGTCCATCGGGTAAACGCTCATCAGGTAAAACATCAGGCAGTCGGGCACTATCTGGTCTCTGCGCATGCTTTCCCGTTGCTGCTGTGAGTAGTATTTCTTGTAGAGAGGGTAGTCTTTGCCCATATACTTATCCAGCGAGATGCCCACGGAGTTCTCACCCACTATGATGCTCTGGTCCAGCGCACCTATCTGCGCATAGAATTGCGGCCTGTGGATGTCTTTTATCCACTTCTCCAGGTTCTGGAATGCGTTCTCCAGCTGCTCGTTGATGTCATCCATGTTGGCGTATTCCGCTTCCGCGTCGCTGATGAGATTTTGCAACGTGGAGTCTTGGTAGAACATAAGGAATTTCTTGCTGATGTTGGGGTCGTTGACAGGACCCAGTTGCAACATCCGCTCTATCAGCGTACGGGTCTCGATGGGGTAGTCGGTGTTCATCTGCTGCAGGGCGGAATAATCGCCCGTAGTCAGGTATCGGCTCTCCAAACGGTCATAGCGCCTCACCTCTATGGTGTGGCCCTCTTCGTCGTTAGGCTTGAGCTTATACTCACAAGCGCTCACCACAATGAGTATCGCCAATAGGATAATATTGTAATGTTTTTTGCCCACAATCCTCACTCTCTTTTCCTGTTTGTTGTGAAAATGGATAAACTTCCAATCCCCTTGCTTCTTCCTCGAGGAAGGATGTCATCGGTTATTGTTTGCAAATATATACTTATTTTCCCATAGTTCCAAATTTTATGCTAAAAAAGTGATATTATTTGCTAATTATATTTAACCTACAAGCGCTTCTTTCGGCACAATGGAAATACTTGGGGAGTAATTGAGCCCTTTCTATCATCATGCGATATCATGTGTAAGTAACGTGAATTCGACGAATTGTGTTTTGCGCATATCTAAAATCCTTTTCATATAGTATATAAACTTCAAGAAGGTAGAAGAAAAGTCTGTTCCACGGCGTGAAATAGCTATTTCACGCCGTGGAATGCAGAAGTATACTATATTCTTTTGGTTTTGTTCCTGTTATCTCGCGCCTTTGGCAGTAAGCAGAAATTCGTCGAACTCTCGTTAAGTATATATAAGTATATATATGTCAGCGCATGATATCGCTTAACATCTCTATGGCTTTTCGCAGAACGCACGTCAATATAAGTTGATTTGCCTGCGAAAACAAGTTGATTTGTCATGCGAAACAAGTTAAATCGATGGTCAATTTAACTTGTTTCGCATAAATGGGGTAAATGTTTAGCTATGGATATATACCTGCTTGTATTACAGCTTGTTAATTTGCTTGCAATTACAATTGGTATAGGATGCTATGTTTTGGTTTCACCCAATTATCGGGACAAGCCATTTCGCCATGGCGTAACCTCCGCCCATCAGCCATATCCACAAAAGGAATGCCAACAGGAAAGGCTTGAAGCCGGCCTTCTTGAATTTCTCGAAGCTGGTCTCCGCGCCCAGGGCGGCCATGGCCATGGTGAGGAGGAAAGTGTCGAAGGTATTGATGGACTCCACCGCGCTGTCGGGCAGCAGGTTGAGGGAATTGAAACCGATGACCACCAGAAAAAGGATGGCGAACCAAGGGATGGTAATCTTTCCTTTCGCTTTCCTGTCTTTTCTTCCCGCCACGTCCTTGGCCACGAAGTAGGTCAGGATGAGCAGCACGGGCACCAGCATCATCACCCTTATCATCTTGACGATGATAGCGACGCTGCCCACCTCTTCGCCCATGGCGTTGCCTGCCCCTACCGCATGGGCGACTTCATGGATGGTGCTGCCCGTAAAGATACCCATCTGGGACGTGGACAGGTCGAGGATTCCAGCGTGATAGAGTGTGGGGAAGAGGAACATGGAGATGGTGCCGAAAATCACTACTGTAGCCACGGCCACGGCGGTCTTGTAGGGTTTGGGCTTGATGGCGCCGTCTACGCCCATCACCGCCGCTGCTCCGCAAATGGCGCTGCCGCAGGCTGTCAGCAGGGCGATGGAGCGGTCCATCTTGAGCAGCTTGCCCAGCAGGATGCCCAGCAGGATGGTGCCCGTTACGATAATGCCGTCAATGATGATGGCGGGAAGCCCCACAGCCATCACGTCCTGGAAGCTCAGGCGGAAGCCATAGAGGATGATGCCCAGCCGCAGCAGGCGCTTGCCCGTGAAGGCTATGCCAGGCACCCAAGTCTCCGGCAACTGGTTGCGGAGGCTGTTGGCGTATGCCATGCCCAATATGATGCCAATCACTAACGGACTGAACGAGAGCGTTTTCGCCCAGTTCATCTCGCCGATGTAAAATGCCGCGCAGGCAAACAATGCCATGAGGAGCACGCCGTTGAGCATGCTGCCCCGTTCTTCTGATATCTTCATGGCCGCGAAGTTACGAAGATTTTTGTTAATCGCAGCAAATCATAAGGAATAAGATGACGAGAAAGAAAGTGATACAGGAGATGACCATGGTGGCAATTGTGTCATTTCTTGCCCTTTTTCTCGCGCGTTCTGCAGCTTGCCGCTCCATGCCAGCCCGCTTGGCAGCCACCGCCGCCAACATGCCTGCCATGGCTATGTCGGCGGTGTCAAGGCCGTGATGGGCAGTGTCCTTGTTTTTTTCTGCCTGGTCAGGGTCTTGGTTGTCGTTTTCAGGTTCGTCGCTCAAGTCTTCTTCTATTTCTTTTTCTGGGTAATAGTCGCCATAAATCTCAGCGGGGTCTTCCCCGTCGTAGGTCTCGCCCTCATATTCCAGGTAGTCCATGTAGTCGTCGTTTTCCTCGCACATGATGTTTTCAGGTATTAAGTGGTTGTTGGGAATAGGTTATGTGACCTTTTGGTCGTTCGTTTACCGCGAGATAGCGATTTATTTCCGAACGCGGAAGCGTTTGGACTTCTATTTTCCAAAAACTATCGCCTCGCGCGTTAATTTATTAGATCTTTATAAATTCTTCGATCTATCGTAAGGATAGTATAATATATCGATTATCATAATATATCGATTATCATAATATATCGATTCATTAGTGTCCCGTTAAAATGGGACGAGTTAAACAATTAGTCAAAAAGCCCC
>OLZA01000021.1_pt1 | contig 117825 bp, 151 predicted proteins | sample 1673431 | NCBI WGS metagenome assembly OLZA01 (sample SAMEA103958111, study PRJEB25191) | human gut metagenome | biome: human-associated habitat [ENVO:00009003]; feature: intestine environment [ENVO:2100002]; material: feces | place: Germany | collected 2013/2015 | reverse complement strand
ACCAGATAGGCTGAACGTGGCAGTTGTAGCACTGGTTTCCGCAGCAGTAAGACCCATAGTAGCCAAGGTCTGCGCTGCCTGCTCTGATGTAAGGCCGCTTGCCATTAGAATTGCCATTCGTTGCTCATTAGTCAATGCCTTATTACTGACAATAAGCCGTAGTTGGGAGGCATTGAGTCCATCGGTAACGGAAAGTAATCTTTGGAACTGCTCAAAGTTCAGCCCTGTGCTGCTTGCCTTACTCAACGTATCAAATGCAGTGGAAAGCTTGGAGATATTGGCATACGCGCTTTGCGCATGAGAAGAAATGATTGTGAAACCTTTCACAACACCAGCAGCCGCAAGCCCAGCCAGCGCAATTTTGAGCAAATTTGTATTGTCAATAAACTCCACAAGAGCGGTGCCGGCCTGGACAATCGTTCCCAAGAACTCGGCATCAAAGGTATTCATACTCAGGGACTCAAAGGAGGCTGTAAACGCATTGATTTTTGCCTGCAAGCTGTCTTGGTACGCTCCAAACTTCTGTATGGCTGTGCCTGCGCTGTCAGCAGCAACACCAGCGTATTCCAACGCAGTTCCATAGTTCTCCATGAGTACGAGGAAATTTTCTTGTTGTCTTACGCCGGCAAAGGCATTTGCAATTGCGCGCTTGTCGATATTAGTGAACTGATCCCACTTTGCATATACATCATCAAGGACATCGCTGAAGTTACGGAACTCATCCTCGCTATCCCTAAGAGCAATCCCAAAATGCTTTAGAACGCTCTCAACATCACTAAGATCTTCTCCATCCTCGCTCATAAAGTTTCCAAGCTTTACATTACCCATACGGGCAAAAATTGTCTTGAAGCTCTCACCAATTGTTTCAGCAGACTTCTGTGTAACCTCCTGTACCGTCGCCAAATACCCCAGTAAGCGATCCATGCTCACCCCGGAGATACTTGCGCTATTGGCTGTACGAGACATGGCTACAGCGAGGTCAGAGGCCGTTACAGCGGCTTGTAGGTCAATAGCAGTCAATCTATCCACGATGCCCGCTACTTCCTCTACGGTCATCCCGTAGCCCTTCATAGCGCTGGTCAGATTTTTGGTTGCTTCAGCGGAATCCATAGCGCCCACTTTGGAGAGAATCATTGATTGCTCAATTAGGGTAGCCGCCTGCTCCGTACTCATACCTTGTCTCAACCATTCGCTGGACGCATCCAAAACTTCGCCGGTTGTAGCACCAAGCTCTTTTGCAAGTGCATTGTACTGATCCACCAGAAGCTTTGCACCCTCATACGAGTCTCCCGTGACCATGCGAAGGTCTGTCAGCTTTTGGTCAAGCTCCGTAGAGGTGGTAATCATCTCTTTTGCCGCCCGTTCCAAGCCAAGGATAGCCTGGTGCAACAGCGTTACACTGGCAACCGTAGCAGATGATTTGCGGTTGATATTGTCCATACCGTCAGCAAGTGTATTGAGGTCTCCAGCGCCGTCCACCTTCGCATCTACATCAACAGATGTACTCTTGTCTGATACGGATTTTAGTGTCTTTCGCAATGCGCTTGTGTCAACAGTAGCTTTCAGCTTGATACCGTCTGCGCTCACCGCATTCAGGTCAGACTTAATATTTTTCTTTGTCTTAGACCTGTCCAATCTACCAATAATCGATAGAAAAAGCTTATTGAAAGTAGAAAGGTCAGATTGTAGTTGCTGTCGGCTCTTCGCCTTGTCAAGTTTGGCCGTAACTGGTACAGTCAGCTTTTCGCCCATTGACTTCAGCTGGCTCTTCATCGACACAATTGATTTGGCCTCATCAATTATTGCACTAATAAGTACTTGTAGATCATCAAACATTCACATCACCAGGCTTTCCAGAATCATTATCTATATTTCTTTTGATGGAACTCACACACTGCATGAATACAGCCGCACTAATCCCCATTTTCTTGAGAACGAGCGGGATAGCTTCTGGATTGAGCAAGTGTTTATTATCCGTACTAATTTCCAGTAAGTTTTTCCCGCTAATACCAGTGAACGAACCTATCATAGGTAACTGATACAGTCGTTCTATAAATCCCGCTCCCGTGGTCTCCGCTGTGCGGAAAACAGTATCGTTCTTATCGAGCATTTCTTGAATCTTTTTATTTCCGCCCATATCCCTCCAGGCCAACAGGTTTTCATTGCCGAACAGCAGTTGAGCTGCCTCGTGAAATACCACAGAATCTGAGATACCACTTCGGAACTGTGTATGTAGCTCCATCGCTGCATATGGGATTGATCGTATCTTTTTCTCCAATTTTATTCCTCCTTACCGTCATGTAAGTCCCAATTTATAACATTTATATTCCTCTTCATTCTCCAGTCGGCTAAACTCTGCAAAAATGGCTTCATTCTGCTCCACATCATGGAGAAATGTTTCCAACTGATATAGCATCTCCGGGACGGTGAATACTCCCTGCACAGTATATTCGGCATTTTGTGATGTGCCTTGCATAATGCCCACCTGCATCCTGACGGATTTGTTGTCGTAACGCTCCAGCTTGCACACACATGGTGAGATTTTTTTGTGAGGCGCTTTTACAATTGACCACTCATAGGGCTTTCTTAGTTTTTGGTTGAAATTTTCCATGCGCTTACAAAGCCCGCTTTTTTTCGCATGGTCTGAGCATGTCATCAGCATCAAATTTGACACCCGATTATTCTGTGCGTCACCATCAAGGTGGTCAACCTCATACCCCAAATCAAAATACGCATTACGGAGACGTTGAATTTTCTTGGAAAGTGGTTCGGCTTCCGATGGTTCACCATATAACTCTACCGCCAAAATGATGTGGTGTAGGTATTCGACTCGATTGCCAACTGGAAGACACAACCTACGATCCCGTGCCTGAAGACTGATATTATCACCGTGCTCTTTCAAAAACTTGAAAAGCCACGGAGAATAATCTGTATAATTAACGCTCCCATTTTTGCGATTGATAATTGTGATACTGTCGCCACGCCGGACAATCGTATTACTGCCTATAACATCCGCATACTGGATAGCAAGTTCGCCTGGCACCCATAAGCTGGAAAGTCTCATGTCATATGCTCCGTTCCATGGTTTATGCTTTGGTTTAGTTGCGCTCCTAATTACCTCATCCAAAGGAGTACCGCTAAATACACTTACCACATAATAATACAATGCAACACTGCGTCTATCTGGAGTCGTTACTCTAAATGCTTTGCTGATTGTGCATCCTTGCTGGAGCAGTTCTACGATTGTGTCAATGATTGCCTTATTATCATCGATACAGCATGTATTTTGCTCCCGACACCAAATTAAATCGTCATCGTTACCTTTTACAATATACGACACAGCGAGATAGCATCCGTCGTTAGGCTTAATACGATAGAGTGCGTATTTATATCGCTCATAAATCATTTCGACTTCACCATATTCACGCTCCAACTTATCCCGCAAACAATATCGTTCCCGTTTATCCAGGTAGCCTGGTTCCTGAATGTCTTTAATTGCCATGCTTACTGAACACTCCCTTTGCCTTAGTAAATTAAACAGCCTTTCATCCCCGTAGCGAAGAACCCATTGATATCTGGCATACTGGGTATTACCTATATCTGTAAGCGCTAACATATCTTCTCGATTATAACTGTATTGCTTTCTGCATTTCTCCGCCAGTTGCACCCGCTCGATAGAAGATAGTGCTTGATCTGATAATTGACTCTTAATGTCCTCTGGTATGGTGTAACGCTTCCATCGGCTGCGTCTTTTCTTTTTAACTTTGTCCATATACCTCCTGTGTTGTGTATGGTTAGGGGTTGCTTACAGCACACAACCTTACAATTACTGAATTTTGATACTCCGACAGGGGTTTTCCCCTCGAATATGTTTCTAATTTGCCATAACAGGCCGATGTTGAACGGCCTATATTCGGATTTTCCACTCAACGGCCAAAAGAGGCCGTAAAGTCGTTGAACAATGGGGGATTTCCGAAAAATTCACCTTGAACACCATAGATGGTAAACTTAGTAGCCGTTTTTCGTACCCGTCCGACACATATCCGTACTATAAGCTATCCCCTCTATTTCTTTTAACAAACGCAATTTTTCCCCCCGTTGACCAACGGTGATTTCTGAGGCAGTCTGAATGAGGTTGATTCAGATTGCCTTTCCAGACAGCCACTGTTGCATAAGGTTTCGCATCCTCTGAGATGGAATATATAAGGAAATATTGCGCTCTTCCAATGGCAATTGGTTTTTCCGAATGCGGCTTCTCCAAATCCATTGGATCATCTCAGACAGTGCAAACCTGTCCTCATTAAGCCTAATGTTATATTTGTCCCTGAACATACCTTTAATGAGCGGGTTGTAGAATCGATTGACTAAGTAGGCCAGCATATTGCGATCCGCATAGTCATTTGTAGCACGACAACTACATGACACGAAACACTGCAATTTATTCAGTTCAGTATTTTCGCTTTTCGAGTTATTTTCCAAAGCGTATTTCTCATCTTTGGTAAGTTTACGGATATATTTTGCTCCATAGATGCATAACGCATCTTGATAGTCCTTATAGGTTGTCCACATAAGGCGGCGGCTATTGTTTTTAGTGGCTTTATAAAATGTGTTAAAACCTTTTTGTACAGCTTTAAGGTCTGTGCTTGTTGCTGTACTGTACCAAGTGGAGGACAACGCATATTTCTTTTCACCTATAGCATTGGCTACTCCATCGTATATGCTAATTACCTGTTGTAAGGCTTTTCGATTTTCGCTATCTTCTCTATACACCGCAAACGAAAATCCATGTGCATCTCCATACTGACCGGAAACACCACCAAGTTTGTAGTCCAAGCTGTGGATTTTCAAGTATCCATCAAATACGCTTCCTTCAAATAGGTAAGACAAAATAAAGACATTCTCAAAGGCTCTGAAAACCTCTGGAGGAAACATCCATAAAAACAACTGTCCCTTTACGCAAAGCACATTTCCAGACTTTATTAGCGGCTCCAGGTACTTGTATTCGTAGTCTTCAAGCGTTGGTTTACCGCACCAGGTAACACGACAAAACTCGTCTACATGTATAACACCCTGGTTAATAAGAAATGTAGCAGTTCCTTTTTTCACTTGATACCCTATATCGTCGATTAGATCATTGATAGGTTTGACTACATCCAATGCTTCATCGATAAACAGGGTATATCCTCCATCGTGAATCAAGTCCCATATTTCATTATCGACATCCAAAAACAGGGAATGGGTGCAGCATATATTGTATCCATGTGACAATAAATATTTCAGGCTGTCCATTTTAGTACCGCCTTTATACTCAGGCTCATAAATATTGAGATTTTCGCTTTTGGCATCCTGTATAGTTTTTAGGTAAGGTGTGACTACCATATATGATTTGTCTGGGTTGTTGCGTATCTCTGCATACATGGCCTGCGTTTTCCCGCTCCCCATCATTGCGTCAATAACTGTAATTGCTATTATCAGTCACCCCTTTTCTTATTCCATGCGATAATAAGGCATTTTTCCATTAAGCAGTCTGTTTCCTTTGGGTCTTTTTGCAGATCGAAGTTATTTACCCTTGCAACATCTTCAATGTCTTCTTGGTCAAGTAAGAGCCAATTCTCGACCAGCTCATCAATTAGACCGTCTCTCATCTTTGCAAACTCCCTTTGTCCAATTCATTCCAATATTGATTTTTATTTCGTATAGTTTAGCTATTGCGCCTCTCATAATCAGAAATAAATGCCATCAGCCTGTTTAACTGATTTTGTGACAGCGCTAACTTGTGATTCATAAACTGTGAAAACACCTTTTGGCTAATCACACAAACACTCGCAACATATTTTGCTTTGAGTCCCCAGCGCACAAGGAAAGCTTTAGTTTCATTGGCTAACTGTTCCTGCTCCGTTATCAATCGTCATCACCTCCAATTCATAGGATATATTTTTGCGAACAAAACAAAAAAGCAGACTACAAAATAGGGAAACCCTACAATGTAATCTGCTGTATGCGTCTTTCCACTCTTGGATACAGTACGGCATAACAGATTACATCTGCCCGCCGCTACATGCGATCCAAGGCTAACACAAGACACTATTAAATTTTACCGCAAAAGCTTACAGATATAATATATCACATAGTTTCCGTTTTGTCAAGCACTTTCTACAATCTACGGTTTATAATAAGCCTAATAATATACATATTGCATATATTAAAGCTTATTATTTCCTGCTCGTCCTCATGCCTTCCACACCTCTTCAATTCCAAAAGTGAAACGAATCACGCTATCCTTAATACCAGACATGAACACACTGTCAGCCATTGCACACATAGCGGTGAACACTTTTAGCTCCTGCCCTCGCAGAGAGGCAAGCCGGCGTATTTCCATTGTGATAATTGCATTAGGGTGAGAGCTGGACACCGGCTCTATATCGACATCCACGACTTCCATACTGTTTGCTTTCATCCACCGTGCGGCCAAGGATACTTTCTCATGCCGCTGCACCTTCGATAGATCGGCAACCCTTCCGCTGAAAAACTCGTTGTCTGTTAGAATCCTATCCAGTTCTTCGTCTGAAAAGAAGTCTCGCACATCCACATCCGCTTCACGGGACTGCTTGATTTTTTCCTGATACTCCGCCTCTGCCTTTTCCTTGGCCTGGGCAATACGAGCGGTTAAATCCATCCGCAAATCCTCCACTCATCTAACATATGCGTTCTTTTGCTACTTGGAGAGAACAATAATCTTCGATAAAAACTTCTATCTCTTCTCCTGTGTCCGCCTTTCGTACTATCTCGCCAGCAAGTGCGTTGAAATCTCCTATAAGTACATCATCTATTTCCAGATTACATCCACTTAATAGCTCGAAATAGCCATATTCTCCATCACTATTCTTGAAGATGTAAAGCCCTCTTGCATGATTTGTTCCAATTATTACGGCTTTCATTTTCTGCCCGCCTTTCTGTCCAATCTCTTATATATTATTGTAGGCTATCCGCCAAGGTTTTGCAATCCGCTTTCTTTAGTATTAAATTTGACCTCATTTGAATTAGTATTAAAAGTTATTGACTTGAGTGCCGATATGGTATAAAATATGAGTATCAAATCTAACGATGGTCAAATTAGATATAAAGAGAGAAGGGACAGCATGATATATGGATATTGCCGTATCTCCACGGCTAAGCAGTCGATTGAGCGCCAAATAAGAAATATTAAGGCTGCCTATCCAGAGGCGGTCATTGTACAGGAGATTTTCACCAGGACGCGAATAGACCGCAGAGAGTGGCAGAAGCTCTTTTGTAAGGCAAAGGATGGAGACACTATTGTTTTTGATAGCGTTTCCCGAATGAGCGGTAACGCTGAAGATGGGTTTGCCGCTTATGAAGAACTCTATAATCGTGGGGTCTCTCTTGTTTTTCTTAAAGAGCCACACATCAATACAGACACATACAAGCAGGCTTTAGAAAACAATGTCAAACTAACAGGAGGCAATGTCGATTATATTTTAGAGGGTGTCAATAAATACCTAATGGCTCTTGCCAAGGAGCAGATCCGGCTTGCCTTTGAGCAATCAGAAAAAGAGGTGGAGGACTTACATCAACGTACCAGGGAGGGCATAGAAACAGCCCGCTTGAACGGTAAACAGATCGGACAGCGCCCAGGGGCAAAGCTAACCACTAAAAAGAGCATAGTAGCAAAAGAGGTTATCAAGAAACATTCTAAGGATTTTTGCGGTACACTGGATGATACTGAAGTAATGACGCTGACAGGATTATCCCGTAACACCTACTATAAATATAAGCGGGAGCTACGGGCAGGAACATAGCATCCATCTAAATAAGAGAAGCGGGAGCATTACGCCCCCGCTTTTGCTTTTTAGTATCGGTTATATATTTCACCACGATTGCCAGCGGCCACTACATAGACAACCAACTCACCATGATCTACGGTATAGATGATACGGTAATCTCCTACGCGGAGCCGATAATATCCCTCATGCCCTTGCATCCGCTTGCGGTCTCCCATATCAGGCAAGCCCTCAATAGCGGCCACAATCCGCCGTTTCTCGTTCATGGGCAATTTTTCGATGAATTTCTTTGCTGGCTTTTTGATGATGATACGATACATCAGGCAAGCCCCCATTCCCGTTTGCAATCCTCCAGAGCAAAGCCCTGGTCTTTATCCGGGTCGGGGTCGTTCTCGTAATCGTTCAGCAGCTGAGCACAAAAAGCATCGTCCGCCGCTTCATCGGCACTGATACCCTGGACATAGGCCAACACATAGCCCAGCTTATAGTCCGGTAAACCATCCAAAAGCGAGATAATCTTGTCACGGTTACTCATCATGGCACCCCTTCCAAAATAGATTAGCTAATTCCTTATTCGTCATCTTTCGTATCAGGCACATATTCCAGCAGATCACCAGGCTGGCACTCCAATACCTCACACATTTTCGCAATGGTACGGGTATCAATATCGCCGCCCTCTTTGATTTTTCGAAATGTGGCTTGGCCTATGATGCCATCTCGTTTAACAGTATAGGATGTGATTCCTTTCTCATCAAGACGTTTGAGCATCTTATTGTAGATAATAGGCATTATATCCCAGCTTCCTTAATTTTAGTGCGTCCACTCTTTCATGGTAATAGTATATCACACCTTGTGTCACTAATTCAAGTGATAATCTTGCACAAATATAGCTCTTTATATTTGTCACTATTTCTGGTGATGTTTTCGTTGACTATCACTAATAATAGTGATATACTATACTCAGAAAGGGAAAGGAACACCGGCGAAGGTGGACGGGTAACAGCAAGAACACCACACAAGAGCGGGAAAGGATTCGGTAAGCCGACCCCGTGAGGCGCACGAAAAGTGAACAAAGCCTCCCGCCGCCAGGATCACCCCTAAAAATGAAGGGAGCATCTACAATGAGTGTAAACGAGATGGACAGCAAAATTAAGGAACTGCGGGAACTGCGCCGTATGGCTGATGAGCTGGCCGCAGAGATCGAGGCCATTCAGGACAGCATCAAGCAGGAGATGACCGCCCGCGAGGTTGACGAGTTGAGCGGTTCCGACTGGAAGGTTACGTGGAAACTGGTCAAGAGCCGCCGCTTCAATAGCACTGCATTCAAAAAGACACACGCTGACCTGTATGACCAGTATTGCAGTGAGACAGCAACCCGCCGTTTCACAGTAGCATGAGAAAGGCCGCTTGCCTAAACGCCCTGGAAAAGCAATAGACAAGCAGCCCCAGCCCGCCGGGGCGGGTCAAGAATAGTGTACCACGATCCGCCCCGCCTTACAACTATAACTTGGAGGTTACAACCGTGATTAGAAAGACACTTGATATCAGCACTATTGATTATAAGGCACGGAGCAGCAAGCGCACCCGCATTTACTTCCCTTGCGAGATTAAAGACAGCATTGCAGACTGTGCATTATCAGCACTCGCCGCTAATGGCCTGGACGCTGCGGACGTGAAAGAGATTAAAGCATATCTTGTGCCGCACATCTCCGCCGATCATCTGTCTGCCGGCCTGGTAGTCAACATCATTACCAAAGGCGGGGCGCATATCACAAGCAAGATTATTATTGACACGCATAAAGAGCAGCTCGAAAAGCTACTTGCAGGATATCTTGTAGAGGGCGGTGCCGGACTGTCTAAGGAATACGCAGACCTGCTTACCAAGCAATTTTTTAAGTACCGCCGTGCAAAAAGAGAGATTGAAGCCAAAGAAAGAGCCGCCCGACTTGATTACATGACAAACTTACTTAGGCAAGGATACACCCCCGAACAAGTCATCATCACTATGCAGGAGCGGGACAACAACCATAGATAAGAGAGAAGCAGCGCCGGAGGGCAACACCCCCGGCGCTATTTCTGTACCATACGGGGCATGTTTACATTTCTACAGCCTCATCAATTTCTGTATAATTGCTTAGTACCCCCTTCTCCACGGGATAGGTTTACATTCTGAGTTTTTGTGGTACTTGCGCATAATTGCATCATCGTAATTTCTTATGAGACGATCTCAGTAATTTAGCACCTATTTTCAAAGGAAGAAGAAAATCTAAAGCAGGTACACAAATTCTTTGCACAAGCGGTTTTTGGGCGAAAAACTGTGAGATTATCTGTATAATCCAAGCACACTGTTGAACAGTGATACCAATTCTCCACGTTTGATAAGGGCATCAGGAACAAACTCATGGTTATCTTCAATCCACCCCAGTGAAACAGCGGTTTCAATGAACGGCCTTGCCCAGCCAGTATAGGTTATGTGTTTCAACTCACATTCTTGCGGCTCTACAAAGCGGCTAAGAACAGTAATAGCTTGCACCCAGGTGACAAGCCCATCAGGATCATACCGGCCACCACCAACACCGCTAACAATGCCAGCATGACCAATCGTATTGACGGCCTGATAATACCATGCGTCGGTGCTCACGTCGTCAAAAACAGCTTGTCCCGCTCCATATTGGATAATGCTATCGTTGGTTAGCAGACGGTAAATGATGGTTGCAAGCTGCGCCCTCGTTAGAGGATCATCCTCGTGCAAGTCGCCATCTCCATACCCAGCCAACACTACCGAGCGGGAGGCATCTATTACGGCCTTACCGCAAACAAGGGATGGAGCGGGACTATCCTCTTCTGGTTTTTCGTTGTCCTCTGACGGCTTAGAGGGGCGCTGTGTGGGCTTGTGCGGCATGGACGGTGTGTAATCATCCCCACTATTGGAGTCATCCTCTGCGGGCTTTTCTGGCCGCTCTGTGCCGCCCTGGTCGCTGTCTGAGGTGTCTTTGTCATCGTCAGCAGGCGGAGTATTGGGTTCAGGCGGCTGCTCATCTTCTGGAGGCTGTACGCCGTCCTCGTCCTCTGAGGGAGGTGTAGTCTCTGGTTGCTGCTCATTCTCATCCTCACCAGCATCTTCGTTATTGCCGTTATCATCGCTATCTCCAACCTCGTCTGATGGTGTGTCCCCATCGTCTCCATCGCCATCATCGGGGATATTGGTATTATCATCTGGAGCGGGATTTTCGTTATCACCCTCATCGTCTCCTGGGAGTGTGGTGTCCTCACCAACGTCCTCAGGTGGTGCAAAATAGTCCTTTGCTTCCTCATCGGTGAGGTAGATTAACTTTGCAGTGTCGATTCTTTCTTTAACGGGCAGATCGATTTTTTCCCCTGTCGTTATTTCATAATAGCCAGCATCTGCGGTATTACCGTCACTCAGGATGCTCCAGACCGTATCGAGACACAGGATATCGACAGCAATGCCGCTATCAGGAGACATAATCGTATTGTCTTTAATCTGGCAGTCATCTATTACCAGTGTGCTGCCACTGCACATGACTCCTGCATTCGCCCACGATGTATTTCTGATGATTGTGCATCGTGTAAGGGTAAGATTTCCCGAGCTTTGCACTGCTCCGCTGGCTCCCAAGTCGTAATAAGTATCGTGGATATAGCAGTCTTCTATTTCTACATTTGTGTTTGCTTTTGCGCTGACAGAATGATGGTAGCAGTCCGAGAACTCACAGCTGCTAATGGTCACTTGATGCGGGTCGATTGTCCCTATAATTGATATACCTTCTCCAACTCCACCGCCATCAAATATACAATTCTTAACAGCAATTTCGCTGTCTTGGGTAGGCCGAATGTTGATAACTCCAGCAGATGAGGATTCCCGGAAACGGAAACCTTCTAAAATCCCGTTATAAATTACCACCATATTGCCCGATGTAAAATCCTCTGCCCGGATAAGTGTAATCTCCTTATCCGTCGATACAGTCTCGCCATTGATATAGATGGTCTTTCCCAAGGCAATCTTGTCTCCGTCTTTTGCATTATCAGCAGCTCGAATAAGTTCATCCAAGGAGGAAACCACCGCAATGGGGGATGTTTCCTCTTGTGGTGGTGTCTCAGGTTCTGTAGATTCGATTGCACGAGCGGGAATTGAAATCCCTACAACCAGAGTTACCACCAATAGTAGTGACAACAGTTTCTTCACTCTCAAACGACCTCCTTGATTTGTGTAGCTTCATGGTTCTGCAAAAAGAGCGTTACCATCTCATTTACTGCTGCGGCTTCTCTTTCAGTTAGGCCAGAAATATCAATCATTCTGCGCCCCTCCACACACAAGAGGTAGTCTGTGGTTGTGCCAAGAACTGAGGCCAAACGGATTAAGGTTTTAGGCTGAGGGAACCGTATATCGGTCTCATATGCGGAAATCATGCTTCTGGTAACTCCTACACGCTGAGCAAGTTGGCCTTGTGTCATATGTCTCCCCTCCCTGAGATCCTTTAACCTAACAGAAAAATACAACATTTGACGATACGCCCCTTTTTACATGAGCATACCGCAAACGCTGTTGCAAACGGAAACTTCTTTGCTGCTTTGAGTTGCCATTCTCTGAAAGGATGATATAATTAGGGTAATGAGACGAAAGAACGAGGTGAAATACAGTGACGACAATCAAATCAAGGGCAAAGTTACTACTCCCGCTTATGTTGATTTTCTTAATGCTCACTGGTTGCAGTTCTACAAAATATCAGGACGCTATTGATAAGATGAATCAAGGCGACTACCAGGCGGCGTTGGAAATATTTGATGATATTCCGAATTATGAGGACGCGTCCAGTAAAGCCTCCGAATGTAGGTATCAGTTAGGAATTGAGGCAATTACTTCGGAAGATTGGGAACTTGCTATAGAATACCTTTCTAATCTCGACTATGAAGATAGTGCTGACCTGCTGGAACTTGCTACAAGAGAAAAGGGAATGAGCGAAAATGCGGACAATGATTTTTTGTCTGCGCTGGAAGTCTCTGTTCTCGACAGAATAAATAGTGTCAGTAATGAGAACTACGACAACAAAACTGTTGTTAATACTGAGCTGGTCTATGTAGAGGAATATAAGGACGCTACTTTCTTCGATGAAAATCTCAAAACGCTCGCTATCAAATACATTGACGGCTTGAATATGCAAAAGGATGCGCTTGGCAATGATAACTTTTCTGAGGTGCAAATTGAATGGCAGAAAGGAATTGTTGCCAGATATGAAGTTTTGCGAGATCTATATGAGCAATATGACTTTCTGAGCGATAATACAGATTTTATTGCTATTTATGTGTCCGCCTGTGAAGATCAACAAAACTTACTTCGTGCATATGAAGCATTAGATGATGACATTGCGAGCCAAATGAATTCCGATAGTTTTCAGTGGTACATCTCCGGCAATGAGGTTTATTGGACGCTGAAGAATAACACAAATTACACATATAGCACAACATTTAATATTACCCTATATGACGCAAATAATGTGGTCTTCGATGAAGCGACAGATTTTATTGAGAATATCCCCGCCGGTAGCAGCTATACCGTATCTTTCTATGTAAGTGACCCTGGTAGAATTGGTAGTTTTGATTGGAACAACTACTACGATGCCATATTTGAATGAATATGTGGACACCTGTTTTTGAACGGACAGGTGTCCCTTTTCTATATGATAAGAACCACCTTTCGGGTTAGTGCTGCTATATATCCGCACGGTGTGGCTCCCTTGGTATACAGCGCTTGGAATATCTTCACACCATGGAATACCAGATGGCTATACTTTTACATTTAGGCGGGTAATCGGGATATAAAAAGGGAACAAGCGGTAAAAATGGCTTGTCCCCTTATGTGATATAGGTTGGTTTTGGTTGATTCTACCTATCTAATTGTGGGCGGTTATTTCTACTATCCGCACCAAATAGGTAAAGCAATTAAAGTATATCCAAATCATCGAGCTTTTTCAGGATTATACGCACATTTCCGTCCTTATTAACACTAATATGGTCTATAATCCGCCGCAAGTCCATGTTGGTCACTGTCTCCAGCTCTAAAAACCGCTCAATTTCCTGCATGTACTGCTCCACAAAGTGCCCTGCGTTTTGCCGTACCTCAAGAGAATGCTCATATTGCCTCAAGTCATAATCCAGTTCTTCCAGTTCTTCAGCAATTAGTGCGGTCTTCTCTTTCAGCTCTGCCATCGTCATTACGTCATTGGCGTACATTTCCTGATATCGTTCTTTTTTTGCAAGCAATTCACCTTGTCTGCGCTCAATCCTGGCCTTATCATATGGATTTTTCTCGCCACCAGCCTGCCTCTCTACAGCAGCTAAAATACCAGCAATAAAACTATCCTTGTCATGGATCAGTGCGCCAAAATACGCTCTAATTTCAGCAAGCAAGTCCGCTTCTTCCAGCTTTATTGTGTTATCGCACCTCTCAGCGGTGAATTGGTCGTTTGTCGTACACTTCCAGTAAACACGAGTCTTGACATAAGTGTAATCCTTTCGGCAAAATGACCGCCCACAATGCTCACACTTGATAAGTGTGCTGAACAGATGCTTTGTACTGTACCTGGCACCTTTGAATGGTTCTCCACAGTCATATTTTGTCCGCCGTTCTTCTAACTGTTTCTGAGCCTTGGCAAATACCTCAGGTGTAATAATAGCCCACTCTGGGCGCTCATGGTGGAAGTGCTCTTCTTGCGGTATGTGAATCTGCTTCCCTGTCAGGTAATCTTCAATCTCATATTTATGATTGACATAATGCCCACAGTAGATTGGATTTGTCAGGACACGCCGAACTCCACGCGGGTTCCAGTCGCAGTGAAATTTGGTTTTTCGCTGTTGCTGATTGAGCCGTAGACTAATTGTACGACACCCAAGCCCTTCTTTGAGATAAAGCCGGTAGATTTCCCGTACCGTCTGTGCCTCTTGGTAGTTGATTTTAAGCGTGAAATTGTCAATACGGTCATAGCCAAAAATCCGTTGAGGAACTCTGCCTTTCTGTGCATTGATTTTTTTGCCGAACTTTACGCGCTTAGATAAATTGGCGCTTTCTTCCTGCGCCATAGCACCAAAAATAGTAAGTACAAACTCTGATTCGCCCAAACTTTCCATGTTCGCTGTGATAAACAAGGTATTGATGCCTAATGCTCTTAGCTCACGGATACTCTGCAAAAAATCAACGGTATTTCTGGCAAAGCGGGAAATATCCTTTACCACTACGGCTTCAAACAATCCAAGCTTAGCATCTTTCATAAGGCGGAGAAACTCATTTCTCTTTTTCAAGCTTGTCCCGCTGATACCTTCATCTGCATATAAGCGGATAAGCCTATGACCATTCTTCTCTGCGTACTCAGAAAAGAATTGCTTTTGATGTTCCAGACTGTCTAACTGCTCATCTTTATCTGTTGATACGCGACAATAAGCCGCTATTTTCATGTCGGTTGCTCCTTTCGCCAACCAACCTATATCGCTCTCTATTTTAGCATAAAAAGAAAGCAAAGGAAACCGCTTGATCTCCTTTGCTGTTGAGAATATAGGCTGGTTTCAACTGACTTTTGATAATGTTTCATGTATCTGTAGCGAAAGAAGTCTTTCTACGATTATTTTCTGAATCGCTAATTCAACGTCCTTTGCGCTATTTGGGTCGATAAATGTGTATGTGATACGCGGTTTGACTTTTGCCATCCAACGCCCCCTTTCTCTGTACAGTGTATTTGCTTAACGCTCGTCCTATTACCAACATAATTCAGTTCTCCTTTGCTGTGTGCGCACTATACAGCGCGCTCCGCCGGCCACCAATTACGGTGGCCGCATTAACTTATCGGAGCATGTGACTTCCAATACTATTCTTCATGCCCTTTCGCTTTGCAGCGGTCATAAGCTTATCAATAGTGCGATCAGAATAATATTCTGCAAGCTCCCTTGCCGATTTCTCATCCGCATTCTTAACCTCGAAGTGGTTTTCAATACGGATCTCTCCCATAGAATTGTCTGTGTTCTCATTGTTGGTTACAGACTGAATTGCAGCCGCTGTGGTATCTTTTGCTGTTGCAAGACTACGCACAACGGAATCTACAACACCAGTAATCGTATCACCAATCTGACTAAACAGATTTTTATATTGCTTACTGGTAAATACAGCCTCCCCCTTTTGCAACTTGGCAAAAACCTCGTTGCTCTTCAATGAGTCCTCTCCGACAATTCCTCCGTCGTGATAAATATACTGTCTATATTTTTGGAACAGTTGCTCTCCACCAACGCGATCTACATACCATACACCGTCATCGCCACGGACTGCGTTAATACCATACGGGGCAAGCAATCTGCCAAGCCGTAGGTTTTCATCAGCGAGGCGCTGTTTCTCTTCGTCGGAGGCAGACCCCCACGCCTGACCATTTGCATACATCTCAGACATAATTGCACTGATTTCAGCGTCTTCCCGCTGTTGATCCAAGATACCTTGCTGCTCATTGGCGATATCATTATTGATACCATTGAGAGCAGACACAATATCTCCATACTGCTGTGCGGCCTGCATTGCTGTCTGCCAAGCAGATGTAATTGAATCCTCCCCATCAATCATGTCACCATACTGTCTGTTCCAAGCAATCAGATCCTGGTATAGCTGATCCCAGTCCGCATTGATACGGTCAATAGCGGCTCTGTAAACCTCTTCCTCTGTGTCAACGCTTGCCTCGACCTTAGCAATCTCATTATCCTTGGTTTCTTCAAACTTGTCCGCTTCTTTGTCCAAGGCATCGACCTGCGCATCATACGCATAGTCTGCCTGGTAATCAGCAAGATCGTTTTGAAGGTCGGCAAGCTCCTGTTCCAACTGTTGCCGTTCTGCGTTAGCCTCGCGGCTATCATCACGGCTTAGCTGATTGATTTTCTCCTGTACCTTGGCAATCTCAGCAACCCGCTCGGCAACCTCACGCTCGTAATCCTCTTCATCCCTGGCGACTTCAAGAGACTCCTTCTTCAAATCAATGATTTTCTGGTAGTCATCAATCTGTTCTTCCAGAGCGTCAATTTTATCCTCGGCCTCCTGACGCACCAGCTCCATTGTCTTTTCAATGATTTCTGTAATAGCGTCTTTCTGCTCATTATAAATATCGAGTTGAGTTTCGCGCAAAAGCTCTGTGTACTCCCGTAGAGTTAGAACGCCCTGTTCGAGCAACCGATTCAGCGCAGCAATCTTCTGTCTTAGGTAATCTACTTTGGTAAAATCAAACCGATCCCAAAGATCAAAATCGTCCGCGTATTCGATGAACTCATCAAAAGGTTCAAGGACATTATTAACAATAGACTCGTTGATTTCCTTGATATCGTCCTCAGCGTCCCACCATGCGTCAATACACTCCTGAATTGCCTCATCGTTCTCGTCCACACCAAGCGCTCTTAACCGTTGTGCTTCCTCATGGGCAAGCTCCTGGATTCTCAGTTGCTCTTGACGCTGCCGTTCCAGATTGGTAGCCATATCACGATAGTTTTTGCTATCGCTTAGGCCATCATACTGGTGCTGCAAAAGTTCAATGGTATTTTCGTGCGCCTCAACAGCATCTGTATAAATACCATGTAGGATATCGTCAATCTCATCCTGGTACTCCCACCACTGTTCTCCAAGCTCCTGAATGTAATCGTTATTCTCATCCAGTCCCATTGCGCGGTATTTTTCCGCATACTGGTGAACAGTGTCTTGCATCTTCCTATAGATAGCAATAATTTCTTCTGGAGTTCCATCATTTCTTTCAAGCGTAAAGATGTCGTGCTCATAATTACCCAGGATTTCGTCAAGCTCATCCTGGATTTCTTTTATGGCATCCTCCATCTCTTCAGCAAGCTCTTCGTCATCAACCTCAGCCTTAACATCTACCGTGGCAGTTGTCGTGGGAGAAGTATACGGAGTGCCCGTAGAGCCGTTCTTGTCAACCTCGACACGCAAACCGCTTGTTGTGATTCTTCCAGACGCATATGCTGGAATTGTACCAGTGATACGCTTTCCAGAACGACTTAAAATCCGTTTGGTTTCATCCGCAGTATAAACTTGGTCTCCCTGGTTCAAATAGGCAATTTCCGGCCCGTTTGTTCCAGCGAGATATGCTCCATCCTTCGATACAACAAGCTCTGGCTTTGGAGAACCGTTGGGTGAATACTCGTCTCCAAGCAAAGCATTGCCAGCCGGCGCATTAGAAGTGCCTTTTGCAAAGCCAAGCAGATTACCAATACTGTCAATAAGACCACCTTTACGCTGTACATTATAATATACAGTGGCAGTTCTACCATTTACACTATCAATAGCCGTACCAATGCTATAAACTTTTGTTGCAGCATCTTGTGCGGCTGATCCAATGTCATCAATTTCTGACTCTGCGTTGCTCGTAGTAGAGTCATTTACATCGTCAATTGCAGTTTCAACACCATTGATTGATGTTGTAACATTGGTAAATGTAATCGTATCGATATAATCAAGCGCGTCACTTACACTCTGCACTTGACCATCAGCATTTGCCAGTGAAATGCCGTCTGCTTCGCCAAGTTTGGTAATAAGCCCTTCTGCTTCTTCCTTGGTATAACCAATGTTGGCAAGAAGATCTCCAAGCCCTTCATAATTAACCGTGATTGTATAATCATCACTGGTAGCAAGGCCAAGATTTTGAAGGCTTGTCGTTACAGAGTCAATATCACCAGATACACTAAATAGCTGTACGCCATCAAGCCCTTGTAAAGCAGACAAAACATCATAAATCTCTTTATCTGTTTTACCAAGGGTCATCAGCTGCTCTGTCAAGCGGTCTACATTGATAGCCTTGCCAGCAGCAGTTTCAGCAGAGAGGCCAATTTCGTCAATAACCTCTGATACCTCAGTGAGATCGTAAAAGTCAATGTCGCCCCACATAGATAGAGCCTCGAAACAGGCGATAACCGCCTCTTCCGTGATACCCATCTTTTCTGCAATCTCGTCAAGATTTTCAGGATCAACATCAAAACTGAATGCACCAGTTGCATCCTTGCTGATCTCGATTAGGTCTTCGCCCTCATCATTGACCAACTGGCCGGCCTGAGCCATATCGTAAAGTCTCTGGATAAATCCAGCACCAGCGCTGTCCGCATCCTCAAAGACGCTCTTATTACGCTGCATAGCATCGTAGATCTCATCCAGTCCGTCACTCCAGCCCCATGTATTAAGCTGCTCACTGCCAAACAGGAATTCAGCAGCAGCCCAGAAAGCATTTGAGTTTGTAGTACCAGCCTCAAATTGGGCGTTCAGCTCTTCAAATGCCTCTGCATAAGAACGGAAATCGGTATCCTTTTCCTCTACAGCCATAGCCGCATCATAGCGCGACTTTGCATCTGTTACCTGGTCAAACTTATCGACCATACCATCAAGGGCATCATTGAGCTTTAGAGCCTCAGCCGTAACAAGAGAAACGCCGTCTCCGCCCTCTGCCATATTCTGAAGAATCTTGGAGAGGAATTGAGCATTCATTCCGTCCTCTTCCAAAATGCCAGCCAACACACTGCTTTCAGAAGCGAGTTCTTCAATATTCTGTGGAGTAATACCGTCCACTGCTTGAGACATAGCGATAAGCTCTTCCTTGGTATCTGAGAAGTCCTCAGAGTCCCACATACCACGGATACGGCTCTGCAATGCCTCTGCATTTCTGGCCGCTACAGCCTGCTCACTATTGTACTCTTCAATTGCAGCAGTGATATCTTCCCAGGTTGTCGCACCTTCGTTGATAACTGCATTGTAGGCAATTTCAAAATCTTCGTCAGATAGAGCTTCAAGTTTGTCTTTTACATTTTCGACCTCTGCGCTCCAAGACTCCATCGCGTGGAAATGTGCAGATGTTCCAGGAGTAAGCTCTTCATATGTTTTAGGAACAAGCTTTTCAGCAATCTCACGCATTTTATCGTTGACTGCCTCAGCAGACGCTTCGCGCTCTTGTAGTTCCGCCAGGAGACCAGAATATCTATCGTCCGACCCAAGTACATTATCCGCCAGCTGCTCAGCAGTATATGTACCATCCTCATCAAATCCAGATGTATTCTGGATGTTTTGGATCATCTGCTCTCTGAATTGCTTAAACTCGTCTACTGTAGCGGGCTGGTCAAGAGCTTGTGCAGCAAGCAAAGCGTCTTGAGCAATCATTTGATTGGTATTATCAATCTGTTCGATTGCTTCTTGAAGTGCAGACTCATATTCGTTGTAAGCATCTGCAAGCACAGTAAAAACAGGATTATCAGTACCAAACTCATCCCTTACAGCATTCATAGTATCTCTTAGATACTCATAGTTTGCCATTAGGTCTGAAAATTCTACATCTTCTAATCCCCCGTCTGTGCTATAAACGCTTGGAAGAAAGATTGTTCCGCCACCATTTGAACCAGTGTTGTCGATCCCCTCATACCCAAGAGATTCAAGATAGGCCATTGCTTCTCCAGCAGCTTCACCCGTTGCAGAATAAAAGCTGTGTGAGTTGAAATATCCATCAAGTTCCTTAACAGCTTCTTCTTTTGCAATATCAGCCGCTCTTGCTCCTTGAGAGATATTTGTACGCATTTGCTCTCTTGCCGCTTCAACAATAGAATCTCTTAGATCCTTGTAATCTCCAGAAAGATTTTGAACGGCGATTCCTTGGGTCTCAAAATAAGCAACAAGCTCATCCTGAATACTCATCAGATCTTCTTGGGAGGCAGTGCCAGCTTCCACGGCATAGCTCATCTCAATATATGATGAGGCAAGATCATATAGTTCATTTGAACTCTGGACGGCGGCAGAACCAGCCTCCAATGCAGCCTCACGAGCCTCTTTTGATTTATTGATAAGAGAAGTGATACCAGAGACAATAGCGTTAATAGCTAAGCCGATGCCAAGTCCAATTAACGCATTAAGCGCTGTATTAAGTACCTGCACACCAATAGCAGCAGCCTTGGATTTAACACCCATAAGAGTAGTTTTAAGACTGGCCTGTTCCATAGATGATGCGTATGCCTTTGAAGAAACAGCTGCATCATCAGATACCTTCACAGCACTGCGTAGGCTATCGCTACCCTTACCAATAGTGTCATTCCAGATGATTTGTCTTTGTGTTAAATCCCCTGTTGATGTTCCAAGGTTTGCAATTTTGCTATTATACTCGTCCAACAACTTGATATCATTATCAAGCTCAAGTTTTTGGGCGTTCCATGAAAAGGCGATTCCAGTGCCAGAACCTCCCCAATTCTTTTGATCTGTTGTGCGGAATAAGTTCAGCTTATCAAAGAATGGAGTCACGGCAGCAAAAACAGCCGGCAAAGCACCAACCGTATCGATAAGAGAAGTTAGCCACCCAAGCAGACCAGTACCAACATCAAAAGCTCCTTTAATTAGGTCGCTGCTCAGAATGGTATTAGCAAACACCTCATACTGAGCCTGGAACTGTTGCTGCTTGGCTTGAATGCTATCCATCCACTTCTCATGCTCTGCAACAGCAGAACCCTCGGCGTTCATAGAAACATCCATAACCTTGACTGCATCGCTCATATTCGTAATAGCAGCAGCCAGGGCGTTACCCTGTCTCTTACCTGCCAATAGCTCAAGCAAAGCAGCCTGGTCGATATCGCTCATCTTTTCCCAAACTTCGCTGATTCCAAGCATGATATCATAAGTGCTCTTAAATGTTTCATCATCGAGCATGATATCAAAACCGCCGCTGCCATCAACATTTGTCAGCCCTAAGATTTTATCTCTTAGAGAAGCAGTAGTTTCAGCCATGTACTCTGTTTCAAGGCCGGCCTCTTCCAATTCGGTTTTTGCACCACGAATACGCATAGAGACGGTCTTCCACATCGTACCAACCACATCAGGGTCTTGAATAACATTGTTTGCCGCTACGATCAAAGCAATAGACTCATCAATGGTATTGTTTGCCTCTGCCATAGCTGATGCGCTTCGCATCATGGCTTCTCCGATACCGCCTGAAGAAATTGCAAATCGGTTGCCGACCTCGTTGAACTTATCAACAATGCTCATAGTATCGTCTACTTCGATACCAAAAGCTTTCATGGTAGAAATGATAGAGTTTGTTGCTCCGTCAATACCATCTACTTCATCGCCAACCACAGCATAGATATTTGCTACCTCAGACAGCTGGGTTGCATCTTCCATGTTATAACCCAGTCTTGCAAATGATGCTGTAGAGTCAACAAAGTCCGCATAAGTCGTACCTATCTGTACTGCTTTTGTGGCTGCATCAGAAAGGAAGTTTTCATATGCTGTGTCTGTTTCGTCCGTAACCTTCTTCAGCTCTGTCATAGCGCTATCCAGCTGTACAACTGCGTCATATAGACCAGTCACACCGCGCATTACGCCGGCAATCACACCGCCAAGCACCATCCAGGAACCCATCTTTGCGGCGTTAGCTTTTAGGTCATCCCAGAGAGATCGACTATGCTTCCCAGCCTGAATCAACTCTTGCTCAAACAGACGAATCTTAGCATTTAGATTAGTTAGTTCCTTACTGCTACTAATCATCTTCGATTCATCGAAGAGTTGTTGCCATTTAGCAAGAAGATTCGGATCACTCACAAATGAGCTATATGTGTTCTTCAAATTCTGAATCCGCAATTGCGCAGTCTGGATATTTGAAGTCAATCTATCTGCGTCAATGATTTGCCCTGACGCAGTATTTTGTAGCTTCATTTGTTTGAACTGCTGGTTAATCAAAGACAGCTGGTGCCGATAGGCATCAAGGTCAGTCGGATCAAGTGCCTCATCAAGCATTTGCTTCGCTTGATTTACCGCAGCCTGAAAATCCGATCCAAATAGTCCAGAGTTTTGCCAACGCTGGATATCAGTTTGAAGTGCGGCCTGAAGCTCTGCTTTTTTATTTGTAAAAGTAGCCGCATTCAAATCAGTTGCTGCGTATGCAGATGATTGAAGCTCTTTTGCATATCTCTGCAAGTCAGCAACCATAGAGTTGATTTCTCTTTTATGATCCGCAGACAAAGTTGTGTTTGCCTGTCTGATCTCATCAATTCTACCCTTTACCTCAGTAAGTTTTGCCTGATATTGATTAAATTGTTCCATATCAGCAAGCAAAGGTTTAGAGGTATTAGTAAGAGTCTTACTGGTAATATCAGCAATCTTATTATCAATTCTATTTAGATAATCAAGAGTGCGTTGCAAATTTGTGCCGGCATTTTTATCAGACAGGATAGAATTGTCCTGTACAAATCCGCTGTATGTTTTAGAGCCTTGGCGAATTTTTGAAAGATTGAAGTTAAATCTTTCTACTACGCCATCTGCTTTGGTAACACTTGCAGTAAAGCTTTGAATATCGCCTTTTGCGTCCTTAAATACATTGGTGACATCTACTCTACCAAGCTTACTAAATTCGTTCTGGACACGGGATATGATATCTCTTACTCCAGTAAAATATCTCTGCCCGTCAGCATTCAGTTGAGCAGCATCGAAAACTTTGATCTGTGCGCCTCGACCACTGCTCCCAGCAGCTGAAACTTGTTTTGCGATTGATTGTAGCTGGCTCTGCGTGGTTCTGATAGAAGCTTCATCAACAGCTACCTTCAGCTTTACTTCGTGCGATGCGCTCAGCGATTTAACAATACTGGATAATTGAGAGTCAAGCGATGAGGCACTACTGTCATCAATGATCGCTTTTAGCAGAATTTGCAGTTCATCCACGCACAATCACCTCGCTTAAAATAAATTAACTTATTCCTAATGAATATTATCGAACTTTAATTCCATGTTTTCTTAAACCGTTCTTCATGGCGATTACATGTTCGCCAGAAGCATCCAATCGCTCAATCGTTGTTGCTGTAAACGGTCTTGCTTTTGGCCGTTTCCAATAATCATAACCAGGATCGCCAGATTGCCCTACTCCATGCTCAATCACATAAGGTAGGCTTTTATTAACGGTGGCACGAGCGCCATTTCTTCCGTTCAAATATGGATTTGGTTCAGTTTCGTTGACAACAGACATTATCCCGTTTTTGGCCGCTCCACCTTTAATTACGATGTTATACGGATCTCCAATTCCTCCATACTCATAGCGCCTCTGATAGTATCCAGATGTAGCCATACTATAAACTACATCGTCCACAGCCTTTACCTCTTCTTTTTGAACCACTGGAAATACATCTTCGGTCAACACCTGGTCAACCCGCTTTTGCAAATAGGCCATAAGCTCTTTTGTACTTTTGAATTTTGGCATATTGCACCTCACAAAAAAGTAGGACAGCAATAATGCCACCCTACTTACATGTATTTCAAATTGTCGGCATGTTCACTAATCCATCCGCGATAGTTCTTCTTTAGTTCACACACCTCGCATCTTTCATCGCCCAAAAACCAATTCATATACCGAACAAAGCCTGAGCGCTCTGGGTTCTTATACAAATCGATCTGCCCATCATGCCCGATCACTATAACCTTACAGCTGTCGTGGATTCTGGTTAGAACCTTCATAAGCTCGTCAAAATAGTAATTTTGCGCCTCATCAATAATCACTACTTTGTTTTCAAAGTTTACACCGCGCAGAAATGTGTGAGTTAAACATCTCACATATGCAGTGCCATTCTTTTCATTCATAATGTTATCAAACAAAACAGTATTTAGATTTACTCCAATTTTGAGAAGTGCTTCATAGAAGGGTTCAAAATATGGCTCCGACTTTTCTTCAATAGAGCCGGCCAAATACCCCTGCTTTTGTTCCTGAGTAGGAGCCGCAATATATACGATCCCATCGTATAAACCATATTCGTACAATAGATTCGCTGTGGCTGCTGCAATCGTTGTTTTACCAGTTCCAGCCTTTGCATTGCAAAATACAATTAGCTTCTCTGGATTCCAAATTGCATCTCTAAACTTCTTTTGATACTCGTCGCACTGAATACCATAGAATGGGTTATTGTCTAAGGTCTCAGGTGCCTGCGGTTTAATTGGGTATGAAATGCTGTTCTTTCGCGCCATGAAGTGGCCTCCTAAATAATTTCGTCAAGATCTGTAATAATTTCATCGGCAACGCCGTATTTGATAGCCTCGTCACTGAACATAAACCAATCTCTACGATAATTCCGATCAATCAAATCTTGTGGAATGTTGGTATGTTCTAAAATAAACTTACGAACCTTTGCCTCTGATTCTTTGGTAAACTCCAAGTTGTCCAACACCTTACCAGTGTCGCCTACAGCCCCGGTAGAACCGTCGTGGATCAGAATAGAGGTAGAGTCAAAGATATACCGTTTGTGGCCTGCCATCAGTAGCAACCCTCCACTGCTATACGCTCTGCCCATTCCAATAGTAATAACTGGCGTTTTAGAAAGAGCAATTACATTTGCAGTATAAAGAGTCACATTTGCCGTGCCTCCATCAGAATTGATAAAGATTTTGATCGGTTTTCTCTCTTCAACAGGCAACCCCTTATCCTCTTTATTCCACTTCAAAATGTACATTGGAATATCAATCATCCCGTCATCAATGAGATCGTTCCATAGGATTTCCCTATCGTTCAATCGACGGTAATACTCAAGAAGTGTAGGGGGGGGTAGAGTTGTTTCCATCAGATCTTCAACATCCATAAAATCTTCTTCAAGAAAAGCTTTCCTCATAAGCGCCTCCGTCATTTTTATTCTTTTGTGTTTCTGCTTTCCAAAAATGCCCCAGCAAGACTCTGCGCTGAAATTTCAGTGTTTTGCGCCATCTTTCCCATGCTGGTTACAAAATCACCCATTTGCTCAGCATCGACACCATCAAACAGGCCGGACATCTTTGATACAAACTCAGAAACATTCTCTGTAATCTGTCTTACATTGCTTTGCTGCTCCGCAATCATCTTTCTCTCTTCAAATGCGATACGTTCATCAATAGACTGACGAATCATATTGAATTGTTCGAGATCGATATTATCAAGAATCACCGCAATAATTCCGGTTGCCGCCATTACAAAATCATAGGTTTTGCTTTGTGATTCAGGCATGGTGAAATTTGCATAATAGGTCATCAGATTTCTCTTCACGATAAAGTCTCTTGCAAGCGGAATAATCAGCATATCGTCAGCCATGATACACTCTCTTACAACATCCTCAATAAACCGAATAGATTCATCCATGGATAATAGCGGCTTAACTGTAAAAGAAAGTGTCTCCCCATCACCATAAGGCATTTGAATTTCCTGCGGAGAAAGATTTAGCTGGTCGCAATATTTCTCCAATGTATTTACAGAGATTTTATTCTTTTTCTTTGACATGAAGTGCCTCTCCTTCTATCTCAAAATGATTTACGGCATAATGCCCGATACATATTGCATCAGATAGATTATCATTGTCTGTATCTACCTTAAATTTATCTTTCACAAACTGGATAGATAGAATTTTTGATTCTTTTTTGCCAGCAGCTTCGAGGGTCTTAATTTTTTCTTTAATCTCCTTTGTGCTTCTACCACGAGCCTTGCAATAATTTTGCCATTGTGTAGGAGCAACAAAGCTATACAAGTATTCGTTTTTCTCAAAAAGATTAACGAGGACACCCTGTAGTTGAGCAAGCTTCTTAAACGATTGCACATTAACACGTAGCTGTATGTCTTCAATAAAAACAGCTCCTATATCATTTTCTTTGATCAATTCATCTACCAGTGTTTCTATGGCAAGAATCGCCTTTGCGTAAGTATACTTCTTACTTCCAAATGAAAAAGTCCCATATTTTTCAAGCTCTTTTGTTTCGTAATTAAATATCGCCCACGCTCCGTTTCTTGCCTGGTCAATAGCCAGGATTTTTATAAAACCATCCTCCGTTCTCAATATAGAAAAGAAAGAAGGAGAGGTTATTCCTCCCCTTCCTCATCAACTTCAACAGGTGTCTCTACCCGGACATGCGGTTGGTGCGCCTTTGAGATACGGACTTTCTTATCTTTGATTTCACAATAGACCTCTTCCCCTAAATACTTATCAATCCCGCAGTCCTTGGGGAGACAAATTTGAGTGTCCTTGCCATTCAGTTTGGTTTTCACAACGCATAGGTTACTGTCTGTTTGAATGACCTCATTCACATAAATCTTATATCTCATTGATCTGCCTCCAAATCGCTATAAAGAATAAGGGAGGGCAACCGCCCTCCCATTTTCTTCTTGTGTCTCAACCCTTAATACTTAACCATCTGAATCATAGAGCCGGTATCTGCATCACGCATGATCTCGCACTCAAATGTGGTAGTAGAAGGATCTCCCTCGGCAGCAAAGCCCAGCTCAAGGTTAGAGGTGAATTTTAGGTTTGGAATAGTAACCTGGAATGCCTCATCCTTACCAGTCTTCTGGTTGCGGAGCACAGTATCGCCCACCAGCTTATATGTACCGCTGAAGTGCTCGGCATCAATGATGTATGTCTCTGCGGTCTCTTCACTGTCATAATCGTAATACACAACGACTCTCTGATCGGCAGCTTCGGCAACAGTAAGATCCTTACCGGAAAGCTGTGCGCCAGACATGTCGAATAGAGCCTCTTCGTCGCAGTCGGAATCATAAGGATAAACCAGGATCTTATCCGCTGTAGTATTAGGCTCAAATCCAAGTGTAATCTTACCTGTTGCATCTGCCTTTAGCGGATACAGACTGCCCTTATTTACACCATTCTCATCATACTCAGTTGTCTGTCTGATACGAATAGTCTGCACACCAACCTTACGGGCAATTCCAGAAATAAGCTCCAGTGACTTAGGAGAAATCAAAGCGTCCTCAATAGTCAGAGTAGCCTCCTTATTGATCTCCCATGTAATCAGCTTAGGGTTGCCCTTACCGCCTCTTGCGTATACCTTCTCAGAGGTAACGCTAATTGAAGAAGTCTTCAAGCTGTCAAATTGGATAACCGGCTTGTCTGTCTCCATATCATAGAGAACAACGTCCATGACTTCTTTCGCGCCAAATTTTGCGTTAGACATTTACAATACCTCCTTAAAAAAATAAACAGCCTGGTTTCCCAGACTGTCTGCTGATTTATTCATCTTCACGCTTGATTTTTGTAATCCAGTGCGTGAGATTTACATCTTCTTTTTTAGCGCCATGTAAGAGCGCTTGTACATTGACCTCATAATCCTCCATGATTTTCAGGCGATTGAATTGATCATTAAACTGATATAAATCATATTCCATAATCTCATCCATCGTCATGCCAATGCCACTCGCCAAAATACTAACAAGATCTGCAAGCGTCAATGAGGATTCTTCGTCTCCGCTTTTCGCTTTTCGCCTTTTCAATCGTTCTTCTTTTCTTCTCTGCAAGACTCTACGAGCCGCCTCATTGTCTGGGTTCTCTTCCTCTTCTTCAACTCCTTGAAGGCCATTTCTCAGTCTAATAATCGCTTGAACCGAGTCAAAATTATCTTTCGTTATCTCAAATCCATCTCCGACAAAAGATAGCCTCCTTGGTGAGAATGTTAGTTTGCTATGTGTAATTTTAGTCAGCCAAAATATCATCATATGCAATGTCTCTCTGTCGTGCAGCGCATTTCCAATTAAGTAATTAAAAGCTCCCACACCAGAGATATCTTTACCAAGTAGCGCTCCTATATCACTCTCTGTCAAGGACAAAAAGCGAATATCTGTGTTGTATTTTGTATATCCAACACGAGCAATTTCACGAATTGGAATTGGATAAATTGGAACCCCATCTACGAATATCGGATCTTTAGCACATAGCTTCAAATCAAGATCTCTTGTTTCCAAACTTATTCCCGATTAAAATCAACTGTTCTATAAACAAGTGTAGTGCCGTGAAAATCTTCAGCCGGCGTAAACTTGTCCCAGGATTTCAATTCCACTCTACCCAGGCCAAAACAGTTGTTTCCGTTAATCAGCTTGTCGATCTCAGTGGTAAGCAGATCAGTGACAAGCCCCTTTGGTGTTCTCATTGTTCTTTCATGTGCTATAATCCAAATGTAGATATTAAAATCAGAAAATGAACGATTGATAATTCTTGGTGCAACAATATCAAAACAAATATAAGTCCCTACATCTGTTGTCTTTCCTACCATAAAATCGTATGGAAAAATACGCTTATAAGCCAAATCCATCGCGCCCATGTTCGGGTTGTCTTCAGGACGGACTAAATCAATGATTGCATCGCATTTGCAGATACTTTCCATAATGGTATCTCTGTACTTAGGGATCTGTTCAAAATACATCAATACCACCCCCTAATTGTAAATACAGCCGTTTGAGACAATTCGTATTCAAGATTTGATACTTCAACCGTGATTTCATGCCCTATATATTCCCTATTGTCAAGAGCATACAAAACAAAATATCCATCTCCTATCGATTCAATCATGCCATATTCAGATCCATCAATTATTGAGACTTCAAATTTGGTCGGAGACAGTACAACTCCATCTTTTAGCAGTTCAATAGAAGCTCGGAGTTTTTCTCCGAATACGATGCTCTTTTCACCACCGTCTGTTGTTATTCGGATTGAATAACCATCTGGGATATCATCTGGTTTAGAAAAGTCAGACACCCCATAATAATCTGCAACCATTAAATCTTTATTGTCTGTTTTTTCATCAAACTGACTTTCCACAATTGTCCACTGAATCAGACCATCATCTTTACCACAAGAATATCCGCCTGGGTCGATTTGTGCTAAGCGATATGCGGTTGGTTTATCATGGTTTTTATCGATCAAGAATCTGAATCCGCTATCTAACTTAATGGTCTCTTCATTATACGGGATATAGATTAGATGCTGCGATGTACCCAATGTAAGATGATCTTCCGAAGTTTCGCCAGATCCATATTGAGTGCTGTTGATATCATAGACTGGGTACTCAACGACTTTTCCAGTAATAGGAGATAGGAATTTGATTGAATATTTACACTGCCATGCAATGGCTTTTTCGTACATTTTGTTGTTGTCAGGAAGCGAATATACAAGCCATGTTTGACCTCTCGCCTTAATATACTGGCCACTCCTTAATGTACCAATTCTGCAAAGGAACTGTCTTAGTACGCTATTGTTATAGTTGTCTGCTGTTACACCTTGGATAATTGCGCGTGTCTTAACAGCAGTAGCAGACAGAGTTTTTTCATATACTTCAATGTCATCCGCCAACGGGGATTCTAAGATCTCTTCAAATCCGCCCTGCGCAAATGCTGAAAATTCGTCTCCCTCAAAACCGCTATTGAACAAAGGCTGAGACATTAGATACCATGATTCTGGCATTTGATCCCCTCCTTCAATCAAAACAGTTTCTCTTTAATTTATGAAGCATAACATTTACTCTGCTCAATTCACTATCTAACTCCTGCTTAGTCACACGCTTTGTTCCGTCTGCTCCAGTTACCTGAATATCCTTCGCATATATACCGTTAAGCGCCATAACACGGCTCAGCTCTCTTTGAAGATAACTGACATACATCATCAAGGCCAAAATACGGATAGTAGGTCGATCAAGTTTATTGGAAAACGATTCGCTCTCACTGTCGTAATCAAGAGCAACATTCAATTCAAGTTCATAGTCTGCAAGTGCAGTTTCTAACCATTGTTTCTCCAAGCCTGGATCAATCCGATATTTTGTTAGAGGCATGGAGTGAAAGCTTGTCTCAATGTCCGTAAATGTGGTTGGCTGATCCATACCTCATCCTCCCTACTCAAATAGTGTTCGTATCAGCGAGTTCGTTAATTGCGGCCATTTTCCATGCCGCAACATCGTCGCCTCCACACTCCTTTGCAATCTGGACAATCATCTTCTTCTCAGCTGTTGTAGACACAAGCTCATTCAGACGGGCGTTAAACGCCTCCTTGCCACGAATAGCGAGTAGAGCCTTTACAGATTCCTCATTCAGTACAACTGCATCCTGGGTAGATTCTTCTCCGTACCCAAGCAGAGCCTTGCGCTGCTTATCATCTACAATAAACAGACGCGCATGGTCGCCCTGATTTGAAGTACCATCCCCTACAAACAGCGGGTTCCCCCTCTGAATCTGCATCTGTACCTCTGCTACATCCAGTTGAGAAAAGTTTTTTGCATTAGCTGGGATACGAATATCTCCAACACCATTTTCACGCTTAAAATAAAGCGCCCATCCGCACAGATTGTTGATTGCAACCTTATCTGTCAATTCCATATTTTCAATTCGCTCCTTATAAAAGATTCGGGGAGGGGTTTCCTCCCCGTTTTAGATTATTTAACTAACTCCTATTAGAGAGTCGGAACCTCGAAGTTAGTATCAGACAGAAGACCAATCTGATCCTCCATGCCCTCAGCCACACCAGCGCCGATCTCCATATCAAAACGAGTCAGATGCTGACGGGTTACGATATCATCGCCAGTCATGGTGGTCAAGCCGCCACGACGGAAAATCTGGAGAGGTGCGATATTGCCCTGAGGAATGAAGAAGAGCAAGCCCTGAGGCATATAAAGCTCATAAGAAGTCTTGTCCTCATTCAACCGAGTAAAATCAAGAGCGTTTGGCAGCTCCACGATATTAGAACCATTGTAGAAGCTCAGCAGGCCAGTCTTGCGGATCTCATCAGCAACTGCATCTGCTCCGAAAGGAATAGTAGACGCGCCAAATGTCTTGTGGCCGGCAAAATCATTCAACTGGGAAACCACAGCATAGTCACCGCAAATGTTAGTCTTGCCATACCGACGCATTACCTTCAGCATGTCATCAACTGCGGTCTGAGTGATGCCGGAACTCTCTGCAAAGTGCTTCACGCCCTTTGCGTTCTTCAAAGCCTCATACAGCTTTGCGATTACATAGTACACAGCTTTATTCTGCATATCAGTCTGCACCTGAGCCATACCCTCAGCAACAGTTCCGTCAAAGTTACCGCTTTGCAGCTCACGATAATCTACAGCATAACCAGCAGAGATTGTCTGAGTAGCAATTGGGTACTCACGGAAGCTGTGGGTAGCGAAAGGCACATCACCGCTTGAAGCCTGGAAACGAGAATCAATGCTCTCGTACTTATAGGTCTTCATCATAGGTACGGTATCGTAAGGCAAAGATCTGTATGTACCCATAAAGTTGAAGATCTTGATAGCCTCGATCAGTTTAGGCTCAATTGTAAAACGCTGAATAGCGTTCAGCTCAGAAACAGCCTGGTGATCGCCATCGATTGCACGGCCAGCAAGCTCCTTGATATAAGCAACGGCCTTATCTACTACTTTACCGTCAACAGTAGGACGATTGCCCTGTGACAAGGCAGAAAACACCTCAACGATTGGAGAGGTAGCCTTTACCTTAGAAGTGCCAACAGAGTCTTTCACATTGTTGACTGTGTTAAGCTCAAAAATCTTATCCATTATCTTCTATCCTCCTTTGCAAAATAAAATCCTTACTGAGCAACAATTTCAGCAAGGATACCGTCATCCATATAAGCGGTCTTAGCAATTACCTTAAAGGAAACTGCATAATCAGTTGCGTCAGTAACTTTCTTCACAAGTCCAGATGTGGTGAATGCCAGAACATCTCCTGCGGCCAGATCCTCAGTCCCGCCGTCAATCTCAAAAGCAGCAAACTCAATCTCCAAACCGTTTACAGTTCTCAAATCGTCAGCGCGAACATACTCTCCAGCATTAACCACATATGTCTCTGGGCTGTTGTGAAGCTCAGGCTTATCATTGATGTTGGTTACGATATATACAATCCCCTTTGCAGCAGTATCGTCCTCTGCAAGAGAAGCAGTCTTGGCAACGCGATCAAGCACTACGCCCATACCAACTTTCATATCCACAGCAGCCTTGCAATATGGAATATTCTGCACATTCTTAAATGCACCAATAGTCTTGTATTTCATCTCTTTTACCCTCCTTAATTAGCCAAAGATGTCCACGTCACCGTCATCCTCAGGGGATGCTACTCCGCCAAAGATATCAGGTGCGTTATTCAACTCGGTTGTGCGTGTCTCCTTGTTCTTGCGAACCATCTCAACACAAATCTTGCTTGTGATGCTGTTAATCTCAACAGACATCGGATCTGCCTTAAACGCTTCAATTTCAGCTTTGGCAAGATCCTGCTCTTCCTGGCTAAACTCTGCCAGAGCAGAGTTCAACTCAGCAATTTTCTTCTCCTTCTCCAGAGCAGTATTAGCGTCCTTCAAGCTATTAAGCTCTGCTGTCTGAGATTCAATTGTCTGATCCTTCTCAGCAACAGAAGCGTTAGCAGCGGCCAGTTTCTCATTCAGCTCGGAGATCTCTGCGTCTTTTGCGGCTACAGAATCATTAAGCTCAGCAATTTTCTTCTCATACTCGCCACTTTTATTATTAAGCTCGTTAATGGTCTGAGTTACAGAAGACTTGATAAGCTCAACAGCCTGACTCATCATCTTCTCGTCCATACCTGTTTCCTCCTTAATTTCTTGGGTTTTATTATTTAACTCCATGACGATTGCTGTATCATCTGCCGGTCTGATACCAAGAATGGCATATCCACTGTAATCATAGATTTCAGGGATTCTTCCTTTCTCCTTGTAACCGCCATCGTAAATAATACGATTTTCATTTTCCGGCCTGCCCACAATTTCAACAGACCCCTTAACTGTCCCATGCTCCATTTTATCTTTAAGCCATGCGACAAACTTTGGGTATCGCATCTCGTCGATATATCCATCTGCAATTAAGACTCTTTTTGTTTCGCCATCAATTTCAATATCGTCGATATACCCGCGCTCAAAATGTCCTACAACAGTTGCATCTTCCATATACGGCATATCTGAAATTTCTGTAAGGCCGTGACCATATGGCAGTGTTCTGTCTTCGCTAATGAATTCAACACACAGAGACATATTTGAAACAGAGTCAATTGTCTGCTGAGTATATTTCTCATCCCAGGAAATTCCGTTCTCCTGCCACTCATTATGGTTAGAGAAAATTTCGTGAAGAACTACCTTAATTTTTCTTCTTCCCGTGATTTGACGTTCATTTGAGAGTTCAAAAATCTGTCCGGTTGGAATACCTTTTTGCATTTTCTCACCCCCTTATCCTGTTGACGGCTTAGGCATATTATTGCCACCGTTTGTTTTTTCCTGAACAGCAGCTGGGTCGTTGCTGTTTGTTGGTGGCCTGCCGCCTTTATTGTGATCCTCAAATTCTGGATCATCTTTACCAGTCACAGTGAAGGAAGTTCTATGAACAGGATACTTGTTCTCAAAGTCCTCATCCAACTCATAATCCATCAACGCAACATAGGTATCTGGGTTAATTCCTGTGGAAGCAATCCAAGCGTACAAACTTCCCTTTCCTCTTGCGTAGAGATCTGACATATATCCAACCATTTGATCACGGTTTACCATCGTGATAGGCAAAATATAAAATTCCACTCTACAACTTGGATCTTTAATAATATTCTTGTTGATGCACTTATTAAGCTCATCGACAATATCTTCAATCCAAGAATACACATTTGCCGCAACAAGTTCCAAATTCAAAGTCGCGGTTGAGTAGTTTCCTGTGCTACTGCCGTCAAGAGCGCTTGCACTAACACTGATATCTTTGTTCACAGAATCAACAATAGAGTTCTCGTTCTTTTCATCCAGCAAGGATACATCCAAAGATATCTTGTCAAGCTTTGTCCCGCTTGCCAAAGAGAAGAACGATGTGCTACTTCCACTTCTGCTCTTACTTGCCAAAGCGTTTTTAATTAGGTCATGTTGCTGCCGTTGTTGTTTCTCATTCAGAGCAGATGTGCCTTTGTCCTTTCCCTCAGGAAATGTCTCATATACAATTTGATTGTTTACAGAATCAAGTACATTCCTCTTGGTATCAATAAAATATTGAGCATAGCTAATATCATCAAGAGCTGCAATAGAAAACGGGATACCATATGGATCAGAGATTTCACTTTTGATTTTTGTTACAATGGTTTTTGTATTGTCAAGTACAAGCCATGACCCATCAAACTCTCCATTATTTTTCTTCATCCATCCCTCTTGGATCTCTTTTGGGAACCCGGCAAGTTTCTTCTTTCTTGCATCATCAGTGAAATAGTCAAAGTACCGCAAGTCAAAAGCAACAACATAGCTATTGTTTTTACGGCCAATGATTCTTACATAGTCAACTGGAAGAGGGATTACCATTGCATTGATTCCAAGAGTATTGATTTCAGTGATATTCTGGATCTCATAATCCGTAAGCGCCATTCTATAATCAGGTGTGGTTGCAGCTGTCTCAAAATAAGCTACATACATCCCGTCGTTGGCATTCTTAAAGATCCCATCACGGATAATCTGCTTATATCGAATTGTGTTTAGAGTGCTTTCCATTTTGATTTTGTTTGCACGATAATTCCTCGGCTTTTGTCCATTAGGCCGGCGAGATTTTGAAACAATGACACCATCTAATGTGTGCATCGATTTCATATAATCAATAGCGCCGGACACAACGCCGTTTGTCCTATAAGCCCACTTTGCCATTTTTCGTAGTTCCGCTATATGGCTCATAGGATTTTTTGTGAAAGCGCGAATTTCCTGAATTGTATATGGAGACTCACTCGACCCACAAAGCATATTGATATATGCGCTTTCCAAGCTCGTGTTAAACTCATGGATATGACCATCCTGTGTCACAGCAGAATTTACTTCACTGACATTATTCCGCTTCCAAAATTGATACCATTTCTTTTCGCTCTGCAACTTCATCACCCCCTTCAGTTAAATAGTGGTACATAATCGTACTCTGCCGTATCAGACAGCAAATCATGCTCAAGCATTTGAGCAAAATAATTACCGTAAGAAACAGATGTGTATCTGTCCTTACGGTCACTGTTGTTCATTATTTTAATTAGACCTGTTTGATCTCCGCGCTCATACTCAAGATTGATCATCTCATTGATAAGAGCAACCGTTTCAATATATGGTCGTTCAAAGAATAGTTGCGTGTCTACATCAGCTGAAGCATACTCTGGAATAAAGTTTGCGATTTCATCAACAGCCTCTGTATTACTGATTAACAGATCAATCATGCCGGAGTTGAGCGCATTTCTCATCGACTCTGCAATATTGCTGTTTGTCTCAAGCTGGGCTTTGATAATATAAACATTCTCTTCTGCCCCTGCAATCTGGATTCTGTTCGCAACCTTATCGTCGTTCATACACTTCCATGGTTTGTATTCAACATTGCGCTCTTCATCAAATAAAACCTTAGCAAGCATATCATAAACTGAGATACCAGCATTTCTTCCGTCCAATACGCAATAATCCGCATTGAAGTCTGTGTATAGCTGCTTAATTCTAATAGCCTGTTTTGTAGTTTCTCCACCATGAACAGATTCCATATAGACCACCTGCCGGCGATATCCCCTCTTGATAGTGATATGCTCACCAGCAGTATCCATGACCTTATGCTCTTGGCTCTCAGGCAACAGACGAATACAGGAGAAGATTGAGTTATCGGTGTCGTTTCCACCTTCCATAGCAATATCACAAGATAGGATTCTGATCTCCCCTACTTGCTTTGGAATCCCATATTTATTCTTCTGCCGCAAAAGCGCTTCGTCATTTCTGCGAGGATAAAATGCCCTTTTCAGCCGTCTGTTCCTATTGAGCTGATCATAGTTAAAGAAAGACCTTGCGTTCTCTGCGATCATTTGGTTTTCATACTCGATAGCCCAAGACATTGGATCAAGCTTTTTGCGTTCTTTAATCAAGAAGTTTCTGGTCTTGATATTATGTTTGAGTGCAATGCTGTAGTCCATAGCAATGACACATGAAGTACCACCAGACAACATATCTTTTGTAAAGGTCTTTATCAAGTTCCACATCCAATGGTTCTGATACCATGCGGAGCTGATATAAACCTCTTTTGGCTCTTCCTGCATTCCGGCATATTCTTCTTGCTTTAAGTAATCCGTCTGCCGAACATATAGGAACGGAGACAAAACGCTGTCAATAATGTTCTTGGCAATCATACGGAACTCTTCATAAATCATAACCGTAGCACGATAGCCACGAGCATTTTCATTCGCCGCTACGACAACAATAGAACTTCCGTTCTTAAAGACAACTTCAATTTCGTTCTGGTTGTCCTTAAAACTGTCTATTTCGTCAGCAAGAAGCGGAGATTTTGGCAATAGCTCCTTTTTTATCTTTTCTGACACAATCAACCGCGCCTGCTTTTTTGTCGCTGAGGCCACAACGATTCTTGCCCCAGGCCGCAAAATGGCCTCTTTGCAGGCAAACACAGCAATTAGGAATGACTTTGCTGCGGATCGAGCTGCGACAATACAGAAGCTTGGGAAATACTCCATCAGATATAGGATTATATGCTGATATAAATGAAGAGCAATCCCAAAATAGTGCTCTACAAATCTTGATGGATTTCTTCTATAATATGTAATCCACATCAAAAGTCTTTGTACATTTTCTGACTTGTGCAAATAGTGGCTTGGAGGAAAGTGCTCATGTAGCTGCTTTTGCTTTTCATCCATTAAAGCATCGTAGTTCATGGTCATTCCTCCTGCGTCAGCTTGAATTCCTTATCAAGATCCTTAGACCCTGTTAATAAGTTCTTCAAAGGCCGGAAGATAAACCGCGAAGCATAGCTGCCAATGTCATCAGCGTCTTTGAACAGTTTTTTATCTTTATAAAATTCTGCCGGCGTATACTTCTCAATATCGCTGACCCACATTCCAAGCGGTTTTAATTGTACAGACTCTTCTTTCTTCTGACGGCGATCCTCCAGCTCTGTCGTAGCAGCGTTAATATAGTCCTTATAGGTCTTTGCCAGTGCTCCGATTCCTGAATCACCACTCTGCACAGATTTTTGCAGTTGAAGTTTTAGATAGCACAAACTCTTATAAAGCTCGTCCTGTCTCTTATCCTCAGGAATGCCATACTTCTTTACCCAATCGTCGTACTCATACTGCAATGTCTCATAATCCTGATCACTAAAGCCAAGTCCAAACAACTGAATTGTTTCAATCGGAGTCGTAATCTTTGGATTATCCTTTACGGCCTGTATCGTTTCTGCATTCTCAACCTTATTCGCTCTTCGATATAAAATCGTATCTGCATAGGACGCACCTTTGGTTTGCGCAAGATTGAGCTTTGAGAAGTATTGGCTTACCTTACTTCTATTGGGAGACGGGTGTTTCTTTGCATTCGCCCACGCTACCTCATCAAAGCAAGTGTTGATAGTAGCGCATAGAAGCTCCATAGCCTTATCCTGGTCTCCGTCAAACACATCGTCACGATAATACTCAAAAGATTTATCTAAACACCTACGACAGATCGTAAGATACCCGCCGTTCTTTGCATAATAAGGAGACGGAGTAACATTAAAATTGTCTTTCTGTCTCATGTATCCCTTGCCACAGGCCGTACAATGATATGGGTATTTATCTTCGTTCTCAAAGGACATCCGCTCTGGCCGTTGTGTTTTTGCTGCGGCTCCTTTTTTCAAATCATTTGCCACTCCACTTCCTCCTTTCGGCAAAAATAAAAAGACACATGAATTCTCATGTGTCGAAAATTTGGTGCGCCTGAAGAGTCTCGAACTCCCGACCCGCGCCTTAAAAGGGCGCTGCTCTACCAACTGAGCTACAGGCGCATATTGAATTGCCCGGTTTGCACGGTGTCCCCACTTATTTTACGACCGTTGGTAACTCCCTTTAGGCACAAGACATGATCGCATTGCATCGATTTTATGTATCCAGTTAAATTTGCTGCCCATGTCCTTATTATGGTGGAACGAGATGGTAACGATCCATCATCCTGCGGTTTTTCAGACCGCCGCTCAGACCTCATAAGCTATCGTTCCATATGGCGGCGGAAGTAGGACTCGAACCCACGGGAGTAGTTAGCTCACATCAGTTTTCAAGACTGCGCCGTTATGACCACTTCGGTATTCCGCCGTATATTAAGCAACTCTACGATATACCCTCGCAGAATTCTTATTCCTTGATTTATATGTAGGAAGTTGACTATCGCAATTAGGACAAATAAGCCTCAAGTTATTTCTGTAATTATTTGACGCATCTCCATCTATATGGTCTAAAATAAAATTCAAATGCTCGCCATTCCAAAAATCATCCATACCACAAATGGCGCATTTACCATGCTGGTCATCCAGAATATATTGTCTAATACACCCTCTTAATGTTGTTGACACACCGATATTTGCATCTCCCGTTTTAAGCCATTTTTCTATCTTTTCTCTTTTTCTCTTAGATCTAAGACAATCAATACAATACCCGGATGTGTTTTCTCTGCTTAGTTTACGCCCGCAACAAATGCAAAATCTTTCTATATTAAATCCTCCATAGTATCAGTTGGTAGGAGAGGTGGGAGTCGAACCCACTCAGCTCTAAAACAACAGTTTTACAGACTGCCCCAGCTCTCCGACTCTGGCGCTCTCCTATATATTTATGGTGCCGGCAGTAGGAATCGAACCCACAACATGCCACTTATCTGGCGCTACGGAGTATAAACCCGCTGCTCTACCCAGTTGAGCTATACCGGCAAAGATAAAAGAAACAAGACACATAAGAAAGAAAGGGAGGTAGAAAGAAAGGAGATGGTCTAAAAGAAACTTACATTTTAATTGCTGTTTGTGTCTTTACTTTGGCAAGAACTGAAGGACTTGAACCCTCACCAACGGTTTTGGAGACCGACATGCTACCGATTACACCAAGTTCTTATATGGCGACTCCAGCGGGGATTGAACCCGCGACCTCCGGCGTGACAGGCCGGCGCGATAACCATCTTCGCCATGGAGCCATAATGGTGCCGTCAATGGGACTTGAACCCATACGAGATTGCTCCCACCAGCCCCTCAAGCTGGCGTGTCTGCCATTCCACCATAACGGCATTGGTGATGCGTCCGGGGCTTGAACCCGGAAACTTCATCTTGAAAGGGTGGCGACTCTACCAATTCGTCCAACGCACCAAGTTATTTGTCCCAAGGAATCAACTCGTACAGATCATACGGAGAATTTGCGGTAGCAATCTTTTCAAAACCACCAGCAACGATCTTCCAAAGAGTATGCTTTTTCTTCTCAGTGTTTTGACTGATTTGAAATTCCATACCACTCTTTGTTGTACAGTGAACGCCAAGCCCATTTTCCGTTACTGGAATCTTTCTAACAACTTTTTGTTTACTGGTTTGATTTTCTGTCAATGCTTTCATTGGCACAGTAATTCTCCTTTGGTGATGCCAGTGGGGATCGAACCCACAACCTCCAGCTTGAGAGGCTGGTGACTTAGCCAGTTCGTCGATTGCACCAAATAATTTTTTATGGCTGGGGTAGCTGGACTCGAACCAGCGAATGCGGGAGTCAAAGTCCCGTGCCTTACCACTTGGCTACACCCCAATATTTCTTTTTGCGTGTTGCATTCTGAATTAAAATGTGGTATAAATGTAATAACCAAATTGATTGGAGGCAATGTATTATGGCAGAAGAAAAAGCAAAACGCGCTCGTCGTACAGTCGAAGATCGTATCGCAGAAATCGACGCTAAGATCGCAGCTCTTGAGGCAAAGAAACAAGAACTGCTTCGTCCCGCCAAAATGAAAAAGATTATCGAAGAAGCTTCCGCCAGCATGACTCCAGAAGAAATGGCCGAAAAACTTGGCATTAAGCTTTAACCCTTTCGCCCCGCCGCAAGGCGGGGTTTTATTTTTACCGTGCCTGTACTCCCGATTCTCCAAACAGGATCTCTCGCTGACCAGGCCATACCATCCAGCCCTTTATGGCAGAAACAAACGAGTGTAGTTATTTTATTGATCGTACTTTTACTACCACACGGATGGTACGCCAGAGAGGAATCGAACCCCCAGCCTTAGGATTAGAAGTCCTATGCTCTATCCAGTTGAGCTACTGGCGCATATTGGTGCTGGTGGTGGGACTTGAACCCACACGGTATCGCTACCAACGGATTTTGAATCCGCCGCGTCTGCCATTCCACCACGCCAGCTTATTATACAGAGCGCCTTGTTTGGTTTAATCAGTTAAAAGTTGATTCCATAAATAAAGTTGCTGTATGCGCTCTTATTGGTGCGGGTAACAGGGGTCGAACCTGCACAGGATAGCCCACCAGATCCTAAGTCTGGCGCGTCTGCCAATTCCGCCATACCCGCATATAAACCTGGCATAGCGTTAGGCCGTCGCCCGCAGCCACTTCTAAAGCGTCCAATAGAAATGCCAGGGTATATCCCACTTGGCTCTACATCACTAACGGGCTGTGGGCTACCGAGGGATTCACCAACTCCCCAAAGGCTCGACTATTATTTTTATAGATGCCCGCGATCAAAGCATCTTTGGCAACAACCTGTCAAGTAGATAGTCACAAGTGCGCCAGGTGGAGTTGGCAACGAGATTTGAACTCGCAACATTCGACTTGGAAGGCCGACGCTCTACCATTTGAGCTATACCAACACAAATGCAAAACTTATTTCCTATACTCTATTCCATACGATCTGCACCACTTCCTAACCGAATTGCCAGACACACCGTACATTTTCCCTATGGCTAACATACTGCATTTGCTTATCAAGCACTTTAATTCATCGACAGATGGGCGATTAACTTTTCTTCTTTCTTTAGAAAGACAGTCTCTACATTTCCCATGTTTTGTAATGCCAATCGGCTTGTTACACAAAACACACCTATCTATATATTCTTTTGGAGAATAAACAACTCTTTTCTCATTTGTTTCTACATACCTACCAGTTTTATGGAATCTTGCATGATTCGTCTGATCTACAAATACCAGTAAGTTATCATGATTATAATTAAAACGATCTCCGTCTATATGGTGAACAACCTCTTCTTCTTTCAGCTCTCTCCCTATCATTTTTTCAGCCTCAATTATATGCCTATCGACACATCCATTTTTCTTAGCTCTATGATGCTCTGGAAAGTATACCTCAGGGTATTCTTCGTACATTATATCCTCCAAAAAATACTATTCTTATGGTGCTCGATGACGGGATCGAACCGCCGACCTCATCCTTGTAAGGGACACGCTCTCCCTGCTGAGCTAATCGAGCATACTGACCGATTCAAGGTATCGGCCATACCTTCAGATATTCGCTATCCAAATGCGGCGGTTTCATCAAAAACCTGCTGAACTTCATTGCTGCCAGATGCAAAGGTTTCAATTCCCAATTCCGTTTATAGTCTCTGCTCTATTCGTTGGGCGGGCATGGTTGCGGGGACAGGACTCGAACCTGCGATTTTCAGCTCATGGGGCTGACGAGATAGCCGCTTCTCTACCCCGCAATATATCTTTGGTAGTTCAGAAAACATTGTTCGCTAAGACACATTTCACATTATAAACCCAAATTATATGTAATAAGATTGCTGTAAGTGTCCTTCCACGAACTTCGTGTAAAAGCTCTCTACCTATGCTTTTATTCTGGCTGGAACGGACGGACTCGAACCGCCAACCCTCCGGTTAACAGCCGGATGCTCTACCAATTGAGCTACGAACCAATATCACACCGCGAGACGCATCATTCAAAAAATCTAAGCTTTCACTTATTGAAGATAAATCCAAATCATCTTTTGTATTTATTTGATTGAGTATATTGCTGTAAGCGTCTCAACTTCCAAGGCACATCTTATCTTCTTAAAAATGGCAAGAATACAAGAATTGTTGCTGTTAGTGCCTTAAATGGTCTGAGTGGTGGGACTCGAACCCACAGCCTCGTGACCCCAAATCACGCCGTCTACCAATTGGCGTACACCCAGATATATGGTGGAGCAGGCGGGAATCGAACCCGCGTCCGAAATTCCTACATGAGCAAAACATTCTTACGCAATAGCCGGCTTTTAAGCGTTTGCTTGTCAGCGGGTGCCACGATGTCGGCATATCTTACCCAGGGCGTACCGGATCGGTATCGCCTCCACCACCTTGTTTGTGTAAGGGGAACAAGGAAACCAAACGACCTCTTCTTTTATCCTCAAGCGCTTACCAGGCCAAGTGCGCTGTTTTGGATGCTCAAATTAGTTCAAGCAGCAACCCGATTTGCCACGAAAGCGGCAAAAGCTGGGTGAATCATTACAACAGTATCGTCGTTTAATTTTGTTTTGATCCTTCAGGCGGTATCATTCCTGCGTGTTTTGCACTCTCAAAACCCCGTCGAACCCATTACTGCCCCATATTAAATTGTGGTCGAGACAGAAAGAATTGAACTTTCGACCTCACGATTATCAGTCGTGCGCTCTAACCATCTGAGCTATGTCTCGAAATTACTGTGCGTCCGAAGAACCTCGTCCATGGCCGATAGGTTTTTGACAGGGATAGCAGTCAAGTAATGAGCTGAACCGCACAAGCGTCAACATAACCAACACAGATTACTGGTGGAACTGATGGGAGTTGAACCCACGACCCCCTGCTTGCAAGGCAGGTGCTCTCCCAACTGAGCTACAGCCCCATATTGCTCCGCCCCTTTCGAGGCGGAAGCAGATTAGATAAAAGATTAGCAACTAAAGCCGGGCAGCAACGCCAACGAATAGTTGGCACCGTAATAGTCGGCCGAGCCATCCGTGTACACATCACAGAAACTGTTGTAATAGTCGTAATAGGCGGAGCGGAGCCACTGACACACACGATCTCCATTTTCATCAAGTGCAAAGTATGGCACATCCTCCTGACGATAATACTCATACCAGTGTCCCTCTCCTGGAGCAGAGTAAATACAGCGGCCAAACAGTTCCTTTTCACTCTTCAGCCACAGCTTACAGATACTCTTGATAATATCCTTACTGCAACTGCCAGCGCTGGTCAGCTTGATAACGGGCTTGATAATAGCCTGTAGCTCATCAGAGCAAAGAGACAACAGCTCTCCGTCCATCCGCTTTCTTGCCTTGCACTGATCCCAGCCGCCGGCGTTTGTGGCCTCGTCATTCATAGACCACTCATCTTTGTAAGCCCTAACCATATCCCACGAAATCGGTGCCTTGCCGCTTCCGTCGGCCAGATCATCATGGTCAAATCCAATGATTTTCCATTCAGCATCATAGCCATTCTTCATATGGTCTTTCTTTGTGGCACCAAGCGCAAAGGTCTCACGAGCCTTTCCCGCAGCGCCAATTGCCTCAATCTCACTCCATGTAAGATGATTAAGATCCTTCAGCGGATACACCATTGGAACTGGGACAATCGGCCTACTGTTCACCATAGGCACTCCACAATTGGCACAGTCAAAGTCGAGAACAATCACGCCATCCTTGCATGATACATCGATAGCCTTAAACATACCAATGTCTTTCTCTCTGATGCTGATCTTCATAGAACTGCTCTCCCTTAAAATAGATTAACTAAATCCTTGAAAAAATCAATAGCTCAATCATACCTATCACTGGGTCTTCACCCTACCTCCATTGTCTTCTTACAATTTTCTGCCACCAGGAAGATAAGTCTGAGCTTCGGGGAGCGACCCCTAACTTCTTACCCCAGTATCGCAACAGGATAAGCCATGCTGCGTACATAAACCTGTGCGGGAATGCTTACCCGCAAATTTCACCGTTCTTTCAGAAATTTTCTTTTACAAAATCCATATTTGATATAGAAAAGATCATCTTCAAACCCGTCATACGGCTACTTTAACCGGCGACTTTCGTTATAGCAGAATTTCTTCTGCATCAAGACGGAGCGTATTGTTGGCCTACCTCTGTCATTATGGTTGCCACACCATAACCCCTTAGGCTTATTCTCCCACTGAGAGCGTCTATTGCTACGCCCGAAAGTTCCGTGCATTTTGCAGCGACAACTCTTGGCAACACACATTTTTGTTGGTGGTTTCCGCCTCCCTACGGTATATCACTATACCATAGCCGCCCAATCGAATAGGTATCCCTATTCAACCAAACGGAAATTACTGTGCGTCTCAGAGCGCTGACACGCTTTATTCACTGAGTTAATAATAAGCATGATTCAGATATTGATTTATCAAGGTTCATTCATTGTGGAGCTGGCGGACGGACTTGAACCCCCGACCTGCTGATTACAAATCAGCTGCTCTACCAACTGAGCTACGCCAGCAGATTGAGATTGATTAACTATCTCCTGTTGACATGTATTACTATACCAGATGAAAACGAATTTGTCAATAGGAATTAGCAAATTTATTTTTCTTTTTTGGTGGCTGAGATTGGAGTCGAACCAATGTCTCCTGCTTATGAGGCAGGCAAGAATACCACCTTCTCTACTCAGCCAAATTGATCGGGGGATTTGTTCCCCCCGATTTATTTTTCCTCTCTTACCATGCGGATCAGCTCGTCGCCTGGACGGAAAACGACATTCTTATAGCTTTCCACCATAATGCGTTCTCCAGTTCCAGGGTGAACGGCTGGATGAGATTGGAACATCTTTGGCTCAAATGTCCCGAACCCTCTGATAGATACCTTATCCCCTCGAACGAGAGCTTCTGCAATCTCTTCAAAAATATCGTCAATTGCATTCTTGATCGCATATTTCTTATACGATTTCTTTTCTGCCAATGCGTTAATTAAATCTGTTTTGTTGATATTCACGCCACGATTTCGCTCCTTTGTTGACGATATGCGTTTGTATCAAAGTCAACATCGTAGTAGGCCATAATCCCATCGTATGTGCAAACGCAAACCAACTGCTGCTGCGAGCCATAGATCCTCTTCCCCACACAATAATCGTCCATGCCAAGAAAGCTGCCGGCCATAACCGTTTTTACTCCCTGCACATTATCAATCTTGTTGTGGTGCAGATGGCCTGACAAAATCGCATACACGGGACGCTGCGCCATGGTCTGAAGAGACTGTACCTTGCTTGGCGATCCGTCATAATCTCCATGCACACCAAGGTATGTTTTGCCCCTTATATTGACCAGATACATGGTGTCGTCAATTTTTTCGTAGTTGTCAAACACAACATTCTGAAAGTTTTGCAGCCTCGCCTTTAGATACCACTCAACCAAATCGTCAAGCCGTTCATGCGGGGATGCAAGGTCTTTCTCTTCCAGTCGAGAATGATTTCCTGCCACTGAAGAGAAATAAACATTCTTAAAATATGGACTCAGTTCTGACAAGAACTCTGCTATCAGTTCAGAAACACCGACAACTTGCTCAATTACATTTTCTCTGTTTGATACGGCAATTGATTTATGAATATTTCCACTGATTAGATCTCCGTTTGCCCATACATAACAATTCTCTGCCCCATGCAAATTTGCAATGGAGACAATCTTCCCTATGTAATCCTGTAGCATCATACGGCAGACATCAGAGTTGTAATAGTTCCAATAGTTATCGACACAAGCTCCAAAATGCAAGTCATTTAGACTAACAAGCAGATCCTGCTCCGTAGGTTGCACATTGTTCTGGGTATATGTAAGCTTCGGCAAAACACCATTCTCAATCGCTCTCTCAAGGATCTCTTGGTTCTCATCACGTCTTGCCATATCTCTTACAACTTTGTTGAGAGCATTTCTTTGGTCAAAAAATCTTTGCCGTTCCTTTTTGAACTCCAACATTTTTTGGTCAAGCTCGTCCAAATACGATTCTCCGCATGACTCGCTTGCGTATTTCTCCTTGAAATACTTCATAACCCGATATCCACAGTACGGGGTCACATTGGCCGCTTTTCTAAGGCTATCATAATGCACATCGAGTCCAAGAAGATCCACAATATCTGACCACTCAAGATCAGGTGGATTTTGCTCTATCTTGGTTTCAATCAACCTAAGGCCATATTCATATGAGTCTTCATTTTCCAGTTGGCTATACTTCGGATTCAAGCTGTGTCCCTCCCATCCTGTGGTAATGGGACGCAACGCTCAATGGTTAAGTTTATTCCAACCACCCCATCCCATCTTTTCAGTAAATTCATAAGGTCATAGCACTTCGTATCGCAATCCGTATATTCCGTTATTGTCATATCGCTTAGATCAATAATGGCATTGTCGAATCTTTCTCTCCGCTCGAAATCAGCCATATTTTCGCTCCTGCAATTCTGCTCGTTTCTTGCGAAGCGCCCTTTCCTTATCGATTTGCGCTACGATGTTGGCCGCTGCATAGTTCGTATCAGCAATCGCCCTCATCATTCCTTCATGCTCTGTTGCATAGTAATGGTGGCGTTTTGAATCCTGAACCATTGTCCGCGTGACCTTGTACTCTGGGTACAGCTCCCGGAGTAACTTTGCCTCTTCTTTTGTTACTGGAATCATAGAATAAATCAATCCTTTTCATAAAAATGTCCCAGGCCGTGAGTATTCCCACGGCCAGATGGACAGGAGATACCGAATATCTTAATAAAAACGGTTTTCTTCCCTTAAAGGGACATTTCTATTTTGGATGTGAAACAATCGTTAATCAACGGTTAGATTTGCAAATTCCGAATGACAAAATATGCGATTTTGCCAATTATGGCAAAGCATATTTTGCCGTTGAAAAACGGCTTTTTCAGTATATGAAACATCGAAATTAAACATGGGGACATTCATACAGTTTTTCGCTGTTTTCTCTTCTTTTCTCGCTCATATTCTCTCACTCTTCGTTTTTGGCATTTATCACACCGCTTCTTGTTTCTGACAGAACTACTTACCTCAAACTCTTTTCCACAATCAATACATCTCACAATCCGCTTTAGAACAGGTTGATATGAAGAACATTTTGTGCAGATCTTTTGCTGTGGACTTGTTGGTACAAACCTCTCCCCGCATTTTCTACACTGAATTGATCCAGCAGGAACATTCCTCTTTAAGTTTTCCAGAACCACATCTCCGAAACACATCCAAAAAACATTCTTCCTCTTGCTCTGCTTCATATGGAAAAGGTATTTAACCAGCGTGTCACAAACATCATTCATGCTATATCCTAAAGACTCAAACTTGTTAAGGATACTATCACTCACATACGCAAAGTTTGCACTGTCATCATAAAAGCTGATTGAATACCGATACTGCTTTTCAACCTCATTGTATAAATCAATAACATCTTGCAATACTGAAACCTTTTTGTTAGGTTCGCTAAGCATATATTGGTAATGAAATGCGCCGATATTTTTGGCCGAAAATGACATCCTCTTGTTAGGCACAATCTTATCAAGCTGATTGACCACGCTCGAATTGATTTTTTGAACCTGGTGTGACGACTTATTCTTTGCATAAACAAAGAAATGCGGCGCTTTCATTCCAGTGATTCTTGACAGCCTCGAATTGATATGGTCTGGCCTGGTTGGTTTATAGAGCGTCTTTGCATAATCAATGCAGAAGTTATTCTCCATACAAAGGATCTTGATTGCATCAAGGTCAACATCGTCACTGTTCCAAATCTTCGTAATATCATTACTGATAACTCCGATATTTCCGCCAGTCCACGCAGCCCGCAATCCATGGAAGATTTCTTCCGGCGTTACAATGACTGCGCCGGCTTTTGCCATCTCGTAATACAGAGGCACAATGTCTTTCATGTTCCGCTCCGCAATCTGGATAATCAATGGATCAGCGCACACAAGGCTCTTATCTCCATCGCAATCAAACTGCAAAATCTTAGAGATAAGATCGTGACAACTTGTATACAACGCATTTGGAGTGAACCACTTCTTTGTCTCCCTCGTCACGACATTCTTTCTCACCGCATGTTCTCTGTATAGATGGGGAGACCTCAAGCAGTCAAGCTTTTCGCATCCTCGATATAAGTAGCTCGACACTTCACCGTCTTTCAAAAGGCCAGACGGGTCTTTATCTCCAAGAAACAGCCATTGGCAAAAAGCATACAGGTCAGGGATGAGGAACATATACTTTGCTGATAAATCCAGCTTCGCTGCCCTGCCCTCTTTAACCAGGTTCTTTTTGATTTGCCGCAACATCTCTTTGGTGTACGGGTCTGAAAGAAGCTCTGGGTATATGCTTAAACACTCCTGAAAAGCGTTCTTGTTTTGATATTGGGACGAAGCCCCAAACACATCAAGCATCGTCTCTCTGTCCGACGCGATTTTCAAAATCTTATTGACCGAGCGATCCGCAAGCTGCTCGATCTCATCCGGCGTTATATCAGTCAATGTCTGAAGCATCTGGTAGTTCAGCTTGGCATCAGGCAAAAAATTCTCTTCCTCGTTGCATTTTCCAGCGCTGCACCCATACTTCTGGTACATCGCAATGTACTCTTCCCAGCTTGAATAGTATTTGTGCATCTTGAACTGGCTCTTCGTAAAAATAACCTGTATGCCCTCTTCAAGAATATCATGTTCTTTCCCATAGATATCTTTGACTATGCCATGGCGGACTCCAGGCTCTTTCTGATCCGCTTCCATAATGAACTTGTCATATGGGAACACGGCAAGAAGACCTTTTACCCAAGGAAGCCGTACCATAGTGTTCTTCTGATTGCACGACGGAAGAACCATCCCGCACCCATCTGTATGGGTAATCGGGATATCCATTTCTTTCCGCTCCGCAGTATATGTTCTATGATCGATAAAATCAACGACTCCATGAACCATCGTTTCCATATCGTCTACCACGATAGACTTCGTGATATCAAATTCATCCCAAGGATCGGTTGCACTATTGCACAAAGCGAGGTATGCGAGGTATTTGTTGATATTGATTCCACCATGCTCATTGATCGAATCTACAGTAAGACCGCACATAAGCGTTTTCTGGTGTTTCTTCCACACACTCTCTTTGATGAATACGGTCTTCTTCGTCCTGATCTGGCCGGCAGACGCAGTAAAACACACATATCTTTCTCCATTGTAAAGATATCCGTTAAGAATTAGGTCTTCAATCACATCAAAATAGTATGTACGGATCACCATGAAATCATCGTAGAGTTGTCCAGTTTGCATACCAAGCGTCCTGGTCAGCATCGACTCAAAGACTGAAATCACATTTTTGTCTACCACATATTCGTCCCGAAGCTTTCTTGTAGCTCTGTGAGACTGTAACAGACGAAGCAATTCATCTTTTAGTGGCTTAATGCTGCTATTGTGATTTTTTATCTCTTTCGTAATCTGACGAATTCTATCTTTGTCTCCGATACAAACCGGAGAATCTTTTGGTATCTTATACAGCTTGCGGTACCTTGCCTCTGCCTTTTCGAGAGATAGGCCATTATAGTGGGACTCAGATAGGATTTCTTTCTCAGCCTTTAGCCTATTCTTGCATAAACAGTGGTCGTTAATTGTTTTTTCCAACTGCTTTTCTTCATCTGTATAAAATGCACTGGTATCAAAGCTATAAATATGAATCTGCTTATCGAGACTTATACCTATCTCCCCCTAACAGTCAAACCTTAATTAAATCCCCGCTCCAAAACAACCAGCCGGCAGGATCTTCTTTCAACGAAAACAGGTTGCCATATTTACCAACGCCGTCATCAACAATCGCCGTAAACTCATCGTCTTCATGATCAGCAACAAATTTCTTATACAAATCAGAAAGGCGATCATAATCTTTGCCATTTCTAATTGCGTCAACATTTAATTTCACTCTGTCTCCGCTTTGAATCGTCTGTGTTGACTTCTTGATTGCCTGTAGGCCGACAAGCACATCAAATGAGCGCTTGTCGATCCCAAGCTTTCTTAAATTTTTCTGCTGCTCCCGTTTCTGTTCCCTATTCATGTACGCAGCCTCACTGTTTCGATGTCAAATACTCACCAAGAAGAGCAAGAACCTCTTCAAAGAACTCTCTCCAATAAGGGTCGATCTGAATTGAAGATTTGTTGGCCTCATAATAAGTCACAGCCGTTCCTCCAAGAACATACGACATCGCCTGCCAATCGCAAATCATTTCGAGGTAAGCGCAAATCTTTGTGTCTACGCTGTACGAAGAAATAAACCCGCCGTCCTCATCAACCCAGTATTGCCAGTGATGATCATTTCTTCCGCAATGAATCTTCCACGCCTTATCAAAAGCTGCCTGGTCAACCTGCTCACCATCAACAGGATAGAAATGTTGACGATACGGGACGAACTCTTCTTCTGAAAACTTGCTGTCATCATGGCATTTGACTCTCCAATTCATTTCGTCCACAATATAAGGTCGCTGAAGAAGAGGAACGCCCATTGTAGCATTTTTCAATTCGTCCCAGGCTTTTTGAACATTTTTCTTGTGTTCTGCAAGATAATCCATATATTCACTGGTCTTTTGCAGCAAATCCGTTTTACTTACCATGTAAAATTCACTTCCTTACCAATAGATCTAAATCATAATGATCGCTTACACTGCCCAATGTGGGACATGTTCTTTTTCAAACTCTGGACACATTTCGTGTAGGTGCTTTCCACAATAAACAACAGATTCTTCCTCATCAATTGTATTTACCCATCCGCCATTATATCTTATTTCTCTATTTTTCATGACAGCTTTCATTTTGTGCTCGCACCCATCACACCAAGGCCCAATATGGCAATCTTCAACCTTAGCACTGATTTCATCTGCAAGTCTCTTTACTTCAGAACAAGCTAACTCATAATCGTGTTTCAAATCAGATAACTGACGATTTTGCTCATGGATTTTATCATTAAGCATTTCTTTTTCTTGCAATAGAGCGATTCGTTCTTCTTCCAATCTCGAACATTTCCTAAAGTTAAACATTAGAATCACCACAATTTTTATATAAAAAGCATGTATATTACAACTGTTGCTCTTCAACAAGCAATTGATACTCTTCGTAATTTTCCCTTACGACATCGGAATAGAAATCCTCATCTAAACTGTCGTCAATCGGTGTGAAATCATCACACGGATTTTCTTCATTACACTTTCCATACCAATAGCAGATGGCGCATTTATCATTATGGCTCATCTTCACCGCTCCTTTCTGAACTTACATGCGCATCATCTCCTATCATACTTAATCTTTTCTGCCTGCCTCGTTCAAGACGCGCCTTTGAAGCTTCAATTTGTTCTTCTGTTAATACCACTTTCTTTTTCGGCTTTACTTTCATCCACGACGCTGGAATATGTGCGATCAGGCTCCCGTCGTTGTTTACATGCCGAATGTCTACTTCGTCAGGATGAGACTCTTTCAGTTTGTAAATATAATTGATCCATTTGCGCTCACTGGTAAACAAAGTCGCATAGTTTTCCCCTGCTACATGATCAATTGAGGTTTCTCTAATATCATCCATCTGCATCAATCTCCCGCGATAAAAATTCAAGTATATTGTTCATGCAGATATCTCTCGCAGTCTTATTAAAACCGTCAATTGCGTTACATGGAGTATTGCAGCAGACCAAATCACACGGAGGTATAACCGCACGATCACAAACGAAATTAGCCATATTCTCTTTGGAGGAAGAAAGAAATTCAAATACCGTCATGTTCCACCTCTGTATCTGAAACTCTATCAAACTCCAAAACCCAAACCATTGGGTTGTCATCCCAAGAGTATCGATTTCTCATCGGTTTACTAAGCGACATATCCCACTTATCCGAAAATGCAAATCTGGGATCTATAACACCAGGAAGCCATATACCCTCTTCCCTGATATCGTCATCCGAAATATCTTGCAGCCGCTCTTGACGAATAGCCCTAATAGAAAGGAATAGCCTTATCGCCTCTTCTGGAATCCTGGTAGACTGCACCCATAAAATCTTCTTCGTTTCATTTTCTGGATCTGCTCTGTAAACATACTTGCCGTCCACATAAGCCCAGGTTTCCTTTATGCCTAAAATATCTCCAACACTATACGGCGGGGATGGATCTCCGTCCGTCTCTGAAGATTGTCGGACTGGAATACGCATTTGCGACTTATCGCCGCTTAAAATCATGCGAATATCCTCTCCGTTCATCTTAATGAAAAATTGTCCGATATCGTTCACCTCCTACCACTTTATACATGCGACCATATAGATCCGCTGACTATTTTTGAGATAAGGTTTGGCGAAACACCAAACATCTCTGCAATCTCTTTCCGATTGCACTTTTGCCCCTTGCCTTTTGGAATATAGTTCTGGCGAATATATAGAACATCCGCCTCTGTCAACTTAGACATTCCATTACTGCTTCCAACATAAGCGCCGATATGGGACAAGTACCCAATTCGGTACGGGACATCATAATCAATCAACTCCATATCAACCGCATGAAAGTAATTCTCTTTCCTGGTACACCACTCAAGGTTCCAAACATCATTGTGCTGCTTGCAGCCATCAAGATGATTTACAATCTCATAGCCGCATTCATTTGATAAATAGGTCTCTGCCACACAGCGATGAACATGGACATTGAGCCTTTTCCCGTTGATCGAAATACAGGCTTGCAGATACCCGCCGTCTCCATATCCGAAAGAATACACATGGCCTGTTTTGGCATTCCTAAGTCTTCCCCATGTGGACACTTCAAATCTCCATCCATAATCCACACCTTGGTATACTGCTCCACGCCATTCCTCAATCGATCCGAAAGGAATCATGCTCCCCGCTCCAGACATCCGTAATGAAAAAGTCTGATCTGCTCTTTCTTCTTGAGTTCCTCATCCATGGGAACTCTCTTATCGCACCCAGCTCCAGCGGGGCAACCTCGCTTGTGTCCGGTCAAAAGGCAGTAGTTACACGCTTGGCATAGGCCGATCCAGCGCCAGTAGTGACAACCGTTACAAGGATGATTCTTGTCAGGCTTTTCAATCGTCAGCATTTTGATTCCCTCCATAAAGATTGATTAACTATTTCCTTTTATGATTTTTTGTGCGGCCACTTCATAGTGCCGTTCCCATATTGCGTTCAACAATCTTTTTCTGTCTTCATCACTTCCGGCCTGGCGCAGCTCATAGAGTAAGCATCCAAGCGCTTCATCTGTCTTATCAGCAATCCTATACGTCTTGCTGATCTCCACGGCCATGGCTTCGCCAAACTCAGTTCTCAACGAACTCGGCAAAAAAGATTCTTGCGTGGCCTGCTTGATATGGCCGGAGATAAGCTTATTCGCCATTTATCTCTTCACCATCCTTTGGTGTAAACCCATTGCAGTTCAAAAGCCAAATCGGATCGAAATTAACAGGCCACATAAACCAACCATTCTCAAAACCATATCGATCAGCTTTGATGCCAAGTTTAATCATTTGCACCAGGTTTGTTTGCTCAAACATTGCAAATAAATTCGTATCGTTCCCAGGGTAGCGGCAACAACTATGCGTGTCGCCAGGAACATTGCCTCTATACTTGCATTCGTAACATTTTGCCCTCTCCAATTAACCACCTCCCTGCCGCAGAGCGTCCAACGCCATCCCATACGCCTTTTGAAAGTCGCTGTTCTCTCCGTTCTTCTCGATCCACTCAATCGGCATTGTAAACGCCAGATACATTAGGTGGGAAATCAAGATCCGTTCCGCCTGCTCATTGGACATACCATCATAAAAGTACGGATCGAGCCGTCTGCCACATACTGGGCAGAATTTGAACTGAAGATCTTTTGGGAAACGCCAATGGCCTCCTGAAACCGAAATCGATGCGCCGGTTTCATCCACCTTGGCCGTAGCCAATTCAAAATTGTACTTCCTGCAAAATTCGCACATTAGATTAACTAACTCCTTTCTTATATACTAACCTTATTTAGCCAATTTGTCAAGAGGTTTCGCATACGTTTGCTCGGAATATAGATATTTATTTCATTACCATCACGAATTGCGGATCTCCAAATCCACTGAATCATCTCGCTCAACGCATACTTATCCTCGTCCACAACACACCCATGTTCCTCAAAATATCGTTTCAAGAAAGGGTTGAAGAAAATGTTCACGCAATAGGCCAGGTTCTTTTTCTCCCTGTACTCATTGGTTGCTCTGCAACTGCATGAGACAAAGCAATTTTTGAATCCATTTGGCGTGATTCTATCTTTCTGCGCCTTAAATGCAGTCCACATACTGTTCCCGCTCTTTCCAGCATAGTGGTGCCGCAAAACATTGTATAACCCATCACGCATTTTCGTACACGAAACTGGATTTCGGAAATGTCTCTCAGACCATGAGGAAGAAAAAGCGAACTTTTCGTCTCCGATGCTATTCAGCTTCTTGTTGTCAAAAATGTGTACTTTTTCTTTTAGACCTGGGATCTTGGTAAACTGATTCCCTGTTTCCGAAAAGTAAAAGCTGCCGTTACGCTGCTCCACGCCGATGTATCGATACGAAAAGCCGTTAATGTCAAAATAATACTTCTGAAGCTGCGCTTCAAACAGATATGTCAGAACGATTACCTCATCAAAAGCCTGGAACACCTCAGGAGGAAACATCCAGAACAAAAATGTGTCGTTGTAGTAGAGCAGTGTGCCGGCCTTAGCTCTCAGCATAAGGTCTTGGAAAGTTGTGCCAACATAGTTATCGTTGAGCCATTTTACCCGGCAGGTTTCCTTATCGATTTCGATGTATCCATTCGCAAGGAGATCCATCACATCGCCCTTAGAGACATTGATCTCTTTCACGATTTCAAATACCTCGTCCATGATGAGCGTATAATGTCCCTCTTTGATCAGACGGATAGTATCTTCCGTATAGCTGGCGAAAAGAGCGTGTGTGCTGGAGATGTTGAACCCTCGCTCCAAAAGGAAGTGCAGGTTGAGCAGTTTGCTTCTCGGTTTATCCTTTGGGGACTTGAAGTTCTTTATTGGGCAGTTATCGATGATTCTGTCGCACTCTTTCAGATACGGAGTAATGAAGATAAACTTCCCCTGAGAGTCGTTCATGTAGTTAATAGCAGCACTGGTCTTCCCCGCTCCCATAATTGCGTCGCAGATTTTAATGTCCAATGGGTCGTCCTCCTTTGACTTTTAGACCTTACAGAGAGTTAATTATGTAAACTTTGCTGAAAACCACTCAGCAAAACGCCCCTAAAAAACAGTGGAAATAGCCGTTGATGAAGTAATTTTGAAAAGTGCTTCCCTTTTAGAGTGGGTGGGGGATACATGTATTGTTTTTCTATTGTCGAATAGAAAAATACCTCTCTACTCATGTTCTCATAAAACCATGGTCTTCAAATCCTTTGTCTGAAATAACATGAATACACATGTTTCGATACAGAGCCTTGTCTTCCTCATCCGTGATCCCCAAGTATCTGAGGGTGACTTCCGGCGAACTGTGTCCGAAAGCTCTCTGAAGCATCGAAATGTCGAGGTTCGCCTTATCAGAGTTGTACTTGTACTGGTGCCAGCCCCATGTCTTACGGCAAGTGTGGGTTCCAACATTCTGTTTCACTCCACATGCCTTTGCCGCATCTTTCAGAACCTTACGAAAAGTCCCGACTTGAATAGAACCTCCCTCTCTGCTGGGAAACAGGTAGCCATTACAATGTAAATAGCTCCCCCTCTCTGGGAAACACCACTCCAACGCATCCTTACAAGCTTGGTTAAGGAACACCGTTCTAAACTTTCCCGTCTTGCTCTGTAGGATTTCGATGCCGTCAGAGGTGTCCTCCATATCATCATTCATCCTTACAGATCCATCAGGGCAGAAAACCTGGTTCATCTTTAAGGACAGAAGCTCATTGGCTCGGAGTCCCAGGTTGATACCAAGTGTAAAGGCAAGCACATACTTCCGATCCTTATGCTCAAGAAGCCAATTCGCCATAGCAATGATTTCCTCATGCTTCTTGATAGGGTATACGGTCTGCCGTTCGTTCTTCTTGTAATTGTGGGGTTTCTGCTGCTTGAAGAACTGTTCCAGGCCAGGGTGAAGCGCTACCGTAACAATTGCATTCTCGGCGAACTGTTCCATAGTGATACCTCCATAAAAGATAACTTAACTATATTCTTACTAATGGAAATTACCGTTGCTGTACGGCCAAAAGTTACGGTATCTCCTTGCTTATAATTATAGCAGAGCGGGGTGTCTTTGTCAATGAAATCTGGTGAAAAAGTTGATTATTTGCTTCCTTATAAGGCAGGGGTGAAAATATAACACGATGTTCAACGCGGATTTCCTTGCCAAATCCACCCGTTAGGAGATGTTGAAAGAAATCTTGATTCCAAAGAAATAGGCGATGATCAACCTATTGAGTCGAACCCGTTCTCGAATAATCTTTAAGGCAAAGAATAGTACGATGAACAAGGTGGTGATGTAAGGAATTTGTTTGGGTGAAAGATTTAGAGGTGTGGAGAATGGGGTACAAGGCGAAATTTTCGCCACGATTTTTCCAGTCAAAATGTAAACCGTCCCCCTTGCCTTGCCTCCCCTGGGATAGCGTGGGCGGCGTTGGTCAAGGGCGGTTCCGCATACTCCACAAAAGCGGAATTGATTCCCCTATTCTCTGGCGCTCTCCTGGGCTGTCCTCTGTCCGTGTATGCTGGGACTGCTGGCAGTATGGCCGGAGCGCCTGGGCGCTGGCTCTGTCGGGGGTGCAGGCTGGGCGGCGCTCTTTTACTGTCATTTTCTGGCCGTTCCTCTCTTTCCCTTCCTCTCTCCCGTCTCTCTGTCCTCTCCCTTCCATCTCCTGGGCGGCGCTGGCTCTGCTGTCTGACTGGCTGGGGGATTGCATCGGCTGGGGGCGGCTGGGTCTCCCTCTGTCCTCCTGCTGGCCTTGGTTGCTGTGCTGGCTTCCTTGGGTGCAGGCGCTGGCCGCTGTCCTCTCCCTGTCTTGCGTCCTCTCCCTCTCCTGGGTGCTGTCTCTGGGCTTTGGTGCTGCTGTCTCCCTCTGCCCTCTCTCCTTGGTGCTGGCGTTCCTCTGCTGTCCTCTGGTGCTGGCCTGCTATGCGCTGGGGCTGGGTGCTGGCCTTGGGCGGGGTAGGTGCTGGGGCTGTCCAGGCCGTGCCGGTGGCGGCTGGCTGGGGCTGGTGTGCGCTGATCTGGCGGGCTTTCGGTTCGTCATGTTGCACAAATAAAGCCTTGCAGGTTTGGCTATTATTCAAGGTAAAAGCGATAAATTTTGAGCGGTTTTTTCTTGACATCGCCCATAAAGTGCGGTATAATGATACCAGAGTTAAGGAGATAGTTAATCCACCTCAGTTCACCGCCTCCCCTCTGCTGGGCGGCGGACGGACGGAAGAAAGGAACCAGCTAATCAATCTGAAAGGAGATCGGCAAAATGAAACTGAAAGACCTCATCCCCCTGAAAAGCAAAATCACGGTGTATGTCCCCGCGACGGTGGACATCAACAAGGAGATCGACAATACAGCGCAGGTTGAGCGCGTGGCGCGTCTGCTGTCTGAGTGTTTCGGCGGTGCTACTTCCTCCCCTGCCCGTGGGTATTGGGTGGCTCAGGACGGCGCTCTGGTGGCTGAGAAAACGACGATGGTTTTCGCCTATTGCGATACGGCAGCGGCTGAAAAGTACATCGACGATGTTGTTACCCTCTGCAACGAGCTAAAGCACGAGATGGGGCAAGAGGCCGTGGCGCTTGAGTACAACGGCAGCATGTACTTCATCTAAGGAATTAGTTAATCAATCACGGCGGGCGGGGCGCTGTCCCCGCTCCGCCTGGGGCTTAAAGAAAGGGGCTTGTATATGAGAGCGACGCGGAAACAGATTGCAGAGGCGAACCGGATAGCCGCCCGCTTTGGTGGATGGCGTGAACCGGAAGAAATCCGCGCAATGTATGACGCGCTGGAGGCCGTAGGGATTACAACGGGAGCTATCACGAACCGGCGGGACTTCCCGAACCTGGGATGCTGGCAAGGCTCCTGCGAGTGGTACATAAACGGCGAGGAAGTCGAAAACAGCCGCTTTATTTACAGCGTGTACGAGGGAAACCCGAACATCACCAAAAACGATTATAACATTTATTTCAGCTGATGCCCACCTGATGAGAGCTTGACGGGAACAAGCCGAAACCCCTGCGGGGGTCGTGGGAACCCAAAAGAAAGGACAAACAGCGGCGTAAACCGCCTGACGATTTGAAAGGAGCTTTTACCATGAAATACAATCTGCATGAAGTCATGAGCAAGGCGTGGGAGATTTACCACGCGAACAAGCAGCCCGGCGGCCTGCGCCCTGTGTTCTCCATCTGTCTGGAAATGGCGTGGGAACACGTCAAGAACTCCAACATCCTGAACCAGTGGCAGGCGATGAGCGAGCAGCAGCAGATCAACATGCTGACGGCTTGCGTCAAGCGGGCGGCAAAGAACGAGATCGGCTACAGCACGGAAGATCACTATCTCCAGTATAACGAGACTGTAGCGTGGTTCCTGGGCTACCATGGCCTTGATGGGCTGGTGAATGAGGCGTGGCTGAAGCTGGCGGACCGGCTGGACGCTGACTATCTGGAAGCGCTGAACGCAAAGCGGGCGGCGGCTGGCAAGGTCAATATCTCTCTCACCTCTCTGGTGTATCGCTCCGCAAAAGACGCTATCCGCAAGGTTTACAACGACGATATCAAGCGTGGGCGCGGTCGTGTGGACACCATCACCGACAAGAACGGCGAACAGGTGGACGCGCTGGAAACCGTAGCGACGAACCGCAAGGACAACACGGAACCCGCCGTCGTTTCCCGGCTGGCGCTGGATGAATTCGTGAACGGACGGGACGAAAAAGACCGCATGATTATTGAGGGAATCCGGGACGGCTATTTGAGCAAGGAAATTGCGGCCATGATCGGAATCTCTGAGGCGGCGGTGTGCAAGCGCCTGAAGAAGATCCGCGCTGACCTGGTGGCCTCTGGCATGGTGGCGGCGTAAGGAATAAGTTAATCAATCCGAAAGCCCTGGCGCTGGATGAGCGCCGGCGCTGGGGCGGATGGATTGAAAAAGTGAAATCCCTGGTTAATTTCAAGAACAGAACAGCGGAAATCATAATGGAGGACTTTAGCATGTTGTATTTCAGAATCGGCTTTGAAAATGGCGATAGCCTGGAAACCGGCTTCAATGGGACGTTGGAAGAGGCGAAAGCCTACTACCTGGGGCGTGTGTTCAACCTGGGCGCGGTGGATGACGATATGCAGCGCTGTAACAGTGTGGAACAGCTTCCCACGCTGGAAATGGGGCTGGCGGCGTGGATTGCGTCCGGTGGCCTGGTGGTTATCACGGACGGCACCGTTTCCCGTCAAGTCGTTTCCGTCCTGGTGGATGGGCTGGACTTTCGCCTGGTGGTGGATGGCTGGAAGAATCCCGTTTACCTGCCCATGGTGGATGCCTACCACCTGGAGGGCTGGAAGGTCGAGCATAGCGGAAGCAGCCTTTATATCATGCCTGATGGTGTGAATCTCTTTTAATAAGTAGAACAGACGGAGGGAACAGAAAATGGAAAATACACGGATGATGCGGCGGAAAACACGGGAACAGCGGCGGAAGCTGATGCGGAAACAGAAACTTTATGGGCTGGTTTTCGTGCTTCTCTCCATCATGATTTGCCTGGTGTGCGCTACTGGAAAGACCCCGGAAGATAGGGATGCAACGGCGGTTGTTCTTCTCCTGCCTTTTGGACTGTACTTAATTTTTACCAAAGAAATTTGTATCAGTGGTTAATTCCCCTTGATGAACGGCGGAAGATATAACAGAAGGAGATGTTACCATGACAACCAAAACCGATTTTCACTCCATCATGGAGCTAAAGGAAAACTTCAAACCGAAAGAGCGTGGCTGGATTGACCAGGAAGAGGCGGCGCAAGTCAAGAAGGTGCTGGAGCTGGATGGCCGGACGGACATTGAACTGCAAAACATCCGCGATATGGCCGTGATGCTTTATGGGCAGTGGTCGAGCAGCAGCCGGGCGGATGGCAAGTATGAGGAAATGGATGCCTATATGGACGCGATGAGCGCGATCTGCGCCGTTGTGGACGGCATGAAAATGCGGCGTGGCCTGGAGGTGTAATGAATGGAAAAGCTGACGAAAACGGAAATCACCTGGACGGTGAGCGCTCTGGAGCTGACCATCAACTACTATGAGCAGGTGGCACGGCGCAGCACGAACCAGATGGAGCGCGGAATGGCAAAGCTCCAGGCGGAAAACCTGGGCAGCGTAAAAAGCAAGCTGGAGCATGTTCTTTCCGGCGATTGCAAGCGGATAGCGGTTGAATAAAGAATAGGAGGATTTTATCATGGCAAAAATCACGAGGGCGCAGATCGAAAAGTGGAACGGGCAACTGAGCGGCGGCTTTAAGCTGGATGTGATGCACTTTGTCACCTGGGGCGAAAAGCAGGCCATTCGAGATATCAAGCTGGAAGATGGGCGGATTCTCCGCGTCACGGTTGGATATCATGATGTGGTGGAAAACTTTCGGACGGTGGCGCAGCAGCCCTCTATTCATGTGCAGGTGTATGAACCGATTGAGGGAACGGATATGATGCGCGGCAACGGCCTGGGCTATCGTGTGGATAGCGGGGCGCAGCAGCCCAAGAAGAATTACAAGGTGCTTTGTCAAATCGCTTCCACGGTGGACGATGCCAAGGCGCTGGCTCTGATGAAAGAGGGGCGCGACAAGCTGAACAGCCCATTCATCATGTAACAGACTGGCGGGGATGAAAAATTCCCCCGCCTTTTTTATTTTTTCGGTTAATTTTTGTTGTTCTGGACTGTGTGATATAACAGAAACCAAAATTTAATGGATTGGAGCGGTTGAAATGATTGGAATGAATGAAGCACTGATTCTTGAAAAGCGGAAAGATATTCTGGATGAAATTCTCCTGGCGCTGGAGGCGTTCACGGATGACATTCTCCCAGCGATTGGTGAAAGCACCTTTACCATCACTCCATCTATCGCTGACAACTATCCCAATAAGCTGGTGCTGACCTGGGAGTGGAAGCGTCTGCAAAGGCGGATTGAAAAGGAGTTTATCTTCCATGTGGTGGACACAAAAGAGGGCTTTATCAACGAGATAAAAGCCTATCTGTTTGACCTCACCATTTCCATCATAAATCTTTGATGGATGGTAAATTATCTCCGTTTTAACCTGGTAGGTATAATAGGAGGGATAAAACCATGGAGCGAATTACAAAATCTCAATACCTTGCAATCCCGAAAGCGTATCGCGGAACCTTTGAAGATGTTCGCGGCGATCATCCTGAGTGGAAAGGCCGGCGAACCGCTTTTCTACCAGGCCATGGAACCGTCCTCTTTATCGAGGGCGTTTCCTTTGAGATCGTGGACGATGTGAAGCACTATGCCGTATGTATCAGCGATGCGGACGGCGGAAGCGGTGAGATGAAATGCACCGCAAAGAATAAGACGGAAGCCCGGCAGCGTGGCCGCGAGTATATCAAGGCATGGAAGCTGCGTGGCGCAAAAATCGAATACATCAGGGAAATGGATGCTCAGGAGGTGCAGGAGTATGAAGTTAAAAGCTGAGCTGGACGGCGTTCAAGCTGTCTTTCAAAAGAATATCGACCAGATTAAAGCCTATGCGCCAAGGCTCAAGGCAAGCGGGCGGTATAAGGTATTTGAAAACCGGCTGGCCTGGGATTGTCTGAGGGCGTTTGTCGGCACGGAGGTGCTTTGTTCCTGGTATGATAAATACGGATGCCACGATGTTCATATTGAAACCGTTGGACGAGCCGCCCTGAAAAACCTTGGTGTGATTTAAGATTGATTTATCGTCGTGGTGGTGATAGAATGGTGATATCACCTACCACGATTGGAGGGCGGAAAGATGAAGAAGTGCTGTCTTTTTATTTCTGTCATGCTGATGTGTTTTCTGTGCGCCTGCTCTGTAACAGAACAGAAAGAGCGGACTACAATGTATGATATCATTGAGTCTGGAAGCGCGGAAGAAATTGCAGCGGCGGCAGAAGCGGCGGTTGAAAAGCATGATGAACTGTTCAATCTGGCGATGGATGAGATGTCCGCCTGGAATTCCTATGCGGATGGGACGGGTGCGGAAGATGCGCTGAAGTCTGCCCAGGCCGCAATGGTGGATTTTTTCGTAGAAGAGGGTTTTTCTGCGGATGAGTTTGGCGGAACCGTGGAAGAGGCGCACAATCTTCTGACCGCTACCAGGGAAAGTCTTTCGGATGAATATATCGCTATCAGCACCCACTATTCTGAGATTTTGAAAGATGAAGCCGTGGAAAATTTTAAGGATGCCATTCTCTCCGGCGAATAAGAAAAGCTGAACACGAACACACATGCGACGCAGAAAATCTGCGTCGTTTTTTTATTTTTCCGGTTAATTTTTGCAGTTGTCGTGCGTTAGATGTAATAGGAAGCCAAAAAGATATGGAGGTTTGTATCATGGTCGAGATGTATGTTTCAGATAGCCTTTATCTTAATGCAGAGGTGCTGGACGAAAAGCACTGGATGATTCATTTAAGCAACGGCGCTGAGATCCCCGTAGAGAAAGACCCTGAGCATTATGGTAGCAGATGGGGATGGAAGATTGGGACTCAGATTTTCAGCGATGACAAAACCGCCCTGCGGTATCTGGAGCGGCTGGTTACTGAAAAGCTAACCGGTAAGCGCATTGTTCTTCACGCAAAGGGAGAAGTCCCTGAGATTTGCGGCGTGAATGGTGTGGCCTGCCGCGCCCCTGGTGAATGCAATCGAGCGCTGTGCAGCCGTTGTCCAGTGGCCGAAAAGTTTTTCGCTGACCGTGACGGCGTAGAGCTGGTGTATGCTGTGGATTGAAATAAAAAGCGGGGATGACTCCCCGCTTTTTTTATTTCAAGGTTAAGATTTTTAACTCTGGCCTGGCAGATATAATAGGAGGTGGTTGCAATGTTGAATATGAAGACTGCGAAATGCAGTTGCAATGTTATGAACCCAATTTCTGAGCGGCAGCAGTATGAAATCAACCTGGTTGTCCATCAGGATGAAATCTTCCGCTATCAACTGTTGTCCAGGATGAAGATGGACTGCGAGTATTTCCTGGGCTTTGGCAATATGGTTGAGAAATACCTGTGGGCTGGAAGTGTGCAGCTTCAGATCGCCTACATGAAAGCAATCTGGAATAGTTTTCCCAAGGATGGAAAGCCGGAGTGGTTGACCATGCGGCAGATCGAAAAGTACGAAAGGAAGATGGTACAATGATTGTTTCCTTTTCTTCTCCCACGGACAGAGACAAAAAAGAATATGTGCTTATCGGGATGCGTCCGTCGTGTCTGGATGACAAGGTAAAAATCACGGCCATTGATGATGATTCTCATGTTGGTGTTCTCTTTATGGGACTTGATACCTATATGCGCCTGGGTGAAGACTACATAAGAGAAAATGTCAAGCTTCAGCACTATTCCTCTATGGATATGTGGTGCCTGGAAGTGTCGCAAAACAATTATTACAATGACCAGGCCAGAAACCCGGACAAAATTATCCCCGTCAAGTTTGTTGAGGTTGAGATGGGAACCGGGCGGCAGGTGTATCGCGGTGAGGATGGCCGCTATTATCTGCGCGAGGTGTCCAGGCGTGAACCGTTTGCAAAGTGGTATATATGCGGAAAGCGCCGGGTATTTGAAGACGGCAGCGAGCCGAGAGCTAACCTGATTTTTGAGTGCGGCGGACAAAAGGAAAAAGTGCGCTACGATGACTGGAATGGCGTTGCCGCATACTCTGATACATTCAACCAAAATTTTCATAAGGAGATGTAACCATGTATTTGAAAAAGGAAACGCTGGAGCAGATTAAAAGAAAGTATTCCGTTTTGATTGTTTCCGATGATGACGTTGTGGATGCGTTCAATCTGGTGAATGACATCATGACGGCGGAGGCGGACGCAATCAAGGAGCGGGAGCCGACCGCCACGGCCTCTATCAGCCGCCTGGAGTCTGCTGCCTATGAGGTGTTCAGCATCGGCGGAGATATTGAAAACGAAAATTTTTCTGAGGGTGAGTAAATTCTCACCTGGATTCGGCGGTAGATATAATAGGAGGTGAAATTTCATGGTTTCCTACCAGGACAGCGCCGTGGATATTGAAACAAGATATGCCGTCGAGTTCGTGAATAACAAAAAGGATTGGGACTACATCTGCAAGGGGATCTTCAACCATGGTGAGCCGTGGGAGCGCTATCAATCCCGCAAGTATTCCAGCCTGGACGATGCAATCACTTTTTACCTTGTGCATTATTTCTCAGACGCTACATACGATGTTAGGCTGTTTGAAGAAATTTTGCTGGATGGCAAAGTCGTTCGGGAAACATATTTTGATTCATCTTCATTAGGCCACTACATCAGAAGCAATATCAATAAGGCCATGGAGGATGAAATTCTCAAGTTAAGGGAGGGCAGTCGAGATACCCAGGAGTTAATCTCCAAGTATGATGCGTTTATCGAGAGATACAACGCAAAGAAAACCTTTAAGGAATTCTGTGAATCAATGGGCGATGCCCATGAATAATAAGTAAGATTTGTGCCGTGTGCGGCCGCGTTATCAATGAGGATGAAGATACCGTTTATACCATCAACGAGGGGACTGACCGCGAATATATCGAGTGTGAGCAGTGCCACGATCAAGAGTGGGAAGTAAATGCCATTACCAATTGCGAGTGCTGCGGTCGCTGGTTCTCCACCGACATTTTGCAGTCAGAAGAGGTTGCCCCCGGCCATACCTTCTGCCCCTGCCCTGTTTGCAGCAAGGATGTAGTGGACGGCCTGACGAAAGAGGAATTCATGGAGGATGTTTATATCCCGAAATTCTCCGTCGTTGTCCGCTTTTGCAATCAGGCGCGTGGCTATATCGTATCCGCAAATTCCAGGCAGGAGGCCATGAAAAAGCTGGTTGATAAAATTGATATGACCGGTGTGGATTCCATCAATATTGCGGAAATTCTGCTGGATGAGGATGTGTTCTGATGATTACTCTGCGAAAGAAAATTGAAGAAAGCAAGGCGTGGTATCTCCAGCGCTATGGCGTATTGGATTGGCAATGGGAGGATGAAGGTCTCCCCTATGCTATCATGGACTACCATAGCAGCGTCGGCTCCACCCTGGACTTTTCGGAGGACGATTGGAAGGTCTGCGAAGAGAATGGCTGGAGTAAGGACGAGGTTTTGATTCTGTGCGATGAAAAATAAATTTTAGCAGTTGGTTTATTTTTGCCGCGCTCAAGCGGTAGATGTAATAGGAAGACAAATTCACCTACAACCTACAACCAAAATACTTAGGAGGTAATTCAAATGGCAGCAAATGTTGAGACTATGTTTTATGTTCGTGAGAAGCCGTGGCACGGCCTGGGGACTTGCGTTGAGGAAGCGCCCACCAGTGCTGATGCGCTCCGTCTGGCTGGCCTGGACTGGGAGGTAAAGCAGAGAAGCATTCAGGTGTGCGGCGGTGCGAAAATCGAGAACTTCAAGGCCAATGTCCGTAGCTCTGACGGCGCTGTGCTGGGTGTCGTATCTGACCGCTACCAGATCGTGCAGAATGCGGAGGCGTTCAGCTTCACCGACGAGCTGATTGGCGGCGATGTCCGCTATGAAACCGCTGGCAGTCTTCAGAATGGCAAAAAAATCTGGTTGCTGGCACGGATGCCCGCTAAGAAGATTGTGGGTGATGATGTGGAGCCGTATCTTTGCTTCTCCAATACCCATGATGGTTCCGGTGCTATCCGCGTGTGCATGACCCCCATCCGCGTGGTGTGCAACAATACCCTGAACCTGGCGCTGAATACTGCTTCCCGTAGCTGGTCTACCAAGCATGTTGGAGATATCGACCACAAGATGCAGGAGGCGCGGATGTGCCTGGAGATGGCGGATTCCTACATGGGTGAGCTGGCCGAGTATGCCGACCGGCTGGCGAATACCAAGGTCACGGATGACGAGCTGAACAAGCTGCTTGACGAGATGTTCCCCGTGGATGAGAACGATTCTGACCGCAAGAAGAACAGCGTTCAGAAAGCCAAGGATGAGTTCATGATTTGCTATCTTCGCCCGGATATCGCCCAGTTCCTGAACACCGGCTGGGGTGTGGTAAACGCAATGAGCGACATGGTTTCCCACTCCGCTCCCCGTCGCGCCTCCAAGAGCTATCAGGAAAACAACTGGGGGCGTATCATGGACGGCCACAAGCTGCTGGATCGCATGACCAGTCTGGTTGGTGTTCGATAATGACCCGTGCGTATACTGTAAGCAAAGATCCCAAGTCTGGTATGTGGTATGCTCATGCAAAAGGGTATCCGTGCATACCAGTCTGCGGAAGTATATCAAAAGCTAAGTCTGAAGCTTTAGAATATGCAAAGATGATGAACTTTCTTCCTAACCGCGTGGAGGAAATAGAACAGAAGAGAAAGAAAGAGTTTGAAGCCCTCATGAAAATTTGAGGGCTTCCTCTTCTCTTATGAGTTTAATAATAGAGGTGCTGAAGATGAAAATTTATTTACTGATTCATGTCGTGGACGGCGATAGCTGGGGCGTAGACACAGATGCTTTTCTGAGCAAGGAGGAAGCGCAGAAATCCATGCGTAATTTCTGGCAGGCTGCGCTCAAGGAATGGGGCATTGATGCCGAAAGCGAACAGAACGACGAACAGAGCTGGGAATGCAGCGATGTCAGCGCAAGCATTAGCGACTACTGCAAGAACGAGTTCGAGCATTGGGAAATTCATGAGAAGAACATGGATGTCCAGGTCGCAATCAAGGTGCATGAAGGAATGGTTCAGTCCGTCATCTCCAACGCTGGCGTTGATGTGGATGTGTATGATCTGGACGTTTCCGACTACCCGGACGAGGGCGAACAGGATGAGGCCGATAAGCTGGAGAAAGAATTTAATGAGCTGTCCAATCAGCCTGGCTGGGGCGATGTTTGGTAAGCCGCACTGATGAGTCGTAAACGACGAAACCGCCGCAAGGCGGTCTGTGGATAATTTAATTATCTGGTTAAGAATTCCCCGTGTTCGGCGGACGATATAATAGAAGGAGGTATTTCAGATGGCAACTGCAAACTACATGACAATGGAAAGCTTTCCTCTCTTTGCAAGGGAGTTTACTTCTGAGATTAAGTGCTGCAAACACTGCGGATTATACCAGGATAGCGACAACGATGTGTGCGAAGAGTGCGGCGGAGAGCTTGAGGAAGAGATGTTCGTTGACGAGATCGAGGTTCAGGAAACCGTTTCGGATATTGAATCCCGTCTTGATGATAATGTCAACGAAAGTCTGGTTTTCCACAAGATTTCCGTCCTGCCTGGGCATTATTATGGTGTCCAGTTTTATGTGGAAACCACGGATGACCCCACGGAGATGGACAACGAGGACTGCCGATATTACTTTGACATGTACCGCAGTGTAGCAATTCGCCGCTACAATAGCGAGGTCAATAAGGTGTGTCGGATTCTGCGGAAGCTGGCAAAGGAATACGGATTTGACGAGCTGTATCTAAGGGCGCGGTTTGGCAACGGAGCCGCTCTGTATGGACAGGTGGAAAACACAAACCGCTCCAGACTTTTGCAGGCCGTCGCTCCCAGAAGATAAGCAGTTGTGGATTCAATAAGTTTTTGATATAATATGGAGGCAATATGGTAAACAGCAAGGTGATTGACATGTCGGATGTATTCAACGGCGGCGGTATGGCTGCTCGTATCGCCCAGGCCAAGGAAAAGGCGGAGGCGGATTATCAGGAAAAAGTAAAGCAATCCCGTGAGGCGGATGTGGATGTCCGGGATTTCTTTTCAGACGAAGAGCTGGACAGGATTCTAACCGACAATGAGTTTTTCAATGGCCGTGTAGCTGATTTAAGCAAGGTGCAGCGCCACGAAAAAGTTTCCATGGCGGCGCAGTGGATGAAAGCCCATAGCATGGAAGTCGTGGACATTGATATAGAGCCGGTGTCCAGTTCTCATCCCAATGCCATTATCACGATGGAGATTCGCCGCCTGGCTTCTCTGCGTGGGCAGGAGCTAAAGGTGTTCACTGCCATGTGTGCAATGGCGGATAGCGTGTTTATGTCCGGTATCAAGGATAGTATCATCAGATTCACGTTCGGCATTGAGGGAGTGTGGAATGAATGATTTATAACAATACCATTTCTGATATCAGAAGCAATATCTTGGAACCGTGGAGAATGTGCGGTGAATACGAAGACGGGTTCGATGTCACAGTTGGCGGAGGCAGTGAAGAAGACTGTATGAATCTCCTGGCCGACCTTGAATCAAAACATGGAAAGCTGTCCTGGTATTCCGGTTACAGTGATGAAGACTATGAGGCTGGAGAGTACATCGGAAGAGAAAACTTCATATATGATTGACCAGTTCCAAAAAGACGCTGAAAAATCTCAGCGTCTTTTTTATTTTAAGGTTAAGATTTTTAGTAGATGAGCGGTAGATATAATGAAGGGAGGCATTCAAATGATTATCAATCACGATCACTCTTATGTCAATGCACTGGACAATGAATTTGTTGCCCGTGGTTATGCGGAGGATGACCTCTTCTCCATCCGCCTGACTTATGAATACACGCAGGAGCAGAAAGAGGAAAACAAGCGCATTGCAGATTCCTCTACCAGAGAGCAGTGGAATGCGTATTGCATAGAGGGCGCTGTCATGCGTTCTAACTACATGAGGCTGGTAATTGAAAAGCTTGCCGATGCGTTTGTCCTATACCAGTTTTCTGATTGCGGTGTCCCATATGACAGCGACAAGTGGGATTTGTTTTTCTGGTGCAACGACTTCAATACCACATGCCGCACTTCTGACTTGACTGGAAGAGACTATTCCTACATGACGCTGAACTTCAATAAGAAGTGTTCTGCGGCGCAGCATGTGGAACTATGCAACAAGGTTCTTGAACTTCTCAAAGAGAATTTCTCCGGCCTGGAAAACCTGTGCGTTTCCATTCAGTATGATACCAGGTGTTTCACCGATAAAATCCATGAAGATGCCCAAAAAGTTGCGGATGGCATGGTAGGCCGCAAATATAATCGGAATGGATACGATGGCCGCTTGGTGAAGTACAATGGGCAAATCTACTGGATGAAGAAGTACGCAAAGAATCGCGGATATCTTATGTCGGATGCCGAGATCCTTAGGATGAGCTGGGAAAACCAATGATATAAGCAGGTGATAAATATGCCTTACGTCATATTCAATAAACAGACCAACAAATATATCAAGCACCCATCCACATGGGTTGGCCGTCTCAGCAAAGCGACAAAATTCAAGACGGAAGAGAATGCTTCAAATTTTCTGAGCTGCCCTCCCCGCGCACTGGCGCTCCCTCCTATTGAAGCGATTGCCATTTTGTCAACGGACAACCTGACGGATATTTACAACACGAGCTATTCATTCACGGAAGAGACGGCGCAGCAGGAGTTTGAAGAGCTGAAGTCGTTCTTGTCCGCCACTCTGTCCTCGTTTGATAAGCTTGCATCGCTGCCGAGATACTACGGTGCAGAGGTGTCGAAGTGTGACCAGGAAACATTGGATGTTCTTCACAAGATTGAATTCTGCAATGTCAGCGCGTCGGATGGCTATAAGCTCTATAAACAGCTTCAGGAAATCCGTATCCGCCGCAGGAACGCAAAAGACCACCTCGAAATTGCAAGTCTGGTGTTATCAACCGGGCTGCTGGCAAGCATGAAAACCCTGGACAGCGAGATCAAAGCTGTGGAAACCAATATGGCGGATAGAAAGTATAAGCCGCGTGTCCTGGTTGGACTTTTCGATGACTCTGGCATAACAGAAATCGAGGAAGAAAACGAAGAAGATGGCACGGCAGAAACAGAAAGAGAGGAAACAGCATGAGATATTATAGCACTCAGCGTCCCATTACTCCCGGCTCTTACCCAAAAGAGAACGTCATCAGCATCGAGAATTTTGATGATAAAAAATATGTCTCCGAAATCGGCGGTGATGCCTGGGGATATGTGGAGTATGACTGCGAGCTTCCAGAAGAGAAAGTGCGGGCATATGAATTCACTCCGGTCAATCCCATGCACTGTACTGCCAAGCAGTTGGCCGCAATGAAGAGAATCCTGTCCCGTGGACAGAAAGCGATGAATGCCGCGCATGTTTCTGGATCGAGCTTCCTGGTCAGTGGTCAGCAATTCTGCGAACATGGATATGCAATCACTGACGGCGGCGTAACAGCGTTTCTCCCCGCCTATGCGCCTGGAATCCCATATGCTACGAAATACGAAGCAGATGCCGTATATCGTGTGTTTCTGGATGAGGTTGGTAACGGCGATTATTTCTCCGTTGATCTGGACGATGTTCGGTATGATACACCAGACCTTTCCTACATCAAAGAACAGATTGCCAAGCACAAGGAAGAGGGAAAGAACAGCCGGACGCTGGCCTACAATCCGAGATGCGAGGTCATGTTCAAGACGGTTCGTCTGGATGGTTCGGAAATCGTCGGTGTGTTCGATGCCCAGTTGGTTCGTGATGCGCTGGAGTGTGTGGGCAAGCACCCTGTCTGCTATCTTGGATTCAACCGGAATAAGAGCCGGCCATTCCCTTTCCTGATGGTTGGAAGCGACGATACCCTTTGGGACTTTTCTTCTGGGGTTCATGCGCTGGTGATGCCGCTTGCAAAACATAGAATTTAATGGAGGTGTCGATATGCTTACAATTATGATTATCCTGATGCTTTTGAAGCTTCTGTACGATGGAATCGGCGCATTCTATTCGCAGGCTATTGTGTCTGCAAAGAATCCATATGCCGCATATCGTGAGGCGCTGGCCGCTGCTGCGCACAACAAGGAAGAGAATGGGAATAACAATGATGGAGGTGATACGGATGAATTTGCTCGATAAGTTTTTAGCCGTGGAAGTAAAAGCGGAATCCAGAATTTCAAAAAGCGATAAGCACTATTGCGAGGTGCAGCAGGCCGCTTATGACCATGGACGTAAGGCGCTCAAGGACATGATTAAGGTGGCCGAGCGCTTCATCAAAGAACAGAATGACATTCTGGAATCGGTAGACAGAGAGGTATATACCAATTATGTCTACGACGGACGGGGCGGCGTAAGCCTGACCAGTCTCCACGATTTACTGCGGAAGAGCCACGCCACATTCATTGCCAAAATCGTCTCCTACTTCTGCAAGACTTACCATGTGGATTTGGACAATGGAGTTGTCATCGAACACCTTATCCCGAAAGAACCGCGTTACTCCAGCAAGGACGATGCGAAGGAGTATACGGAGCAGATTGAGAGCCTTGAAATCTCCTATAAGCAGGTGCTTGACGAGATTTTTGTCCAGCTTGGAGGTTTCTCATTCCAGGAAAAAGCGCTCAATGAACTGAAAGAAAAGTGCCATAAAGAGGCGTGGAACTCCTACACTGGAAAGAGAGACTTTGAACAGAAGAAAGCAGTCTTGTCTTTCACTCGCTATGCCTGTTCTTTTGATAGCTGGCATGAACAGTGGCACAAGGGCGAGTATGAAATCAAGCTGGCGGATGGCATGAAAGATGTGCTCCGCGCCATTGCCTACTTTGAGTATGGGCAGATCGACTATATCCCAGCCGCTTTCCACGACCTTCTTGGATGGTCTTGGACTACCACGGAGACGGAGCGCAAGTGCTTCATGGAAAAGGTAAAGAGTATCAAGTGCTTCAAGAATGGCCGCGTGGATGTGCGTTTCACCAGCGAAGAGTATGCCCGCCAGTTTGCGGATGAGTTTCTTGGGACGGAGGTATAACTGGATGACGAAGCGGGAGAAGTGTGTCGTATCCGCATATACCGGCGTTCTTATGTGCGACTTTGCCGATCTGCACCAGTACATCGAACAGCTTTTGGGCAGGCCGGTATGGACGCATGAGCTTGCGTTTTCGGATGTGTGGAAAGAAATCAAGGAAAAAACAAAGCCGGAATTTTTAGAGCTTTGTAGGAATTAGTTAAGCAATCCGGTTTATTTCTTTCCTATTTCTCTGGTAGATATAACAGAGACGGTTCTTGGAGGTCTCCGTAAAAGCCTCCATCCATATAACAAAATCCAGGAGTTGAGCATATGAAGTACCAGATTATGAACCAGTCGATTCCTCAAGCCAGCCGGCAGGAATTAAACGACAAGATTTTATATCTGATCGACAATGATCTTGCGGAATCCTCTGGAATTACACGCGAGGATATCTACAATGCCTATACCGGCGACGGTGGACTGCATGGCCTGAAGTATTCTGACTTTGACAGCTACTATGAATACTCCAGCGCAAAGAAAGAGATTGAGAACGGCCAATTTTTCACCCCCGCCAAGGTGTGCAAGTTCATCATGGACTGCCTCAACCCCGGCGACACGGATATCATTGCGGATCTCACCTGTGGAATGGGCAGCTTTTTCAATTTTGCTCCGATGGAAAGCAACCTGTATGGGTGCGAGCTGGATATCAAGGCGTATAAGGTGGCGACATATCTCTATCCCAAGGCAAACCTGACCTATGGGGATATCAGAAGCTATTCGCCCAATATCAAGTTTGATTATGTGGTTGGCAACCCGCCGTTCAACCTCTATTGGTGGGTGGATGAGAACCAGATTTTATCTCAGCTCTATTACTGTCAAAAGGCTGCGGAGCTGATGAAGCCTATGGGTATCATGGCGCTTGTTGTCCCATCCTCTTTCCTGGCGGATGACTTTTCTGACGGCAATATGATTAAGGAGCTGGAACGGAACTTCAGTTTCCTTGGTCAGTTCAAGTTGGACAAGGACACCTTCTCTTCCATTGGAGTCAATGGATATGAAACAAAGGTGCAGTTCTGGCAGCGCAACAGCGACCAGGACGGATGGACTGCATCTCCATACTCCACTCAAATGTTTGCAGATGGCGTGTCCTTGAACAGCGCAGGCGTGGAGCAGGTTCGCGGCTCATTTTTGGATGGCGCACAAACTTTGTTTCGTAAAAATCGTTCTCATATTTTACTGGAGTTATCTCAGCAAAACAGCGCTTCAAGCGACTTCATGTACCAGGTAAAGAAATACCTGTATGCAATCAAATCCCATCCAGCTTTGCAGGAAAAGTATGTGAAATGTTGTGAGTATATCAACAAGTATTACACGCAGAAGCAGCCCGCAGATATGTCCTACAAAGAGTGGTGCCGCGTCAGAATCACTGAGGCAAAAGTGCTTGCCTATCTTCGGAATACGGTGCGTAAACAGAACGCAAAGAAACCTCAAGATGTGATCCGCATGGTGAACTATGGATATTCTATCGGCTACAAGGCGTACAGCCAGAAGATGTCCCGCAGTATGTCGGAGCAGATGAAACAGCCGATCCCCATTTATCAGATCGTATATGACCAAATGGATGCGGCAGAGTTTGGATGCTTTGCAAAGATGATCCGCCGCCGTCAGAAGGAATACCAGATTGAACAGCAGCCCTTGTCCTCCATGGTGATGGATGAGAATATTGGGCGATTTCTGGCTGAGTTCACTGTATACGACAGCGAGAACGACGAACAGATTTATCTCAACGATATCCAAAAGCATGACCTAAATCTTGTCCTGCAAAAAAGAAATATGCTTCTTCAGTGGGAGCAAGGCTCCGGCAAAACCCTCGCTGGGATTGCGTCTGGATTGTATCGGATGGAGCGGCAGAACGCATTTTGTACCTGGGTAGTGTCTTCTGCGATCTCTATCAAGAACAACTGGGATGTGGTGTTGCAAAGCTACCATCTCCCCTATGTGATGGTCAATCGTATCAAAGATTTGGAACGCATTCAACGCGGAGATTTTGTCATCATCACCTTAAACATGCTGTCCAAGTATCAGCGGCAAATTAAGTCCTGGGTAAAAGCCCATGGTGGAAAAATCGCCCTCTGTTTTGATGAGAGCGACGAAATGACAAACCCATCCAGCAAACGGGCAAAGGCGGTGCCGAATGTGTTTCGTCGTTGTAGGTTCAAACTTCTGATGACCGGAACCAGCACCAGAAATAATATCGCTGAATTTTTCCCTCAGCTTGAATTGGCCTATAACAATTCGGTGAATATGATCTCCTGGTGCCAGTCGGTGTATCGCTATGACCGATATAGCAAGAAGGACGGGATTGAGGAAGGGCTTCACGAATATCCAAACGAGAATTATGGAATGCCCATCCCTCCGTACAGCAAAGGATTCAAGTTATTCTCTGAAAGCCATCTTCCTGAGAAGATCACGGTGTTTGGTGTCGCCCAGCGCAATCAGGATATCTTCAATGCGGATGAACTGAAAAAGATTCTGGATCGTTTTGTTATCACCAGGACTTTTAAGGAGGTGTCTGGAAAAGACATCAAGAAGATACGCCAGGTTGCAGTGCGGTTCTCCGATGCGGAGCGCGAGGTATACAGAACTGCGATTGAATCTTTCGAGCGGATGCGCAGCAGATATTTTGCGTCCACTGGGAACCTCCGCAAAGACGCTATGATGCGCCTGATCCAGCAAATCACTTTGCTTCTCAGAATCAGCGCCGCCCCAAACACGGTGGAGGAATACCATGGCGGATTGCCCACGAAAATTGCCAAGGTAATGGGCATGCTGGATGACGCAAAGGACGAGATCGTGGCTATAGGTGTGCGTCATAAGAACGTGGTCAACGCATATGCGGATGCCATTCGTGACCGCTTCCCCGACAGGCCACTGTTCGTGGTCACAGGATCGACCACGACTCTTGCGGCCAGGCGGAAGCTTCGGAAGACGCTGAAAGAAAGCGGAAACGGAATCCTGCTCTGCACCCAGCAAAGTCTCCCCTCTTCCGTCAACTTTGAGTTTGTGGATACTGTAATCATTCCTGAGCTGCATTACAACAACTCTCGGATGAGCCAGTTCTATATGCGGTTTATTCGGTACAACTCCACCCGGATGAAGAACATTTATTTTGTCACCTATCTTGGAAGCATTGAGTCAAACCAGATGCAGATGGTGTTGGCAAAGGAAAAGCTCAACCTCTTCATGCGTGGGCAGGACACAGATTTGGATGAAATCTATGAGCGGTTCGGCGTGGACTACGATCTCCTGTCTGTACTTATGTCCCGCGAAATGGATGAGAATGGAAAAATGTATCTCAAATGGGGCGAACAAAATATAGCGTGATGGTTAATTTATACCGTTGATAAACGGTAGATGTAATAGGAGGTGATTGAAATGCTTTACAACCTTGTGAATCGCGGCGGACACATTGAAGTGCTGGATGATTGCGGGCGGTTCGTTTTCTCTGCCGACACTATTGGTGAGGCTAACCGGGAGTTAAACGAGCTGGAGAAAAGAACAAGCTCCCCTTAATTGGGGAGCTGTCAGGGACATGATAAAACATATGGATGTGCAGGAGAAATTAGTGTGGATGAGTTCGTAATGATGAAGAAGATGAACGGCACAGAAACCAGGACAAAGGATTTGTGGGGCGTTCAAATTCTGGACGGCAAGTATTACATATACTGCAACCGAAAGCCGATCTGTTATGGAACCATGCAGAACGGCCTAACGTCGGCTGAGATATTGAAGCGGTATTGCGGAGCGAGATTCGTTAAGGCAATATGATGCCTTTTTGCATAGCGACCCGTTTCATGTCATTCTCCCATGCGGTTTTTCTCCGATACCGCAACCACTTGATGTATTCATCCCATCTGTGGTTGGATGCCTCGTTGGAAACGCCAAACACTCTTTGGATATCCAGTGGGGATTTGATTTCAAGCATAGCAAACAGCGGCATTGGGCAAAGCAGGGTGGCCGCAAACTGATCGGCTTCAATCTCAAAATCGGATGTCTCCATCGGGCAAAATCCGTGCTCAGCAAGCATAGGTTCTGCGACCAATGGAAGATGTTTCAGAACCACATGCCCAAGCTCGTGGGCTTTCGTCCATCTCTTTCTTCCAGAAACATTGTTGTCGGCGTTGTCTGAGTTCCATAAAATCAGATATCGATTGTTCGCCACATCATAGTGGGTGCATCCCGATTTGCTTTCACATAGCAAGATAACGTCCCGAATAGAACAGCCGTTTGTTTGAGCAAATTGCTGATAGGTTCTAATACGGCAGTTTGAAAATCTTGAAATGATGTTGTCTGGCTCAATCGGGAATCTAATCTGTTCCATGTCTCTGTATATCTGCAACACCTGATTATAGATAAACGGATATCGGATCATTGATACACCTCCATCCAGGTACTCATTGCAACTATATCAAATCATGTGTCCGATAAACAGGACTTATTGCTCTTCGTCCTTGAAAGCCTCGTGGAATCCAAGGCGCAACATACCCATCATACGTTCCTTGTCCTGCGGAGACATCCTGGACTTGGCTCTTTGCAGAGATACAAAGTCTTCGTCTCCGACCAGCTTTTCTGCGGAGTCTTGGATGTCGGACAGGCCGATCAGGTAGTCAGCAGATACACCAAAATATTCAGCAATCATTTTGACTTTATCGACAGAAGGTGATGTTGTTGTTTTCCATTTACGGATCAGAGAGGCGGCGATGCCAAGATCCTCTGAGAGTTTTGTCATCGAAATGCCTCTGTTTTCACAAAGCTCTTTTATCCTGGTATAAAGCACGGACTCCATTCTGCGTCCCTCCAAAAGATAATATTTTATCGTTTCGCTGTTGACATGGCTAATATTTTCTGATATAGTGAAAGGCACAGCGACACTTTATTATCGCTTGTTGAATTATTATAGCTCATATTTTCCCGTAAGTCAATCAAAAAGTTTTGGAGGAAAAGTAGTAATGGTAGTACGAAACGGCGTAGAATCCAAGCGGATGACCAGTGGTGATTTCGATTTAACAAGTGTATCCTCCAGCCGTGTGCTGCTTCCCTGCCGCCCATGGGGAGAAATGAGGCTGGAGATGATGAACGCAGCGTATGGCATGATGACACAGCAGGAGTTACATAAAGTCAAGGATTTCCCATATGAAGAAGTGATCCAAAATGAGCAATTGAACATAATGTTCAATATCCAGCGCAGCCAGGTTCGTTTGACAGCACACGCATCTGGCGATGTAGTGTGCGGGAAGAAATTGAATGCTCGTATTCCGGTTTTGGCAGATCGGGACGAGGTGGAAGAGGTGCTAAGCGCATTCTTTGCCAACGGGTGCTCTGGCCTAAGTCAAGAGTACGCACAATATTATAGCAGTGTTTTCGCTTCCTGGAAAAAGCAAAAATAATTTTGCTATTTCCTATTGACAAACGGCGGATCATCTGCTATATTAACATTCGTAAGGAGTAAACTAATCTACTCCATAGTGGCAATCAGAAATAGGAGGATGGCACGTGGATAACAGTAGTTACCGTAGCCAGTACATCCAGTCTGGTAATGAGAATTTCTCGGAGCAGTCTGTATCGGTGTACGATGCTTTCTGGAAGAGACTTGAAAAAGCAGAGAGATCTATCGGAAAGTCATTGGAGGATGGCTACACAACAGAAGAGTACGCAATACTGATCGGCAAGATGAACGTCTCAAACCTAAATGCTTTTGCCACATACAAAAGCAGAGTCAACCGGTATATCAAGTGGTTGAACGAAAGGGGTTTGATTGACCAGCCGTATTTGGATAACCTAAAAAATGTGACCTATGATATGATTCCATCGAACCATGTCTACGACACAAGGTACTTCAAGGACTTCTCTTCCCTCCAGCAATCAATCAGCGACACCATATGGGTTGCTGAGCGGATTGACGACAGAATATTCAGCACACAAATCACGGCAATCTATTTGGCCTGGTGTGGCTTTTCCGCTGAGGAAGCTGTTGCGATGAAAAAGGCAGAAGTCCTGGACGACTGCATTGAGTTTCAAGGCCGCAGATATTTCCCGAACAAAACCATCATGGACTATATCAAGGAGTATCGAGACTCCACCAGTTATGAATCCCAGGGCAGAGGCGTAATCACACTCAAGTATGTGTATTCCGATTTTCTTTTGCGCACATGCCGTGCGGATCGGGTTGATACAAAAACGCTGCGTATTTTGATTCGCAACTTTGGAAAGAGCGGCGGAGAAGAAATCAACCTCTTTGCCTATGACAAGGTTTACTGGTCTGGAATCTTTAACCGGGCATACACATACGAGCTGGAAAACGGAGAGATTCAGAGCGGTGATATTGAGACGATTGAAAGGGTCTTCCATCAAACATATCCGTCCGTATCCGTTGCAAATAAGAAGCTTCGTGATTATCATAAGTTCAGAGAATACTTCTTCCCAGATACAAAAGGATGATTTCACATTGACTTGGAGGGGCGACCCTTTAAGTCATATATAAGGAATTAGTTAATCAATTTTATATCCGAACAGTTCCAGGTGGAACACCTTTTATGGGAGGGCAGGATCGATACCTGAACGGATAATTAGAGCTGGTTCCAAAATAGATGATTGGAGTGGTGTAATTTGATTGTATGCACCTACTGTCGTAAGGAGAGGCCGTTTTGGGCTGTGGATAAAACAGACGGCACCGGCGACTACTCCGCACACATTATCTCAGGTACAAACACTTTTGTGGACACATCTGGGAAAGAAATTCACTTTCGGTTTTGTCCAATGTGCGGAAGACCTCTGGACGATCCTCCTGACGATAGTGGCGGACGGGTGATCGGCCTGATTCCAAGGCTGATAAATCGCAGTTTAACAAGAAGGAGTGTATGAAATATGGGCAAGGCCAGAAGTGACAGCGGCTATTATTGGGTAGACCGGAAGCTCACCTGCAATGGCTGCAAATATCTGAACTTTTACAAGTGCGGATGTCGGAGAAATCAACCGAACGGGCAGGTTCGTCCTCTGTCTTCTTACACAAACGGAGACGACTACATCGCCATTCTGAAGCCGCCCGACTGCGATTATGAAAAAGAGAAGAAGTCTGCCGAAAAGGTAGACACGGAGGAATAACATGCCAGTCTTTATATTGCTCCTGTTTCTCGGCGTTGCAGTGTTATGGCTTTTACTTTCCTTTTGCTTTATCCCTATCGGGAAGTTCGTTTCCCGATTGATAAAGGACGCAAAAACTTCCATGTCAAAAGATGACTACAAAGAAAAAACTGAAGAAGAAAAGGATGGTACAGAACAGAATGGTTAAAAAGGGTTTTATCGGCGCAATTGTGCTTGCCGTGATTCTTTTCGGCGGTGTGATCCTGGGGCTTATGTGTACCGAGCGAATCCCAGCCGGCTATGTCGGTGTCGTGTATAACATGAACGGCGGCGTGGACGGCGAGGTTCTACAGCAGGGATGGCACCTTGTCTCTCCCACCAAGAAGGTAACGACATACTCCATCGGCATTGAGCAGTCCTATCTAACCGCTGAGAACAAAGGAGATTCCCCTAACGATGAGAGCTTCAACATCCCGACCTCTGACGGGAAGACGGTTCGTGTTAATCTGGAGTTCTCCTATCGCTTTGACGAAGACCGTGTAGCGGAAACCTTTACCCTGTTTAAGGGTAAGTCCGGCGAGGAAATCAAGAATACATTTATCAAACCCAAGATTATTGCCTGGACGCAAGAGGTATCTGCAAATTATCCTGTAACGGATATTTTTGGCGACAAACGAACCGAAATCAATGCGGAGCTTGATGTATACCTGCGTGATAAGTTTGATAAATACGGCATCATCATTGACACCGTAAACTTCACGGATATTTCTGTGGACGCAGAGACATCAGCAGCGATCCAGAAGAAGGTAAACGCCCAGCAGGAACTTGAGCTTGCAAATATCGAAGCGCAAACCGCCAAGGTGCAGGCTGAGAAGGATAAAGAGGTTGCCCAGATTGCGGCGGAAAAGGCAATCATCGAGGCGGAGGCAAAGGCTGAAGCAACCAGAATTGCTGCTGAAGCCGAGGCTGATGCAAATGCTCAGATTGCAGCTTCTCTTACACCTGAGCTGATTGATAAGATTATGTATGAGAAGTGGAACGGCGAGCTTCCCACTGTTTCCGGTTCCAATGCAATCGTGAGTATGGAAGGGTTGAAGTGATGCTGATGAAGAAAATCTATGTTGATATCATCTCTGAGAAAGAGAGAAAGCTTCATCAGCTCCAGGCGGATGCGGAGAGTGCCGTTGACATCGTAACGCGGGCAATCTCTGGCCTGGAATTGGTAAACCAGGAGATTGAAGATACTAAGTCCGAGATTGACGAGTATATCTCCCGGCTTACAGAGCAACGTGACACGCTGGTTCATAACCAGAAGCGCAACTGCGTTGTGATCAAGAATTTCTCCAAGCTCCTGGCCGTTGATGAAGCGGAGGAAGAGAGCGAAACAGCATCCTAATCGGATGCCGGTAGTTACGACACTAACAGCAATTTTATATGTATGAAGATTTGAAAACATATCATGTGTCGTGTTGTGGGTGAAGATAATTTAAGGCGCATACAGCAATCTAATACAAAATTGAACTTGAAATTCAACATAAAAAGCGCCTTGTATTTACGAGGTATTGAGTGGTACTAAATACAAGAAAAGAAATTGGCAATGCTGCATTATCAACCGCAATTGCGTACTTTGGTTCTAATGGATATATCGTTTCAATACCATTAAATGACACACAAGACTATGATCTTGTTGTTGATAATGGAGATAGGTTACAAAAAGTGCAGGTCAAAGGCACTAACACAAAGGGGACGAAGAACGCATATAAAGTTGGTTTAAGAACTATTAGTGGAACCACAAGAAAAGTTTGTAAAACTGTAAATAAAACAGACATTGATTTGTTGTTCTGCTTATGTGGAGACGGAAGTATGTATCTTATTCCACATGAAAAGATAAAAAATGAATCTGCTATAAATCTCTCAACACAGAAAAGTATATATTCCAAAAAATCTTCTATCGACTATTCTCAGTATAAAGTAGAAATGTGAATGGGGCAGTAATCCTAATTGGTAAGGAAGTGTTTTGCTAAATCACCAGTAATCCGAAAGGATGTGCAGGTTCGAGTCCTGTCTGCCCCGCCAATCTGCTGGTGTGATGGAACAGGCAGACAAACGGGACTTAAAATCCCGTGGGGATACCCCGTGCGGGTTCGATCCCCGCCACCAGCACCAAATGGGAGCGTCCGGTGACAGCATCAATGTGTATAGGGCGGCGAGCACTTACAGCAATTTTCTTTGAAGTTCTGCAAAAACTTTGCGTTCGGTTCGACTCCGAAGCTCCCAAAGCCGTCACAAAAAAATAATGTCCAGTGCGGTAAATTTTATCGAGTCTGGATTGTTAGATATAATAGAACATGCGGGAGTAGCTCAGATGGTAGAGCAACGGACAAAATAGTTTGTGCTTTGCAAAAGCGCGTACAGCAACATCAAAATAGGAATCTGTTTGTCGGAGGTTCAAGTCCTCCCTCCCGCACCGCCTCCTTTCTTTACTTGGTTGGTTGTAGGAACATCTAAAATATGATCACAGTTAGGTAAGGGTCACGCTTCAATGGTTGTGCCAGAACCGAAGAAGTGCTCCAGTGCAATTCTGGTGAGCCTAACACTAATATCTATGCGTAACGCCGGCAGAAGTACAATGCGGGTGCGATTGGTAGATTGTCAGTTCGATTCTGACCGCATAGGCCATATGCCAGGATAGCTCAGCGGTAGAGCACGTAATATCACCCCATGCGAATTGTATGATCCGCACACAACAACTTTCTGATTTGCCTGTTAAGCACGTGGTCGCGGGTTCAAGTCCCGCTCCTGGCACCGGAGGAAGAGCTGCTTAAACCATTCTAAACCAACCTCATAAATGGGCAGAAATGGTGACAGTCTGGAAAGACAGACATTTACGCAGTAGTGGTCAAGTGGTAAGACAGCGGCTATAAAAAGTGTGTGCTTTTGGTACACGAACAGCAATATTCAAAAAGGCCAGCCGCCATCGTAGGTTCGATTCCTGCCTGCTGCACCAGGGGTAAGAAAAGCTCCCATTATAAGAGGCGTACAGCAAAACATTGGATAAAGTTTTTAGACTCATAATCTGGAACTACCGCCTCTTGCCTCCTTTAAGGCACAGACAGCAAAACACGGACAGTATGTGTCTTGAAGATCTAAACACTATTAGCAATTAGTTAATCAATTCAAGGAGGAAGCATCTATGAGCAACGATTTTATGTCCGCTATGAAGAAGACCCTGAACGATGAGTACAATGTTGCGTTCACGGAAAATGGTGCGGCTGGATATCGCACCACCGGCAAGAGCCTGCTTGATCTGAATTTCGCCGTTGCTTCTCTTCGCAAGGCAACCCCTGGCGATATCGCCGCGAGATTCACACGGGCTTTCTTTGAGGATCAGGTTGCCGCTATGAAGTGGCTGTTCTTTGCCCGCGATATCCGAGGTGGGCTTGGTGAGCGCCGCCTATTCCGCGTCGTGTTCCAGTACATGGCGAAGAGCGATCCCAATTACATCAAGCCCTTGATTAAGCTTGTGCCTGAGTATGGCCGCTGGGACGATCTCTGGTGCCTCTTTGGTACTGATCTGGAGAGCGATTTGCTGGATGTTGTGTGCGCACAGCTGAAAGAGGATATCTCCAATATGAACAGCGGTAAAAGCATTTCTCTGCTGGCAAAGTGGATTCCATCCATCAACGCATCTTCTCCCGTGAGCCGACGCTATGCAAAGCTAATTTGCGGATATATTGGGATTCAGGAGTGGGATTACCGCAAGGCTGTTTCTGCTCTCCGCACCAAGCTTGATATCGTGGAGAAGAAAATGTCTACAAAGGCATGGGGCGATATCGTGTATGAGGCTGTTCCGTCCCGTGCAAATCTGCTTTACAACAGCGCTTTCCTGCGCCACGACGAGGATCGCCGCCGCAAGTTCCTCAGTAGTTTGGAAAAGGGAGAGACCAAGATTAACGCCTCTACCCTCTTCCCGCACGACATTGTGAGCAAGTACACCAATGGAGGATGGAGCGTAAGCGTAAAGGGGCTTGATCAGACCCTTGAGGCTTTGTGGAAGTCTTTACCTGACACAGTAAACGGCTGCGGGAACACCATCGTTGTTGCAGACGGCAGTGGAAGCATGACCACCAGTGTAGGAGGTAAGGTAAGCGCTCTGGATGTAGCAAATGCCCTGGCGATTTATTTCGCTGAGAGATCTTCCGGCCAGTTCAAGGATAAGTACATCACTTTCTCTGAGCGTCCTCAGCTTGTGGATCTCAGCCATGGAAAGTCTCTGAGAGACAAAATCAAGATTGCTTTGAGCCACGATGAGGTAGCAAACACCAATATCGAAGCGGTGTTTGATCTGATTCTGGACACGGCAATCAAAAATCATATGTCTCAGGATGATATCCCCCAGAACATCCTTATCATTTCCGATATGGAGTTCGACGGTTGCGCCGTTTCCAATTCCTATCGTGGAGGATATGGCAGAAACAAGGGCGTTGATTCCCGTTTGTTCCAGGTCATCACCCAGCGCTATGAGGATGCCGGATACAAGCTGCCTCGTTTGGTGTTCTGGAATGTAAACAGTAGAACGGGTACAATCCCCGTTATCGAAAATGACTTGGGCGTTGCCCTGGTCAGTGGATTCAGCACCAACATCGTGAAGATGGTGATGAGCGGCCAGACCGATCCTTACGAGTGCCTTCTGGAGACCTTGAATACAGAGCGCTACGCGCCTATTGAAGAGGCTCTGAAAGGACTGTAATCACTTTAGGAGAGGTGGTGTTCCACCTCTCCTTTCACTATAAACTGGAGGCATGATTATGGAGGCAATTACCGAATACATCAAAAGAAATTCTAATGGACGAAAGCGCCCTGTGCGTGGAGCAACCATCGCCTCTGCATTTGGCGTGTCTGGAGTTAGGGTAAGAAACATGGTTAATTCCGCAAGGTGTAAGGGAGACCCTATTTGTTCTAATGGGAATGGATACTACATTGCGAGTGATAAGTCTGAGCTGGAAGATACCATCGCCTCTATCAAAGGGCGTATCAGTGTAATGAACAACGCCGTTGACGGCCTGGAACAATATTTAACACAGATGGGGTGATACATTCAGATGCTGACTGCTCAACAGATTCTATCATCAAAGAAATGTGGAGATCTCTTTTCATCTGCTGATAAACAGGTTGTCATTGCTGAGTATCGGGAAATTGCAAGAGCTTATCATCCAGATATCAGCTCTGATCCGCAGGCAAATGAAGTGATGGCAAAAGTAAATCAGCTCTATGAAGAAGCTCTAAAACTTATTGAGTCTGGCGCTTGGGAGGTAAGCAATCGGCTTATTCTGCGAGACAAATCAGGCAAGAAGTACATCGGGAAATATCTGAAACAGTTCCCATTTGAACTTGGTGAGGCTTATATTGCAAACTCCACTGTGACATATGTGTTTAAGGAAAACCATAAGAGATTTTTCGACAATGCGGTTTCCCAAATCAAAGGATTGCGATATGCAAACAAGAAAATGGAAGAAGAAATGTCTCGGTTTATGCCTCGCATTCTCTATGCCTTGTCCTTAGATGATGGACGATTTTGCTTGGTATTAAATAAGCCAGAAGATGTTTTTCTCCTGTCCGACATAAAAGATTTCTTTGGCGGCAGCTTGCCAGATCGTCATGTCGCCTGGATAATGAGCAGACTGTCTAATCTATGCTGCTACTTCAGCTACACGGGAATTGCGCATAATGGATTGACACTGCAAAATTGCTTTATTTGCCCAAGCAAGCATTCTATTTTACCGCTCGGCGGATGGTGGTATGCGCAGAGAATCGGAGAAAAGATGCTTGGTGTCCCCAGTGCGGTCTACGACATTATGCCGATTAAGGCGAAAAGCGAGAAGTTATCCGATATCATTACAGACTTGGAATCCACCAAGCTGATTGGCCGGCAGCTTTCCGATATTTCGTCCCTACCAAAACCATTCCAAAGCTTTTTGAATTCTGGTTCTGCTCACAATGCAATAGAGGAATTTAATCGCTGGAATACAACACTGGATAAATCTTACGGTGAGCGTAAGTTTGTCAATATGCAAGTAACAAAAACTGATATTTATTGTTAGGAGGAATTATTTATGGGTTGTGGAAGTTGGACTCCCCGTGATTGGGATACATATTCCAAGAGTTCGATTGCCGGAAAGAGCGCGGCTGGGATTTATACCAGCAGATCGGTAAAGCCAGAGTTTGATCCCAAGGGTATCCCGATGAGAGAGAGCCGTGACAGCGACGATCACCCCAACAGCAACGCAATTATCATCGGCCTTGATGTGACTGGCTCCATGAGCGATATCCTTGAGGGTGTAGCAAAGAAACTGAATGTGCTGGTATCTGAGATTCTGGATCGCAAGCCGGTCACTGATCCCCAGATTATGTTCAACGCCATTGGGGATGCCATGTGCGACACCACTCCGTTTCAGGCTACGCAGTTCGAGTCCGATATCCGCATTGCGGAGCAGTTGACGCAGCTCTACTTTGAGCGCGGCGGTGGTGGAAACGGGTTTGAGAGCTATCCTCTCGCCTGGTACTTTGCCGCCATGCACACGGACATTGATTGTCTGAACAAGAGAAATCAAAAGGGTTTCCTTTTCACCATGGGTGACGACTGTTATCCCACTAAGCTGACTGCGCGGGAAATCAAGCAAATCTTTGGCGACACCGTTGAGCGTGATATCCCTGTAGATGAACTTCTCAACCTGGTCAATCGCAAGTACGAGGTGTTCCATCTGGTTCTGGATCGTTACGGGGACAGCAGCCGAATTGCAAAGTGGCGGTCTTTGATGGGCGAGCGCGTTATCAAGGTCAGCGATTACACCAAGGTGCCGGAGATCATTGTGTCCATTCTGGAAACCATGGGCGGCAAGGATGTTGACGAGGTTGCCGCAAGCTGGGACGGCTCCACCTCCATTGTGGTGAAGAGCGCCCTGGACGGTCTGAAGAGTGTAACCGCCAAGAGCGATATGGTTGAGTTCTAAAAATAAAATAAGATGAAATGCCAGAAAGGGGTATTGGTATGAATAAGCAGGTAAAGGTTGTGATCGGCGCAAACTTTGGCGACGAGGGCAAGGGATTGATGGCCGATTACTTCTGTAGCAAGTTGTCAAAGAACGGGAGTGTGTTAAATATCCGGTTCAATGGTGGCGCACAGGCCGGACATACCGTTGTGGTTCCTGCATACGGAAAGCCAAAGCGTCATGTGTTCAGTCACTTCGGCGCTGGGAGCTTCGTGAGGAATACCGATACTTACCTTTCTGGCGATTTTATTTTGAACCCCATGTTGTTCTGCAAGGAGTTTGATAAGCTGCGCAGAGAATGGTGGTTGCAGCCCAAGGTATATATCAACCACAACTGTAAAATCACAACTCCCTACGACATGCTGGTGAACCAGATTGTTGAGAGAGCAAGGGGCGATCAAAAGCATGGAAGCTGCGGAATCGGCATTAACGAAACGGTTCTGCGGTATCGTAACCATGGCGTTGGGTACACAATCACCCCTGGCTGTGTTGGTTCGGTAGATCTAAAGCACTCTCTTCAGATGCAGCGCGACTACTACCTCCCGAAAAGACTAAAGGATCTCGGCGTGTCGTCTGTTTCCCTGGCGCATTTGAATGTGATCCTCAGTGAAAATATAATTGACAACTGGATTCTGCAAGTCAATGAGATGATGCGGTATTGCACAGTGACGGATGATAATATCGTACACGAATATGACGGCATCGTATTTGAGGGCGCACAAGGTCTGTTGCTGGATGAGTTCTATGAAGAGTTTGCGCCTCATTTGACCACTTCCCGCACCGGATTCTCTGGTGTAAATAAAGTTCTCTATAACAGCGGGCTTTCAAAATCTGCTGATTTGGAGGTTTGTTTTGTTACAAGAACTTACTTTACGCGGCACGGCGCTGGTCTTTTCCCTACAGAATGCACTTCTGAAGAGCTGTTTGGAGAAGAGCGGAGTGACGACACCAATGTGTGGAATGAGTTTCAGGGCAGTTTCCGGTACGGCAGATTTGAAGAGCGTCGATTTCATGAGGCTGTGGGTAATGAACTGAAAAAGGTTTCCAAGATGTACCCCAGCGCAAATCGCACATTCGCATTTACCCATGCGGATGAGACATCGAACCTGGTTCTTACCGAAAATGGAAAGAAAGAAATCTATGAAGTGATCCGAAAATTTAACCCGGACGGTTTCTACCGTTCCATTGGCAATACGAGGCAAAATGTAATCGCTACCAACCTGAAAACGCACAGATAATCTCAGTAAAAATAGGTGCATAACAACCGCAGAAGAGAAAGGGAGTATCAGTTTATATGCTCAAAAAGATAGACCGTAAAAACCGCTTTGTTTCCATGTTTGATCCGAAGACGGGGTTCTATGCCAGAAGCGGAGTGATCGATGAAAACGGGAAGGACACCGGCGTTGACCCGTTTATGACATCTTACCCGGAGCTGATTGATGTCGGCGTGATGGGACATTGTGTGCATGGAGCCAGCGGCCTTTGTCTCAAGTCCGGTGTCCAGTGCTACCAGAATGGCCTTAAAACACATCATCCAAATATGTCCCTTGAAAATTTCAAGCGCATTGTAGACGAGTGCAAAGGCAAGACGTTCCAGCTTGCGCTTGGTGGGCGCGGCGACGTTGACCAGCATGAAAACTTTGCGGAGATTCTTCAGTATTGTCGAGAGAACAACATCGTCCCCAACTTCACCAGCTCTGGCCTTGGCTTTACAAACGAGATTGTTTCCCTATGCAAAGAGTATTGTGGCGCTGTTGCTATTTCTTGGTATCGCCAGCCCCATACCATTCGAGCCATTCAGATGCTACTTGATGCCGGCATCAAAACAAACATCCACTATGTTCTTGGTAACAATTCGATTGATGAGGCAATTGACCGGATTAGAAGTAACGACTTTCCGCAAGGAATCAACGCCGTGATTTTTCTGCTCCATAAGCCTGTTGGCCTTGGGAGTGAAGATAATGTGCTATCGGCAAACGATCCAAGGGTAAAAGAGTTCTTTGATATCATCGACCATATGGATGCTCCGTTCAAGGTTGGATTCGATTCCTGTTCTATCCCCGCCATTTTGAATTACACCCACAACATCGATTCAAACAGCATTGATACCTGCGAGGGCGGACGGTGGAGCATGTACATTACGTCCGATATGAAAGCTCTTCCCTGTTCGTTTGATAACCAGGATTTTCGCTGGGCTTATGATATCAGCAATGACACCATCCAAAACGCATGGGATAGTGAGCAATTTGAGGATTTCAGAAATCATTTTAGAACTGCTTGTCCTAACTGCAAGAACAGAGCGGCTTGTATGGGTGGTTGTCCTATTCGTCCTCAGATCGTAATTTGCAGCCAGACAGATAAGACGGTGTAGGCATGAGAGATATTAAAAGAATCCGAAAATTCTGCAATAAGCTTGCGGAAATATGGGAAATGTACCCCGATTTAAGATTTTGCCAATTGCTAATATGTTCTTCCCTATTTCGTGATAGAGACCCATTTTATATAGAAGATGAAGAAGCGATTCAAATTATAAAAAACAATATGAACGGAGTGGTTAGCAGTGAAAAATAAGACTGTTTGGATTGTGGTTGGCATTGTTCTTGCCTTTGCCTTGCTTATTGGCGGGCTGTTTGTCAGCTCAAATAATAAGGCTATCTTTTTAGAGGAACAGATCAATGCAGCCCAGGCCGATATCAATGTTGCAGAGAAGAGACGATTTGATCTTGTATATAACCTGGTGGATGCAGTGCAGTCGTATCAGGATTACGAGGGAGAGACACTGGAGAACATCGTTTCCGCAAGAAACAGTATGGAGTATGGCGATGTGGATGGCGCTCAGATGGCAATCAATGCAGTTGCTGAAGCATATCCCGAACTCAAGGCAAACGAGAACTATAAGCAGCTTATGAATGAGCTTGCTATGACAGAAAACCAGATCGCTCAGTACCGCAATAATTATAATGAGCAGGTGCGTTCTTATAATAAGATGGTACGCTCTTTCCCCAATAACATTATCCTCAGCATCCTTGGATATGAGGCCATTGACACGACATATACCGATTATGATGCGCCGGTAGATGCCCCGCAGGATCTGTTTGCCGATGATAATTAAAAAGAGAGAAGTTCTTTTCAGCGCTATCATAGTTCTTGTGATGCTGCTGGTTGGCCTGTTTGTGAGTGATGCGATTCTGCAAAGTGCAATTTCCAAAAGCGAGGACTACCGCACCGCAACTGTCATAGAGAACGAAGATCAGTTCTTATATGGTATGCAGACCAACTTCGGGCACTCTCTTGTATATGGTGAGGTTTCTTCTGATTCATCCGTTACATATGATGAAATTGAAAGCGGTTTTATCTACATTGAAAAGCACAAGGAGCACTACACCAGGCATACAAGAACAGTGACAAGAACAGATAGCAATGGGAAGAAACACACGGAGACAGAGGTGTACTATAGCTGGGATCATGTATGGAGCGACAGCCGGCAGGTAGACGATATCACATTTATGGGAGAGACATTCCCATATGAAGCTATCGATCTCCCAGTAGAGCGTCTTAACCTGGATTCAATCAGTGTTGACAATCGAATGAATTATATCTATGAAGGACACGATGATCGCTATTATTACAATGTGACACCGCTAAAGATTACCGGGACGATTTTTACCTCTCTCCATGGAAATACGATTAACGACAGTTCTGAATTGTATCAAGATATGAATCCACAGGAAGTAATCTCTCATATGGAAAGCAACGAGACTATTTATACTGCTGTATTTTGGGTTGTATGGATTCTGTTATCCGGCGGTCTTGTAGTTGCATTTCTTTACTTTGATAATAAATGGCTTGATTAAGAGGTGATGACATGAAAACCAGAAAGGACTTTGTTACAAACAGTTCGTCCAGCAGCTTTTTAATTACCAATAATTCAGATGAGACGATGACTTCCAAAGATATCGCTATGGCACTACTATCCAAAATTATAGAAGATGCAGATGGGAGATTTATTCTTGCTCCTGGTGAGTCTATCCGATATGAATGTGGCGACCACGAGGATGATGGTGCGTTTGAGAACTTTATTCATAGCGGATTCAGTGGTTGGGGCTGCTCAGAACGATATGGCAATGGGGATGTGTCTGTGGATTTTTTGGAGAGCAATCATTAAGGAGAAGCCATGAAATTTAGAAAAGATTTTGTAACCAATAGTAGCTCCAGCAGTTTTATCTGTTGCTTTGCCCGTATTGCCGATCCAGAAAAGGCGCAAGCAGTTCTGGATAAGCACGGTGATAGGATTGAAGTGTACACAGCAGAAGAGGTTCTTGCAAATATCAAGAATAGACGATGGGGTGCTTGGCTTGAGGCAGATTGGGCGGGTGTAGATGTTACTCCCACAGAAGATTATATTCGGGATCACGCTGAAAGCAAGTTTGTAGTTGCAGAGGATTGTCAAGATATTGATGAGGACGAGGACGGATACCCGGACTACGATGTTGACTACTCCTATTTCAATACCGATGCCATTGATGATATCACAGAGAAAAACGGGTTCGCTGAAATTGACTGCCAGTGGGGAGCCGGCAGGGACGGCTAACAGGAGGCAATATGAAAATAAGAGAAGATTTTGTGACAAACAGCTCGTCCAGTAGCTTTATTCTTGCCTTTGAAAGCAAAGAGGATGGAATTGCAAAAATCGCCGCTATGACAAAAAGATACGGCAGTGATTATGTAGAACAGCTGCTCCACGATTTCATGGATGCTACGCCGATTCTAAAGGAAAACATCCGCACACATACATTCCGAGATGTAGAAGACGATGCAGAGTTTGTTACAGACAACGGCGAGGGAGGTTGGTGGTCTTCTGACAAACCGACCTTTGAAAGAAAGTGGATGAACGAACACCCAGGAAGCGACTACCGTGCATACTATGAATCTGAGGAAAGAAAAGCCGAGGTTGAGCGTCGTATGGAGGAAGATTTCAAGAAGATTGAAGATGATATTGGAGATTCATCTTATCTGGTAGAGCTGGAATACGAAGACCATACAGAAGTCGGCTCTGCTCTGGAACATGATATTCTTCCAAATCAGGATTTTACGGTTCGTCGGTTTAGTCATCATTGAGGAAATCAAAATGCTGAAAATTTATAAGACATATCTTCAGTATCAGATAGACGGTGGACGCTGGGAACGATTTGGCTATTCTGGGTGGCTTTGTGAGGAAGAGCGCAATGTAGAATTGCAAAAAACGATTATTGAAAATGCAAGTTTCAAACAAGCGTTTGAGCACTTTGAAAACTGCCCGTCTCATAATGTGATCTCTTGCCGTACATATATCCGCCACCGCCCATATATCTGCCTTATCGGGGCTGGATTTGCAGAGCCTACCAATCTTTATCAAAATAACTTCACTTCTCTTTCAATTAAAAAGATCACAGAAGAGAATAAGGATGTAACCTTAGAGTGGATCATAGAACATTTATCTGCTGAAAAAACAATTCAGTATTTGAAAGAGCGCGGGTTAAATATTTGCCCAATCAAACAATAAGAGGTGTTTTAATGAAATTTAGAAGAGATTTCGTTACCAATTCCAGCAGTTCCAGTTTTGTTTGTGATATCTGCGGCAATGTCGAGAGCGGATGGGATATGTCGCTGCAAGAGGCAGAGATGGTCGAGTGCGTAAACGGCCATACAATTTGCCAGGATGAGATGCTGAGCGCACCAAGAGAGGTAATGCTTCGTCTGATCCAGGAGGAAATGCAGCAATCCTGGTCTCACTTTAAGGATATGACTGATACTGAACTGAACGAGAAGACCGATGAAGAGCTGGAAGAGATGATGATGGAGCGTGAGGACGGATATTATGGAATCCCGGAAGAGTGCTGCCCCATCTGCCAGTTCATCGAGTATTCCAACAAAGATTTGGCAAAGTATCTGGAAAGAGAATATCGGGTTTCTCGTGATGAGGTTTTCGCCAAGGTAAAGCAGCTCAATAAGAGACGCAAGAAACTTTATGACAGCGAGTATGTGACAGAGGTGTGTTCCAGATTCCATCTGAACCCCGCTGAAATCGTCGCCGGTCTGAAAGATCGGTTCGGCACATACAGCCGATTTTATGATTATATCCATAAGGGGTGAACCATGAAAGTAAGAACTGATTTTGTGACCAATAGTAGCAGTAGCTCATTTATCTGTCTTCGATTGCCCACTGGAGCTGTAGAGGCGATCCTTGAGCAAAACGATCTTTCTTCTGAAAAGATTCTGCAACGTATGGACGATGGAGATTATGACGATATCGAGTTGAGAGACAGATATCTTGAGGCTGTGCTTGGGGAGTGCGGACTTGACTATGTTGGATGGACGCTTGATGAAAATGATTTGACTGAGCACAATCTTGCAGAATTGCGTGAAATGCTGTCCAAAGAGATTGAGTCCGTCTACAAAATGGATGTGTCGCCTAACAATCTAATCTTTGATTTTGGAGAGATTTATCGATGAAAATTAGAAGCGACTTTGTTACAAACAGTAGTAGCTCAAGTTTCGTAATTGCGTATAAAGCAAATCCCGATATCCCCTCTGATGTCGCAGAGAAATATCCTGAAATCAAATATTTTTACGGGATCGTCGAAATGCTTCTGCTCTCTGACGCTGGGTATGAAACGACGGCTGGGGAACGATGCACTACAAAAGAGGAACTGGACTCCTGTATTTTGGATTACGAATCCTGCGGCGAAATTGATACCATTGAAAAGATTATCTCTGAGGGATGGTTTTCAAAAGAGCTGTATGATGAGTGTACGAATCTGATCGAAGACGGATATACGATTCTGTTCAAGGATGTTGGCTATGGCGATGAAACGCTCCATTCCATGTTGAAGGAGATTGGAGATAAAGGTGTCGGTATCAAGATCCTTGACAGCGATTAAGTTAGGAATTAGTTAATCTATTTGAGGTGATGCAATGTATAACGCTTTTGTAACCAGGATTAAAAACCTGCGTAAGCACTCCAATGCAGATCGCCTGCTCTGCGGCGAGTGTTTCGGTAATACGGTAATTGTTGGGCTTGATACGCAGCCTAACGAGCTGGGTGTCTACTTCCCCGTTGACGGCCAACTTGGTGTTGAGTTCGCCCAGAAGAACGACCTTCTGCGCAGAAAAGATGAGAACGGGAACCCCGCTGGTGGCTATCTCGATCCAGAGAAGAGGAATATCAAGGCACTGAAGCTTCGCGGCGAGAAGAGCGACGGCCTGTTTATGCCCCTGTCCTCCCTTGCGGACTTCACGGATATCTCTCAGCTCAAAGAGGGCGACACCATTACGCAGCTCAACGGCGTTACGATCTGTGAAAAGTACATCCCCGTTCGTAAGAAGGGAAATTCTGTTGGTGCCGGCAATCACACCAGAAAGCGCAAAGATCCCATCTCTCCCCTGTTCATGGAACATGCGGACACGGAGCAGCTTCCTTATAACCTCAGCGCTTTCCACCAGGGAGATCTTGTTGAGATCACGCTGAAGATGCACGGTACATCCCAGCGAACCGGCTACCTCCCCGTGCTGTCTGGTTATAAAAAGTCCTTTATGGACAAGCTGCTGCGCCGGCCTGGGAAACCGATCTATGACTGGGGCTATGTCACGGGAACCCGCCGCGTTGTTCTCGATACCTTTGACGGCGGATTTTATGGGAGCAACGCATTCCGTGAACAGCACGCCAAAGTCTTTGAGGGCAAGCTCCATAAGGGCGAAACTGTTTACTACGAGGTGGTCGGATTTACCGACGACGGTACGCCGATCATGGCCTCCTGCGACAACAAGAAGGTCGGAGATAAGGAGTTTGTGAAGCAGTACGGCAAGCAGACCGTATTCAGTTATGGTTGTAGCCCAGATGGTGTAGACGCTCCGAAGTCTGCTCTATATGTATACCGCATGACTATGACCAATGAAGATGGAGACGTTGTGGAATATCCACCGTTCTTCATGCGCTATCGGTGTGAACAGATGGGTGTGAACTGCGTCCCGCTCCTGTGGTCTGGGTTTGTGCCTGAGTCTGATAGACCCGGTGAGTGGGTAAAAACCGTAGCCGAGTGCTACTACGATGGTGCTGATCCCATCGGCAAGTCCCATGTGCGCGAGGGCGTTGTCTGCCGCATCGTGAACCGCCCAAAGTTCACCGCTTACAAGCACAAGAACTTTGCGTTCAAGGTGCTGGAGGGCATTATCAAAGAGGTGGCCTCTGCTCCTGATATGGAAGAGTCCCAGGAAGTAGCGGATGCCGCATGACAAACAAGGAAATGATCGAACCCTGGCGGCAATATGGCGTCCGTCTTGAGAAAGAAGACACCGTAGACGGGGTAACACACCTTTATATCTCTGTCCCAAAGATGTCGGATTTTTTCGATGATAACGGAAATGAGTTATCCGGCGCTCTGCTTGCCAAGCGTGTAAAACGGAGTATTTCAGATCCAATTGTCCTGCGAAGCAGAACCAGAAATGAGCGCTGGACAAAGAACATGTCCTACAACATCGATTACAAACCGGACAAAAAGAACGAGCAGAGGTCAGACCATATCCCAAAAACAAGCGAAGATGATCTGTCTGATATTTTTGATATCTTCTTTGGATATGGGAACAAAAATCCATTCACTTAATGAAAGGAGTGTTTGAGATAGAAGAGCGAAGCCATGATGAAAAAATCATGCGCCGGCTTTCAGAACATTTAGACGCTGTAAAGGAAAAGCACCCGGAATGGGTCGGCATTTTCCTGCAAGGGTCGCAAAATTATAAGCTCGACTACGAGGGGAGCGATGTAGATTCAAAGCTCATCGTCCTCCCCTCTTTCGAGGATTTTGTATTGAACCGAAAGCCGTATAGTTACACGCACATCATGGAAAATGATGAGCATGTGGATGTGAAAGACATCCGCCTGATGTTTGATTGCTTCAGAAAACAGAACATCAACTTTGTTGAGATCCTTTTCACGAAGTACAGAATTCTTAATCCGAAGTATGCGTCTCTTTTTCAGCCGGTCTTGGACTCCCGCGAGTTGATCGGGAGATACAACGACTTTGCATCTCTGAATTGTATGGTTGGCACCGCAATGGAGAAGCAAAAGGCGCTCTGCCACCCATATCCTGCAACAATAGATAAGATTGAACGGTTCGGGTACGACCCAAAGCAATTGCACCATATTTTAAGGCTTGACGAATTCATGACAAGGTGGCTTGCAGGTGAGGCATATGAAGATTGCCTGCTCTCCAAGAAAGCAGATTATCTCAAACAAATTAAATTTGGGTGCCTGAGTAAAGATGACGCTGTTAATATGGCGGAAGTCTACACATCAAAGATGAAAGAGACAAAGGCAAAATATATGGAAGAGCATACGCCAACCGTTAATCGAGCCGTTGACTATGTATTAAACCAGACGCTGATTGATCTGTTTAAGTACAATTTCAAAAGCGAGATCGGCTGTGTTGCTTGAGTATATGGAGGGACAATATGAAACCGATGTTTATGATGATGGTCGGGCTTCCTTACAGCGGGAAGTCCTGCTATGCGGAAAAGCTGAAAGAAGAGTTTAATGCTGTGGTTCATTCCAGCGACGCAATCCGCGAAGAGATCCTTGGGGATGTCCAGGATCAGAATAATAATGGTAAGGTGTTTGATGTGCTTCACCGCCGTGTGATCGAGGATTTGAGCAACGGCAGAAATGTCATTTACGACGCAACGAATATCAACTATAAGCGCCGTATGGACACCATTCAGCGGCTGAGCAAAGTCCCGTGCGAAAAAGTGTGCGAATTCATGGCAACTCCTTTTGCCGATTGCGTGGAGCGCAGCAAGCATCGGGATCGCGTTGTCCCCTATGAAGTCCTGGAGCGGATGTATAAGTCCATTTGGATTCCCCAGTATTATGAGGGATGGGACAAGATTTATGTGATTTACCCGGATGGTTTTAAGACGCTGGATGTGAAAGAGCTTTTCTGGGGTGAAAACGGCTTGGCCTGGCTGGATCAGGATAATCCCCATCATGATCTGACGGTTGGCGCTCACTGCATCGCTACATATGCGAACATTCACAACGGTTCCCCTGAGCTGTATGAGGCAGCAATGCTGCATGATATCGGCAAGGCTTTTACTAAGGCATTCAAAAACAGCAAGGGTGAAGATACTGACATCGCTCATTACTATGAGCACCATCATGTCTCCGCATATGATAGCCTCTTTTACACCCAGCCAGCTCTCGATGTCCTCTATGTCGCTGGGGTGATTCAGTGGCATATGCGCCCCTTTGAATTGAAGCGTGTTCCCCACGCCGAAAAAGCTGCCGCAAAGTTTAAGAGACTGATTGGCGACAAAATGTACGCGGATGTCATGGCTCTTCACGAGGCGGACATCAAGGCAAAGATGGCACCTGCGGAGGAAATGAAGTGCTCCATATGCGGCAAAGAAGTCCTAAAGGTAAACCCATGTCCATACAACAAGGAGTACGGCTTTGTGTGCGAGAGTTGTTGTGAGAAGTGTTTTCAAACAGAGCCGTTCCCCTGTTGGGAGTATATCGAAAGAATGGGAGACCGTTATAGAGAGGGAATGTTTTTACACGATTGAAAGGAGTGTTTTTATCAAGTTAGTCAGAAAACTTTTATCATCTTGTGTAATAGCCGCACTGCTGGTTTTTCCAGCACAGGCCGCAACTTCTGAAGAGATCCAACAGCAGATTGACAGCGCTATTGAAAAGCAGAACATGGCGCATCAGATTGCAGAGTATGTAAGGAGCTTCGGAGAAAGTGAAGACAACCCGGCAATTCTTTTTGCCCAGGAGAAATGGTGGGAACAGCAGCGCATTCTCACAAATCTCTACCAACAGTATGACCAGGCCGTTCAAGATGAAAATAACAAGGGGAAATATATCGGCACATTCCGTATCTCCCATTATTGCCCATGCTCGACCTGTAATGGAGGATATTCTGGAACCGCATCCGGCGCTCCCCTTACCCCATGGGTATCAATAGCCGTTGATCCGTCCGTCATCCCCCTTGGCAGTACGGTTTACATAGACGGATATGGAGAGTTTAAGGCGCATGATACTGGCGGCGCAATTAAGGGAAACAGAATTGATGTATGTGTTGGGAGCCATTCAGAAGCGTACCGTCTCGGTGTCGTATATCGTGATGTGTATGTGAAGTAGGTGTTAGTGTGAACAACTGCTTTTTACTTCTGCTTATGATCTTTCTCCATATTGTGGACGATTACTATTTACAAGGGATTCTCGCTTCAATGAAGCAAAAGGAGTGGTGGAACAAAGCCGCTCCAGAGAAAATGTATCGGTACGATTATATTGTGGCGCTGATCATGCACGGATTTAGCTGGTCATTCATGATTATGCTTCCAATCGCCATCAGTATGGAATTTCAATGTTCTATCGGATTTATTTTTGCTTTCTTGGTGAATTTTATTACCCATGCGTTGGTAGATAATATGAAAGCAAATGAAAGGAGGATAAATCTGATATGCGATCAGGCGATTCATATTGCGCAAATCGTTTTGACATTCTTGGCGTTTACATGAAAAGCAAAATAGAAAGGAGCTAATACCAATCCTGGTAAACCAGGTTCTCAGAAGATTGATAAGTCTGAGGTAAAATTGTTTGTTACTGCGTGAACGCCATATGGCAAGTAGCTTGGGAGGATTAAACGGTTGACCGCAACCAGTTTGGTTCGTGGTCGGTATGAAGCACATTGCAAGCGTCAGCTTTGGCAAGGATTCTCTTGCCATGCTGCTCCGTCTCATAGAAGAGAATTGGCCGTTAGATTATGTTATATTTTATAACACTGGAATGGAGTTTGACTGCATCTACAACATTAGAGATAAGGTCAAGCTAATTTTGCAGGAAAGAGGGATTTCTTATGTCGAGTTAAGCCCGAAGCGTCCATTTTTATACTCTATGCTTGAGAAAAAAGTGTTTAGTAAGCAAAATGGCGTTCATTTTGGATATGGTTGGTGTGGAGGCTTATGTCGCTGGGGAACTTCCGAAAAGATACAGTCTATCAGAGAATTCAAAAGAAGCCTGAATGATATGGTAATCGATTATGTAGGTATTGCAGCGGATGAGCAAGGCAGATTTGAAAAGGCGAGTCAGGATGGTAAAGTTATGCCGTTGGTACAGTGGGGCATGAGAGAATCAGACTGCCTAAAATATTGTCATGACCATGGATTTTACTGGGTTGAAAAAGTGTCAAACGCCGGCGTAGAGTACATGGATCTCTATGATATCCTGGATCGTATTTCGTGTTGGTGCTGCTGTAACAAAAACCTAAAAGAATTGAGAAATATCTATCGGTATTTGCCGCAGTATTGGCGCAGGTTATGCGATCTGCAAAGCAAAATCGAACGCCCATTCAAAGGGTATTACAAAGGTCAGGCCAAAGGCATCTTTGAGCTTGAAGAAAGATTTTCAAAAGAAATTAGTTAATCTAATTTAAGGAGGAATCATTACGAACTACAAAACTGCCTTATTCTGCGAGTTCGATAAGTACGCCGCAGAAAGCTATTGCGCAGTCCATGGCATCGATCCGTCACTGAATATTGGTGATATCACAAAGGCAGATGAGAAATCTGTCCCTGATTTTAATACGATGTTTGGCGGAAGCCCTTGCCAGGACTTCTCAATCGCGGGCAAACAGGGGGGGCTGCATGGTCATGTAAAAGCTGCGGTCATACATATAACCCCTTAGAAGCCCACTACACTATGCGGGATAAATGCCCCAAGTGCGGATCAACAGAGATTGAAAAGACAAGATCTTCTCTTCTTGTAGAATGGCTCAGATTCCTAAGAGAAAAGAAGCCTCGCTTTGCGATTTATGAAAATGTCAAAAATATTGTAGGCGCTCGTTTTAAGGCTACATTTGATTTATTTGTCAAAGAGCTGGAGGACTACGGATACAATGTGTATTGGCAGGTTCTGAACGCAAAGAACTATGGCATTCCTCAGAACCGAGAGCGTGTATATTGTGTCATCATCCGTAGGGATCTTGATAATGGGAAATTCCAGTTTCCCTCTCCCATCCCGTTAAAGCATACTCTTATCGATATGCTGGAGAAGGAAGTTGATGAGCGATATTATCTCAGTGACGATAAAGTAGCTGGGATGATCGCCCCCCCCCGCTGCGTAACGTCAGCAGAACAGTACGAACAAACGGAAGAAGCTCAACAGACCGGCACACATGGGACTTACTGCCGGCAGATTGGAGCAAAGCTAAGCCAGAAGGGAACAACATTTGATGGGTATAGCGATGTAGCTATGACACTTCTGGCGAGAGACTACAAAGGGTTTGGGAATCAACCTATGACGGGAGTAATTGAACATGGGAGATCAGATTATTCAAGTGGGAAATGTATGCCCTACCAAGACAAGAAGTAATCCGAATCAAGGTAGAGTATATGACCCACAAGGTATCTCCCCTACCCTAAGCTGTATGGGGGGGGGGCAACTTGGAGCCACACATTATTATTTATGATGATTACAATAGGAGGATCAAGTCAGATCAGACTTGCATAGAACTGTTATGCCAAATTTCAAAAATGATGCGCCTGGGAACGGTACAAAGCTGATTGTGCCTGCACAACAGAGATACCGCGTTAGAAAATTAACTCCAAAGGAGTGCTGGCGGCTCATGGGCTTTGAAGATGACGACTTTGAAAACGCCAGGAAAAGAATGAACGAAAATTTATATAAAGGAAATGACAGATCTTCTTCTCAGCTTTATAAGCAGGCCGGGAATAGTATTGTTGTAGATGTTTTATTGCATATCATGGAAAATCTTTACGATGCCATGCCGTATCTTTTCGATGATATCGTTGTCGGGTCTTTCTTCTCAGGTATCGGCGCATTTGAAAAAGCTCTTACGAAACTGGACATGCACAGAAGCACCGGGTCTCCCTCGTCCATCGGAGAGGAACCCGATCTCCAGCAGGTTGGATATATTAACGACTACAATGGCGATGCCAATAGGGTTTACGACGGAAGTGGCATTTCCCGTACTCTGAAAGCAGACGCTGGTGGGGGGGGTGCAAAGACAGGATGGTACAGAGTGGAGTGATTGTTGACGACACAATGGGTTTCGATGATAAAATCAGACTTTATGACGGGTTTTGTCCAAGCATTAGAGCAAGTAGACAAGGACTAAAAGCAATTATTCCAGAAAATATTACGAGTGGTTCAAAATGAATAAACTACAAAGTATGACCAGTGGGCAAGAGTGTTTAATCGGACTAATTGATCCACAGGGGCGAAAAAGTAAGAGATGTATTATTGTAAATATCTGTCCAACGCTTCGCGCACAAATACACGGAAATCCCCCTTGTGCGGTCTATGAGGTGAGAGAACAAGTTGGAGAACATTGTAAGAATCAAGCAGGCAACGAAAAAAGGTTTTATTGAATGTGTTGTGGGGGGGGGCTGTGGATCTGTCCTATCCAAACAGTAAAACCAGACGAGGCAGAGTCCAGGACGGCGGAAGAATTTGCCCCACAATTACAGCTCAAACAACTGGGATTTGCGTGATAGAAAAATCCCCAAACCCAGAAAAACCTCTTGACATTTTAGGAAAACCTGTTATACTGTAATAGGAATTAGTTAAGCAATTCTGACACATAGCCAGAATTTTAAGTCCATCCAAAGGAATTAGTTAATCAATCTAAAAAGGAGTAAAAGTTATGACTAAAATGGATCTGATCCGAAATCTGGCCGAGGATTTTAACTTTGGAGAGCTGCACATTGCCCCTGTAGAGGCGGTGAAGACGGTTCCCTGCACCCTGATTCCGATGCCGACTCAGGTTATCTTCAATCCTCCTGCCACCATTGTGTACTGGGAGGACGGCGATAAGACAGTCGTGCGCTGCGACAACGATGTGTTCTCCGAGGAATTCGGCTACGCTATGGCCTGCATGAGAAAGGCTTATGGTTCCCGTGCGAACTTCAAGGCGCAGTTCAAGAACGCATTCCGCCCTCAGCAGAAGCCGAAGAAGCAGAAGAAGGCCAAGGAGGTTGATCAGCAAGAGCCTGCTGCCGCTCTCCCCTCCCCCGCTCACAATGTTATTGGGCTTGACAAGATGATCAAGCAGCTCGCCGGTGACGACAGCATGGGTGTCCGCGTGGGCTATCGGGTAAAAGAGAACGAGTAATTTCGTATGTGTAGAGTGTGGCTGTGTGTTTCAAAATCCAAAAAACTATGTTGAGACACACGGCCTTGACACTCCGCCCTATGAGCATTTCACTGGATGTCCCGTGTGCGGTGGGAACTATGTTCCATATAAACAATGTGACTACTGCGGGAACCCCATATTGGATGGCTATGTGGTGATAAAATCTGGCGAAGTGTATTGCGACAACTGTTACAGACAAAAGAATATCGAAGATTTATGGGAGTGATAAACCCTGGTAAATGAGGATCTAAAACAGCGGTATCTCTCTATCTGTAGGGAGAATATTTCACGAGATGGCATTGAAAATTTGCTTGCCTGGATCGAAACCACAGACTTTTACTATGCCCCAGCCAGCACCAGATTCCACGGCAATCATGAGGGCGGTCTTCTGGAGCATTCTCTGAATGTTTACGATGCCTTAAAGGATTTAGTTAAGCAATTTCCAGAGATTGTGGTATCAGAAGAAACCATTGCAATTTCAGCCCTGTTTCATGATTTGTGCAAGGTAAACTATTATGCAGTAGGCACCAAAAATGTCAAGGATGAGGCAACCGGTCAATGGCATAAAGAGCCGTTTTATAAGGCAGAAGACCAATTCCCTGTTGGACATGGTGAAAAGTCTGTCATTATTCTTCTTCGTCACATGAAGTTGACGGACGAAGAGATCTATGCAATCCGTTGGCATATGTCCGGGTTTGACAGTGCTGTAAAAGGCGGTGATTTTGGTTGCAGCAAGGCTTACGATTCTTGCCCATTTGCCGTTCTGCTCCACCTTGCAGATATGGAAGCAACCTATTTGATGGAGGAACGAAGTGTCTGAAAACAATGCAACAATGAACTTGAACCGAAAGCTCTTTGAGCTTCGCAAGTATGTAGATGTAGTGAAGAAGAGCAAGAAGGGCTACGGTTACACCTATGCGTCTATCGTAGAAATTCTTGCTAAACTGAAAGCCGGCATGGATAAGTATGGCCTACTGCTTGAGGAAGAGTGCGTCCATGGATCGCAGAAGATTGTGATTGACCACTACGAAAAGCAAAAGGCAACGAAGAACGGCGATGTAATCCAAGAGGTCGTTCATGAGTTTGTTGTTTCCCAGGATATCATTTTTACCTGGATCGATGTGGACAGCGGGGAGTCGAGACGGGTTCCATGGACTTGTTGCGGAGAACAGGCAGACCCATCCCAGGCACAGGGCGGCGGTTTTACCTATGCTCAGCGTCAATTCCTGACTCAGTATTTCCAGATCGCCACCCCTGAGGATGACCCGGATTATTACCGTAGTCAAAAGGAAGAGGCAGAGGTCGAGGCAAATATGGCAGTGACAAAGCAGATTGTCACCAAAATCGATGCCCATGTCCATAGCTATCTGGACGCAAATGATAACTCTGAAGCCGCCCGCAAGACGCTTACGGAGCTGGTAAAGAAACATGTGCGCAATGGCAATAAGCCGACTGCCGACTACATGAATTATCTGACTGACCCGCAGGTTGCGGCGCGTCTCTACGAAGAGCTGCAACAGCAATGCCCAATTAAGGATGGAGGTAGTAAGTAATGGGGTTTCATACAGGTGCTTATGCGACCGTGTGGGAGATTACGGAGACTGGCAGCAAGTTCTCCAAAATCCGTATCTCCACCAGCCGCAAGGATAAGGAATCGGATGAGTATGTCACCGATTTCAACGGCTTTGTCTCCATGGTTGGCGACGCAAACAAAAACATCAATCTGATCTCCGATGCGCTGGAGGGTGGTGGCCGCTGCCGCATCAAGATCGGTTCCTGTGATGTGTCGAACCGCTATGATAAAGAGGCTGGCCGCGAGTATACCAATTTCGCCATGTTCGACTTCGAGATGGCCGATGGCTCCAAGGACAGCGGCAAGTCAGCTGGAAAGCCTGCTAAGAAAAAGCAGCAGAAGGGCAAGCCGGCCTCTCCCCTGGCGGATGAAGAGTCGGACGATGACGACGAGAATTTGCCGTTCTAATTGAATCAATCGGCGGTGATGCTCTATTCGATATGATTTAACGATATCAGATATGGTATGGAGCTATTCTCGCCTTACTTCATTCGAGGAATGCCCGTACAGATGGTTCCTTAGCTATCTGTATCGGGACGAGTACGGTAGGCCGCTGAAAAAGAAAAGTGGGTTTTTTGCAGAGTTTGGTAGTTACATACACCTGATTATGCAAATGTACTTAGATGGTGTATTGAAGAAGAACGAGCTTTCGACCTTCTATGTAGCCCACTTTTCTTCCAATGTAAGATCAAAAGCTCCAAACCAAAAAATATACCACAATTATTTTGAGCAGGGTTTTCGTTATCTTGATAATCTGTCGTTCCCCCAAAGAACGGTTCTTGGCGTAGAGCAAAATGTGAACTTCTCCTTTGCCGGGAAACCATGGACTGGGTTTATAGATTTGGTCAGTGAGGACAATGGGAAACTGATTATCACCGATCATAAGTCAAGGCTGCTAAAGCCCCGCTCACACCGCTCTTTTCCTACGAAATCAGATCTGGAACTGGACAGTTATTTACGGCAGTTATATGTCTACTCCGCATCCATCAAAGATCAGTACGGCAGATATCCAGACGCACTTGAATTTAATTGCTTTCGTTCTCAAACAATGATTCAAGAGCCATTTCGTATGGACAGAATGCGTGAAATTGAATTGTGGTCAAAAGAAGAAATTGAAAAAATCACAGTGAATGATGACTGGTCAGCAAATCCAGATTATTGGCGGTGCCATTATCTATGCGATGTATGCGCAGACTGTGAATACAAACAGATGTCCTGAAGAGAGGGGTGACGGGAGCTGCAAATTGATCGAGATACAATCCTCGAAGCAAAAGAAAAGCTTGGAGACGATAACGCTAAAATTATCGTTCAGGAGTTAGGGATTCAGGATTTTGACGAACAGAATTTGAGGTGCTGCTGCCCCTTCCATCAGGAAGACCACGCCTCTTTTATATATAACAGAAAAACATTTTCCTTCCATTGTTTCGGCGCTTGCGCCAGAAACTATGACATCCTTGATGTGTTTATTTACAAGGGGATGACCTACCTTCAGGCTTGTCAAAAGCTGTTCGATCTCGCTGGGATCAAGTACAGCTTTGGCGAGCTTGGAGTAAAAACAAAACACCAGTATAGATATCCAAAAGAAGTACCGCTTGGCGATAAAAGCAAGGTGTATGAGTATTTCAAGCGCCGCTGTATCAGCCCGCAAACTCTTGACTATGCGGACGTTCGCCAGGACGAAGATGGCAACATCGTCTGGAACTACTACGACTCCAATGATGTCTTGACCATGGTGAAATACCGCCCATCCAGAAAGGTACATAAAGGGGAGAACAAGTGCTGGTGCCAGAAAAACGCAGATACCAGCAACTTGCTTTTCAATATGAACCGCATCAATGTGACAGCACCCCTCTTAATCTGTGAGGGGGAGCCGGATTGTCTATCCGCAATTGAGTCGGGCTTCACCAACGCTGTTTCCGTCCCGCTCGGCAGCGGAAACTTCCACTGGATCGAAGAGTGCTGGGACTGGCTTGAACAGTTTGACAGCATTATCGTGTGTGCGGACAACGATGAAGCCGGGCAAAAAATGCAGAAAGAGGTCGTATACCGCCTCGGCAGTTGGCGCACCAAGGTTGCCGAAGTGCCACCGATTTATGAGGCGGAGAACGGCAAAAAGTACAGCGTCAACGATCTGAACGAAGCTCTCTATTATCTTGGCAAGGAAAAGGTTCTTGAGATCATCTTGAACGCCAAGGATAGTCCCGTTCCTGGTGTGATTGACTTCTCCGACATCCAGGATGTGGACTTAGACCAGATCGACGGTATCACAACCGGCATCCGTCCCCTTGACCGATATCTGATGAAGCTATTCCAGGGGACGCTCAATATCATCACCGGCATCAACGGAGCTGGCAAAAGCTCGTTTATCAATCAAATCATTTGCCAATCGCTGGAGCAGGATAAAAATGTATTCCTCTTCTCTGGTGAGCTGCCAAACTTCCAGACAAAAAACTGGCTCAACTCTGTGCTTGCAGGCCAGCGACACATCGAAGAGCGACACTGGCAGGACGCGACTTACTATAAGGTTTCTCCAGAGGCAAAACGGGAAATTGATGAGTTTTATCGTGGCCGTTTGTATATCTACGAGGACGGACGATCCAACCGTATGACGGATCTGCTGAAGACTATGGAGGATTCCGTCAGAAAGTACGGGACAAAGCTGTTGATTCTCGACAACCTAACCGCTATCAATTTGGAGTGCAGCGACGACAACAAATATAATAAGCAGTCTGAATTGATTATGAATCTGATTGCATTTGCAGTCAAATTCAATGTCATTGTTCTGCTGGTCGTGCATCCACACAAAATTGATACCATGCGCCGGTTAAACAAGATGGATGTGCAGGGCATCTCCGCCATTATCGACCTGGCGCACCGCATCATCAGCCTATACCGCGTCTCTGATAAGGATAAGCAGGGCGAACCAAAGCTAAATGGTTCCGGCTGGCGCGTAAAACCGATCAAGGAAGATGTACTGATCGACATCCTAAAGGACAGAATGCTCGGTTACGAAGGACGCAGCGTTGGTGTCTATTATGATCAGCCGTCCAGACGATTTTTCACATCTGAAGAAGATCTGGATCGCCGCTACTCCTGGGATAAACACCCTTATGTTGGAGGTCTCCCCTATCCTCCAGAGCAATTGAATGATGAAGAGGATGAGGTGTTTGGCACGGTAGACGGACATTAGTAGGGAGGCGAGTCTTCTGAGTAAAAACTATACTGCTTATCATGTTCACTCTGAGCTGTCTTTGCTGGACAGCGCAACAAAATTCCAGGACTATATTGATCGCGCCGTCCAGCTCGGCCAAACCGCAATTGCGTTTACAGAGCATGGCAACATCTATCAATGGGTTGCCAAAAAGATGGCCTGCGACAAGGCTGGAATCAAGTATCTCCATGGCGTTGAGTGCTATTTGACTGAGCAGCTTTATGAGTACCCCGACGCAAACGAGCTGTGGAGAGAAGCGCAGTCCGGCAGAAATGAACAGGACGCAAAAAAAGTGCTTGCTGAGATGATGGAGTCCGGTAAGAAAAAAGTGAGAGATAATTACCACACGATTTTGATTGCAAAGAATTACGACGGCATTCTTGAGATCAACAATCTGGTGAGCTTGTCAAACCGAGACGACCATTTTTATTACAAGCCAAGAATTACATTTGAAGAGTTCCTTGGCATCTCAGACAATGTAATCAAAATAAGCGCCTGTCTCGCCTCCCCGCTCAATAAAATGAGCGTCCGACACCCGATGTATGAAAAACTGCTGAAACATTACGACTATTTGGAAGTGCAGGCTCATAATTTTGGGGAGCAGATTTCTTACAACTGTCATCTTGCGGAGATGTCAAAGAAATATGGCATCCCTTTGATTGCCGGCACAGACACCCACAGCATCGATGCGTATAAGGCGGAATGCAGAAGTATTATGCAGCTTGCAAAGCACATCGAGTTTGCGGACGAGGACAGTTTTGATTTAACCTACAAGACCTACGACGAACTGGTTGAGATGTTCCGAATTCAAGGCGCATTACCAGAGCAAGTATTTCTTGAAGCGATAGAAAACACAAACCGTATGGCCGACTCTGTTGAGCCATTTGAACTGGATATTAGCTTCAAGTACCCGAAGCTATACGGGAATGCCGCAGAAGATAAGGCCGTATTTGAAGATACCATTCGCAAAAACTTCCAGTCAAAAATTGATGAGGGTGCAATCAGCCCAGAGCAAATCCAGAATTTCAAGGACGCTATCAAAGAAGAGTGCCGCGTTTTTGATAAGATCGATATGTCTGGATTTATGTTATTCATGTCTGAACTTGTTACCTGGTGCAAGTCAAACGGTATCCCAATTGGTTTCAATCGCGGTTCCTGTGGAGGCTCCCGTGTAGCATATGTCACAAATACCACGGACTTAAACCCAGAGACTTGGCATACGGTTTTTAGCCGTTTTTGCAACGAAGACCGTAAAGAAATTGGAGATATTGATATCGACGTGTCCCCATCTGACCGCGACAAAGTGTATGAGTACATTATCAACCGGTTTGGTCAGGAGAAAACCGCATTTATCCTGGCAATCGGCACGATTAAATCGAAAGGCTGTATCGATGAGATTTGCCGTGCGTTGGGTGTAAAGTGGAACAAGGAGCACCAGAGAGATGAAAGAGGATTTCGTAAGGCACTGGAGCTTCTAAAGGATAATAGCGCTTCAGTTCGTTTTGGCGACCATCCTGACGGGTGTGAACTTTATCACTTTGATGAAAACGGAACACTAATTATCTCAAAGCAATTTGAGCATATCCCAGGGATTGAACTGGTCAAACAGTTCACCAAAGAGTATTCAAAGTTGAAAGAAGAAAACGAAAAAATCTTTCAGAAAAACCCATGGGTTGGTAAAGTAAACACTGAAATCAAGGATTTGTTTGAGCTTGATGAGGAAAAGGCAAGGAGCCAATATCCAGAAGTATTTTACTATTACGATGGGTTACTGGATGTCGCAATTTCCCAGTCGATGCACCCAGCAGGTATCGTGGCAAGCCCCATTACGCTGCGGGATCACTACGGAACATTTTTGTCCGAGGGAAAAGAGATCCTACAGATTGATATGGAGTGCGTTCATGAAGCCGGCTTGGTGAAGTATGATATCCTCGGCCTGAAAAATATCGAGATTATCAAAGACACCTATGCGCTCATCGGGAAGCCATACCCCAAGTCTCACGAAATCAATTGGAATGATGACGCTGTTTGGAATGACATGCTGCGCTCCCCCATCGGTATTTTCCAGTTCGAGTCTGCATTTGCATTTGACAGTCTGAGAAAGTTTAAGACGCACAGCATTTATGATATGTCGCTGGTCACAGCCTGCATCAGACCGTCTGGCGCTTCTTATCGGGACGAACTGCTTCAGAGAAAGCCGCATCACAACCCGTCTCCTATCATTGACGACCTTCTGAAAGACAACCTCGGCTACCTGATCTACCAGGAGGACACGATTAAGTTCCTTCAGCAAATCTGTGGACTTTCCGGCAGCGAAGCTGATAATGTGCGCCGCGCCATTGGCCGTAAGCAAAAGGACAGACTGGAAGCCGCTCTGCCCGATATTCTGGAGGGGTACTGCTCCAAATCCTCCCAGCCAAGAAACATTGCTGAGGAAGAGGCCAAAGAGTTCTTGCAGATCATTGAAGACAGCGCATCTTACCAGTTTGGGTATAACCACTCCATTGGGTACTGTATGATCGGATATTTGTGTGCGTACCTGCGCTACTACTATCCGGCAGAGTTCATTACCGCATATCTGAACAACGCCAATAACGAGGACGATATCAAAAACGGCAGCGCACTTGCTGAGCTATACGGGATTCAAATTGTCCCGCCTCGATACGGCATTTCCAAAGACCGATATGTGTACGATAAAGACCGCAATGTAATTGCAAAAGGGATCAACTCTATCAAGTACATGAACAGCACTGTTGCGAACGAGCTATACGATCTTGCAAAACGCAGCGATCCGAAAACCTTTATGTCGCTTCTCACCCTAATGAACAATGAGACATCTATTGATACCAGGCAGAGGGATATCCTGATCAAAATTGATTTCTTTGTTGATTTCGGGAATGTGACGGAATTATCCAGAATCGCATCCATATTTGTGTTCTTCAAAAATGGCACTGCGAAAAAGGTGCAAAAGGATAAGATCAGCGGGCAGATGCTTGATGTTGTATCGAAATATGCGACAGACAAGAACAAAAACGGGACAGAGGCTAAGTCATTTACCATCACGGATATGGCCGGCCTGCTGAATGAATGCGAAAGCGTAATCAAATCGCTTCACCTGCCAGACCTGGACTTGAAATGCAAAATCCAGAATCAGATTGAGCTTATGGGATATATCGATCTGACGACAAACAAGAAAGAGGATCGACGAAAGCTGTTGATAACAGATGTATTCCCATTGTCCAGCAAAAAAGACAACACGGTTTGGGGTTATGCGGCACAAACCAGATCGATTGGGAGCGGCAAGGTGTCCAGACTCACCATCAGGTCTTCCGTGTACGCAAAAACACCAGTCAAACGATTCGACATAATCTATGCAAAGGAATTGGAAAAGAATAGGAGTGGTTATTGGTATTTGCTCGATTATGATTTGATCGCATAAAGCAAGAAAGGATATAACGGAAATGACACATAAACATAATTTTATCTTTAAGGCCGCATCGGTTCTCTGCATGGCTTTGGTGATTGTTCTTCTCTCATCTTTTGTATATCCAGTCGCCAATGAAGTATCTGCAAAGGAAGCAACATCTACCACCGTAATTATTCCGCCTCCATATTTGGCGAGTGCTCCGGCAGTTACAGAAGGAACCGAGATCCAGCCTGAAGAAGAGAGTGTAGATGTGAGCGCTCCCGTCGTTCCATATACAGAGGAAGACCTGGATTTGCTCGCAAGACTGATTACCGCAGAAATGGGAGCAAGCTGGGTGTCGGATGAAATACAGCTCTATGTGGGCAGCGTTGTGCTCAACAGAATGCAGCACCCGCTCTTCCCCGATACTTTATACGATGTAATCTACGCAAAAGGCCAGTATTCTCCAACATGGACTGGCGCAATCAATAACACGCCAGACGAAAGAACCATCGAAAACGCACGTCAGCTCTTGGAGCAAGGCAGCGTTCTCCCAGAAAATGTTGTGTTCCAGGCAAACTTTCCCCAGGGCGACGGAGTGTATTACGAATACTATGATGAAGTGCTTGGAACCACAACTTATTTCTGCTACCTAAGCAATTAGTTAATCTATTTTATGGAGGTTATGCGATGAAAGTCATTAAACCAAGTTTTGAGATTATCACGCCGATTGACTCAGAACAGATTCTGAAGACGATTGAGGCGGTGGGAAGAACCTGCTATAAGAGCGAAGACAAGATTACGGATACATCCTGTGAATCTTTTGTTGGAGGGATTATCAAAAGAGGACATGAGGCCGTTATCGAGCATTACAACATCACTGTCCGTCTGATCAATGACCGTGGCGTTTCTCACGAGGAAGTCCGCCACCGCATTGCAAGCTATGCCCAGGAGAGCACAAGGTACTGCAACTATTCCAAGGACAAGTTTGGAAATGAAGTGACCTATATCGATCTCAAGGGCGGCATGGAGCTTGATCCCAAGATGAAAAATCTCGACGCTGAGACCACCGCCGCTATTTACAATGAGTGGCTTATGGGCTGCGCCGATGCGGAACGCCATTACAACCGTATGATTGAGCTTGGTGCGTCTCCCCAGATTGCAAGATCGGTTCTGAATAACTCAACCAAAACTGAGATCTGTATCACCATGAATATGCGTGAATGGCGGCATTTCTTCAAACTTAGAACGCCTGTTGCGGCTCACCCCCAGATGAGAGAGATCGCTATGATGCTGCTCCAGGAGTTCAAAAATAAGATCCCCGTGCTTTTTGACGACATTGAATGCGAGGTTGCCTAAATGAAAGTAGTTTGTATTTCCGGTAAGGCACAGCATGGTAAGGACACAACTGCCGGCATGATGAAGACTGTGCTGGAGGACATGGGGTACTCTGTTTTGATTGCCCATTATGGAGACCTTCTAAAATATGTGTGCAAGACCTTCTTCAACTGGAACGGAGAAAAGGACGATTACGGAAGAAGTCTGCTCCAAAAAGTAGGCACAGATATCATTCGCACCCAGCGCCCAAATTACTGGGTTGACTTCATCAAGGATATGCTTACCATGTTCCATTCTGAGTGGGATTTTGTACTGATTCCAGACAGCAGATTTCCAAACGAAATTGACTCGCTGAAGCAGGACGGGCTTGATGTAATCCACATCAGAATTAGACGGGAGAATTTTGAAAGCCCGTTGACTGCGGAGCAGCAGAGCCACCCGTCCGAGACTGCTCTTGACCATGTTATCCCAGATTTTCTAATTGTGAACGACGGCACATTAGAGGATCTTTACAATAAGGTTTGCGGCCTGATCGCAAATAGATACGGAGTGTGTGCATGAAGAAACTGACCATATTGGTTGATATGGACGATGTTTTGGAAAACCTGGTAGAGTGCTGGGTAAACGAGTTAAACAAAAAGTGCGGCTCGTCCCTGCGGGAAGAAGATATTACCGATTGGAGAATCGCAAAATTCTTCCCGCAGCTCACCAAGGATGACCTCTTCTCTCCGCTGAATACAACCGAGTTTTGGGAGAAAATCTCCCCCATGCAGAACGCTCAGGAGGTATTGAAAAGGCTGATTGACGACGGGCATACCATTCGCATTGTAACTGCATCGTATTACGCGACCGTACCAGCAAAGATCAAACGACTACTGGAAATGTACCCGTATCTAAAATGGGAAGATGTGATTGTTGCAAGCGATAAAAGCCTTGTCAACGGGGATATCATGATCGACGATGGGACGCACAACCTTGAAACAACCTCATGCGATCTGCCTATTCTGTTTGACCGTCCGCACAACCGCAGCTACAACGATTTAGCGGCTGGCATGGTTCGCGTAGAAACCTGGGATGAAATTTACGAAGTCGTTTCTGATTTTGCGGAGCTTCTTTCCGCAGACGATGAAATCGACAGAGTTTTGAAAGGAGTAGATGTAGAAAGCGTATGATTGTACTTTATTCAACAGGTTGTCCCAAGTGTGGAATTTTGGAAAGAAAATTAAATGAGAAAAATATCTCATTTACAAAGTGTACTGATGTAGATGAAATGCTTGCTCTTGGAATTATGTCTGTTCCAGTTCTGAGTGTAGACGGGGATATGATGGATTTTTCAAAGGCAGTTCAGTGGGTAAACGAACAGGGGGAGTGATGACATATGGATATTACGCTAAAGCTTTCTAAGGATTTTGAGCGCTGCTTAGAAGACCTAAAGAAAAAGTACGGTGAGGATTTTGAATATATCAATGGAGTCCACCCCAGTCAGCTCGACTTCAGCGAGTTCATTGACAATTTTGTTGATAAGGACACCCTGGCCGATGCGTCCATTGATCCGAATGCGAATGCAAACCATAAGGACATCCGTAGCTTTATGACCGAAAAGGCAAAGAGCGAAGATAAGCTGTTCGGCCTGAACAAGATTTTCCTCACTATCAAGAAGCAGTGGGGCTTGCGCACCGCTAAGCAGTGGCTGGAGCAGGAATTCAGCAAGGGGTTTTATTTGAACGATTCCACAACCGCGAGTTATTTCCCCTATTGCTGGGCAAACGACCTGACCAGATTGGCAACGGAGGGATTGTTCTTCCTCGACCACTATAATCACCAGGCACCGAAGCACCTCACCACCTATTTTGACGATGTGATCGAGTTTGTATCTTTCCTGTCCAACCGTCAGTCCGGCGCAGTTGGCCTCCCGAATGTGTTGATCTGGGCGTGGTATTTCTGGAAGAAGGATGTGGATGGCGGGTACTACATGAAAAACCCAAGCTATTATGCTCGCCAGCAGTTCCAGAAATTCATCTACCGTTTGAACCAGCCGTTCTTACGGATTGATCAGTCCGCCTTTACCAACGTCTCCATCTTTGACCGTCCGTATCTGGAATCGCTGTTCGGCGGAGTGGAGTTCCCGGACGGACAGCTTGCCATTGACCACATTGAGGACTTTATTGAGTTCCAAAAGGTGTTCATGGAGGTCGTGAGTGAAATTCGGGAAGAGAACATGTTCACTTACCCGGTTCTCACCTATTCTCTCTATTACAAAGACGGGAAGTTCCAGGACGAAGAGTTTGCCCGCTGGTGTAGTAATCATAATATCAAGTGGTCTGACTCCAATTTCTTCGTCAGCGATAACATCGGTATTTTGAGTAACTGCTGCCGACTACTCAGCGACACCAAGAAGCTGGATGCCTTTATCAATTCTATCGGCGGCACCGCTCTGAGCGTAGGTTCCTGCCGCGTCAGCACCATTAACCTGGTGCGCATCGCCTATGAAAGCAAGCTCAACAAGAAGAAATACCTTGACATCCTTAGAGATCGTGTACTGCTTGACTGTAAGGCTCTGTACTCCATGCGCCATGTGATCAAGCGAAACATTGAAAAGGGACTTTTGCCAAATTATCAGGACGGGGCTGTGGAGCTGGATAAGCAGTTCTGTACTATCGGCGGTATCGGAATGTATGAGGTTATGGATTTGTTTAGCCTGATTGACGAGGACGAAATGGGAAACAAATCGTATTCTGATGAGGCCGTTGAGTTCGCCACTGAGATTCTTGATACGATCAACGAGGTAAAGGACAACTTTGAGTGTGATTTCACATTCAATCTGGAGATGATTCCGGCTGAAAACTGTGCCGGTGTCATTTGTGCAGCAGACAATCTTCTCTTTGAGCAGAACAAGTATTTTATCTACAGCAACCAGTGGATTCCACTGATGGAGAAATGCACAATCCAAGAGAAGTGCCGGCTTGGAAGTCTGTTCGACAAGAAATGCGGTGGTGGCTGCATTGCTCATATTGATATTGAGAGCCGGTTCCCGAATGAGGAAGCTGCATGGGATATGCTCAACTATGTGGCAAGCCAGGGTGTAATTTATTTCGCGTTCACCACAAAGATTTCCGTGTGTGCTGACAAACACGCTTTTATGGGGACTAAAACATGCCCCACCTGCGGAAAGCCAATTGCAGATACTTATGCTCGCGTCGTGGGCTTCTATACACCCGTGAGCAGCTACCAGGCGATCCGCAAGCAGGAGTTCAACCAGCGCAAGTGGTACGATGTTCTTACAAAAAGCGAGGTCATGTGATGCGGGTAAAAGGGATTATTGAAGAGGATTTCACCAACTTCAAACTCCCCGCCATGTTTATTAACACCTCTTTTTGTGACTTTAAGTGCTGTACTGAGTCGAACCTGGGTATTGAGGTGTGCCAAAACGCACCTCTTGCCCAGGCACCATCAAAGGATATTCCTAACTCAGTCATTTATCAGCATTTTGCAAACAATCCAATCACCAAAGCGGTTGTCATTGGCGGTATGGAACCTTTCTTGCAGATTGATGAAGTTGAGGATTTGATCAAGCTGTTTCGTTCAAATGGCGATGTCTCCCCCGTCGTCATTTACACAGGCTACTATCCTAACGAGGTACGATCCTCGCTTGAACGTCTGGAGAAATATGAAAATATCATTGTTAAGTTTGGCCGGTTTATCCCCGACAAACCGCATAGATACGATGATGTGCTTGGTATCACTCTTTCCTCAGATAATCAGTATGCAGAGCAGCTTTCATAAGGGAGTTACGCATGATCATTAAAATAAATCCAGACAAAGAGTACGTCAAAGAAATGAGAGCAAAGCTAAAAGAAAACGATGGATATTGTCCATGTGTACTTGTCAAAACCCCAGATACAAAGTGCATGTGCAAAGAGTTCCTGGAGATGGACGAGGGCAAGTGCCATTGCGGGCTATACACCAAAATTAAGGAGGCAGATGACAACAAATGAATCGAGTAGCAAAATTCAGCAAGGTGTCTTTCGATCAATTCTACAACGATTTTTGTGACACGTTTTTTGAGAACTGCGATAAGCCGTCCAAAGAACATGTTAAGGGGATTTATGATGAAATCAAACTCCCCACAAGGGCGACGGTCGGATCTGCCGGGTATGACTTCTACGCACCGATTGATATGAGTCTTGTCCCTGGCGTAGAAATGAAAGTCCCTACTGGCATCCGTGTCGAGATTGATCCTGGCTGGTGGTTGGCCTGTATGCCGAAAAGCGGCCTTGGTTTCAAATATCGGCTCCAGTTGAACAACACTGTTGGCGTAATCGACTCCGATTATTTCCACTCCGATAACGAGGGACACATTTTCGCAAAGGTAATCAACGACAGCCGGCAGAAGAAGAATGTGTTCATTGCAAAGGGAGGCAGCTTTATCCAGGGTATCCTTCTCCCCTACGGGATTTCTTATGACGACGCAGCCGATGGAATCCGCAACGGAGGTTTCGGCTCCACCAGTGTTCCGAATGTCGTTGAGTTTGGCGCTAAAAACTAAATGAAGGAATTGAGGGGAATCGCAATTGAAACTGGACTTCGTATTAAATATCGATTGTTTAATCGGTATGCAAGATATACCAGACGAAACAATTGATATGATTCTATTCGATCTACCATATGGGATTACAAAGAATAAATGGGATCTGATGATCGATCCGACAAAGTTATGGCAACAGTATGAACGTATTATAAAGCCAAATGGTGCAATATTGCTTTTTGGTCAGGATAAGTTCACCGCAAAAATGATGCTATCAAATGAAAAACTACATAGGTATAACATCATTTGGGACAAAGTTCTCAAGACTGGATTTCTAAACGCTAAAAGAATGCCGTTGAGAGAGCATGAAGATATTATGGTATTCTACAAATCACAGCCTATATACAATCCTCAGATGACGAAAGGGCTACCAAGCCATAGTAAGGGGAAAGCAATTGGTGCTTCAATAGAAGAAATATCTTCTAATCGCATTTACGGGTCTTATAAGGTTGTGGAAAATAAGAGTGATATGAAATACCCAACTTCTATTTGGAAATTCCCAAAGCCTCATCCATCCACAGCAATTAGTTCAACTGAAAAACCTATTGACTTGTGTCGATATGCTATACGCACATATACCAATGTGGGGGGGGTAGTATTGGACAATTGTTGCGGATCTGGGTCGTCTCTAATTGCAGCTAAATTAGAGAACAGGCACTATATCGGGATGGATAATGGTTTTTGCGACAATAAGAAAAGCAAATACTATGGAATGAGTTGGGCAGATGTAGCAACCTTGAGATTGGATGGTGTGGCGTAATGGAAAACTGCTACGACGGTGCGTGTGGAGGGACAATTACTGAGCGCTGGTATGGGGACATGCAGGATGTGAGCTGCAACCGTGGGTATGGGATGCAGACCGAGGGTGGCTCGTATCCTGAAGAACTATGCAGAGGATGCCCCATGGCAGAAAGCAACTTCCAAAACTATATGTAAGCCCTTTGTGACTGGAGCAGGATGGTATGTTCAAAGTAATTGTTGCTGGCGGGAGAGACTTTAATAACTATGAGGGTCTCTCCAACAGCTTAGATTATCTCTTCAAAAACATCAACGACGATATCCAGGTAGTGTGCGGTATGGCTCGCGGCGCAGACCGGCTTGGCGAGCGATATGCAAAAGAACATGGGTATCAAGTCATCTATTTTCCAGCCGATTGGGATTTAGATGGCAAATCAGCCGGCTTTAAGCGAAATGTAAAAATGGCGGAATACGCAGACGCTTTGGTTGCGTTTTGGGACGGCAGCTCAAGAGGAACCAAACATATGATAGACACCGCCAAAGAAAAAGGGCTTGATATCCGCATCAAACGATATCGTACAAGGAGACGAGAATGAACCGATACATCAGCGATTTACATTTCGGACATGCCAATGTCATCCGATTTGACGGCAGACCATTTGCCGATACAAAGCAGATGGAGGAAGTGCTGATCGACAATTGGAATGGCGTTGTCACCGAAAAAGACACAACCTTTATTCTTGGCGATTTCTGCTGGGGTACGGAGCCTGAGTGGAAACGGATTGTCCCCCAGTTAAATGGGGATAAGGTTCTAATTCGTGGGAATCACGATTTGAAGAGTATGTCTTCTGAGCTGAAGAAGATGTTCCAGGATATTAAGGAGTATAAGGAAATCACGGACAATGGCAAGCATGTGATTATGTGCCACTACCCTATCCTTCTCTATAAATCCTCTTATAATCCAGACTGTTATATGCTCTGCGGTCATGTCCATACCACACGGGAAAATGACTTTCTCAATAAGTGGAGGGAAGAGCTAAAGAGCAGCAGAACGATGAATAGCCATAATTGTGGGAATATCATCAATGTCGGCTGTATGATGCCGTATATGGGATATACGCCAAGAACGCTACAGGAGCTTATTAAAGCAAATAGTTAATCAATCCAGAGGTGGTTTATGAATACAGAGGTCATGTTTTCTTCCAAGAAAATGGACTGGGCAACGCCGCAGGACTTCTATGACAAGCTGAATTCAGAGTTCCACTTCACCCTCGACCCCTGTGCAGACGAGTCCAACCACAAATGTGACCGCTATTATACAGAGCGGGACAACGGACTTGAACAATGCTGGGGGGGGGCAGACCGTGTTTTGTAATCCTCCATATGGGAGAGCGATCAAGGATTGGGTGAAGAAATGCTCAGAAGAGGCCAAAAGGCCAGATA